>Ga0306921_10008004_pt1 | contig 11148 bp, 10 predicted proteins | sample sta12Cox44000080_FD_203760 | JGI IMG/M metagenome (GOLD analysis project Ga0306921, IMG submission 203760) | Lab enrichment of tropical soil microbial communities from Luquillo Experimental Forest, Puerto Rico - statoxic.12C.oxic.44.000.080 (v2)... | ecosystem: Environmental > Terrestrial >... | reverse complement strand
AGTAGCGGTGATCCCAGGCCATCAGGCGCCGCTCGATCGCCTCATCGTCGAGCCCGGGGTCGAGGACATGCGCGGCGAAATCCGGTTGGTGATCGCCGAACCGTACCAGCAGGAAGGACTCGCCGGGAAACTCCCGCTCCAGCCGCGCGACGAAGTCGGAATAATTGTGCGCGCTCAGCGCCTGCCGGCGCAGATACTCGTCTACCGGTGGCACGTTGCCGAGGTCCTTCCACGCCGGCATCAGGTCGGGCCGGTAGCGGGAATCCCACGGGAAGTGATTGGCGGCGAGATAGACGAACACGAACATCGGGCTGCGGGCGTGCTCGTGCGCGATCATCTTCGTGGCGGCGTCGAAGAAGAAGCTGTCGGGCTCGATGTCGCGGGCACCAAGATCGTGCCGATCGAAGAAGTGCTGCACGCCGGCCGTGGTCTGGAAGCTCTTGGCGCTCATGAAAGCGCCGAGCGCGGGATACAGCGAAAAGGTGCGATAGCCGCAGCGGCGCAGCGCCGCCGGCAGGCCGCGTTCGACGCGCCCCGCGGCGATCCGCGTCACGAAGTACGAGAAGCGGCCGAAGGTCCGCGCCGAGAGGCCTTCCAGCACGTTGTATTCGGTGAACCAGCTCGGCCCGCCGTTGCCCTCGACCAGGAAATTGCGCTCCTTGCCGTCGAGCGACCTGAAATGCGCGCCGTAGCCCGCCGGCACCTTGATGCCCGGCGCCATGCGGATGTCGAAGCTCGACTCGTCGTGGATGAGGATGATGTGCGGCGGCTTCTTCGTCGGTTGGCAAGTCTCGTCGTCGGCCAACGTCAGGCGATCGTGTGACACCGGATCCGACTGCATCAGGCCGTTGGTCATCAATTCGGAAATGGCGTCGACGCCTGAGCGGGCGAACAGCGATACCTGGCTGCCGCCATAGAACGCCTCGAACGGCTGCATCGGCAGCCGCATTTCGAGCCCGGTCAGCGCGGCAACGCAGCCGAGCGCCGATGCGGTCGCGGTCAGGCGATTGACGCGGAACGGATCGAACCGCCACACCAGGACGATAATCGGCACCAGCACGACAACGCACAGCGCCACGATCCAGCGTAGCGCCGGGTAGATGGTGAACAGAAAGCTGACGGTGTCGGTGTCGACGATCATGACGTCGACGAAACTCGCCGTCATCATCAGCACGTGGTACTTGAGGTTGGAGAGCAGCACTACCAGCGTCAGCAGCAGCAGCGACACCGCGCCGGCGACCGCCGGCCGGCGCAGCAGCGCGAGCCATAAGAAATTCAGGATGCCCCAGGCGCAGGCGAACGTCGCCATCTCGATCGGCCGGCTTTCGGTCGCGATCATGACGGCAAAAGCGATGACGTGAGGGGTCAGAAACAGCGCCGAGCGCCAAAAGCCGTGCCGGGCGATAACATCCGCCGCACCGAGCCGCGCACCGAAGGACACCAAGGCAGCACGCATAGATCAGGCGCGCATGCCCGGAAATGACCCACCCTCAACGCTTTAGCCCCGGCCCACGGCGCCTCGTCATAAAACTGTATTTGAACGGTCATGACAAGTGCGCGGGATCGTCACACAGCCTTTTTTCCCTCCATTCTGGTCGGGGCAAACTGACAAAAAATGAGCATACCAAGGATCACCGTCGTTAACCGGAACGCGGCTTGCCACATGGCAAAATGCTCGCCGGCCACGACCAGGAAGCCGAAGAACCAGAGGCCAAAGCCCAAGGTCAGCCCGGCCACGGCTCACGCCTTAGCGCGATTAAATTCGCCTGCGGGCGATTTGAGCCTGGTCAGCAAGGCGCACGAACTGGTAGTTCGGGTTGTAGTCGACAATGTTGTTGTATGCGATGATCAGCGCAAACGCCGCAACGGCTGCGACCAGCACGATCTTGGCGAGGCGAGCTATCAACATCGCGCCGGCTCCGGTCGGGCGGGCGCGCCGCGTGTAGCGGGCTCGCGCCTTATTAGTTCCTCGAGCGATCGACCAGCGCCCGCTGCTTGATCCACGGCATCATCTCACGCAGCTTGGCGCCGACCTGTTCGATCGGGTGTTCGGCGAGCTTGGCGCGGGTCGCCTTGAACGAGGTCTGGTTGACCTTGTTCTCCAGCATCCAGTCCTTGGTGAACCGGCCGGACTGTATGTCGGCCAAAACCTTCTTCATCTCGGCGCGGGTCTGCGCGGTGATGACGCGCGGGCCGGAGACGTATTCGCCGTATTCAGCGGTGTTCGACACCGAATAGTTCATGTTGGCGATGCCGCCCTCATAGATGAGGTCGACGATCAGCTTCACCTCGTGCACGCACTCGAAGTAGGCCATCTCCGGCGCATAGCCCGCTTCCACCAGCGTCTCGTAGCCAGCCTTCATCAGCTCGACCAGGCCGCCGCACAGCACGGTCTGCTCGCCGAACAGGTCGGTCTCGCATTCCTCCTTGAACGTTGTCTCGATGATGCCGGCGCGGCCGCCGCCGATCGCGGCGCCGTACGACAAACCGAGATCGTGGGCGTTGCCGGAAACGTCGCGATGCACCGCGAGCAGGCACGGCACGCCGGCACCGCGCTGATATTCCGAGCGCACGGTGTGGCCCGGGCCCTTGGGCGCGATCATCATGACGTCGAGATCGCTGCGCGGCTCGATCAGGTTGAAGTGCACATTCAGCCCGTGGGCGAACATGATCGCCGCGCCTTCCTTCATATTGGCGGCGAGGTGGTCGCGATAGATGTCGGCCTGCAATTCATCGGGCGTGAGCATCATCATTACGTCGGCCCACTTGGCGGCCTCGGCGACCTCCTTGACCGGCAGTTTCTCGCCTTCGGCCTTCTTCACGCCCTGCGAGCCCTTGCGCAGCGCCACCATGACGTCCTTGACGCCGGAGTCGCGCAGATTGAGCACGTGGGCGTGGCCCTGGCTGCCATAGCCGATGATGGCGACCTTCTTGCCCTTGATCAAGTTCAGGTCGGCATCGCGATCATAATAAACACGCATGGTGTCATCCCTACTGGGGCCAGGAAGCTGAAGGGAAGCTGGAGCCCGGCCGTTTTGTCGTCGGGGAAGCTTCTAGGTTCTGCGGGGCTCAAGGACAAGCCCGAAGCTCAAGGCGCGGCGGCGCCGTCGAACTTCTCCCGGGCGCGGGCGATCTTGGCCTGGTTGCGGGTCGCCCATTCGCCGAGCGCCGAGACCGGCTGCAACAGATCGCGGCCGAGCGGCGTTAGCGCGTAATCCACCCGCGGCGGAATGGTCGGGAACACGGTGCGGATGACGAGACCGTCGCGCTCGAGCCCGCGCAAAGTCAGGGTCAGCATGCGCTGGGAGATGCCGCCGATCGCGCGCCGCAACTCGTTGAAGCGCATCGGGCCGGAGCCCAGCCGGGTCACGACCAGCACCGACCATTTGTCCCCGACCCGGGCCAGCACGTCGCTGATGGCACGGCAATCGGCGGGCAAATGCATGTGTCTTGGTTTCACGGGTGTGCCCTCTTGTCGGCCTCGCCGATAGTCACCTATCTAGCCTTAGTTACGCATCGGCTCCAAGGAACTCAATAAGGAATGCAATCATGCCGAAGCCCCATCTCTCCGTGATCGTCGGCTCGAACAGCAAGGAATCGATCAACCGGAAATACGCCCAAGCGCTGGCCAAGCTCGCAGCCGACAAATTCGACGTGCATTTCGTGCGCATCGACGATCTGCCGCTGTTCAACCAGGACCACGAAGCCAACCCGGTGCCCGAAGTCGCGCGCTTCAAGGACGAGATTACGCGGGCCGACGGCATTCTGATCGTAACGCCGGAGCATAACCGCTCGATTTCCACGGCGCTGAAGAACGCGATCGATTGGGGCGCGCGTCCGGCCGGCACCAACCGCTGGGCCGGCAAGTCGGTCTTCATCACCGGCGCCTCGCCGGGCGCGCTCGGCACGGCGCTCGCGCAATTGCATCTGCGCTCGATGCTCGGCGCAAGCCTCGGCGCCAATATCATGGGCGGCGAGGCCTATATCAGCTTCAAGCCGAACCTGTTCGACAACCAGGGCAATATCGGCGACGACAGCACGCGGAAGTTCCTGCAGGGCTTCATCGACCGCTTCGCGACCTTCGTCAGCAGATTGTCGGGCAAGGCCTAGCCGCCCGTTTCACGTGCGGTCCTGCATGGCATCGGGGCCGCGGGCGATAGCGACGACGCCGGTGCGCGACACTTCAACCAGGCCGACCGGCAGCATCAGGTTGATGAAGCTCTCGATCTTCTCCGACGCGCCGGTAATCTCGAACACGAAGCTTTCCGTGGTGGCGTCGATGACGCGCGCCCGGAACGCGTCGGCGAGCCGCAGCGCCTCCATGCGATGGTCACCGGTGCCGCGCACCTTGACCATGGCGAGCTCGCGCTGAATCGCCGGACCCGCGGTCGTTATATCGACGACGCGGTGCACCGGTACCAGGCGGTCGAGCTGGTTCTTGATCTGCTCGAGCACCATCGGCGTGCCGCGGGTCACGATGGTGATGCGCGACAGATGCTTCTCGTGCTCGGTTTCTGAGACAGTGAGCGAGTCGATGTTGTAGCCGCGGCCGGAGAACAGCCCGATGACGCGTGCCAGCACGCCCGGTTCGTTGTCGACCAGTACGCACAGCGTACGCGTCTCGATACGCTCGGCCGTGGCGGCGGCGGGATAATGGGTGGTCGCGGGGACGGTGGCGTTCACGACTTTTCTCCTCTGCGCTTGGCCCTTTACACCAGCATCTTGCCTTCCTCGGTCACCGCATCCTCGACGCTGACGGCGGCGTCGCCGAGCAGCATCTCGTTATGGGCGCGGCCCGACGGGATCATCGGGAAGCAGTTCTCTGCTGGATCGACCACGCAGTCGAAGATCACCGGCTTCTTCACCTCGATCATCTCGCGGATCTTGGCGTCGAGGTCCTGCGGACGTTCGCAGCGGATCCCGTGGGCATGATAGGCCTCGGCGAGCTTCACGAAGTCGGGCAGCGCGTCCATGTAGCTCTCGGCATAACGGCCACCGTGCAACAGCTCCTGCCACTGCCGCACCATGCCCATGTACTGATTGTTGAGGATGAAGATCTTGATCGGCAGCCGGTACTGCACCGCCGTCGACATTTCCTGCATGGTCATCATCACCGACGCTTCGCCGGCGATATCGATGACGAGCGAGTCCGGGTGCGCGAGCTGCACGCCGACCGAGGCCGGCAGGCCGTAGCCCATGGTGCCGAGCCCGCCCGAGGTCATCCAGCGGTTCGGCTCCTGGAACTGATAGAACTGCGCCGCCCACATCTGATGCTGGCCGACCTCGGTGGTGATGTAGGTGTCGCGGTCCCTGGTCAGCTCGAACAGCCGCTGGATGGCATATTGCGGCTTGATGATGTCCTTGCTCGTGCGGAAAGCGAGCGACTTCTTCGCACGCCACTTCTCGATCTGATCCCACCACGCCTTGAGCACCGGCTTGTCGAGCTGCGGCTTGGCCGCGCGCCACACCTGCAGCATGTCCTCGAGCACATGGGCGCAATCGCCGACGATCGGCAGATCGACCTTGACGTTCTTGTTGATCGACGACGGATCGATGTCGACATGGATCTTGCGCGACCCGGGCGAGAACGCATCGAGCCGGCCGGTAATGCGATCGTCGAAGCGCGCGCCGATGCAGATCATCACATCGCAGTCGTGCATCGCCCAGTTTGCTTCCCAGGTGCCGTGCATGCCGAGCATCCCGAGCCATTGCGGATCGGCGGCCGGGAATGCGCCGAGCCCCATCAGGGTCGAGGTGATCGGAAAGCCAGTGAGCTTGACCAGCTCGCGCAAATGCTCGGACGCGGGGCGGCCAGAATTGATGACGCCGCCGCCGGTATAGAACAGCGGCCGCTTGGCCGCGGCCATCATCGCCACCGCCTGTTTGATCTTGTCCGGATCGCCTTTGAGCTTGGGCCGATAGCCCTTGTGGTGGAACTCCTTGGGCTTGGCGTAAGTGCCCTTGGCGAACTGGATGTCCTTCGGAATATCAACCACGACCGGTCCGGGCCGGCCGCTCGCAGCAATATGGAACGCCTCGTGCAGCGCGCGCGGCAGGTCGTCGATGGTCTTCACCAGGTAATTGTATTTGGTGCACGGCCGGGTGATGCCGACGGTGTCGCATTCCTGGAACGCGTCGTTGCCGATCAGGTGGGTTGGCACCTGCCCGGTGATGACGACAAGCGGAATGGAGTCACACAACGCGTCGGTGAGGCCGGTGACCGCATTGGTGGCGCCGGGCCCCGAGGTCACCAGCACGCAGCCGACCTTGCCGGTCGAGCGCGCATAGCCTTCGGCGGCGTGCACGGCGCCCTGCTCGTGGCGCACCAGCACGTGGCGGACCCGGTCCTGGGACTGGAACAGCGCGTCATAGATCGGCAGCACCGCGCCGCCCGGATAGCCGAAAATGTGCTCGATGCCCTGATCGGCGAGCGCCTCGATCACCATTTCCGCGCCGGTCATCTCTGTCATGGTCGCTCCACTCCCTTGACTGCCGCTCAAGTAATAAAAAAGGGCCTCCAAGGGCCCTGATATCGCGCACCGCCACGTCTCGCGGATGGGCCTTACCCACCCCCGGCGGTGCGCTGACTTACGAGAATCGCAACAAAATTACGCACGAATGTGCCCTTGTTCGTCAGCCGCATTTTATATGCATTGCGGCGGCGCCGGTCAAGCCAAATGCGGCGAGAATCCGGCGCGTCGAGACCCGACAGTCTTAAAACGGCCGTTTGAAATCGATTCGACGGGCAAAACTTGATATCTTAACGATTTGGCAAGGTCACGCCGTAGCCGCGATTTCGCGCCTCGCCGGCCAAAAATTTTCCCTGCGCTGTTGCTGAATTGGCGCACCTTCGGTTCTCGCCGCGGGAGGGGGACATGCTCGCAGAATATTTGCGCCGCACCGCTTTCGGCCTGATCGCTGCATTCGTCTTTGCCTGCGGGCTCGTCGCGCCGGCCGCGGCGGCGGCACATCCGCCGAACACGGCGCTGACCTCGACCGATGGCATCCTGACGTGGATCAACGGCTATCGTGGCCGGCCCGATCCCGAGGGGCTTCCCGTCGTTGTCCAGGCGCTCAGCCGCCTGCAGGCCTTCAAGGATGCCGGAAGCGCCGGCGCCTATGTGGGCTTCATCGCCGGCGTGCTCAGCGCCAATCCGAAGCGCGCCGACAGGCTGATCGACAAGATGCTCGCGATCGACGCCGCGGATCACTGGGTGCTGGTGCGTGCCATTGTCTATTCGGGCCTCCCGAACTGGAAGGATTTGCTGTCGCGCTTCGCCGAGCGTATGCCGATGCGCCGCGCCATGATCGACAAATATCTCAACGGCGGGCTGCCGACGCTGGACCAGATTGACTACGCGCCGAAGACGCCCGGCATGATCGACAAGGTCCGCGTGGTCTTGCAGCTCACCGATACGACCAAGGAAAAGCCGCTCACCATGGCGCCGAACCCGGAGCTGATCGACGTGCTGTGGGGCATGTATCTCGCCACGGGGACCTACGCGCCGATCGGGCGCATCATCAAGCTGCTGCCGCTCGCCAGCGACAAGGACAATGTAGACAATCTCACCACCGGCAGCGCCGCCAAGTTCACGCTCGCCAACAACGCGGTGCGCGATCTCAACCTGCTCACCATGCTGAAATGGGCGGCTAAGCACGAGCCGAAAGAAACCAAGGCCGTGCTCGACGACGTGATCGAGACCGCTGACACGGTAGACACCGTGCGGATGCGTAAAGAATCGCTCGCCGCCATCGAAGAGCTTAAGCAGAAAGGTCCGAACTCGAAGCGCGAGCTGAGCGGCTGGAGCCAGATCGGCCAGGGTGCACTCTCCATGGGCTGCGTGGTCGCCGCCGCCACTGGCCAAATCGAGCTCGGCATTCCTTGCGTCATCGGCGGCGCGGCCTACTCAGCCGGCATGCAGTATATGACGCACTAGGCTTTCACATCGTCGCTCAAAAGCGCGGCGTGCCGGGGTCGAGGCCGAGCAGCACGCGGCCTGAAATCTCGAAGTTCGCCGACGAGATGCCGACGTGCTGTGTCGTGGCGTGCACGTCGCGGAAGCAGCGTTCCAGCAGATTGTGCTCGTAGATCGCGGTGCCGCCGGCGGCATTGTAGAGAAGATCCACGGCTTGAGCGGAGGCGCTCGCGGCTTGCGCCGCGGCGAGCCGGGCAACGGCGCGCTGCCGCGAGGACGGTATCTCGCCTGCCGCCACCGTATTCCAAATTCCCTGCAACGACTCGACCAGAAACGCGCGCGCCGAGCTGAGCAACGCCTCGGCCTTGCCGAGGTCGGCCTGGGCGCTCGCCTTGTCGCGCAGCTTCGCCGACGCGCCGATCGGCGTCTTGCCTTCGGCAACCTCGACGAAGGCCTCGATCGCGGCGCGCGCGATGCCTAGCGGCGCGCTGGCGAGCGCCATGGCAAACACCGTGATGAACGGCGCGGCAAACAGCGTCCCTTTGCGCACCGGCTTGGCGGTGAAGGCGGCGATGGCGCGCTCGTCCGGCACGAACAGGTCGGCGACGCGGAAGTCGTGGCTGCCGGTGCCCCGCAAGCCGCCGACGCGCCAGGTGTCGATGATCTCGACCGCGCTGGTCGGAAAAAGCATCAGCCGCATGTCAGGCAGGCCATCGGCGCCACGCCGCGGCCCGCCGTCTTCGATGATGACGCTGCTGCCCACGGTCCAGGCGCTATACTGAATGAAACTGCCGTAGCTCCACTGCCCGGTGACTTTGAAGCCGCCCGGCACCGGCACCGCCTTGCCGGTCGGGTTGATGGTGCCGGCGACGACGGTCGAGCCATCGCCAAAAACCTCGCGCGCCACGGCGTCGTCGAGATAACCGGAAAGGCGCGTATAGCCCGCCGCCACCAAGGCGCACCAGCCGACCGCACCGTCGGCGCGCGACAGTTCCTCGATCACGCGCAAAAAGTCGACGGTGGTCAGTTCGGGACCGCCGAGCGCGCTCGCGAGCCACAGCGAAAAGAAGCCGGCGTCCGCCATCTGCCGCACCAGCGGTGCCGGCAGGTTGCGCTCGCGCTCGATGTCGGTCCGGAGCGCCCTAATGGTCGGTGTCAGCGCGCGAGCGGCGCGAACAAACCCTTCGACATCGGTGGGGCGGACGCTGGCCGAGAACATGCAAAGCTCCGTCTACCGACGTCAGTGGCCAGTCACCACTCGCGCAACCTTGTCGGTATCGGCCGGCAGCGTATGGCCGCGCCACACCACATGCAAATCCGGCCGGACCAGCAGATAGTCATAGCCGTAAACGCTGCGCACATTGCCGCTGTCGATATCGAGCAGGGCGAATGGCGCGCCGAATGCGGCGAAGGCTTTCTGCAGGCCGGAGGCATCGGTTTTGTTTGCGCCAAGCCGCAATAGAGTGAAGCCATCGCCGATGCGGTCGTGCACCGACACCGTGCCGGGATCGAGCCAAACGTGCGGCAGGCGCGCCCCCGGCCAGCTGGTCGGAATGTACTCCTCGATATTCGGTTCCGGCCCGCCGGTCTCATCGCAGACGATGGGCGAGCCGGCATAGCGATAGCCGAGCTCCGCGCCGATGACCCGAAACGTTTTCGGCGCTTCTTCGCGGGCGAGCTTCAGCATGTGGGCGAGCGCCGCCCTGCCCTCCGGCGTATCATCCTCGACGTTGGGCCGATAAGCGGCGCGCCAGATTTCGCGGCCCGCGGTGCCGCCGCCGGAGGCTCTGACGTTGATGGTGCCGATCTGGCGCCGTTCGGCCTCGTAGGAATTGAGGAGCCGCGGCCCGCCCCAGCCCTGCAAGGTCGCGGCGAGCTTCCAGGAAATATCGATGGCATCGCCGACGCCGGTGTTCATGCCGAGCCCGCCGGTCGGGATCACCAGGTGCGCGGCGTCGCCGGCGATGAAGACGCGGCGCTCGAGATAATGCTCCGCCAGCAGCAGCCGCTGCACCCATTTGGCGCAATGCACCATCTCGAACGGCACCAGCGTGCCGACGGTTTTGGCAAACAGCGTCTTCATGTCATCGTCGGTGTCGACGATGGCGTGAATGGTGAAATCCTGCCGCGAGTCCTGGACGATCATCAGCGTCCAGTGGCCATCGATGCGATGATAGTGGCGGGCGCGCGGCGCCGTCACGGTGTCGTAGAGCTGCGGACAGTGGAACAGCGCCTGGCGCATTTCGCGCAAGTGCGGCTCACCATCCATCTTGAAGTCGAGCTGCTTGCGCACTGCGCTCGAGCCACCGTCGCAGCCGACCATGTAGGCGGCGCGAATAGGGACAGTCTCGGCGTTGGTTTTTCGCACCTGCGCTGTGACGCCGTCCGGACTTTGCGAAAACGACTGCAGCTCGTGGCCGAACTTCACCGCCACATTGGGCATTCGCTCGACCACCGATTTGAGCAGCGGCTCGAGCGTGTATTGCGAGATGATCTGATACGGCTCGAGCGGCATCGAGCCGTCCAGGGTGCAGTCGCGCTTGGCCTTGGCTTGCGCCACCGTGGGATGCGCCATCTTGAGCAGCGGCGGCCGCATCAGGTCGAACACCAGATAGGTGTCCATCGGCCAATCGGGCGGATAGCCGGCGGCGCGCACCTTTTCGGCGACGCCGAGCCGGCGGAAAATTTCCATCGTGCGCGGATTGCAGCGCTCCATTTTCGGATAGCCGAGTGGCGCGTCGTTCTTCTCGATCAGCGTGCAGCGGACTCCGCGGCGGCCGAGATCGATGGCGAGCGTCAGCCCGACCGGGCCGGCACCGACGATGAGGACTTGCGTGTCCATGTTTGCGGCGTTGCCCTAATCGATCGTGGCGCCCGAGCGCTTGACCACGTCGCCCCAGCGCACGATCTCAGCGCGGACGAAAGCCTGCAATTCCTCGACTGTCGTGCTGTCGGCCGGGATCAAGCCGAAACCGGTGATTTTGTCGCGGGTCTCCGGCAGCGCCATGATCGCTTCGAGCGTGCCATGCAATTTATCGATGATCGGCCGCGGCGTTGCCGCCGGCGCAACCACCATCTGCCACGCCGCGGCGTCGTAGCCGGGTACGCCGAGCTCGGCGATCGGCTGCAGCTCCGGCATGGCGGCGGCGCGATTCTTCGTGGTGACGCCGAGCGCGCGCATCTTGCCGTCGCGAATGAGCGGCACCGAGGAGGTGAAATCGGTGAACATCAA
>Ga0306921_10008002_pt1 | contig 11149 bp, 8 predicted proteins | sample sta12Cox44000080_FD_203760 | JGI IMG/M metagenome (GOLD analysis project Ga0306921, IMG submission 203760) | Lab enrichment of tropical soil microbial communities from Luquillo Experimental Forest, Puerto Rico - statoxic.12C.oxic.44.000.080 (v2)... | ecosystem: Environmental > Terrestrial > Soil... | reverse complement strand
CATGAGCTGCCAATAGTACTTGCGGGCGGCGGGGTTGCTCGCGTCGTAGATGGCCATCTGCGCCTGGTGGTAGGGAGGCTTGGCAACAACTGTTTTGGCGATGAACCAGCCGCTCTTGTCCATGGTTTCGTATGCAGTCGATCCGGGCTCGAAGAACGGCCACACCGAGATCATGAGATGGAAGTGCTGGGCGTGAAGCTGGTCGATCATTCCCTCCGGATCGGGATAATTCCTGTTGAAGACGTGTTCGCCCTTGCGCTTCCACCAAAACCAGTCCTGCACGACATTGTCGATGGGGATGCGCAGCTCGCGGTACTTTTGGGCCACGCCCAGCAACTCGCTTTGCGACTTGTATCGGTTCTTCGATTGCCAGAACCCGTAGGCCCACTTGCCGAACATGGGGGCCGAGCCGGTGAGCTCCCGGTATCCAGCAATCACCTGGTCGAGTTCCGGGCCGTAGATGAAATAGTAGTCGACGGTATCTGCGACCTCGGAGCTGATGTAGAGGGCATGGACAAACCGGTTGTTGAAGCGGCTGCGGGAGGCGTTGTTCCAGAGGAGCCCGTAACCGTTGCTGGAAAGCATCAGCGGTACCGCGATACTTGTGTTGTCCTCTGACAAATCGATTGATTCGCCGCGATAATTCCACACGCCTGCCTGGTGCTGCCCCAGGCCATATAACGCTTCCCCGGATCCGTAACCGCCGAGCGTCAGGTAGTCTTCGGCGCGATGTGTCTGTTCACCGTTTACCGTCACCGGAGTCAAGGTTTTCGAATCATCGTGCAGCAGCAACCGGCCCTGGGAGTCCATGTAGGTCAGGGCACCTGTGGTGCGGTCGATCGTGATCTTCAGCTTGGGCGTTACCAGGCGGATGGCACCGCCACCTTCCTGCGTTGTCCAAGGCGTGTCCGGCCAGGTCGTCTTCACGATCACCGGGTTGGCTATTGCCGGGAAACTCGAGGTTGACGAGTACTCGAGGTGAACAATCGCCGGCGAGCAGACCTCGAGGCGCAAGGTGCCGGCCCGCATGTGCAGCAGCAGGCCATTGGCCAGCTTCTCGTAGCTGGCGACAGGGTCAGGTGGTGTCCACTGTGCCCAGGTGGAAACAACGAGGGTAGTTACGAGACACAGAATGGCAAAGGGGACAGCGCATCGAGCAATCATGTGGGAAGGGTCAGTGATCTCCGATTGTGCAGCGCGCCGATTATACGGCCTGATTTCCAAAGGCAAGGGAATGACGGCAGAGCCAAGTTATTTCAAAGTCACGGCTTGCTCTCCGAATTGTTCATTCATGAGGCGATTGATCAGCTTTTTGAGGTTCTCGCCGGTCTTAGGCAGGATGAAGTCCTTTTTCGCCGCCGACCAGTCGAGTTTGAAGCTGGTGGAAAGGGCCGAAATCCAGACCTGGCGGGCCGGGGAGTTAGGGGAAACGACAAACTTGCCCGGCGGATCGTCGAAGTTGATGTGCAGCGCGCCGGCGCTGTCCTCGACTTCGAAGTCGGCTTCCCCCTCGGCCTCGAAGAGACTGCGCTTCAGGTCCTCAATGGCTTGGTCGGAAAGGCGGCGGAATTCCTGGTCGTCCATTCCGAGGATTATATGCCCAGGCAGAAAATGGCAGGCGCCGCCTAACTGAGGTACCGCAGAAATGACTGCGGGGAATTCCTGAATCCGGGAAATACCCTGTCCAGGTCATGGTTGCCCAGGTGCCGGGCGACGGCTTCGCCAAAGACAGTCCGAAAGTCCGAGGTCAACGCCAGGTCTCTGCCTTCGTGAAGTTGCGCCTGGTCCAGTCCAGGCCAGGGTCCGTAAACACGGCCACCGCGTACAGGGCCGCCGAGGACGAACATGACGTTGGCGTGGCCGTGATCGGTTCCGCGGTTGCCGTTCTCGCGGGCCGTACGCCCGAACTCGGAGGTTGTGATCAATACCGTATTCTCGGCCAGCGTACCCAGGTCAATCCAGAAGGCGGCAATTGCCTGCGCGAAGTCGCGGAGCACGTTGCCCAGTTGTCCTTCCACTGCGCCCTCGTTGACGTGATGGTCCCAACCTCCGATGTCGGTGAAGGCGATCTCGACGCCAAGATCCGACTTGATCAGCTGTGCTGACTGGCGAAGCGCGTCACCGAAGCGCCCCTTAGGATAGTTTGCGCCCGCGGCAGGGGTGTATTTCTGCGGGTCCGCGGACTTCAACATCCGCACTGCCTCAAAGGTTTCCTGCCCGGTGCCGTGCAGCACCGCATCGACCGAGTCGGCATACATCGCCTCGAAGGTCTTTCCGATCGGCGCCGCCGCCGGATTTCCTCCTGCAATACCAAAGCCGCTCACACTGCTGACGGCGATCGCCGGCGCCCTGCCCGCCAGGACGCGGGGCAGAGAGGTTCCCAGCGCCACCGCCCGAAACGGGGTTTCGGCCATTCCATGCTCGGCTTGCATGGTGCGATTGAGCCAGCCGTCCGTGGTGCTTTTTACCCCCGGTGTGCCCGATTCCATGTAGTCCTGGGCGTCAAAGTGGGAGCGGGTCTCATCGGGCGATCCGGCAGCGTGAATTACCGCGAGGTGTTTCTGGTCCCACAAGGGCTTCAGAGGCGAAAGCGAGGGATGCAAGCCGAAGAACCCGTTCTGATCGATCACCTGGGGGCGGGGAATGTTGATGCTCGGTCGCATCGCGTAATAAGCGGGCTCCCCATGGGGTACCACGATGTTGAGGCCATCCGCGGCGCCTCGCTGGAAGACCACCACCAAACGCTTGCCGCCGGTTTTCGACGCAATCCCGAACGCAGCCCGGGTGAGGAACTGGGGTATCGCGGCAGTACCGACCACTGCCATGGCGGCGCCCTTCAAAAAGGTCCTTCTTGTAAGTCGCATAAATTCCCGCAGTCTTCCGCTAGCGCCGCTGAAACTCCGGGGAACCTAACAGCAGTGCTATGGTCGTGTTGGTGGTCCCTAGGGGAGCGGGGGAGTGCCCGGTGCCCGCCAGCATCGAGTTGATCGCCTGCTCTATGGTCTGGTGGGTTTGCGGAGAAATGTTACCCGCCAGCAGTAAATGCTCTAAGCGCACCTGCGTCGCGTAGGGATCGATCTCCTGTCCCGGCGGATCAGCCAGAATCCTGGCTGAATCGAAGCGGGCTCCGCCCACCTTGTTGTTCACCAGCGACAAAACAAAGTTCATGCGGTCCAACAACGACGCCGAGTTAACCCAGGTGTCGGCGGTGGTGGAATATCCGGTCGGAGGCTGCATGCCGTACATGGGCATGCCCATGGCATTGAGTGTGTTCAGCAGGGGCTGGGTTTCACTGATATCGGTTTCCGTTGCCCGCAGAGCTGAAACCAGGAACTCAAGCGGTGTCTTTACCTTCGCACGGTAAGCCGCCGGAGCCCAGAACTGCTGCGACCGGAACATGGCCCTCATCACTTCGCGCAGGTCGCCGTCGGTGGCGAGAAATCTCTTCGCCATCTGGTCTACCAATTCCGGCGGCGGATCATCGGAGACAAATCGCTTGGCCAGCTTCAGCGAGATGAAGTGAGCGGTCGAAGGATGGCGCGCCAGCATATTGAGCACCTGTATTCCTTCTTTCTCGCCGTTCTCTTTGATCTTGTGGCCCAAGACGTTTTTCGCTCCCGGGTCGTGCAAGCGTTCCTTAAACACAAACCCGCCGCCCTCGCGGGGATCCTGCAGCGTCCAGCCGGTAAACACCCGCGCCACCTCGGTCACATCTTTCTGGGTATAGCCGCCATTGACCCCTAGGGTGTGCAACTCCATCAGCTCGCGGGCGTAGTTTTCGTTCAGTCCGTTGCGCCGTCTCGGCTGACCTTGCGGGGAGCTGGCGGGATGCGGCCGAGGATTGGGTACCGCCGGCGGTCGCGGCGCCAAGGGCACGTTGACCCAACGCCGTTGTGGGGGCCGGGAACCGGTAGCAGCCTGCGATTGAGGACCTTCGCTCTGCCAGTTATCGAGATAAAACAACATTGCCGGGCTCTGTGCTGTCGCCAGTAGTAAATCTTTGAATTTGCCCAGCACGCGGGGCCGGATCACGTCGCGCTCGTAAGAGGTGACGAGGTAGCGGTCGGCGCCCTTGCCGATGTACACGTTGAAGTGATTGAACCAGAAATCGGTCAGGACCTCGTTCAGTTGTCGTTCGCTGTACACGGCGCGCAACAGTTTTCCCGACTGAACCTCGTAGTTCACGAGCCCCTGGGGATTGTCCAGCGCGATCACGGTCTCACGCTGTTGGGGAGTGAGGCCCGCCAGCAATGCCTGCTTCTTGGGGCCGGGAAGGCCCTTGAGAAGAACCGACTGCTCAGCCGGGGGAAGACCCAGGATGCGTTGCATCCTGGCATCCGGGGGCAGAAGGAGCAGGGAATCAACTTCATTGTCGGCCCGGCGAGGCGCTGCCTGGGGTTGAATGAAAGGCGAAACAGTTGAGCCCGGTGGGCTGCCGCTCGCCGGAGTGAGCATGGGCGCGCTTCCCGTTGATGGAGCCGGGGCCGCGGAAGCATCTTTCTGCTTCCCCTCCGGCTTATTTTCCAGGCGGGCAATACCGGCCATGTAAATCGCGTGGCCGTAGGGATCGTGGGGAACCGCAATCTTGCCTTCCATGGCCGCCTTCAACAGCGGATTGGGAGGGAAGCTGAACGCTGCCTCGCGCGAATTCATCTGCAGCGTACGGTACTGTGACAGCCGTGCCTCGATGCCGCTGTCGTCGATCTTTTCCGGGTGTAGCTGCAACGCGATCCAGTTGTCGACACCCATGGCAACGACCTTCTCGGTGTCACTGGGTCGCGGCCCGAATGCGAGGCGGTCAAGGGCGTGGACGGCGCGGCGCTGCTCTTCGGTCGCATTCGCGGGCCTGGCAGCGTTGTTCGCCGCCAGGACTGCCACCAGGGACAGGGTCGCGGCCAGTCCGGCAGTCCAGGCACGAGCGTGTCCCGTCGCCGCAATTCTCCTGCGTTTTCTCACAGCTGGGTTCTTAAAACCGTAAGCACCCGGAAAGTTGCTGGCGGGCCGGGGACTCAAAAGCAGTCACGCAAGCAGCGAAAGGATTCCACCTGCAGCAAGCGTCCACTGGCCGCATGGTTGCGCAAGTCATCGCGCTCCAGCATCCAGGTGTTGTGGTGAGGAATGAAAACGGCGTGCAGGCCGGCTTCCAAGGCGGGGTTAATGTCAGACTTGGGGCTATTGCCGATCATCCAGGTCAACTCCCGCACCAGTCCGTACTTTTCGACCACCGCACGATATGCAGAAGCCTCTTTTTCGCAGAGAACTTCGATCGCGAGAAAGTAATCCTTCAGCCCCGAGCGCTCTACCTTGCCCAGCTGTTCTGTGATGTTTCCCTTGGTCACCATGAACAATCGATGTCGCCCTGACAACTCTGCCAGGGTCTCGGGAACGCGGGGAAGAAACTCCACAGGATGGTCAGCGATTTTGTAAGCAATACCGCGGATAGTTTGGTGCAATTGGGGGGTAACGGGTTCGGCAGAGAGTTGTTCGAAGCAGGTTACCAGCGCATTGGCGAAGCTGTGCATCCCGTAGCCGTGCTGCAGTATGTTTTCCCGCTCGACGTCGTAGAGCACATGGCGAACTTCTTCGGGGGTGTAGTGGCGATGATTGAGGAACGAGATGAACTCGGCGATGGCCCGCTCGAAGTAGATGTTATTTTCCCAGAGCGTGTCATCGGCATCGATGAGCAGGTTCTGGCCCGGCGGTATCCTTTGCGAAGGTGCAGCACACATTTTCGGTTTGTCGCGGACGACTGCCATCGCCCCCTTAGAGTAGGGAACACGGTCATTGAAATCAAATTGACGGGAGGTGCGTGGGGTTCAGGCGCTAACGGCGTCGTCGTCGGCAAATTCGACATTGGGCTTGTGCGGTATGATGCCGCGTTCGTATCCCATGTCGAGCAACTTCACAATGGCTGCGCGGCCTTCCTTCCCATAATCGAGGGTGCGCTCGTTCACGTACATTCCCACGAACTTTTCCGCCTGTTGCATGTCCAGGTCGCGGGCAAATTGCATGGCGTACTGCAACGCTTCCTCGCGGTGATCGAGAGCATACTGTATGCTGTCGCGCAGCGCCTTGCAGCAGGAGGCGGTGAGTTCCGGCCCCAGGGTGCGCTTGATTGCATTTCCGCCAAGGGGCAAGGGCATGCCGGTCAGCTCGCGCCACCACCTGCCCATATCAACAACCCGGTGCAGCCCCATTTTGTTGAAGGTAAGCTGGCCCTCGTGAATGATCAGGCCGGCTTCGTATTTGCCCTCCAGCACCCTGGGGATGATTTCGTCGAAAGCAACCACCTCGGTCAGCGCGTCAGGGGCGAACAACTTGAGGGCAAGGAAGGCGGTCGTCATGGTACCGGGCACAGCAATCTTGATGCGGGAGATATCCTTGGGCGCAATCTTGCGCGAGGCCACGATCATGGGCCCGTAACCCTCGCCAACACTGCCGCCGCTGGGCATGAGTGCATACTTGTCCTGGATATACGGATAGGCGTGGAAGGAGACGGCAGTGACGTCGTAATAACCCTCCAGCGCTTTGCGGTTCAGGGTCTCGATATCGCAAAGCGTGTGAGTGAACTTTACTCCGGGCACCCGGACCTTGTTGGTGGCCATACCGTAGAACATGAACGCATCATCGGAGTCGGGGCTGTGCGCCACCGTAACCACTCCGGTCTTGGGACTTACTTGAGTCATAAGATCTGAATTCGTTATGGCGATCGCTCCGGAAATCGTGCTGCCCAGACGGGTAATCCTAGATGGTGCGCCGGAACCTGAGCGCGGCAGCCGCGGCCACCATCACCTTGATGACCTCGGCGAAGAAGAATGGTACGAGTCCGAAAGCGAAGGCACGCTGCCAACTGCCGGTCATCATGACAAGCCAGGCGATTCCCGCGGCGAACAAAGTTATGTCGGCCACGACTCCGGCAGTGATATTTCGTACAAAGGAAACCGAACCATGCTCAGCGATCAAGCCTGCGAGGAAAGCCATCAGCGGATACGCCAGCAGGTAGCCGCCTGTCGGACCGAGCAATTGCGCGATACCGCCAACGCCGGTAGGACTGAACACCGGCAATCCCATTGCACCCCAGGCCAGGTACAACAGCGCAGCAGCGAGGCCGCGCCAACTGCCAAGCGTCAAGCCAACCAGCAATACCCCGAAGTTGCCCAGCGTCAAGGGAACAGGCGTGAAAGGCAAAGGCAAGACCAATCGCGCACAGACGGCGATGACAGCGCTGGCGCCAATCACCATAGCCGCCCGCTTGGCCAGGCGTATCCACGGCTCGCCGCCAGCTTCCTGGATGCGAATCTCGGTTTGAGGCATGTGTCTTCTCCGCCAAGCCGCTAGCTTGTTTCCTTCGCCCTCTCAGGAAGATCCTTCTTCTTCGGTTGACTCCGGTGTCGCGTTCGACTTAGTAGCAGCTTGTCCTTCCGAGTGCTCCTGCTTCCAATGACGCCGTATTCGTAGCAGGATGCCGATTCCCACTGCTACGAGCGCCGCTGTGCATAGGACCAGGACCACATACAGAATCTTGATCACCACAGATTTTCAGGATAACAGATGGTGCCCTCAAAGTAGCGGCACAACCTCGAGACCAAGAGGGCGCGCCCGGACCGGATCGCACTTACTGCCTGGGTTTAAACTTTCCCGCCATTGCCGCCTCAATTTCCTCGGCCGTGTGAGGCAGGGCAGCGGTCAAATCGACCAAATCTCCCTGGGGGGAGACCCAGACAATGTCTTCGATACGGACGCCCAGGTTTTCCTCGGGAATATAAATTCCGGGTTCGACTGTAAACACGGCGCCGCGCGGAACCGGGGCCGATACATCACCGACGTCATGCACATCTAACCCGACATAGTGGCTGACGCCGTGAATGAAGTACTGTCCCAGGGGCTGGCCATGAAGGTCTTTGCCGTGGGAATTGATGTAATTGTAGGCAACCTGATACAGCGAATCCGCCCCGCGGCCTGACAATTTGCTTTTTCCGGCCCGGAATGAATCCATCACCGCCTGTTGCGCTCCCAGCACGATGTTGTAGATTTCCCGCTGCCGGTCGGTAAACTTCCCGTCTGCCGGGGCGGTGCGGGTGATGTCGGACGCGTACATGGAATACTCACCCGCCACATCCATTACCATAACATCGCCTTTCTTGATCGCCGCGTCGTCGGCCGAGTAGTGCAGGACGGTTGAATTGACTCCGCTACCGACAATCGGGGCATAGGCCGGGCGCTCACATCCATGCCTCAGGAACTCGTACTGCATAAGGGCGTCGACGTCGTGTTCGTTCAGTCCGGGCTTGATCATCTGTAACGCAGCCAGGTGAGCTGCCATGGAGGCATCGGTAGCATGGCGGATCCGTTCCATCTCGCCCTGGTCTTTTGCCACCCGCAACTGCGCCAGCAGCGGCTTCACATCGCGCATCGATGTCGACAAGGGAAAGCTGTTGGTGCGGCGCAGCCAGTCGAGGGAACTTTCGGCCGTCGAAGCCTCGCCATTCTGCGCCAGATCGACGTAAACCGTAGCCGCCCCATTGCCCAGGATCCTGGCCAATTCCGCGGGCATTTGATCCAGGTTGCCGACGCGATCGAATCCGGTGAGGTCCCGGGCCTGGGGGCTGTCCGCACTCAGCTTCGGTCCGGTCCACTTCTCTTGTTTCGGATTGTGTAGCGGGAGGAAGAGAATCTCGCTGTAAGCGCGGCTGGGAGTGGTTTCGTTGCCTGTGACCTGGGATGCAATGACAAGCGCCCCGCCGGGCTCCGGCCATCCGGTGAGGTAATAGAAGTTGTTGTCCTGGCGGAACCCATTAACCGCATTCGGTCCTTCGGCCTCGATTGCCGCGAACAAGACGGCAACGCCGCCCTTCATGCTTTGCGCCAGTGCCATGCGCCGCGCGCGGTAGTCGGAATTAGGCTGGCGCTCGAGGGCGCGAGCCGGGCAAGCTGTCGGCAGGATCGCGGCCAGGGCGAGAAAATACTTCATGTATTTGCAGTAGATTATTGATTTCATGTCGGTTAATAGTCTCTCTCACTCTACACGCCAACGGGAAATGGCTTGGTGCTGTGCTCTTCCGCGCGGGCCGACACCAGACGGTCAAAGCGCCCCTGCAACAACGACATCAGCCCGGTGTACCAGTAGCCGAAAACGAAAAGGAACAGAAAAGGGACGGTAAAGTAGTTCTCGTTGGCAATGGCATACCAAAGAGTAAGCGCAAAGTAGGTGCCGATGAGCAATTCGATGTAAGGAATCCAGCCCAGCCGTTTGCGGTATTTCCTGGCAGCTGCGGTTTTGTCATGGCGGGAGACGACCCGGTATTTCGGGGTGCGGGCGAATGCGCTCTGCTTGCCGACGATTGCTTCCAGCACGGCTTTGGAATTGGTTACGGTCAAGCCAATCCCCAGAGCCATCAGCAGCGGCAGGTACAGGAAGCTTCGCAGCCAGGTCTTGGGGAACAGCTCCTTCTGCGATACCAGGTAAAAGCTGGAAATAGAAAACGTCGAGGCCAGGAATAAGGGCAGATCGATATACAGCATTTGGAACCAGCCCTGATAGAAGCGAATTATCATGGCCGGCAAGAGAAGCGTGCTCAGCACGATCATCAGCGGGTAGCTGATGTTGGCCGTCAAGTGGTACCACGCCTCCATCTTCTCGCGCCGCGAGACATCCGCCGCCAGGACCTTGGGCAGGTCCTTCTTTGCGCACTGGATCAGGCCCTTGGCCCAGCGGGCCTGCTGCGTCTTGAACGCCGTCACTTCGATCGGCAACTCTGCCGGACACTCTACGTCCTGCAGATACTTGAACTTCCACCCTTTGAGCTGCGAGCGGTAACTGAGGTCGGTATCTTCCGTGAGGGTGTCATGTTGCCATCCGCCGGCATCATCGATCGCCTGCCGCCGCCAGATGCCTGCGGTTCCGTTGAAGTTGAAGAACACTCCAGAGCGTGAGCGCCCGCCGTGCTCGAGTACAAAGTGTCCATCAAGAAGGATCGCCTCAACTTCCGTCAGGAGCGAGTAATTACGGTTCAGGTGCGTCCAGCGCGTTTGTACCATTCCCACCTGGGGATCGGCAAAGTGATGAATCACCTTCATCAGCCAGTCGGGCTGCGGCGTGAAATCAGCGTCAAAGATGGCGATAAATTCGCCGGTCGCGACTTTCAGCCCGGCATCCAGGGCTCCCGCCTTGAACCCCTCGCGGTTGGTGCGGTGATGATAGGTGATGTTATGGCCCATGGCGGCATAACGCTCGACCACGCCTCGGGCCACCCCGAGTGTCTCATCCGTGGAATCGTCGAGGACCTGAATTTCCAGCTTGTCGGGCGGGTACTCGATCTTGCATACGCTCTCCACCAGCCTGTCGATCACGAACTGTTCGTTGAAAACAGGCAGCTGGATCGTGACCCGGGGAAGCTCGGCAAACCGGGAGGGCGGGTCGATCGTTTTCTTCCTGCGGTGCTTGTAATACATGTAGACAAGCTGATAGCGGTGCATTCCGTAGAACGCCAGTAGTATGAGCACGATGAAATAAGGGATAAGCAGCGACAGGTCGAAGGCGTTGGCCTGGTAAAGGCCCCTGAACGTCGTGTCGAGAAAATGCGTCCGCAGATAATGCCGTAGTCCATGGGGCTCGGCAAGCAGTGTGCACAGCAGTAGCGCGGCCTTCAGAATCGTTCTCCCCGGGAGCTGCTCAATCCCAGCTTCGGCTGAGCATCGCGATGATTGTACCTTGACCAGCAACCGGATGAGTCCGGGGTTGGCCGGGCAGCGCGAAGTCATTGACTCCGCCGCTGGGCAGGCGAACAATAGGCAGAGGCGGGGGCAGGATGATTTTTCTCGGGGCTCTGTTCTTCGTTCTGATCGGCTTCCAAACAACGGCTTATGCAGGTGCTCAGCCGGTTGACTCCGGAACCTCGTCGGCATCGGACGCTTCTGATCCCGAGGGCGCCTTCCTCTCACCCACCCGATATACCAACGCATACTTCGGATTCGAATTCGACCTGCCCCCACAGGCGCACCTCCAGCCGGTTGCCATGCAGGCGGCCACAGACCGGCGCGTCCAATTACTCGACCTGGTTAACGTAGCGTCTCCCCACGCGGCGGTTTCCATCAGCGCTTACGAACACCGAAACAAGAACTATCCCGATGCCAAGGCCATTCTGCGGCG
>Ga0306921_10008000_pt1 | contig 11149 bp, 9 predicted proteins | sample sta12Cox44000080_FD_203760 | JGI IMG/M metagenome (GOLD analysis project Ga0306921, IMG submission 203760) | Lab enrichment of tropical soil microbial communities from Luquillo Experimental Forest, Puerto Rico - statoxic.12C.oxic.44.000.080 (v2)... | ecosystem: Environmental > Terrestrial > Soil... | reverse complement strand
GGGCCGCCCCTATCCCGCACATTTCGTTTGGTTTTCGTCCTGCGTCCGTGTATATTGCACGCGAATCTGGAGCCGATGTCGACAGCGACCCCTCAAACCCGTCATTACTGGATCTTCAGCGCCGACCCGCACCGCTATCATTGGGACACACTCTTCGTAAAGGGGAAGGAGATGTGGCATGGTGCTGGGGCCAAGGCGGACGCGATACGGGCCCTCAAACAAGTGAAAAAGGGCGATCGCGTGTTGTGCTATCACTCCGCTCCGGAAAGGTCGCTTTATTCGATAGCCGAGGTAACGCGGGACCCTTATCCCGACCCACACGATTACGATGGAAAGAACCTGGTGGCGGATCTGCGCGCATTCGAGAAGCTACCGCGTTCGGTGACACTCGCCGAGATGCGGGCGAATTCGGCGCTCCGGAAGGTGAAATTGCTGAAGAATGTACGGCTGATCATTTCACCGCTGACCGAAGCGGAGTACCAGGAACTGCTGCGGATGGCGGGAATCGTGGCCATGCCCGGGGTGCCGCTGTTGTAGAGCGCACGCTGGCCGACTCTTGCGTCGTGTCGAGCCATCCCCGGACCCGCAACCTGATCCCAATCCTGCCCGGATGTGAGTTGCCCCGATGACCGGCCTCGGCCGAGCTCGTCGAAGATTCACAGAGACTTGAATGAAGATGCCGGAACTGCCTGAAGTGGAAACCGTCGCGCGGGGACTGCAAGCGGAGATCGCCGGGCGGTCGATTCTGAGCCTGACGGTCGGCAAGAGCGACTTCATCGACGATCCTGCTTTGCTTGAAAAAGAGTTACCGGGGCGGAAGATTCGCGCGGTTGAGCGTTACGGGAAATTTCTCTTGTTGCGTCTGGCGAATCGCGAACCGACGGGGGCGGCAGAAGAAAGCGCGCTGCTCGTGCATTTGGGGATGACGGGTCTGCTGATGCCGCGACCCGTGAACGAGCCTCAGACGAAACACACCCATGTGGTGATGCAGTTGGATGATGGGCGCGAGTTGCGCTACAGCGATGCGCGCCGTTTCGGGCGCATGGCGTACCTTGCGGGGGAAAGACTGCAAGCGGAGTTGCGGCGCTTCGGGGTGGATCCGCTGGAGACGCGGCTCGAGGAGTTCACCCAGGCGATTCATCGGCGCCGGGCACGAATCAAGGCGCTCTTGCTGGACCAGCATGTGTTGCGGGGCGTCGGCAACATCTACGCGGACGAAAGCTTGTGGAAGGCGAAGATCCATCCGGCGCAGTTGGGGGCCAGGCTGAACGAGGCGCAGTTGACGGAACTTTACGGAGCGCTCCAGGAGATTCTGCGCCGGGCGATTGCACTGCGCGGATCGTCGATCTCCGATTTTCTTGACGCCGAAGGACTACCGGGAGATTATCAGCGGCATCATCGTGTGTATGACCGGGAAGGGAAAGGGTGTGTCCGGTGCAAAACGTCAATTCGTCGCGCGATTGTGGCCGGGCGCAGCAGTTATTTTTGCCCAAAGTGTCAGAAAGCGCCGAAGGGCTGGAAAGACGCACGACGGGGGAAGGAGCCCAAAGCGCGTGGGCGTCTGTCGAAACAGCGGGCGTATTCGGGGTGACAGCTGCTGCCGATGAATCCAATCTGAATTGGGAGACGAGGATGAAGCGAATCGGGGCAACAGTTTTGGCTGCCGGCCTGGTGCTGTGCACGGTGGCGGTGAAGACCCGACCAATGCGCGCGGCAAATGATGAAGCGAGCGCGATGGCGGAGACAGACGCGCAGATTCTGAACGAAATCCACGAGCACAGCGAGCTGATGCAGAATCTCGAATACCTGTCGGATCGCATTGGGCCGAGGTTGACCGGGTCTCTGCTGCTAAAGCAGGCGAATGACTGGACAGCAGAAATGTTCCGAAAGTACGGGCTGACAAACGTACACCTGGAATCGTACACCATCCCGCACGCCTGGGTGCGGGGAACCGCGAAAGCGCGCATCCTGGCGCCGACGGAGCACTCGCTGGCGATCGCGTCTGCAGCGTGGTCGCCGAACACGAAGGGTGCGGTGCGCGGACCGGTGGTGTATTTCGATGCGAAGAAGCCGCAAGACTTTGCCAAGTTTCACGGGAAGCTGAAAGGTGCGATTGTCATCACATCGGACCCGCAACCGCTCTCGCCGCCGAGGCCAGTCGACCAAACCAGAAGCATCACCGGGCCGATGCAGGAACCTCCTCCCCCGGTGGGACAGCCGGCTTTTCCTGATCCCTTTGACAAGTTCCTGGCAGACGAGAAACAGCGGACGAAGTTTCTCAAAGATGAAGGAGCCATCGCCGTTCTGCGAGACTCCAACAAGCCACACGCACTGTTGAATATGACGGACAGCACCTTTGAGCCATTTCAACGGGGAGAGATGCCGACGGCATTCGTGACCGGCGAAGGTTACCGGATGATGTTCCGGATGCTGAAAAGCGGGCCCGTGCAAGTGGAACTCGAGATTACGAACTCGCTGAGCGCAAAGCCGGTCGAAGCGTACAACACCGTGGCGGATTTGCGGGGAGCGGAGAAGCCGGACGAGATGGTGATTCTTGGCGCGCACCTGGATTCCTGGGAGCTTGCGACAGGCACAACGGACAACGGGACCGGCTCGATGGCGGTGCTCGAAGCCGCGCGAGCGCTTGCCAAGTTGAATGTGAAGCCGAGGCGAACGATCCGGTTCGTGCTGTTCAGTGGCGAAGAAGAAGGACTGATTGGTTCGAAGGAGTACGTGAAAGCGCATAAGGATGAGCTTGGGAAGATTTCGGGAGTGCTGGTGCACGACACGGGAACGGGACGCGTACTGACCATCGGGTTGCACGACAACTACCAGGCCCGGCCGATTTTAGATCAACTGATTCTGCCGCTCGGCTCGTTGAAGTTGCTGGAACCGACGACTCGCCGGATGTATGGCACAGACAATTTGTCGTTTGATGAGGTAGGCGTTCCGGGATTCTGGTGCGTGCAAGCGATTGCGGAGTATCGGCTGACGCACCACAGCCAGTCCGACACATTTGACAAGGTGTGGAAGGACGAGATCGACCAGGGAGCGCAGGTTTTGGCGGCGTGGGCTTATAACACGGCGAACCTTCCCGAGATGCTGCCAAGACGGCCGTTCACCGCGCCGCTGGCCGCGCCGGCAACCGGCCCGAAGGAAGAAGCAACGAAGAGCGATCCGGTGACGGAGACCGACAAGAAGATTATTGAACAGGTGAAGAACGACAAGGAGCAACTAAAAGCCGATTTGACGTACTTGACGTCCCACATTGGTCCGCGGCTTACCGGTTCGTCGCAGATGGACCAGGCGAGCCATTGGGCGGAGGAGCAGTTCAAGGCGGCGGGACTCGCAAATGTGCACCGAGAGCCGTGGACCATCGCAAACAGCTGGACGCGAGGGCCGGCGAACGGGCGGGTGACTTGGCCGGTCCACGCATTGACGCTAGCGACGGCGGGGTGGTCTCCAGCGACGGATGGGACCGTGAAAGGACAGTTGATCGCAATTGAGGCAACGAAACCGGAGGACTTGGAGAAATATAAAGGGAAGCTGGCTCGGAAGATTGTGGTATTGAAAGGCGCGATGGAATTGGAGCCTCCGGAAAATCCGCTCTTGACGCCTTGGGGGCGGGGTACCCTGCCGCTGATGCACGCGAAGACAAATGAAGCCACGGAGTTTCGGGTGTTCGCGCAGGTGAGGACGGCGCTCGCGAAGATGGTGGCGGAAGAGAAGGGGCTGGCAATTCTGATTCCGTCAGAAAAAATGTATGGACTGCTGAATATGAGTGCGCAGTCGAGGGACTATCAACCGGCGGCGACTCCCGCAGTGTTTGTGGCGAGAGAAGATTACCTCGAACTGTTGCGGCTGCTCGATTCGGGAAACCCGGTTGAGTTGGAGCTGAACCTCGAGGGATCGTTCAGCGGAAAGCCGGTGGAGGTGTACAACACCGTCGCGGAAATTACCGGCAGCGAGAAGCCGGACGAGGTGGTGATCCTGGGGGCGCACCTGGATTCCTGGGACCTGGGCACGGGCGCGACTGATAACGGGACCGGTTCGATGGCGGTGCTTGAAGCGGCGCGAGCGCTCGAGAAGGCGGGCTTGAAACCGAAGCGAACCATCCGGTTCGTTTTGTTCAGTGGAGAGGAACAGGGGCTGAATGGCTCGAAAGCCTATGTGCAGGCGCACAAGGATGAGCTCAGCAAGATTTCCGCCGTGCTGGTACACGACAGCGGAACGGGAAAAGTGCTGACAATCGGGCTGATGGGAAATTACAACGCACGAGAGACGATGGACCGCGTTTTGTATCCGCTGGCCGAACCGTTGGGAATTGTGGAGCCGTCGCTGAGGAGCGAGGGAGGATCCGATCACGTGCCGTTTGACCAGGCGGGTGTGCCGGGTTTCTGGTGCGTGCAAGACCCCGCGGATTACGAGAAGATGCACCATTCGCAGGCCGATGTGTTGGATCACGTGCGGTGGGATGATTTGACGGAAGGCGCGCAGGTGCTGGCGGTGTTTGCTTATAACGTGGCGCAGTTGCCGGATTTGCTGCCCAGGAAGCTCGCGAAAGCAGAAACGAAATAGCCGGCGCAGCCGTGGAATGACGCGCACAGGTCGACAGGGCACAGAGATAAAGTCATGCGTGCTGTGGTGCAGAGAGTGAGCCGGGCGAAGGTCACGGTGGAAGGTCAGGTCACGGGGGAAATCGGCGCCGGGCTGATGATCCTGCTCGGGGTGGGGAAGGAGGACACTTCGAGTGTGGCCGCGTCGATGGCGGAGAAGCTCGCGAACCTGCGTATTTTCGAGGATGCGACGGGGAAGATGAACCTATCGCTGCTGAATGTCAAAGGAAGCGCGCTCGTCGTGTCGCAATTCACGCTGTTCGGGGACGCACGCGGGCAGCGACGGCCGAGTTTCATTACCGCGGCACCGCCGGAACTGGCGAAAAAGCTGTACGGCGAATTCTGCGAGGCGTTAGAGAAGCTGGGCGTCACGGTGGGCACGGGAATCTTCCAGGCGATGATGTCGGTGGAGTTGGTGAATGAAGGGCCGGTCACAATCCTTGTGGACTCGGAGAAATCGTTCTAGCTTGCCGGGGGCAGAGAATCTGGAAATGCCGGCGTGGACGCTCGAGGGCGTGTTGCGTCAGCTCGAGCGCCACGGCAAGAAGCGAAACGTCGAGGGCATGGCGCGGTTCGGGATTCGCGCGAAACTGGTGTACGGGGTTTCCAAGCCAAAACTAGACGAAATTGTCAAAAGGATTGGGAAAAATCACGCCCTAGGGCTGGCGTTGTGGGAGACGGGCATTCACGACGCGCGATTGCTGGGCATGCTGATCTCGCGGCCGGAAGAAGTGACGAAGGAGCAGATGGAGAGGTGGGTGCGGGATTTCGACAATTGGGATGTGTGCGACGGAACGTGTTGCCATCTGTTTGCCGAGACCAAGCCGGCTTGGAAAAAAGCGTTCGAATGGAGCAACCGGAAGAAGGAGTTTGAAAAGCGCGCGGGATTCGCGCTGGCGGCGTTTCTGGCGGTGCATGACAAAGCGGCATCGGACGCACCGTTCATGAAATATTTGAGGGTGATCGAGCGCGAGGCGTGGGACGAACGCAACTTTGTGCGAAAAGCGGTGAACTGGGCGCTGCGGAATATTGGCAAGCGAAACCTGCGACTGAACCGCGAGGCGATTCGGAGCGCCGAGAGAATCAGAAAGAAGGGAACGCGCGCCGGCCGCTGGATTGCGGCGGACGCATTGCGGGAATTGCGGAGTAAGGCGGTGCAGCAGCGGCTCGGCCGGAAACGGAAAAGGCAAAAGTGAAGATCCGCAGAGCGAAACCGGCGGACGCGGCCCGAATTGCGGTCCTGTCCGGGCAATTGGGATACCCGACAACAACGCGGGAAATGTCGGCGAGGCTGAGGCAGGCAATGAAGGCGAGAAACGGCGCTTGTTTTGTGGCCGAAACGCGTGAGCACGGCGTGATCGGATGGGTGCATGTCAGCGTGACTCCGCTGCTCGAAGTGGAGCGGCGGGCGGAAGTGAATGGATTGGTTGTGGACGAGCCGGTTCGCAGTCACGGGGCCGGGTGGTTGTTGCTGGAAGCCGCAGAAAGGTGGGCGCGAAATTCGGGCTGCGCCGCGATGTCGGTGCGTTCGAACGTGATTCGAAACCGGGCGCACCGGTTCTACGGGCGGCATGGATACGAGCATTACAAGACCCAGAAGGCCTTCCTGAAGAAGTTGTAAGGACAGAAAAAGCGCAACTCCTCTCCATCATTCCCCGCAGGCAATTGAGCTCGGGACACTCTCCGCCAGGAAACCGGCGTGCGAGAGGGCCGGGCGGGCTGCCGGCATGGAACAACGGCGAAGAAGGGTTCTGGCGAAATATATCGCAACACGATAGAATGTTAAAATGGCTGCAAGGATCAAAGACCAGGAGTATAGGGCGTTGGCGGAACTGCGGTACCGGATCCGGCGGTTCCTGCAGGAAGGCGACGAGACCGCGCACGACGCGGGACTCGAAGCGCAACAGTACCTACTCCTGCTGGCGATTCGCGGCCTTCCGGAAGGGCAAGAGGCGACCATTCGCACCTTGGCAGAGCGGCTGTTACTGCGCCACCACAGCACCGTTGAGCTGGTCGATCGCTTGGAGACGCGGGGCTACGTGAAGCGGGTGAGGGGACGGGAGGACCGGCGGCAGGTACTCGTGGTGCTGCAACCGAGGGGCGAAAAACTGCTGGAAAGAGTGGTTGGCCACCGACTGATCGAACTACGATCCCATGGGCGAGCCTTGGTGGGTGCGATCAGCTCAGTGTTGGAAGCCGGCGGAAGGGCTTCTCGAGGAAAGAACGGAAGCCGGAAAGCGACGAGAGCGAAGACGCATAAACACGCAACCGCGTGGAAGGCGGCCGATTGAGCAATCACACAGGGAGAGGCCGCAACGAGGAATTTTCATCTAGGCGGTGTCACTGGGGTCGGGGACCTCAGGCGGGGTGCTGGCACCGCTGCTGATGATGGGCGGGGCCCTCGGGGGCCTCGAAGCAATGTTCCTTCCCAATGAAGGAGCGGGTTTCTGGCCGTTGATCAGCATGGGCGCAATTCTTGGGGGAACCATGCGATCGCCGTTCACAAGCATCGTATTCGCGTTTGAACTGACTCATGATGCGAACGTGTTTTTGCCACTGCTGGTGGGGAGCGTGATTGCGCATGGATTCACCGTTGTGACGTTGAAGCGCTCGATCTTGACGGAGAAAGTGGCGCGGCGCGGTTATCATCTGAGTCGGGAATATGCTGTGGATCCGCTGGAATTGCTGTATGTGCGGGAAGTGATGGAGAAAACGATTGTGGCGCTGCCGGAAAGCGCAAAACTGCAGGACGTAATGAATTCGCCCGAATGGCAACAATGGCAAGGCCAGCGACTGTTGCCGCTGGTTGATCCGAACGAGCGATTGGCGGGAGTGCTGCCAATGTCGCGGATTCAGAACTCCATGGCGGAAGGGCAAGATGGATTAGGTTTGAAGGCGCTAGGCGAGCTGGCGAAAACCGACGTCGTGAAAACGTATCCGGACGAGACCTTGCGGCCTCTGGTGTATCGAATGGCGGAGAGCGGGGTCACGCGCCTTCCGGTCGTAGAGCGGGAAAGCGGAAAATTGCTTGGCCTCGTCACGCTGGATGATTTGCTGAAGGCCCGCACGCGACATATGGAAGAAGAGCGGAGGCGCGAGCGTGTCCTGACCTGGCGGTTTTTCACGGGAAAGAGACCCGAGTCGGTGGAAACAGAGTCCTAGGTCCTCCGGCGATTGGCAAAGATATTCCTACCCAGAAAATCGAAGCTCCACTGTCAACCGCCGACCTTGAACGTCGAAGAGGGTCATGAGAAGTTAGGCTAGCGAAACATGAACGAAACGGGAAAGCAGGCCAAGGTGGGTTGGTTTCACGCGCAGGCCCTGCGATGGGCTGCGTTCCGGAACGAACGCGAGGACCAGGTATTCCTTGTGCTGACGCTGTTGATCGGAGCGCTGGTTGGACTCGTCGTGGTCGCATTCATTGTGTTGACGGAACGATTTGGCGCTCATCTGGACCCGGCGGGAGTGACGCCTTGGCGGCGGCTGATCGTGCCAACGATGGGATCGCTGACCATGGGATATCTGCTGTACCGCTATTTTCCCGATGCGCGAGGCAGCGGTGTGCCGCAGACGAAGGCGGCATTGTACGCGCGCGAGGGAAAAATCACGCTGTCGACCGTATTCGGAAAATTCTTTTGCACGTCGCTGACGCTGGCAAGCGGGATCCCGTTGGGGCGCGAGGGACCGGCGGTGCAAGTTGGCGGCGGGATCGCTTCGGTGCTCGGAAGGGCGCTAGGGTTGAGGCCAGAAAAGGTGAAAGCCCTGATACCGGTAGGCGCGGCGGCAGCAGTGGCCGCAGCGTTCAACACGCCATTGGCAGCGGTGTTGTTTGCACTGGAAGAAGTGGTGGGCGATTTGCATGCGCCGGTGTTGGGCTCGGTGGTCCTGGCATCCGCGACGAGTTGGGGAGTGTTGCGGCTGCTGCTCGGGAATGATCCCCTCTTTCAAGTGCCGCAATACCAGTTGGTGAATCCGTGGGAATTGCTGCTTTACGGGGTCCTCGGTGTTGCGGGAGGGCTGGTTTCGGTTGCGTTCACGCAACTGTTGCTGAGATTGCGGGAATGGTTTCGGAAGCAGCCGCGGACCACGGTATGGTTCCAGCCGGTGGCGGGAGGACTTTTGGTCGGAGTGATGGGCTGGTTCGTGCCACAAGTCATGGGCGTGGGCTACAAATTCGTTGGAGACGCGTTGAATGATCATCTGGCGCTGAAGCTGATGGTGGTTCTGCTGGTCCTGAAATTGGTGGCCACGGCGGTGAGCTACGCTTCGGGAAATGCGGGAGGCATTTTTGGGCCTAGCCTGTTTCTTGGAGCGATGCTCGGAGGCACGATCGGAGGCGTGGCGCATCATTATTTTCCTTGGCACGTGGCGACGCCGGGGGCGTACGCGCTCGTTGGGATGGGGGCGGCGTTTGCAGGGATTGTCCGGGCACCGATGACGTCGGTGGTGATGATTTTTGAGACCACGCGGGACTATGCGGTGATTGTGCCTTTGATGATTTCAAATCTGGTGAGCTATTTCATCGCTTCGAAACTGCAACGAACGCCAATCTACGAACAGCTTGCCGAGCAGGACGGGATTCACCTGCCACTTTCCGGAGGCCGGCAAAGAGAGCGACAACGGCAAGTGTTTGAAGTCATGAAACCGGTGGGCGAATCGCTAGACGTGAGAGACGCGCTCGGGAAGGCGATCGAAAGGACGGCCGGCGGGGCTCAGAAAACCTGGCCTGTGTGCGATCCCCGCGGCGTTGTGGGAATTGTGACGCGCGCACAGTTGTTACGCGTCCAGGATGGTGAAAGGCCGGTGAAGAAGTTAGGCGACCTGGTGGGGGAGCGTGAATTTCCCCATCTACACGCCGACCACTCGCTCGAAGTAGCGCTGGCTCGCATGGGGGAGACGCACACGGATCTTTTACCGGTCGTGAGCCGAGCGAATGTTCACGAGTTGCTTGGGATTGTTCGGTTGCAGGATGTATTGCGGTCCTATGGCGTGGAGGTTAGCGGAGAGTGCTAAACAAGGTGGGTGGTGGCGGTGGTGTGATCTCCAAAGATGATCTCATTCCATTTGTCGCGCCAAGGCGCGCGCGGCGGGTGGGATGAATCCCGATAATCCATGGCGGTGGTCCGTTCCGGGCGGAGTTTTGCCGCAAGGATACAGCATTCGCGGAGGAGACGCTCGGTCTGCGCTAGAACGGTTGGTCGAAGAGCGGCCGGTTCCAGATCGAGGCGAAGGCTAGCCTAGAGCCCGAACATGGAGTTGACGCCGGCGCGCTGTGCGACTTCGGTAGAGGGCGGCTGGAGCGGAGGCAGAGGAGGCGGGGTTTGCTGTGGAGCTGGCGGCGGAGTTACGGGTGGTTGAGCTTCGGGCTGGGGCACCGCCAAACTGGGAATTGCGACCGGGGGCGCGGCAGGAGTTGGCTTGGTCCCAAGCTGCTGGAGATAGGCAAGATCGCGAGGTTCTTCGGTTCCCGGCTGCACCGCGGGGAATGCTAAATTCATCTGGTGCTCCATTGCGCTCGCGATGCGGTGCAACTGCCAGATCAGCTTCTCGAGCTCCTTCGAACGACCAAGGTTCAAGTTGCGGTCCCACAGAAAGCGAATCGACAAGATGAAGAGAATGGGCAGACCGATGGCAAGCGTGGCGAGAACGATGGTGATGAGGAGAGGGTCTGGCGATTGGGTCATGATGGTACCTCCAAGGCGGGGCTCCAGAGGCAGAATAACAGCTACGGTGCAGCGGTGACAAACGAATCGAATGCCGTTCACCCCGGCTCCCAATCACTGCAATCTCGTTGCTCGGTTAAGCCTTCAGAGCCGCTTGTACATAGGCGGCTTTCAGCGGAAGTCGCCGATTGACCTTGCCCGTTGCATCGTGGAGTGCAGCGGCGATTGCCGGCGCAGCCAACGCATTCGCCGCCTCGGAGCCTCCGCCGTAACGGCCGACTTTCGGATTGTTGAGCAGCACGACCTTTATTTCGGGGATGTCTGCCATGGTCAGGATCGGATAGGAGCTCCAGTCCTCCACGGTGATGCCACTCTCGTCGAACGTCGCCTCTTCGAGCAGCGCGTGGCTGATTCCCATGACCGCACCGCCTTCGACTTGGCGCTTCAATTGCGCCGGATTCACGATAATGCCGGGATCCACCGCAATCGTGTACTTCTCAACGACAATTGCGCCTGTGCTCGGATTGACGGCGATCTGGCAAACGCAGGCCCAGTAGGTTCCCGAGCGCAGCATGGCCGAGACGCCGCGGCCGCGCACAGGAGTTGATCCGGTGAACCTAGCATCGGAACGCGGTGAGGGGCGCGTGTCCCAGCCGGAGGCTTCGCGAACTGCTTTCAACGCGCCGATGAGGCGCTCTTCGTTGGCATTGTCGATCCGGAACTGGATGGCGTCCACCCCCGCTAGAGCTGCGGCTTCGCTGATCGCCAGTTCCCGCGGAAAGTTCTGCTGGAACTGCCCCGGCGTGCGCATGCTGTGATCGCGGATGCCGACGGCGAGCGGGGAGGCTTTCTGTCCGACTTGGAATGTGC
>Ga0306921_10007998_pt1 | contig 11150 bp, 10 predicted proteins | sample sta12Cox44000080_FD_203760 | JGI IMG/M metagenome (GOLD analysis project Ga0306921, IMG submission 203760) | Lab enrichment of tropical soil microbial communities from Luquillo Experimental Forest, Puerto Rico - statoxic.12C.oxic.44.000.080 (v2)... | ecosystem: Environmental > Terrestrial >... | reverse complement strand
CGATGGGCTGTGAGCCGGGCGGAACCTGCGCCGGCTGCTGCGCACTCACCAACGATCGGGCAGCCATGAGGAGGGCCAGCGTCGCAAGCGACGCCGCCAAGCCGAGCGCGCTGTTCCTGTTCATATCGACCTCTACACCGTCGCTCCGACATTATCGCCCGTGAGTGCATCGACCAGGAGGCTGCCCACGTGCTCCCGGTACTGGTCGGCGGCCCACGATCGCTCGAGCACGAGGTCTTCCCACATGCGGAGCGACGTGATCGTCCACAGCAGGTCCGTCGCCACTCGGTGATCGAGCCCGGCGCGGAGCCTCCCTTCCTGCGCCAGCCGCGCCACGATGGCCCGGCAGCCCTGCCAGCGATACTCGAGGCGCTCCTGCCACGATCGTTCGGCGGCTTCGTCCCGGCGCCGGACGGCTTCGAACGCGCGCGCGACCGGCCAGATCTCCGGATTCAGCCTGGCCTGAACGGCCACTATTTCCTGGAGTGCCGCCACACCGGTCGCCGCGTCGACAATCCGTTGGATCGCGTCCGTCAATCCGCGCTGCTCGTCGGCGTGCCGGACGACCGCCATGAACAACGCGGCGCGATCGGCGAAATGCAGGTAGAGCGCCTGCCTCGACACCCGGGCTGCGCGCGCCACATCGGCCATCTTCACGTCGGCACCGCCGCGCCGGCCGATTAACGCCAGCGTCGCATCCAGGATGCGGCGCCGGGTGGCCGGGTCGCCGCGCGCACTTGACGCAGTGTCAACTCGGCTCCTCCGACGCCGCTGTCGGCTTGACATGGTGTCAAGCATAACACGTTCATGGAGCTCTGTCGCGCCGACCGCTCAACGGTGTAGTATGCCGGTCCGACGCGGAGGTTCCGCCTTGATCGTTCGAACCCCGACGGTGCGGCATCTCGTGGCGGCCGGTCTGGCGCTGACGTTCGCGCCGGCCGTGGGTCGAGCAGCCCAGCAGGCTGACGCAGCCGCGCCGCCAAAGCAGACGGCTTGGACTCCTCCCAGAACGCCCTGGGGAGATCCGGATCTGCAGGGCATCTGGCCCAGCGGGGAGATGACCGGGGTTCCGCTCCAACGCCCCGAACGGTTTGGCGAGCGCGCGGTCGTGACCGACGAGGAATTCGCGGAAAGGCAGGCGCAGCTCGTCCGGTCGTACGAGTTCCCGCCCAGTACAACAACGGGATGGAGATCTATCAATCGCCGGGCTACGTCGTGATTCACATCGAGATGATCCACGAAGCGCGCATCATCCCGGTCAACGGCCGGCCGCATCTCCCGCCCACGATTAAGGCGTGGCTGGGAGACTCTCGCGGACACTGGGAAGGCGACCGGCTCGTCGTGGAGACGACGAACTTCAACGGCAAGACCGCCGCGACCAATCCGGGGACGAGCGGCTCGCCCATGGACAACAACGTCCCTACGAGTGAATCGCTCCGGATCGTCGAGCGCTTCTCACGCGTCGACGACGACACCATCGATTACGAGGCGACGGTCGACGACCCAACGATCTTCACGCGAACATGGAAAGTCGCGTTTCCGCTGCGGCGCAATCCGGACTATCGAATCTACGAGTACGCCTGCCACGAGAACAACTACGCGCTCACCAATTTCATCCGGGCGTCTCAGTTCCAGCGAGCGCAGAAGCCAAAACCGTAAGCGGAAGATCATGCAGTACACGCGCAAAAATGTCTGGGAGCTCGGCAACGACTGGGCGGACCCGCTTCTGTGGTACGCGCGCGGCGTCGCCGCGATGAGCACGCGGGCACTGGCGGAGCCGACGAGCTGGCGCTTTTATGGCGCAATCCACGGTATCGATCAGCCCCTTTGGCAGCAACTCGGTTATCTGAGCTCGACCGACCAGATGCCGAGCGACGCCGTCATTCGGCGTTTCTGGAGCCAATGTCAGCACGGCAGCTGGTACTTCCTGCCGTGGCATCGTGGGTTTGTCCTCGCGTTCGAAGCGAATGTCCGCGACGCGGTGGTCAAGCTCGGCGGGCCGGCAGACTGGGCGTTGCCCTATTGGAATTACTTCAAGCCTAACCAGTTTCAACTGCCGCGTGCCTTCGCCTCTCCGGACTGGCCCGACGGACAGGGGAACAATCCTCTGTTCGTCCAGCAGCGTTACGGGCCAAATAGCGACGGCAACGTGTTTGTGCCCGTCAACATGGTGAACCTCAACGCGATGAACGATCCCGACTTCACCGGCGTCGCGAGCGGAGGCAGCCCCGGCTTCGGGGGCGTCGACACGGGATTCGAGCACGGCGGACAGGTGCACGGCGGCATTGAAACGCAGCCGCATGACTGGGTGCACGGCCTGGTCGGCGGCGGCGATCCCCAGAGTCAGCTGCCGGGCCTGATGTCCGATCCCGACACGGCGGGGCTCGACCCGATCTTCTGGTTGCACCACGCCAACATCGACCGGCTGTGGGCGGTGTGGCGACAAAACCCATCGACCGACGTCGACCCGACCGATCTCAACTGGATCAAGGGGCCCGCCAACATCGGCGAGCGCATCTTTTCGATGCCGATGCCGGACGGCACCTCGTGGGACTATACGCCTGGCGACATGGTCAATCTGGCGTCGCTCGGCTACCAATATGACGATGTATCGCCGGCCGTACCGGTGACGCAGCCCGGCGACAGGCTGTTGCGGTTGGGAGCGAGCGCCGCCGCAGCGAGGTCGGTGAAAGGAGCCTCTGCCGTGGCAAGCGGGAAACGTGTCGAGCTGGTTGGCGCCAGTCGTGAGCCTGTGCGGATCAAGAACGGGGAAGCCGGCACATCTGTGCAGCTCGATGCCGGCATGCGCCGGAAGGTGTCGGCGAGTCTAACCGCGGCTCCCGAGACGGCCGCTCCCGACCGAGTGTTCCTGAACCTTGAAAACGTCCGCGGGCTGGCCGACTCGACGGCGTTTCACGTGTACGTCGGCCTGCCCCAAGGCGCGGCGCCCGCCGATCATCCGGAGCGACTCGCGGGCAGCATCGCGCTCTTCGGCGTGCGCAAGGCAAGTCGCGTCGATGGAGAACACGCGGGCCAAGGCCTGACCTTTGTGTTGGACATCACGAACATCGTCGACTCACTGCACCTTGCCAATGCGCTCGATACGGACTCGCTCGACGTGCGGATCGTCCCGCTCAAGCCCGTTCCCGAGGCGGCACAGATCAGCATCGGGCGCGTCAGCATCTTCCGTCAAGGCCGCTGAGCGGGAGGCTCGCCAACGACATCCGCCGCCCGCGAGCGCATGCATGTCCGGGCGCCGCTCGTTCTCATCAGCGCGGCCGCGTGGATGGCGTTGGTGATCGAACCGGGCGGCGCGGCATTCCTTGCCCACTGCTCGCCTGAGATGCTGGCGCGAGCGGCCCTGTCTCTGTCGCTCAAGCGAGCGGTGGCGCCCGAACGGATCGCTTCTCTATGCTCCGGCTGGGGATTGATGTTGGCGGCCATGATGGCGCCGCTCGTCGTCGCCCCGGTGCGCCATCTCTGCGATCGCAGCGTTCCCAGGCGGCGGACACGGGCTATCGTGCTGTTCGGATCCGGCTATGTTGCGGTCTGGATGGCGGCCGGCGTCATGCTGCTGGCGCTGGCGATAGCCGCCCGGCTCATCGTTTACGAATCGTACGCGATGGTGTCGGTGGGGACGCTTATTGCGCTCATCTGGCAGTTCTCGCCGGTCAAACAACGCTGTCTCAATCGTTGCCATGCCCGAACCGAGCTCGCAGCTTTCGGCCTGGCGGCGGATCTCGACGCCCTCCGTTTCGGGTTGACGCTCGGCGTCTGGTGCGTCGGCTCGTGCTGGGCGTTGATGTTGCTGCCGTTGCTCGTTTCTGGAGGGCACGTCGCCGCGATGGCCGCTGTGGCGCTGTGGCTTCTTGCCGAACGCCTCGACAGGCCGATGCGGCCGCGCTGGCATGTGCGCGGTCTGGGCAAAGCGGCGCGTCTCGTCATCGCCCAGATGCAAGACTTCTTCTCGCCCCGTCGTTTCGCGCGCGGTGAGGGCTGCTAAAGGCGTGGAGCGGTCCCGTCTATCCGATATGCAGGTAGAGGTGCACTGTGGCGCAAATCAAGATTGCCGTGATCAACGAGAGTTCCGAGGTGAGCGATGCTCAAGTCGCCCAGATGGTGCCAGCTCTTCAGGTGCAGGTGAGCCGGGATTTTGCCCCCGCCTGGGGTGTTGACGCGGACCTCCGCGTGATTGCCAATCGCGCCGCCTCGGCGCCCGGCGAATGGTGGCTCGCGATCATCGACGACGCCGATCAAGCGGGCGCCCTGGGCTATCACGACCTCACGAGCGAGGGGCTGCCGCTCGGCAAAGTCTTCGCCCGCACGACGCGGCTCGAGGGTGGCAATTGGACCGTGACTGCAAGCCACGAGCTCCTCGAAATGCTCGGTGACCCCGACATCAATCTCACCGTGCTCGTGCCAGACCAGAACCAGAACGCAGGCCGCCTCTATGCCTACGAGGTCTGCGACGCGTGCGAAGACGACGCGTTTGCGTATCAGGTGAACGGCATCCAGGTGACGGACTTCGTGTTTCCCTCGTGGTTTGAAACGTTCCGCCCAGCTGGAAGCGCGCAGTTCGATTTTGGGCGGCAGATCACCAAGCCGCTGGAACTGCTGAAGGGCGGCTATATCGGCTACTTCGATCTGACGGGAGGAAGCGGCTGGCAGCAGCTCACGGCGGGGAAAGCGTCCTACGTGGCGCGGCCGAGGGTGGGCAGCCGACGCGAGCGGCGCCGGACGCCACGTGCGCAGTGGATGAAGAGCGAACGGCTCTCGGTTTCCACCGGCGCAGCTACCGCGGGTGGCCGAGGCCGATCGGCCGTGAGCCTCGCCCTTGCTGCCGCACCTCCCATCGATGTGTCGTTCGAAATCAACGTCACGTGGCCGGCGGCCAACGCGGCCTACAGCATCATGTCCGATCCCAATCCGGTGCTGCCCGCGGGTTTTGCCCTCATTGGCGCGATTGTCGCCCAAACGCAGAATGCCGCCCGAGCCATGGCAGCGAGCGACCCCAGGCAGTTACGGATGGCCCAACAGATGATGGCGGACAGCAACATCTTCGGGCTGGTCGCCTGGAACGCGGCCGCCGCGACGGCGATCGTCGCGATTCGGGGGACGCAGTCAGTCGTGGAGTGGATCGAGGACGTGGACGCCGTTCCCGTCCCGTACATCGCCGTGCCTGGGGCGGGTCTGGTGCACATGGGATTCCAGATCGTGTACGAGCACGTCCGGCCGGCGATTGATACGCTCCTGGCCCGGTGTACGGGCGCGAAGCGAATTCTTGTGACGGGCCACAGCCTGGGTGCCGCCGTCGCTCTGCTGGCAGGCGTCGACATCGCCAAAAACGTCCCGCTTGGAGTCGTCCCTGAACTCCACACTTTCGCGGGTCCGCGGACTGGCGCTCCCGATTTTGCCGGCTACTTCAACAATCTGATCCCGATATGCCATCGCATCGTGAACTTCATGGACGTTGTGCCGCAAGTGCCGCCGCCCCCATACGAGCATGTGGGAGACGAAACGCTCGTCCACGGCGGCTTCCGGGTTCTGGACATCACATACGCGCATCACCTGACCACCTATCTTGCCGGCTTGCAGCAGCTCTAAACGGCAGCAGCGCTGAAGGAATCACGTGTCGGCCGCCTTGGTCACGCTCTCGCTGCCGGAGGCACGGCGCCTCGCCGTTGCTTCGCAGGGATTCGGCGAACGTCCGGCCAGGCCCTCCGTTGCGCACCTCCGCAAGCTGGCGGGGCGGCTGCACGCCTTCCAGATCGATTCAGTGAACGTGCTCGCCCGCGCTCACTACGTCCCCGCGTTCGCGCGTCTCGGCCCCTATCCAATGGAAGCGCTCGACTCCTTGGCCTACCGCAAGCGAGAGCTCTTCGAGTACTGGGGACACGCGGCGTGCTTGCTGCCCGTCTCGTTGCATCCGCTCGTTCGGTATCGCATGCGCAAGCACATCGATCGAACGCAGGCGTACATGAAGTCCAAGCGCGGTGCTTACATGTCGCAGATCTATGCCGAAGTCGCCGAGCGCGGACCCCTCGCCGCCGCCGAGCTGTCGAACCCGGGAAAACGTTCGGGCAGCTGGTGGGGGTGGTGGGGCTCGGGCAACGGCAAAGCGACGCTCGAGCACTTGTACGACTGCGGGCTTGTCGCCATTGCCGGACGTCGGGGTTTCGAGCGCCTGTACGACATCTGCGAGCGCGTTATCCCTCGAGCCGTGCTCGATGCGTCCGAGCCGCCTCGCGAAGAGGCGATGAAACAGCTGATCTGTCTCGGGGCGAAGGCCTGCGGCGTCGGGACGTTCAGCGACTTCACCGCCTACTTCAAAGTCGATGGATGGCGCGATCGACTGCCGCCAGGGCCGGGGTGGCAGCGTCCGAAAGGTCCGGCCGGCCGGCGTGATTCGCCGATCGCAAAAAAGCTCGAGTCAGAGCTCGTCGCGGAGGGACGTCTCCTGCCAGCGCGCGTCGAGGGCTGGAAGGAGCCGGCCTATCTGCATCCTGACGCGCGCGTCCCCCGGCGGGTCGACGCCCGCGGACTCGTCACGCCGTTCGACTCGCTCGTGTGGGAACGCAGCCGCATAGACCGGCTCTTCGGGATGAAGTACACAATCGAAATGTACGTGCCCGATTCCAGACGTGTCTACGGCTACTACGTCTGCCCGTTTCTTCTTGACGACGCGCTCGTCGCCCGTTGTGACCTCAAGGCGGACCGCGAACGCAAAGTTCTCGTGGTACAAAGCGCGTTTCTCCAGGCGGGGCAGGATGCGCGACGCGTGGTCCCGCACCTGGCGGCCGAGCTCCGGCTGATGCGGACGTGGCTCGAGCTCGACCGCGTCGAGGTGGGCGAGCGCGGGGATCTCGCCACGAAGCTGCGCTGGAGCTTTTGATGCCCGCGAGGGAGTGCTAAGGTTCGGCCGAGCGCGCGGTCAGACCGTTCGGCGAGCGCGCAGGAAGGAAGGCGATATGTGCAGAACCAGCCGTCTTGTGGTCAGCCTGCTCGGCCTGACTCTGATGCTGACAAGCCATGGCCGAACAGCCAACGCCCAGACGCAAGCGCAAACAGCCACTGAAGAAATCCGCCGGGAGCTCCTGCAGCTGCCGTATTACGGGGTCTTCGACTACATGGCGTTCAAATACGACAAAGGGACCGTCACTCTGATGGGATACGCGTATCATCCCGGACTCAAGACCGACGCGGAGCGTGCGGTTAAACGTGCCGCAGGCGTCGACGACGTCAAGGACCAAATCGAAGAACTGCCTCCGTCACGAAACGACGATGAGCTGCGGTGGAAGACGTATTACGCCATCTACCGCGATCCGTTTTTGTCGCGCTATGCGCCGGGCGGAGGGGTGCTGTGGGGGCACCGCCACGCCTTCGGACGCGCGTTCTCCCCGTTCGGGGCGGGGCCGTTTCCGGGAATGGAGCCGGCCGGGGACTACCCGATTCACATCATCGTCAAGAACGGACGCATGACGCTGCTTGGCGTCGTGGACAACGAGAGCGACAAAACCGTCGCGGGGGTGAAGGCGCAGCAAGTGCCGGGCTCGTTCGGCGTTCAGAATGATTTGATGGTGGAGAAGGCGTCGAAGTCTTCGACAAAGGAATAGGCGACCTGGCTGGGCCGGCCTCAGTCGCGCGCCGCTTGACCCTGCGCGGTTGCGGGGTCCGCCTCCGGTGCTGGAGGGCTCAAAGTGTCGGCCAGGTATCCTTCGCGTGTTCTGACGACGAGCGCACGCCGATCCCGTGTCTGCACCGTGACACGAGTCTTCCGGAACGAGCCGTCCCGTGTCTCGTTGCTGGAAACGTAGCCGATGGTGTAGCCGTGTCGGATATCTCGAGCGATGCGCTGTAAGACTGACGCGATCTTGGCGTTGTTCGCCGGCGCGAAGGCCTCTCCACCGGTCGCTCGCGCGATTTTCCTCAGAAGCTTCGGATTGGCGTCGCGCTCGAGAGGGTCCACCACGGCCATCGTGTAGATGAACACGTTCGAGGCCTCGGCCTTCGTGAGCACGTCCTCGAATGTCAGGCGGCTGGCATTGTCGCCACCGTCGCTTACGACGACGAGGACCTTCCGTTCGTGTCGCCCATGACCCACGTACTCGAGACCTGCTGCGATGGCGTCGAACAGCGCGGTTCGACCCCTCGGATGGATGACCCGCGTGACGGCCCGGCGGAGAGCCACCGCGCTGCTCGTGAACGGCCCATCAGGGGGCAACGCCGCCTGGACCGTTTCGTTGAACGCCAGGGCAAACAGTTCGTCGTCGGGATGACTGGATTCCGCAAAGGCAGTCGCAGCGGCGATGACTCGCTCGCGGTTTGGCAGCATGCTGCTGCTGCTGTCGATCAACAGACCCACCGTCACGGGCGAATCCTCTGCGGCGAAAAACCTGATTGTCTGTCGGTGTCCGTCCTCAGAGACGGCAAACGCGTCCTCGGGCAAATCAGTGACGTACTTTCCTTTCTTGTCCTTGACGGTGACGTGGAGCACGACGAGATCCGACTTGGCGGAAAACACAGGGCGATCCTGCCCGTTCGTGATGCCGGCTGTCGTGATGCCGGCTGACAGGGTCGCGCACAAAGTGGCCGTCAGAATGAGACGCGAAATCGCCATGCGCTCCCGATTATTTGACTATTCGAATTGACGGAGATGCCGCCGGTCCAGTCAGCATACAATACGCCGTCGGTAGATCCGAAGCGAAGGGGGCACGCGATGAAGCCATCAACCGTGTCGCGTCGAGGTTTTCTGCATACCGCGGGGGCCGGCGTCATGACCATGTGGGTTCCCAGGGGGGCACGGGGTTACACCGGCGCCGAGATGCGAGCGAAAACGTCCGGCGCAAAACTGAGCGTCGGCGTCTCGAAGTGGGAGCTCGACACACCCGCACTCTGCGTCGACCTCGACAAGCTGGACCAGAACCTCGCCACGATGAAGGCGAAACTGGCGTCGACCGGGGTCGCTACGCGACCGCACGCGAAGACGCACAAGTGTCCGGCCATCGCGAAGCTGCAGCTTGCGGCCGGCTCGATTGGCGTGTGCACGGCCAAGGTGAGCGAAGCCGAAGCCCTGTTTGCCGGCGGCATCGAAAAAATCATGATGACCACCTGCAACGTGACGCCCAGCAAGATTCGCCGCGCGATGATGATACGCAAGGCCAATCGCTCCTTCATCCAGGCGGTCGACAACCCGCAGAACGCGCGCGACCTCTCCGACGCGGCCAAGGACGCGGGCATCGTCGCCGACGTGGTCATCGACGTTGCCGTCGGCACCCGCACCGGTGTGCCGGCGGACGACCGGGCGCTGGCGCTCGCCCAGCTCGTCGACAAGCTGCCGAACCTGAAACTGCGCGGGATGATCAGCTACGACGGCGGCGCCCAGCACATCAAGGGGTTCAAAGCCCGGCTCGAACGCTCGCTGAAGAATTACGAGCCCTCCGTGGAGACGTTCGACCGGATGAAGCACTCGGGGCTGAACGCGGAAATCTTCAGCGGCGGCGGCACGGGCACCTACAACATCATGACGAAGGTGCCGGGATTCACCGACCTGCAGGTCGGGAGCTACATCTTCATGGACGCCCAGTACCTCGAAATCGGCGGCGAGACCAATGACGAGGTGTTCACGGATTTCGCGCCGTCGTTGACCGTGATGACGACCGTCCTGAACACGTATTTTCCAGGCCGCCTCACCACCGACGCCGGCGCGAAGGCGCTGACGCTCAACAAGCCTGATGCGATCGTCATCGGCGAAAAAGGATTCTCGTACAACGCGGGCTCGGACGAGTTCGGCGCGATTCGGTATGAAACCGCGAACAAGACCTACACGGTGGGCGACAAGCTGGAGCTGATCGTCCCGCACTGCGACCCGGCGGTGAACGAATACGACCAGATTTACGGCACTCGCAAAGACCGCGTCGAAGTGGTGTGGCCGATCGCCGCGCGGGGCCACTCGCAATAGCGGAGCCGCCGTCAGAGATATCGCCTGACCTGCGTGAGATACGACGTGTAGCGGTCTCCGAACCGCTCGGTGAGATACCGCTCCTCCGGCAGGACCGCGACAAAGTGCACGGTCAGCAGCGCAAGAAGCGCGAACAAGGCAATCCACAGATTATTGAGCGCCACGCCGAGGCCGATCTGGATGAGCGTGACGCCGACATACATCGGATTTCGCGTGAAGCGGTAAGGGCCCTGCAAGATGAGCTCGGGGCTGGGCTTCCAGGGGATGGGGCTCTGACCCGTGCGCGTGAAATGCACGCGTGCTGACGCGACTGTACCTATGCCGATCGCGACAATCAGCGCGCCGACGCCGATGCTGATCATCCTTTCGACCGGAACGGGTGCGCGCGCGACCCCGTAATGAATACCGACGCCCGCGAGAATCCAGATGAGGAAGATGAGCGGCGGAGGAAACCGCACGGCCGCGCCGCGCTCGGCGGAGCTGGATTGGGTCAACTTGGGCTGTCTCCCGTTGGTCGGTGATCGGTTAGCGATATTGTAACTGTCCCCCTTGTTGAGACCAAGACCGCGCGCGTTTCGTCGGAGATCTCGACGACGTGGAGACCGGAGGACGCGCCGCACCAATAAAAACCCGCGGCTGCGAGGCTCGGCGCGCGCGACATCTGTTGCATAATCATTCATTTTGTGGTATAATAATCAACGGCGGTTCATACGGCCTCCCGGAAATTCCTAGGCCGTGTGTCGACCTGCACGTTGGGAGGACTGATGCCACAAACACGCGTCTACGCCGACGCCGGAAATGGTTCGATCCTGCCGGTCGTTGACGTCACGCATCCGGACTTCATGATCGAGGTGGACCAAGTGGATCTCGAGGCGATGTGCCGCCAGTTCGTCGATGACTCGGCCGCCCGCCAGGAGGTGTTGCCATCCGTTCGTGAGGCTCTTCAACGGTCGACACTTGGCCGCGGTTTGATGACGGCGTCGGACGCGTTTCTGAACGGCATGACCACCTATCTGCTGAAGCTCGGACCAGCCAATCTCGGTGATTGGGCCACGCCGGTCGACAGGAAAATCGCCGCCTCATTTCCGGCGCTCGCGACGAGACTTCGTCTGCAGGACATGGCGCGGCTCCTCGCAGATGGCACCCTCAACGCCCTGGCCCGTATTCCTCGACGGCCTCTTCGATTCATCAA
>Ga0306921_10007997_pt1 | contig 11150 bp, 9 predicted proteins | sample sta12Cox44000080_FD_203760 | JGI IMG/M metagenome (GOLD analysis project Ga0306921, IMG submission 203760) | Lab enrichment of tropical soil microbial communities from Luquillo Experimental Forest, Puerto Rico - statoxic.12C.oxic.44.000.080 (v2)... | ecosystem: Environmental > Terrestrial > Soil... | reverse complement strand
CGGTGAACACGAAGAAAATCGCAAGCCGCAAGCGCAAGGCCACCCTCCCGCGAAAGTTCGCGACAGGCTATCCGCGCCCGCTCGGATTTGTCCAGCCGTGGGCGGCGCAACAGCTTGAGCGCAGTTCCGACGTTCGATAGCCTTCCTGCCTCTGCGGCACACGCCGCGCAAATCCGAGGGCAGGATGAACCAGCGTTCCCAGGCGAGCCTTCCGCTCGACGGCATCAAGGTGCTCGATCTCACTCTTGCGCGCGCGGGGCCGACGTGCGTGCGCCACCTCGCCGACTGGGGCGCCGACGTTATCAAGATCGAGCCGCCTGCCACCGACCGCGAGGAGGCGGTTGGCAATCGGCATGGCTTCGATTTCCAGAACCTCCACCGCAACAAGCGCGCGATGCGGCTCAACCTGAAGGACCCGATGGGTCACGCGGCCTTCATGCGGCTCGCGCGCGATGCCGACGTGATCGTCGAGAACATGCGCGCCGAGGTGAAGCACCGGCTCAAGGTGTCCTACGACGACGTCCGCGCCGTTAACCCGCGCATCGTCTACGGCAGCATCAGCGGCTTCGGCCAGTCGGGACCGTATGGCAAACGCGCCGGGGTCGATCAGATCGCGCAAGGCATGGGCGGACTGATGTCGATCACGGGCCTGCCCGGGCAGGGCCCGGTGCGGGTCGGCATTCCGATCGCCGACTTGAGCGCCGGGAACCTGCTGGCGCTCGGCATCATGATGGCGCTGTTCGAGCGCACCCGCACCGGCACCGGCCGCTGGGTGCACACGAGCCTGCTCGAGGCGCAGATCTTCATGCTCGACTTCCAGGCCTCGCGCTGGCTCATCAGCAGCGAAGTTGCGCCGCAGGCCGGCAACGACCATCCAACCGGCATCCCCACCGGCGTGTTTCCGACCAGCGATGGGCACATCAACATCGCGGCGAGTTCGGCGCGCATGTTTGAACGGCTGTGTGACGCGATCGACCGTACGGAATGGAAGGACAAGCCCGAGTGGAAGAACCAGAAAGGCCGCAGCGCCGACCGCAAAGCCATCAACGCGGCGATCGGCGACATCACCCGGCACAAGCCGGCCGAGCACTGGATCGAGCTGTTCGAAGGTGCCGGAATTCCCTGCGGGCCGATCTACAAGATCGATCAGATGTTCGCCGACCCGCAGGTGCGGCATCTCGGGATGGCGACCCCGATGCACCGTCCGGATCTGGGCGATACCGAAGTGGTCGCCTCACCCATCAACATGAGCGGCCTTCCTAGGGAGGTCCGGCTGCCGACACCGGAGGGCGGCGCGCACACGGATGAGGTGCTGCGCGCGGCGGGCTACAGCGAGATCGATATCGGCGCCATGCGCCAGAAGGGAGTGGTGTGATGATGGATACATTGGCCGGGACTGCGCCGCTGCGCGAATATGCGGACGGCAAGATGCTCGCCGCCAAGGACGGCGGGATCGGCTTCATCACCTTCAATCAGCCGGAAAGACGCAACGCCATGTCGGTCGAAATGTGGCAGGGCCTCGAGGAAATCCTCGACGATTTCCGCGACGATCCCACGGTGCGGGTCGTGATCATGACCGGCGCCGGCGGCAAGGCGTTCGTGTCCGGGGCGGACATCAGCCAATTCGAGAAGCGGCGCGCGAATGCGGACGCCCAGGAGGAATACGCGCGCCTGACGAGCGGCGGGCGCGCGCGCCTCGCCAGTTTCCCGAAGCCGAGCATCGCGGCGATCCAAGGCTTCTGTCTCGGCGGCGGCCTGGCGATCGCCATGCACACCGATCTGCGCATCGCCTCGGCCAACAGTCAGTTCGGCATTCCGGCCGCACGCCTCGGCATCGCCTACGCGTTCGACGGCCTGCGCACGCTCGTGCAACTCGTTGGGCCCGCGCACGCGCGCATGATCCTCTACACGGCAAACCGCATCGGCGCGGAGGAAGCCGCTCGCATCGGATTGATCAACAAGGTCGTGTCGCAGGAGAGCCTCAACGACGCGGTGCTCGAAGTTGCGCGCACGATTGCGGGCAATGCGCCACTTTCAGTCGCCGCGAACAAACTGTGCATCGACAATATTCTAAAAGACCCGGCGGATCGCGACCTCGGGGCCGTCGCGCGCGCCGGCCGCATCTGCCTCGACAGCGCGGATTATCGCGAGGGCCGCACCGCCTTCATGGAGAAGCGCCAGCCCCAGTTCCAAGGCCGATAGTCCGCTGCCTCGCGGCGGGTGCGACACGCCGGCGCGACCGCAAAAGCGATCAAGCGGGCGCGGCCGCGCACGATTACGTTCGCGGCCATGAACCCGGTGCAAAAGGCGCTCTGGTTCGTCGAGAGCCACCTGCGTGAGCCGATCGCGCTCGAGGAGATCGCGGCCCACAGTGGCGTCTCGCCGTATCACCTGACCCGCGTCTTCGACGCGGTCACCGGCCACTCGCTCATGCGCTACGTGCGCGCACGGCGCTTGAGCGAAGCGGCACGGCAACTCTGCAACGGCGCACCGGACATTCTCAACGTCGCGCTCGATGCGGGCTACGGCTCGCATGAAGCGTTCACGCGCGCCTTCCGCGACCAGTTCGGACTCACCCCGGAACAGGTCCGCGGTCAGGGCCACCTCGCCAAGCTTTCGCTCAGGGAGCCGATCATCATGGATTCCACCCCGAGGCCGAATCTCGCGCAGCCTCGCTTTGAAACCACGAAGCCGCTGCTGCTCGCGGGGCTCAACGCGCGCTACACCCAGCAAACAAGCGCCGGCATTCCCTCGCAATGGGAACGGCTGCACGCTTATCTCGGCCATGTGTCGAGGCAGGTGGGCGAGACCGCCTACGGCGCGTGCTACAACACCGACGAAGAAGGCAACTTCGACTATTTGGCCGGCGTCGAAGTGCGCGACTTCTCCGATCTACCTGAGGGGTTCGCGACCTTGCGGGTGCCGGCGCAGAGGTACGCCGTCTTCCAGCAAAGCGAGCACATCTCCTCGATCCGGCGCACCTTCTCGGCGATCTGGAGCAAGTGGCTGCCGGAGTCAGGACACAAGCCCGCCGACGCGCCGGTGCTCGAACGCTACGGTCCCGAGTTCAATTCGGTGAACGGCACCGGCGGATTCGAAATCTGGGTTCCGATCGAAGGATGACCGGGGTTAACGTTCCGCCGGGTGATGGATGAGACGCTCGCCTGGCACCACGCGCCCCTGCCGACGCGGCAAGCATCGTCTGAGCGTTCCCAAGGCGCCTGTCGGGCAGGCGCCTCGGGGATTGGCGATCACGCGGCCTGGGCGACCTTGACCACCTCGAGATCGGCCGTCAGCCGCTTGCCCCTGGTTTCCGGGCCGAGCAGCACGGCGATCACGACCAGCACCAGGAAGACCATGGTGCTGACCATCATCGGCATGGCGAAGCCGAGGTTCATCTGCACCGCCAGATAGGTCAGCACCGGCGCGATCAGGCCGCCCCAGATCGCTCCCTGATGATAGATGAATCCGGACGCCGTTCCCCGCACTTCAGTGGGGAAGCGCTCGCACAGATAGCTCGGGTTCTGGCCGTAGATCGAACCGCCGAACATGCCTTGCAAGATGAAGCCGAAGATGATGTAGGCCGGATCTTGGGACCACAGGTATAACGGCGTGACGAAGATCGCGATAGTCGCCGGCACGATGATGCCCGGCCGACGTCCCCACACATCGGAAACCACGCCCCAGATGGCGCTGCCGACAAACACGATGATGTTTGCCCAGAACAAGGGCGTAGCCACCATCAGCGGCGTCCAATTCAACTCTTTCTGCAGGTAGGTCGCGAACAGCGCCCAGATCGAGTAGTAGACGCAGAATGCGCTCGCCATCCACAGGCATGCGGTCAGCGTGTTGAACAGCAGCCCGCGCTTGAAGATGGATAGCAAGGGCGCCTTCACCTCGGTCTTTGTTTCCCGCTGCTGGCGCTTGTTCTCGACCCAAACTTCCGGCTCTTTCACGTAGTAACGAATCCATACCACGACCAGCGCCGGCAATATGCCGATCCACAGCAAGCCGCGCCAACCGATCAGGTCATAGAGGAAGCCGTAGGCGAGAGACGACAGCGCGAAGCCGAGCCCCCACGAGCCCTGGAGCACTCCGCTCATGAAGCCACGCGAGCGCGCCGGCCAGGACTCCATGGCAAGTGCCGCGCCAGCCGGCCATTCCGCACCCATGCCAATGCCAAGGAGGGCACGGAAGAAGAACAAGAACGCGAAGTTGGGTGAAAACCCGGCGATGAAATTGCACACCGAATACCAGAGAATGGAGATCATCAGCGGAGCCTTTCGGCCCATTCGATCGGCCATCCAACCGGCGGCCGTCGCACCGACCAGACGAAGCCACAGCGTAATGGTGAACACCGCCGTGACCGCGGTTAGCGGAACGTCAAACTCCTTGGCAATCGGCAGCATGATCAAAAGAAAGATCGTGAAGTCGAAGGCATCGAGGGTCCAACCCAACCAAGCCGCGACCCACGCCTTCCATTGCTCCCTCGTCGGCTCTTTCCACCACGGCACTTGGCCGGGCACCTCGACCGCAATCGTCATTTGCGTCCCTCCGGTTTCGGTATGCTGGACCGGCTTTTTGTTGAAGAACTCGCCGCCGCTGCCGGTGCCGCGCGAGCAAAAAAGCCCCGCTTAGAGGGGCTCGCAAACAGTGCCTTGGATAAAAGGCACGCGACATCGGTTCCGCCGGATCGGGGCGAATCAGCCGAGTACAGCTTCGCGTGTAGCGTCACGTGGCGGGCTCCACCGGACCGCGGCACGATTTCCGTCAATCGCAGTATGGATAGGGTGCCCGCGCCTGACAAGCGGGTTACACCAGCTTCCAGCGCGCATCTTCGGATGGTCGCCCACTCGCTGTTTATGCGAATAGATACAAACCCTGGCGCGGAGATTGTTTTGTTTACGGCCGGACCCGCCTGCGCTAATGTCGGGCTTGCATCCTCCCACCCGCCCGTAGCGTTCCGACAACCTCGCCGTATTGCTGCGCGGGTGAATGCGGTCCCGACCCGGAATTATCAGCATGACCCCCGGCGAAAAACAAACCAAGCCTGCCGCGGCCCCGGTGCCCTTCAGCGAGCTTGACCCCGAGCCCCGCCTGCTCATGGGGCCCGGGCCGGTCGATGTTTACCCGCGCGTGCTGCGCGCCATGTCGGTCCCGCTGCAGGGGCAGTTCGACCCGCAGTTCACCGCCTACATGAACGAGGTGATGGCGCTCTATCGGCAGGTGTTCCGGACCGCCAATCATTGGACGTTCCTCGTCAACGGGACCGCGCGGTCCGCGATCGAAGCCTGTCTCGCCTCCGTGTTGCCGCCGGGCGACAAGCTGCTGGTGCCGATCTTCGGCCGGTTCGGCCATCTCAAGGTCGAAATCGGCCGCCGGGCGGGTGCGGAGGTCGCCTCGATCGAAACCGAATGGGGCCGGGTGTTCGCGCCCGATGAAATCGAAGCCGCCATCCGGCGCCACCGGCCGAAGATGATCGCCATGAGCCACGGGGACACGTCGACCACCATGCTGCAGCCGCTCGCCGAAGTGGGCGCGCTGTGCCGCAAGCACGACGTCCTGCTTTACATCGATTGCACGGCGTCCCTCGGCGGCAATGAGTTCGAGATGGACGCCTGGCATGTCGATGCCGCCTCGGCCGGCCTGCAGAAATGCCTCTCGGGTCCGCCCGGCTCGGCGCCGGTCAGCTTCAACGACCGCATCGCAGCGCTCGTCAATGGGCGCAAGCATGTCGAGCAAGGAATCAGGGCTGCGGGCATCGAGGAAGGCGACGGTCCGATCATCCGTTCCAACTATTTCGATCTCGCGATGTTGATGGATTACTGGTCGCCACGCCGGCTCAATCACCACACCGAAGCGGCTACGATGCTCTATGCGGCGCGCGAATGCGCCCGCGTCGTTCTAAGCGAAGGGCTCGACAACGGGATCGCCCGCCACCAAGTCGCGAGCGGCGCGCTGCGCGCTGGGCTCGAAGCGATGGGATTAAAACTCTTCGGCGATCCCGCGCACCGCATGGCAAATGTGACCGGCGTCCTCGTTCCGCCGGGTCTCGGCAACGGCGAGAGCGTCCGTGCGCAGATGCTGCACGACTTCGGCATCGAGATCGGCACATCGTTCGGGCCGCTGGTGGGCCAAATCTGGCGCATCGGCACCATGGGCTACGTCTGCCGCAAAGCCAATATTCTGCGCTGCCTCACCGCGCTGGAAGCGGTCCTGCGCCGCAACGGTTTCGCGCTGCCCGCGGGTGCCGCGGTGGATGCGGCGTGCGCGGTTTATGATAAATCGGTCTAAATTTTTATCTGATACGAAAGCGAAACTACCTAACTGCAGCGCGGATAAATCGCCGCCAGCTCGCGGCCACGCAGCAGGATGAGTCGCTTGGTTAGCCCGCCGTGGCGCGCGATCCAGGCGCGCACCGGCGCCGGATAGGTGGCGGCGACCACCTTGGTTGCCTCGGGCGCCGCGTAGATGCGGCCCTGCCGGTCGACCGCACGCGCGGCATGGAATCCGAGCACGGCGCGGCGCGTGACGCAGATGCGGCTGTTCGGGATCGTGCTCAGGAGCAACGTGCAGGCCGAGAGGCACGGCCCGTCGATGACGACCCGCTCGCCGGTCGCACGCACGGCCTCGAACAGGCGCAGATATTCCGTGACCTCGCCGCCCGGGCTCGACAGGATCCTCACCTCGGCGAAGGCCGGCACCAGGGCCGCGAGCAAAAATAGAGCCGTGAGGGTTGGACGCCGCACCGCAATTCTCCCGTCCATCTCCGATAGAGCATGATGCCGTGGCGCGAAAGTCACATCGGTTGCCGAAATTCCCGCTCCACGCCCGTTCACGATCTGGACTCTTACCGGCGCGACTCCCTCGGGGGTAGAGTGGATCGATTCGCAGGCGGCGCGGCGGACGCTGTCCGGATCACTGTCGGGTTTTGCGTCGCGACCCCACCGCGGCCGACCCAGGGGCAGGCAGTATGCCGGATGGCATCCGGATGAAAAGCGGAGGCCCGCGTGCCCGTCTGCGCTTAGGCGGATGCGGGGCGGCAGCCATTGCTATCCTCGCGACGGCCTCGGCCGCTCCCGCGTTTGCCGCGGAAGCGAGCCCACCTTCCGTGTTCAGGACCATCGTTGCCGCCTTCGCGGCGCTCGAGCGTCACGAGATCGCCGCGCTGGCGCTCACTCTCGGGGTCGTATGGTTCGCGGTCGTCGCCGCGATCGCGCTGGTGCGCACGCGCGCCGGCGCGGCGGCGCGCGAGAGGGCCGCGCGAGCCGAGATCATCGCGCTGCGCGATCAGGCCGACCGCGCCAACGCGCTGCTGCATGCCGAACCGCAGGTCATCATCGCGTGGTCGGCGTCCGGTGAGGAGCCCGAAATCGTCGGCGAGGCTTCGATCGTCACGCCTGCGGCGGTCCCGCGCCGCGTGCTCGCTTTCGGCACCTGGCTCGACCCGGAGCGCGCCCGCGCCATGGAGCGGACGGTTGAGGAGTTGCGCGCGGTCGGCAAGAGCTTCGCCATGACCATGCCGACCCTGACCGGGCGTTTCGTCGAAGCCGACGGCCGGGCGATAGGCGGGCGCGCCATCCTGCGCATCAAGGACGCGAGCGGCATCAAGCGCGAGTTCGTCGATCTCGCCGAGCGCCACCACGAACTGCTGCGCGACATCGACACGATGCGCGCGCTGATCCAGTCTTTGCCGTCGCCGGTCTGGGCGCGCCATGCGAATGGCCGATGCGGTCGCGCGCAATCTCGATCTGCTCGACCGTGGCGGGCGCCAGAGCCTCGAGCACGCCCACGCCCAGCGCGAGCCCTTCGCGGCACGCCTGCCGGTGATCGTCGCCGGCACGCGGCGCATGTTCGACATTTTCGATCTCACGACCGACAACGGGAGCGCCGGGATCGGCATCGACGCCACCGAAATCGAAACCATGCGGGCCGAGCTGGCCCGCATGGTCGAGGCACATCGGCGCACGCTGGATCAACTGCCGACTGCGGTGGCGATCTTCGGCGCCGACCAGCGGCTCACGTTCTACAACGCCGCCTACCGCGACCTCTGGGCGCTTCCTGCCGAGTTCCTCGACCACCAGCCCACGGACTCCGCAGTGCTCGACCGCCTGCGCGCCGCGCGCAAACTGCCCGAGCAGGCGGATTTCCGCTCGTGGAAGGGGCAGCTGCATGCGGCCTACCGGGCGCTCGAATCGCATGAACACCAGTGGCACCTGCCGGACGGCCGCACGCTGCGCGTCATCACCACGCCGAGCCCGGAGGGCGGCGTCACCTATTTGTTCGACGACGTGACCGAGCGACTCGATCTCGAGCGGCGCTTCGACGCGATGATCCGCGTGCAGCGCGAGACCCTCGACAACCTCTCCGAAGGCGTCGCGGTGTTCGGCAGCGACGGCCGGCTGCGCCTCTACAATCCAGTGTTCGCCGTCATGTGGCAGCTTGCGCCGTCAGCGCTTGCCGAACGTCCGCACATCGAGGCGGTGATCGCGGCCTGCCGGCCGCTGCACGGCGATGAGAGCACTTGGCAAGCGCTGCGCGGCGCTGTCACCGGGCTTGAACAGCGCGAGGGGATGGCAAGGCGGATCGAGCGGCGCGACGGCAGCGTCGTCGATTGCGCGACCGTGCCGCTCCCCGACGGCGCAACGCTCGTGACCTTCCACGATGTGACCGACACGGCGAACGTCGAGCGAGCGCTGCGCGAACGCAATGACGCACTGGAGGCCGCCGACAACCTCAAGAGCGACTTCGTCCATCACGTGTCGTACGAGCTGCGCTCGCCGCTCACCAACATCATCGGCTTCGCCCAGCTGCTCAACGAGCCGGCGACCGGCCCCCTCACCGAGAAGCAACTGGAATATCTCGGCTACATCACCGCCTCGAGCGCGGCGCTGCTGGCCATCATCAACGACATCCTCGACCTCGCCACCATCGACGCCGGCGCCATGACGCTGAACCTCGCTCCGGTCGACATCCGCGGGACGATGGAGGCTGCCGCCGAAGGCATTCGCGACCGGCTTGCCGAGCAGGACTTCAGATTGGACATCCGCGCGGCCCCCGGCATCGGCAGCTTCACGGGCGACGAGCGCCGCATCCGGCAAATCCTCTATAACCTGCTCTCCAACGCCATCGGCTTCTCGCCCAAGGGCGAGACCATCACCTTGGCGGCGGACCGGCACAGCGATGCGGTGCGCTTTTCCGTCACCGACCGGGGCTCGGGAATTCCCGCGGAAATCATGGATCGCGTGTTCGACCGTTTTGAGACCCACACGTCGGGCTCGCGCCATCGCGGCACCGGCCTCGGCCTCTCGATCGTGCGCTCGTTCGTCGAATTGCACGGCGGGACGGTGACGATCGATTCTGCCGTCGGCCGCGGCACCACAGTGACTTGCGTGTTCCCGCTCGAGCAGGCGGCCACGCGCGCGGCGGCCGAATAACAATGCTTGCCTCCGGGTCCGGCGAAGCGGTTTTCACCGTGGCGCTGGCGACCGAACAAGCAACGCGACGGCTCGCTATGGACGTGGCGGCGATGCTCGCGCCGGGCGATTTCGTCACGCTCTCGGGCGACCTCGGCGCCGGAAAAACCACGTTCGCCCGGGCTCTGGTGCGTCATCTCGCGGGCGACCACCGCCTGGAAGTGCCAAGCCCGACTTTCACCCTTGTGCAGACCTATGCGCTGCCGCGCTTCACGATCGTGCACGGCGACCTTTATCGCGTGTCGGAGCCATACGAACTGATCGAGCTGGGCTTCGACGATGCACCTGACGCAGCGGTCTTGCTGGAATGGCCTGAGCGCATTGCCGATTCGCTGCCAAGGGACCGATTGGACATCGCGTTCACACTCAAGCCCGAGCGCGGGCTCAATCATCGCGACGCCCGCATCACCGGGCACGGAATGTTTGCACCGCGCGCGGTGCGTATGACGACCATACGCCGGTTCCTCGATCATTCCGGCTTCGCCGACGCGGAACGGCAATATCTGCAGGGCGACGCGTCGACCCGCACCTATGAACGACTCGTGCAAGGCGCGCGCCGTGCCGTGCTGATGAACGCCCCGCGCCGTCCCGACGGACCGCCGGTGCGAAACGGCCTGCCCTACAGCGCCATCGCCCATTTAGCCGAGGACGTGAGGCCGTTCGTCGCGATGGCGCGGGCGCTGCACTCGCTCGGGCTTTCGGCACCCGACATCTACGCAGCGGATCTCGCTGAAGATTTGCTGATACTCGAGGACCTCGGCAGCGAAGGCGTGGTCGCGGGAGATCCGCCGGCACCGATCGAGGAGCGTTATGGGGCCGCCATCGACGTGCTGGCGGCCGTGCACCGTGCGCCGGCTCCGGAAGTGCTGCCGGTCGCACCGCGCGTCGATCATCGCCTGCCGACTTACGACCGCGACGCCTTCCTGATCGAGGCGGAATTGCTGCTCGATTGGTACATCCCTCACCGGGGCGGAACGGTTTCCGACGAGGCGCGCCAGCAGTTCCTCTCGCTGTGGCGCGCTGCGCTCACACGCGCGGCCACCGGCCCCGTGCACTGGGTGCTGCGCGACTTCCATTCGCCCAACCTGCTGTGGCTTCCCGATCGTACCGGGGTCGCGCGCGTGGGCTTGCTCGATTTCCAGGACGCGATGATGGGCCCGCCCGCCTACGACGTGGCGTCCCTGCTGCAAGATGCACGGGTCGACCTGCCCGAAACGCTCGAGTTTGCGCTGCTCGGCCGTTACGCCCAGGCCCGCCAGACCGACGACCCGCATTTCAACCTGGCCAATTTTGTCGCGCTCTACGCACTGATGGCGGCCCAGCGGGCCACCAAGATCCTCGGCATTTTTGCGCGGCTCGACCGGCGGGACAGCAAGCCGCAATATTTGCGTCATCTCCCCCGGGTATGGCGGTACTTGCGCCGGTCGCTGGCACAACCGACGCTCGCGCCGCTCAGGGCATGGTATGACGCGCACGTGCCGGCACCCGAATCATGAGCGAATCGACTACAGCCATCCTTGAGGACTCTCGACCCAAGCCGCGCACCGCGCAGGCTGCGCCGCGCCGCGCCATGGTGCTCTCGGCCGGCATCGGTCTACGCATGCGCCCACTCACCGACCGCATGCCCAAGCCCCTGGTGCGCGTCGGCGACCGGGCGCTGATCGATTACGTGCT
>Ga0306921_10007996_pt1 | contig 11151 bp, 10 predicted proteins | sample sta12Cox44000080_FD_203760 | JGI IMG/M metagenome (GOLD analysis project Ga0306921, IMG submission 203760) | Lab enrichment of tropical soil microbial communities from Luquillo Experimental Forest, Puerto Rico - statoxic.12C.oxic.44.000.080 (v2)... | ecosystem: Environmental > Terrestrial >... | reverse complement strand
GCCTCGCCATCGGCCTCGCCCATGGTGATCTGGGCTTTCAGGCCGGCGTCGGCCTTGATCACCGCCACCTCGCGGTCGGCGGTTGCCGTGATGCGCTGCTTCTCCTCGTCGCCCTCGGCGCGCAGCTGACCGGCCTCGCGTTCGCGATCGGTCTTCATGCGGTTATAGACCGACTGGGAGTTGGCCTGCGGCAGGTCGGCGCGCTTGATGCGCACGTCGACCACCTCGACACCCAAGTCGGTGGTCTTGGCGTTGACCCGCTTGGTGATGTCCTCCATCAGGCCGGCGCGCTGCTCGGTCAGCACGGCATGCAGCGGCACGCCGCTCAGCACGCCGCGGATTTCCGAGTTGATCAGGGGATCGAGGATGCCCTTCAGCGTCGGCTCGCCGCCCGGCACGCGCTCGACGTACAGGCGCGGCTTGACGATCTTGTAGCGGGCATAGGCATCGACCACGAGGCGCTTCTGGTCGCCGGCGATGATCTCGAACTCCTGGGCCTCGTAGTCGAGCAGCCGGCTGTCGATGCGGATGACGTCCTGGATCAGCGGGATCTTGGCGTAGAGGCCGGGGTCCTTCTTGGCTTCGCCGACCAGGGCGCCGAACTGGCGGACCAGCACCTGGGTCTTGGGATCGACCGTGTAGAAGGTCTGGGTCAGCAGCAGGATGACCACGGCCGCGGCCACCAGGAAGGCAATGGCACGGTTGCTCATCGCGTGCCTCCCTGGTTCGGGGTCGGACTTGGAGCCGGCGCCTGGCGCGGCGGTGGCGGCTGGGGTGTCGATTGGCGCAACTCAGGCAACGGCAGAAACGGCAGCACGCCAGTCGCCGTGCCGTTCTTGTCGACCATCACCTTGGTCACGTTGCGCAGCACCTCCTCGATGGTCTCGAGGTAAAGGCGCTCGGCGGTGATGTCCCTCGCCTTGTTGAACTGTTCGTAGACCTGGTCGAAGCGCTGGGCGTCGCCGCGGGCGCGGGCCACGGTCGTGGCCTTGTAGGCCTCGGCGCGCTGGACGATCGAGGCGGCCTCGCCCTTGGCGCGCGGCACCACCTGATTGCGGTAGGTGTTGGCCTCGTTGATGGCGCGCTCCTTGTCGGCGCGGGCGGCCTGCACGTCGCGGAAGGCGCCCAGCACGTCCTGCGGCGGGTCGGCGCGCTGCAGCTGGACCTGGGCGATGCGGACGCCCGAGCGGTATTCGTCGAGGATCTTCTGCATCAACTCCTTGGTGTCCTGCTCGATCTTGGTGCGGCCCTCGGTCTGGGCGTACTGGAAGTTCGACTTGCCGATAATCTCGCGCATGGCGGCTTCAGCGACGTTGCGCACGTTCTCCTCGCCGTTGCGCACGTCGAACGCCCACTGGAAAATGTCCTTGATCTGCCACAGCACCGTGAACTCGATATCGATGATGTTCTCGTCGCCGGTCAGCATCAGGTTCTCGGTCGAGGTGGCGCGCGAGCCGCGGTAGCTGCGGTCGGAGCCGGTGACCGAACCGATCACCGTGCGCCTCTGGTCCTGCACATTGACCACGATCACGGTGCCGATCGGGCTGGGCAGATTGTAGTGCAGGCCCGAATCGACCGGGCCGCCGTAGGGCTTGCCGAAGACCAGCTGGATCGCCTGCTGGTTTGGCTGCACGCGGAAGAAGCCGGTGAGCAGCCAGATCACGATCGCCACCAGGGCGATCAGCAGAATGCCCTTGAACGAGCCGAAGCCGCCGGGAATGAGGTTGCGCAGCCGCTCCTGGCCCTTGCGGATGACGTCTTCCATGTCGGGGGGCCGGCGCGATCCGAACGGCCCGCCGCCGCCACGATTGCCGCCGCCGCCGCCCCACGGCCCGCCGCCGCCGCCGCCGCCGCCGCTATTGTTCCCGCCGCCGCCCCAAGGGCCGCCGCTATTGTTGTTCCACGCCATCCATCACCTCGAGCGCCGCCGCGGGACTTTGCTTTCACGCCGGGCTGCATATATGTGACGACAGCCATACCAGCAATCAAGCGGCGACAGAATATTGCCCGGTTGGCCGGCAAGCAGGAGCGGAGCGATCTTGGCGGAAATCAGCGAATCGGCCGTGCGCGGCGTGCTTGAAACTGTCATCGACCCTGCAAGCGGACGCAGCGTCGTGGCCTTGGGCATGGTGAGCGGTATCGCCACCCGCGGGGGTCACGTGGCCGTGACCCTCGACGTTGACCCCGCCCGGGGGCCCGCCTTGGAGCCGTTGCGCCAGGCCTGCGAGCAGGCGGTGCGCGCCATGCCGGGCGTGCTGTCGGCCACCGCCGTCATGACCGCCGAGCGGGCAGCGCCAAAACCTCCCCCTCCGCCGCAGCGCCCTCATGCCCATGGCCAGGCCGCCCCCGGCGGCGGACGGATCGACGTGCCGGGGGTGAAGCACATCATCGCCGTCGCCTCGGGCAAGGGCGGCGTCGGCAAGTCGACCACGGCGGTCAACCTGGCGCTCGGGTTGGCGGCCAACGGCGTCAGCACCGGGCTCCTGGACGCCGATATCTACGGTCCCTCGATGCCGCGAATGCTGGCGGTCAAGGACAAGCCCGAATCGGTCGACGGCAAGATGCTGAAGCCGATCGAGAAGTACGGGCTGCGCACCATGTCGATCGGCTACATCGTCAACGAGGACACGCCGATGATCTGGCGGGGTCCCATGGTATCGAGCGCGCTCGAGCAGATGCTGCGTGACGTGCAATGGGGCGAGCTCGACGTGCTGGTGGTCGACATGCCGCCTGGCACCGGCGATGCGCAGCTGACGCTGGCCCAGCGCGTGGCGCTGGCCGGCGCGGTGATCGTGTCGACGCCACAGGACATCGCGCTGGTCGATGCGCGCAAGGGACTCAGCATGTTCCGCAAGGTAGCCGTGCCGGTGCTCGGCATCGTCGAGAACATGAGCTATTTCCTCTGCCCGCATTGCGGCGAGCGCTCGGAAATCTTCGGCCATGGCGGCGCGCGCCAGGAGGCCGACAAGCTCGGCGTGCCGTTCCTCGGTGAGATCCCGCTGCATCTCGACATCCGCACCACCTCCGACAGCGGCCATCCCATCGTGGTCGCCAAGCCCGACAGCCCGCACGCCCAGGCCTACAAGAACATCGCCGGCCGGGTGTGGAAGCAGCTCACCGCCAACCAGCGCGGCCCGCGCGCGGCACCACGCATCGTGGTGCGCTGAGGTGGGAGGCTGACCCCCCTATTTTTCCGTTATCTTAACGGTTACTTCTGGTAACTACCGGCGCCGGGCCGCCCGCCGCGGCTTGGTGAGCGGCTTTCCGATCATGCCGTGCACGCCGATCATGGCGCCGGCCACCAACTCGAGGGCGAGGAAGCGGCGCTCCTCGACCCAGCCCGGCAGCTGGATGTTGAGCGCGAGATCGCGGCGGAAACCGAACTGATTGTAGTACTCGGGATCGCCGACCAGGATGATGCGGCTGTGGCCCTGCATGCGCGACTGCGCCATGGCGTGCCACATCAGCGCCTTGCCGTAGCCCAGCCCGCGCAGCTCGGGCGAGATGGCGAGCGGCCCGAGCAGGATAGCGGGCCAGCGCTCGTTGATCAGGATCGGCCAGTTGCGGATCGAGGCGACCAGCCGGCCCTTCTGGTCGAGCGCCACGAAGCAGAGGTCCTTGATCGCCGCCACGTCCTCGCGCAGGCGATAGACTGTCTTGTGGAAGCGGTCGGGCCCGAAGGCCGCCGCCGTCATCGCCTCGATCGCGGCATCGTCGCGCGGCCGCTCGCGGATCAGCCGCAGGCGGCCGGGAGCTTTTTGCATGGTGCCCCTTATGACAGCGAGCGACGGCGCGCTCAATGCGCTAGCCTGGAGGGATGATCACCGAGGAAATCAGGGCCGTGTTCGCGGCCAAGGCCGATGCCTTGCTGCGCCGCTCGGCGGACGACATGGCCACCCTGCTTCATCCCGATTTCGTCTATGTCAACGCTGGCGGCTACAAACTCAATAAGGCGCAGTACATCGACAATGGCTGCACCTCGGGCAGGATCGTGTTCCGCAGCCAGAAAGTGAGCGAACTGGACGTCCGCCAGCTGGGCGATGTCGCGGTGGCGACCATGGTGCTCGATGACCATTACGTCCAGGAGGGCCGCGAGATCACCGCGACCTTCAAGTCGCTTTGCGTTTTCATCAAGAAGGACGGGCGCTGGCTGTGGCTCGCCGGCCAGACGATGCGGCCGTCGCTATCCAAGCCCTAGAGCCGCCATCAGCTCGCGCCATTCGCGCGGATTGAGGCCGCTCGACTTCTGGTCGACCTTTTCGCCGGCGATCATGCGCTTCACCGCGGCCAGCCCGGTCTTGGAGAGATGCGCGCCGCCCATGCGGTATTCCATGAAGGCGTCATGGCAGATCGGGCACCAGCGCTTCAGGGTGTCGATCATGACGTCGGCGTAAACCCGGATCTCGTACTGGGCGTGCGCGTCGGCGCGCAGCGACAGGAAATGCATCAGGTTGTGCAGGTTGGTCTTCCAGTACCACTGCGTATAGAAGGCGAGCGACAGGTTCATGCGCGCCAGCTCGCGCGCCAGCCCCGACCGCTCCGGGTCGAGCGGCTCGCCCGCATCGCCTTCGTTCAGCATCTCCATATAATGCTCGTAGACGAGCTTGGCGTCCTTCCGCAGCAGCGCGAAGACGCGCTCGGCCTCCTGGCCGGCCAGCACCTGGTCGCGACCCTGGCGGTTGGCCTTGCTCTGGGCGGCCAGATGCTCGGGCTTGGGCACGTAGAACTCGTTGTCGAGGATCGAGTAGCGCGCCGAATACTCGTTCACGTTAGCGGTGCGATGGCGGATCCACTGCCGGGCGACGAAGATCGGCAATTTCACATGGTACTTGATCTCGCACATCTCGAACGGCGTGGTGTGGCGGTGCCGCATCAGATAGTTGATCAGGCCGCGATCCTCGCTGACCTTCTTGGTGCCGCGGCCGTACGACACGCGGGCGGCCTGCACGACGGCGGCATCGTCGCCCATGTAGTCGATGACGCGCACGAAGCCATGGTCGAGCACCGGCAGCGCCTGGAACAGGACCTCCTCCAGCGCCGGCGCGATCGGCCGCAGCGTCTTCTGCGCGCCGTCCCGTGCCTGGTCGATTTCAGCCTGCTGGTCGCTGGAGAGGGGCATCGTTGTTGTCCTTCGTTGGCCGCGGACTCTATGGACCGAAGGTTCCCCCTTCCATGGGGAAATTCTCGAGCCGTACGCTTGCCTTCAAAAAAGCCGCGCGAGCGCTTATATTGGTCGTGTCGGGCAACCGACTATGGCGATAAACGCCGCGTGGCATAAGCGTATCGGACCCGGGGGCGGTACCCGGCGCCTCCACCAATGGGGGCGAAATAGGATCGACGAGCGTGGTAAAGGCGCGGTTTTTGCCCGGTATGGTTCCGCCGTGACGGGCCACACACAAGTGCCAACGATAACGACGTTGCACTCGCTGCTGCCGCCTAAACAGCGGACGTAAGCGCGGTTTCGGGAGGGGCACCGGGCAACAGAAGCCCCTCCCACTTTCCTCCTTAATTCCCGCGAAGTTTTTCGCGTTCCGAGTCGATTGACTCTCCTGATACTCGGGCCGATGCTCCGCCAAAGTTCCGGCACGATATGAACGATCGCTTTCACTACGACGCTCTCGTCGACGATGCGCTGCGCAGCGTCGTGCGCCGCGTGCTGAGGCAAGTCGCCGACAAGGGCCTGCCGGGCTCTCACCATTTCTACATCTCCTTCCGCAGCACCGACCCCGGCGTGCGCCTGCCCGACTATCTGCGCGCCAAGTATCCGGAAGAGATGACGATCGTGCTCCAGCACCAGTACTGGGACCTCGTGATCAACGACGAGTTCTTCGAGGTGACGGTGAGCTTCAACAAGCAGCAGGAGCGCATAAAGGTGCCGTTCGGCGCCCTGTCGGCCTTCGTCGATCCGTCTGTGCGCTTCGGCCTGCAATTCGACCGCAAGGACAAGCCCGGCGCCGGCGAGAAGACCGAGGCGGGCGCCAACCAGCCGGCGTCGTCCCTGCCCGCGCCGGAAAAGCGCCCGTCGCTCGGCGCTCCGCCCGAGGCCGCGGCCAAGCCCGAGGCGGCGGCCGGCGCTGACGCCAAGGCCGAGGATCCGGCCTCCAAGATCGTCAAGCTCGACAGCTTCCGAAAGAAGTAGACGCAGCCGTCTTTTTGCGGTTTTACGGCGCCTTCCGGTGAGGAGGAGTCATGCCCGAGTTCCAGTTCCAGGAGATGTTCCCGTCGCATGCCGACAGCACGTCCTACCGCAAGCTCTCCTCCGATTTCGTCGGCACCGCCAAGTTCAACGGCAAGGACGTACTGACGGTCGATCCGCAGGCGCTGACGCTCCTCACCGCCCAGGCGTTCCACGACATCTCCCACCTGCTGCGGCCAGGTCACCTCCAGCAGCTGCGCAACATCCTCGACGACGGCGAGGCGTCGACCAACGACAAGTACGTGGCACTGGAGCTCCTGAAGAACGCCAACATCGCCGCCGGCGGCGTGCTGCCGATGTGCCAGGACACCGGCACAGCCATCGTCATGGGCAAGAAGGGCCAGGCGGTGTGGACCGGCGGCGGCGATGAGGCCGCGATCGCCCAGGGCGTCTACAAGACCTATACCGAGACCAACCTGCGCTACAGCCAGGTCTCGCCGCTGTCGATGTTCAAGGAGGTGCAGACCGGCACCAACCTGCCGGCGCAGATCGACATCTATGCGACCGACGGCGACGCCTACAAGTTCCTGTTCATCGCCAAGGGCGGTGGCTCGGCCAACAAGAGCTATCTCTACCAGCAGACGCCCGCCGTCCTGAACGAGGCGGCGCTGCTGAAATTCCTCGACACCCAGATCCGCACCCTCGGCACCGCGGCCTGCCCGCCCTATCACCTGGCGATCGTGGTCGGCGGCACCTCGGCCGAGATGAACCTCAAGACCGTGAAGCTCGCCTCAACCCGCTACCTCGACGACCTGCCGGACGAGGGCAACGACAAGGGCGTGGCGATCCGCGACCGCGCCATGGAGCAGAAGGTGCTCGAACTCACCCGCCAGATGGGCATCGGCGCGCAATTCGGCGGCAAGTATTTCTGCCACGACGTGCGGGTGATCCGCATCGCCCGCCACGGCGCCTCGGTGCCGATCGGCATGGGTGTGAGCTGCTCGGCCGACCGCCAAGCGATGGGCAAGATCACCAAGGACGGCATCTTCCTCGAGGCGCTCGAGACCAACCCGGCGCACTACCTGCCGGAGGTCGAGCCGCAGCAGCTCTCAGGCGACGTGGTCTCGGTCGATCTGAACAAGGGAATGGCGCACACGCTCTCGGTCCTGACCAAACATCCGGTCAAGACGCGGGTCAACCTCACCGGTACCCTGATCGTCGCCCGCGACTCAGCGCATGCCAAGCTCAAGGAGCGGCTCGACGCAGGCCAAGGGCTGCCCGACTATTTCAAGCAGTTCCCGGTCTACTACGCCGGCCCGGCCAAGACGCCGCAGGGCCTGGCGTCGGGCTCGTTCGGCCCGACGACGGCCGGCCGCATGGATAGCTACGTCGATCTCTTCCAGGCCAATGGCGGCTCGATGGTGATGCTGGCCAAGGGCAACCGTAGCCGCCAGGTCGTCGACGCCTGCAAGAAGCACAAGGGCTTCTATCTCGGCTCGATCGGCGGGCCGGCGGCGATCCTGGCCAAGAACTGCATCAAGAAGGTCGAGGTGCTGGAATATCCCGAGCTCGGCATGGAGGCGATCTGGCGCATCCAGGTCGAGAACTTCCCGGCCTTCATCGTCACCGACGACAAGGGCAACGACTTCTTCAGCGAGCTGAAGATCTGAAAAAAGGGAAGGCCGGGAGGTTGCCCTCCCGGCCCGTTGCTGTCCCGCGGCGTTGCACCCAAATTCCCAGAAGGGTGAAACACCGCCTCCCAAAAACCCTTGTCCTACGAGCGGCGGCAGCCCTCTTCCCGGCCGCACCAGCGGTCGATCCAGATATTGCCGCGTGCCGAGTTGATCACCTGCAGCCAGTCGCCGCGGCAGCCGAGCACGCGGAACTTCTGGTTCTCGCCCTCGATGCGGCCGAGCTCGACGCCGAACAGGCCCGGTTGGCTGAACATGTTGATGGCGCCGTCGATGCGCGTGTCGACTGTGAGCAGGTCGGCGGGAATCCAGCCGAACTTCGGCGCCGTGCCGTCGATTGCGGTGTAGTCCTTGCCGCCGAGCGCGATGCGCGCCCAGCCGCTCTGGCTGCCGACGATGGTCACCGCCGAGGGCGACAGCTCGGCGGTCATGTTCTGCGTTGCCAGCGCCCCCACCACCTTGCCTTCCGGCGTCGGCATGGCGCGGACGGGCAGCTGCTCGCCCGGATACAACAAAGCGTAGGCTTGAGTCACCTTGCACGAACCGGGCATGCCGGTGCTGGCATCGACCGAATTCTCGACCACGGCAAAGCCTGCGAGTACGGCGACCGTGCCAATGATGGCGCGAATCATCCCCAGATCCTTCCCACTGTTCGGCCGGCAAATCCCCATCTGCCGGTCCCTTGACCCCGGGCCGTTCTAGCGCCTGAGCCGGGGCAGAGTCCGGGCGGCATTTGTATGTTTTGTATCTGGGCTAGGATGAGGCCGTGAAACTGGCCAAGCCCCATCTCGATATCGGCTTGTTCTCCAACAAGCGCGACGAGCAGCTCGCCTTCTGGCAACGGACGGTCGGCCTCGCCTACGACCATGTCGGCAAGCTGGGCGGCGGCATGCAGCAGCACCGCCACCACATGAACGGCTCGATCCTGAAGATGAACCACGCGCGCGATCCCCTGCCGGCGCTGGCACCATCGGGCATCGTCGGCCTGGAGATCGCCCGTGAGGGATTGAGCCAGCCGAGCCCGCTCAGCGATCCTGACGGCAACAAGGTGACGCTGGTGCCCAAAGGACACGACGGTGTCGAAGGCATCGCCATACACCTCAAGGTCAACGACCCCGCCCAGCACGACCGTTTCTGGACGCACGCCATGCAGTACGAGCGCGTCGGCGAGGGCCGCTATCGCTGCGGCGATTCCCTGATCGTCATCGCCGGGCAGGGCAAGATCGACCATCGCGGCGAGCAGTGGCGCGGACCCGGTTTTCGCTACACCACCGTGCAGGTCTGGGACTGCATCGCCGAATATGAGGGCATCCTGGCGCGCGGCGGCACCTCGGGCGGGACGCCGCGCGTGCTGGGCGAGACGGTGCGCTATGCCTTCGTCTGCGACCCCGACGGTAACCACATCGAGATCAGCCAGCGCGCGTCGCTGACCGGCGGACGGCTGTAGGCCCTACTTGCCGCCGGTGCGCGCTTCGAGGGCGGCCTTGAGATCCTTGAGGCCGAGCGAGGTCGGCCGGGCCGCGGCCTGAGTGGCGCGGTAGACGCGTTTGGCCTCCTTGGCAGCGACTTCGGCGGCGGCACGCGCCTCTTCCGCCTTGCGTGCGGCTTCCTCGGCCTTGCGCGCCGCCGTGGCGGCACGCTCGGCGCGCTGACGCTCGCGCTCCTGCTCCTTGGCGCGGCGGCGTTCGGCGTCGCGCTCGTCGCGGAGGCGGGCGCTCTCGAGCCGGGCCTGCTGGCGGGCAGCAAACTCGGGGTCGTTGGTCGGATCTTTCTGCTTGGCCTTCTCGAGCAGTGCCTGCTTCGCCTTAGCCTGGGCTTCCAATCGGTCGGTGAACGTGTCTTTGGTCTTCAACGCTTGTCCTCTGTTGCTCAACTAACTACTCGGCGGCGGCGGCCGCCTGCTTCCTAGCACGCTTGCGATCCTCGGGGTTGAGGAAGCGCTTGCGCAACCGGATCGACCTGGGCGTGATCTCGACCAGCTCGTCGTCCTCGATATAGGCGATCGCCTGCTCGAGACTCATCTTGCGCGGCGGCGTGAGGCGGACGGCCTCGTCCTTGCCGGCGGCGCGGATGTTGGTGAGCTGCTTGCCCTTCAGCACGTTGATGTCGAGGTCGTTGCCGCGGCTGTGCTCGCCGACCAGCATGCCCTCGTAGACCTGTGTGCCGGGATCGATGAACATCGGCCCGCGTTCCTCGAGGTTCCACAGCGCATAGGCCACCGCCGCGCCCTCTGCATTGGCGATCAAGGCGCCGTTGCGCCGGCCGGTGATCGGCCCGCGGAACGGGCCGTATTCGTGAAAGATGCGGTTCATCACGCCGGTGCCGCGCGTGTCCGTCAGGAACTCGCCGTGATAGCCGATCAAGCCGCGCGAGGGGGCGTAGAACACCAGGCGGGTCTTGCCGGCGCCCGACGGCCGCATGTCCTGCAGCTCACCCTTGCGGATCGAGATCTGCTCGACCACGACGCCGGTGTAGGCGTCGTCGACGTCGACCACGACCTCCTCGATCGGCTCCAGGCGCTGGCCGGTGGTGGCGTCGGTCTGGAACAGGACGCGCGGGCGGCCGACCGCAAGCTCGAAGCCTTCGCGCCGCATGGTCTCGATCAGCACACCGAGCTGCAATTCGCCGCGGCCGGCGACCTCGTAGGAATCGGTGTTGTCGGTGTCGCGCACGCGGATCGCGACATTGCCCTCGGCTTCGCGCATCAGGCGGGCGCGAATCATGCGGGTGGTGACCTTGTCGCCCTCGCGGCCGGCGAGCGGCGAATCATTCACCATGAAATTCATGGCGAGCGTCGGCGGATCGACCGGCTGGGCCGGCAGCGCCCATTCGACGGCGAGGTCGCATATCGTGTCGGCGACGGTCGCAGTCTTGAAGCCCGCAATGGCCACGATGTCGCCGGCATCGGCCTGGTCGAGCGCCACGCGCTCGAGACCGCGGAAAGCCAGCACCTTGGTGATGCGGGTCTGCTCGATCTCGCCGCAGTCGCGGGCAAGCGCCTTCAGGATCACGTTGGGCCTGACTGAGCCGGATTGAATGCGGCCGGTCAGAATGCGGCCGAGGAACGAATCCGATTCGAGCGTCGTCACCAGCATGCGGAACGGCTTGTCGGCCTCGATCGTCGGGGCCGGCACATGGCGCAGGATGAGATCGAACAGGGGCTCCATGTCCTTGTGCTCGGCCTCGAGCGAGGTCGCAGCCCAGCCTTGGCGAGCCGAGGCAAACAGGGTCGGGAAGTCGAGCTGCTCGTCGTTGGCCTCGAGCGCGGCGAACAGGTCGAATACCTCGTCGTGCACCTGATGGGGCCGGGCGTCGGACCGGTCG
>Ga0306921_10007994_pt1 | contig 11153 bp, 9 predicted proteins | sample sta12Cox44000080_FD_203760 | JGI IMG/M metagenome (GOLD analysis project Ga0306921, IMG submission 203760) | Lab enrichment of tropical soil microbial communities from Luquillo Experimental Forest, Puerto Rico - statoxic.12C.oxic.44.000.080 (v2)... | ecosystem: Environmental > Terrestrial > Soil... | reverse complement strand
CCGCTAAGGCCGGAATCGTCTTCAAGCACTCGTCGGATCCCGCGAAGAAATACATTGTCGAATCGATGAGCGGAGGAGTGATTCTCTTCGATTACGACCGCGACGGTTGGCTGGACATTTATTTTACCAACGCGCCGAGTGTGGCCATGGCGATGAAGGGTGAAACCAGTCGCGGCGCTCTCTATCACAACAATCGGGACGGCACGTTCACCGACGTGACCGACAAAGCTGGTATCGGAACGCCCTGCTTTGCGATGGGGGGAGCGGTCGGAGACTACGACAATGACGGCTGGCCCGATCTGTACGTGACCTGCTTCGGCGGGAATGTGTTGTATCACAACAATGGAGATGGGACCTTCACTGATGTGGCCAAGAAGGCGGGCGTGGCCGATGGCCGCTGGTCGGCAGGGGCCGCCTTCGGGGATTACGATGGAGATGGATTCCTCGATCTGGCGGTCGCAAATTACGTCGATTTTCACTTGAATGAATTGCCGGCGTTCGGCAAAGCGCCGAACTGTAAGTATCGCGGGATCCAGGTGCAGTGTGGCCCGCGAGGCCTAAAGGGCGCTGGAGACTCGCTGTTTCACAATAATGGCGACGGCACCTTCACGGACGTTTCGAAGGCGGCAGGAGTAGACGATCCTAACGGCTACTACGGAATGCAGGCGGTGTGGGCTGATTTTAACAATACGGGGCGGCCCGACCTGTACGTGACGAATGACTCAACCCCGAAATTCCTATACAAAAACGATGGGCACGGGAAGTTTTCGGAAATTGGCCTGGAATCGGGCACGGCTGTCGATGAGGATGGCTCAGAACAAGCGTCCATGGGGATTGCCATCGGCGACTACCTGCACAGCGGACGGCCCTCCCTTTACGTGACCAATTTCTCGGATGAGTACAGCGTGTTGTTCCGCAATGACGGCAATTGGAATTTTACCGACGTTTCCTACAAATCGGGCGTAGCGGTTCCTTCGCTGCCCTTTGTAAAATGGGGCGCGGCCTTCGTCGATCTTGATAATGACGGTTGGCTGGACCTGATTGCGGTGTGCGGCCACGTCTACCCGCAGGTGGATGCGCTGCCCTCCGGAGCGCGCTACCGGGAGCCAAAAATCCTACAGATGAACCAGAAGGATGGCACCTTCTGTGACGCCAGTACGCAGGCGGGCCCCGCGCTGCGCGAGTCAAGGGTTTCTCGGGGACTCGCGGTAGGGGATCTCTTCAACGACGGGCAGATGGACGTGGTCATCAACGACCTCGATGGGTCGCCGATGATTTTGAAGAGTCACGGGATCGCCGGAAATCACTGGGTGAGCTTCGAACTTGCAGGAACCGAGAGCAACCGGATGGCCATCGGTGCGCGCTTGAAACTGGTGGCCGGCGGCATGACGCAGACCGACGAAATTCACAGCGGAAGCAGCTATCTCTCTCAAAATGACGTGCGTGTCCACTTTGGACTGGGCAAGGCGGCGAAGATCGACAGCCTGGAGATTCGCTGGCCCTCCGGCCGTACGGAAACGCTGAAGGATCTGGCTGCGGACAAGTTCTACAGCATTCTGGAGGGGCAGGGAATCGTCCCGGCAGAGAAAATTCGTCCGGCACACGCAGCGTCCGCCGCACCCTGAGAGCCATCGATTTTTCAGGCTTAGAAACCCTCCCAAACCGCTAAGACCACAAAAAAGCCGGGAACTTCTAGGGCGGAGTGGCGTATTGACCTGTCAGGGGCCGATCTCGAGGGAGGTTAGGGATGACGATAGAGCGTCAGTTCAAACAGGTACTGCGGAGGCTGGGGCGGTCACCGGTGTTTACCGCCATTACGTTGATTACCCTGGCAGCGGGAATCGGTGCGAACACGGCAGTGTTCAGCGTATTGGAAGGCGTCCTGCTCAGGCCTCTGCCTTACCCGCATTCGGAACAACTCGCGGCGGTGCGGCTGACCGCGCCTGGGATCAACATCAAGGATTGCGAGCTGTCTCCCTCGGACTATTTCATCTTCCGGGAACAAAGCGCAGTGTTTCAGGACATTGGTCTCTACCAGGGCGATTCTGTCACCGTAACGGGCATGGCCGAGCCAGAGCGCGTCGAGGCGCTCATCGTCACGGACGGCATGTTGCCAATCCTAGGCATTCCGCCAATGCTGGGTCGCGTGTTCACCAAAGCGGACGATGTTCCAGGCGCCCCCGATACCGCCGTGCTGACCCATGGGTACTGGCGTCGCAAGTTCGGCGGCGACCGCGCTGTAATTGGCAAGACCATCGTGGTTGATGGTAAGCAGCGCCAGATCATCGGGGTGATGCCGCAACGATTTCACTTCCTCGACCGTTCCGATCCGGCCATCATCACTCCCTTCCAGCTCGATCGAAACAAAACCAACCTCGGTAACTTCAGCTATGACGGAGTGGCGCGGTTGAAGCCCGGAGTGACCATCGATCAGGTCAATGCAGACATGGCGCGGATGCTGCCAATCGTGATAAGGAGCTTCGACGCTCCGCCGGGATTCAGCATCAAGCTATTTGAAGATGCGCGGATTGGACCCAATGCCAAGTCGCTCAGAGCGGAGGTTGTGGGCGATATTGGGAATGTATTGTGGGTGCTGATGGGATCAATCGGGATGGTGCTGCTGATCGTATGCGCCAACGTTACGAACCTGATGCTGGTACGGATTGAGGGACGGCACCAGGAGCTGGCGTTGCGGTCGGCACTGGGCGCCGGATGGGCGCGCATCGCGGGTGAGTTGCTGTTTGAAAGTCTGATTGTCGGATTCCTCAGCAGCGTGCTGGGGCTCGGATTAGCTTACGGCGCGCTGCGGGTGCTGGTGGCACTGGCGCCTTCGGGAATTCCGCGGCTGCAGGAGATCAGCATTGATGGAACGGTATTGCTGTTTACGCTCGGGATAGCCGTGCTGGCCAGCGTGCTGTTCGGGTCGATTCCGATCCTGAAGTATGCGGGGGCACATTTGAGCACCGGAATTCGCGAAGGCGGGCGGGCGTTGAGCGAGAGCCGGCAGCAGCACCGGGCTCGTAATGTACTGGTTGTGGTACAGGTGTCGCTGGCGCTGGTGCTCTTGATTTGCTCGGGGCTGATGATCCGGACCTTTCGGGCGCTGACGAACGTGGATCCGGGATTTGCGCAGCCGGAGCAGGTGCAGACGTTCCGGATCTACATCCCCAAGACAGAAGTGAAAGAAGACGAGCGCGTGTTGCGTTTCGAGCAGGAGATTCAAGACAAGATTGCGGCGATTCCGGGCGTGGGGTCGGTGGCGATCGGCACGAAGATTCCGATGGATAACGGTGGCTGGCATGATCCTATTTTCGTCGAAAGCCGCACCTACGCAGAAGGCGAGCTTCCGCCGCTGCTGCAGTTCAAGTTCATGTCGCCCGGATTCCTAAAGACGGTGCAGATCCCGTTGGTGGCGGGACGCGACTTCACGTGGGAGGACACCTACCAGAAACTTCCGGTGGCGATTGTTTCGGAAAACGTGGCGCGAGAGTATTGGCCAACTCCGAACGACGCGATCGGCAAACGCGTTCGCGTCGGCTCGAAGGATGACTGGCGGGAGATTGTCGGTGTGGCAGGGGACGTTTACGACGATGGAGTGAACCAGAAACCAACGAAGGCGGCGTACTGGCCGCTGATGATGAGCAATTTCGAGAGCGATTCCCTGTCCGTGCGGCGTGAGGTGGCTTATGCCATCCGTAGCCGTCGCGCGGGATCGGAGGCATTGATGGCCGCGGTGCGTCAGGCGGTGTGGTCGGTGGATCCCAATCTGCCGCCCGCGGAAGTGCACACCGCCGATTATTTCTACCGCAGGTCACTGGCACGGACCTCGTTCACGCTGATCATGCTGGGGGTAGCGGGCGGGATGGCCCTGCTGCTGGGAGTGGTGGGAATTTACGGCGTGATTGCTTACTCGGTGTCGCAGAGAACGCGGGAGATTGGGATTCGCATGGCTGTAGGGGCGCAATTGCCAACGCTGATAGGGATGTTCGTGCGGCAGGGTATGTTGCTGACAAGCATCGGCCTGGTGGCTGGACTTCTCGCGTCCTTTGGTGTGATGCGGCTGATGTCATCCCTACTTTTCGGCGTGAAAGCCATGGACCCCCTTACGTACATCGCTGTGTCCTGCGGACTTGCGATCACGGCCTTTCTGGCGTGCTTTCTGCCCTCGCGACGGGCAGCGGCTGTCGATCCGGTGGAGGCTTTGCGGGCTGAATAAGGCGGAACATTGCCAGTCACGATTGCGCGCCTGCCGAGTGCGTCGATACCGGCTCTCTCTCGGCGCCAATGCATACCGTACTAGCTCATTCTTGGCAATTCTCTCGATTCACAGAAATCGCGGAGCTCTACTTTCCGCTACGCAGGCTTCTCACGCTGATCCCGGCTCCCACCAGCCGCCGATACACCGCCGACACAATCTGCGCGGCTCCGGGTGTGTCCCCATGAACACAGATCGTCTTTGCCTGCAGCCGGACAATACTTCCATCTGTCGCGATTACATTTTCTTCCTCTACGATTCGCAGCGCTTGGATCGCAGCCGACTCCGGTTCTCTCAAAAGTGCATCTTCGAATTTCCGCGAACGCAAGCTGCCGTCCGCCTCGTACCGCCGGTCCGCAAACCCCTCAGCCGCGACCGCGAATCCCGCCTCGCGAAACTCATCGACCATCACCGAGCCGGCCAGCCCGATTAGCACGACGTCCCTGCGCCACTTTCCCACGCCTTCCGCAATCGCCCGGGCAATCCCCGCCTTGCGTGCCGCCTGGTTATACAGCGCCCCGTGCGCCTTCACGTGAACAATCTCTGCCCCGCACTGCTGCGCGACGGCGTCGAGTGCTTTGACCTGCCTGTGCACGGACTCCGCAATCTCCTCTACGCTCAACGTCAACGCCACCCGCCCAAAATTCGCGCGATCTTCGTAGCCCGGGTGTGCGCCAACCGCAACCTTCCAGTAGAGAGCCTGCTCGATCGTTTTGCGCATGGTCCCGCCGTCGCCGGCGTGTCCCCCGCAGGCAATATTCGCCGACGAAACAAACCGTAACAGCGCCTCCTGGCTTCCGTCGGATACCATTCGCGGGATTTCTCCCATATCGCAATTCAGATCGATGTGCGTCATTCGAATAGCTGCTCTGGCGTGTTCAATAGCCGTTCCTGTTCCATCCACAGCGACTGCGCCACCGCGAGCGAGGTCCTTTGGAACCGAATTTCCACTCGTGGCCTCAACTGGCCGATACGATGCAGGTCCGCTCCGATGATATTCGCAATCTTCGGGTATCCGCCCGAGGTTTGCTGCTCCACAAACAAAATGATTGGCTGCCCGGACGGCGTGACTTGCACCGCCCCCAACGAGACGCCCTCGGTTATCATTTCCTTTGTTGCGTTGCACGTGAGCGCGGTTCCCTCCAGCCGCAATCCGACTCGGTCCGACGCTTCGCTCACCCGGAACATGTCGCGGTAGAAAACCTGCTTCACTTGCTCAGAGAACCATTCCGCCTGCGGTCCTTCGGTTACGCGCAGAATCTTCCGCGGTTTCAATGCATAAAGTGCAGCCTGCGTCACTCTTCTCTTCCGAGTCTTTCGTGCCGGCTTTCCGATGCGCAACCGGTCTCCCTTGCGCAGCGCCCGGCCCTCGAACCCGCCCAACCCACTCAGCACATGCGTAGAAGCGCTTCCGAGAAACGAATCGACCTGAATGCCACCCGCAACCGTCAGGTATCCCCGTGCAAAATTCTTTGTGGCCCCAAACTCAAGCCTCGTTCCCGGCTCCAGCGTATGCGAGGTCCACACTTCCAGCGGCCGCCCGTTTACGGCCGCTCCCAAATCCGCTCCCGTCAGTGCGACAATCGCGCCGTCAGGAAACCTGAAACTCCCGCCCACGAGCGTCAACTCCAATCCCGCCGCGCCGGGCTCGTTCTCGACCAACAAATTTCCGAGTCGCAAAGCTACTGGGTCAGCTGCGCCCGAAGCTGAAATTCCCTCCGAGCCAAAGCCCGGCCGCCCCAGGTCCTGCACCGTGCTCAGCAGGCCCGCCGATTCCACGACCAGCGAACTCACGCGTTCTCCAGCTTTTCAAACACTTCACCGCTGATGGGCCGAAAGCGCACCCGATCGCCAATCGTAATCAGCCCCATCGGCTTGCGGTCGGCGTGAAAGACCCGAAGCGGCGTCCGGCCGAGAACTCGCCACCCGCCCGGCGTCGTCATCGGATATACAGCCGTCTGCCTGCCTGCGATTCCTACACTTCCGGCTAGCACTCTCTTTCGAGGGCTCGAAAGACGAGGCGTCGCAATTGCGGCGGGCACCTCCCCAAGGTAAGCAAATCCCGGAGCAAAGCCGAGGAAGTACGCGCGATACGTCTCCGAACTGTGGAGTTCAATCACCTTCTCCGGCTTCAACCCATGTGCCGCGGCAACTTCTTCGAGATCAGTGCCGAACTCACCCCCATAACACACCGGAATTTCGATCGTGCGGGTTTTCGGCGCCCGCTGTTTTTCGGCGCGTTGTTCATAACTGCGAATCGTTTCCTCTACCTCGGCGTGATCGGCTAGGGAAAGGTCAAAATTCACTAGCAGGGAACAGTAGGCGGGCTGAACGTTTCGAATCCAGCGCGGCGGCTCTTGCTGGAGCATTCGAAGCAGTTTTACAACGCGTTCGTGCGCTGCTTGCCCGATTTCTTCCCCGAGATAAACGAGGATCGCCTGGTCGCTCGCCGCACGAAATTGCACACTTCACTCCGTCTCACTGAACGAATCCAATATCTGGATTAGGCGTCCCCTCGGGCCCTTCCTTGATCGTTCCGTACTGCGCTTCATAGCGTGTCAGGTTCTCTCCGAGGGCCCGCCAAATTCTCTTTGCGTGGCTGGGGCTCACAATCATGCTGCTCAATAGCTTCCCTTGCGTCCCATTGGGGAAAACGTACACGAAATTCAGCGTGAACTCCTCGGCATGGTGATGGATCATAACGAGATTGCTGTACATCCCCTGCAGTTCCTTCTCATCCGCTTTGATCTGTACCTGTCCCGGTGTCGGTGGCGTTTGCTGTTCAGTCATCGTGGTTCTCCGTAATTTCCATTTCCAAGGTATCACAGGAAAACTAGCCTCGCCTCGCGTCCTGACGAGGCGTGCGGGCGCCGCCCGAGGCGGAAGAAACGTTTACTCGTTCCCACAGCCGGAAGGGATGACGCCATTCGCTAAAGTTCTATTGACAGTGACACGGGTTAAGTCTAGTTTATATATAGAGTTCACCATAGTTAATATTGTGGGAGATCTGGTATCCAAGTCGCTCGCCGTTAAACCGCCGCTCGCGGGCGACGTTCCGCTTAGCGGATGGCGTGGCGCGCTTACCACTCCATCGTTGCCCGAAGCGCACCGCAGCATCCCCGTTCGGCCAGATTCTTCGTGGTTCCGCAAAATCCTTGCCTTTGCCGGACCCGGCTACCTCATCGCCGTCGGCTACATGGACCCGGGCAACTGGGCCACCGACATTGGCGGCGGCTCCAAGTTCGGCTACGTCCTGCTGAGTGCCGTCCTCATCAGTAGCCTTATGGCCATGTTCCTCCAGGCCCTCGCCGCTAGGTTCGGTGTCGCCACCGGACGCGACCTCGCTCAGGCCTGCCGGGACCACTATTCCCGCCCAACCTCGATTTTTCTCTGGATTGTTTGTGAATTGGCGATCGCCGCCTGCGATCTCGCCGAAGTCCTGGGTTCGGCCGTCGCCCTGAAGCTTCTTTTCGGCCTCCCGTTACTCGCCGGGGTCATCGTCACCGCCTTTGACGTTCTCCTGGTCCTCGCGCTCCAGGGCCGTGGTTTCCGCCTAATCGAGGCCTTTGTCATCACTCTGATCGGCACGATCGCCGTTTGCTTCGTCTATGAAATTTTCATCGCTCGACCTCTGTGGCTCGAAGCGGCCCATGGTTTCCTCCCGCGCATCGAGATTCTGCGCAACAAGGAAATGCTTTATATCGCTATTGGCATCATCGGCGCCACGGTGATGCCTCACAATCTGTACCTTCACTCGAGCATTGTGCAAACCCGCGCCTTTGGGCAGGACAACATCGGTCGTTGTGAAGCCATCAAATACTCCGTAATCGATTCGACCGTGGCGCTGCTCTTTGCCCTGTTCATCAACGCCGCCATTCTCATTCTCGGCGCGGCCGCCTTTCACTCCCGCGGCCTTCACGAAGTGGCGGACATCGCCGACGCCTACAAGCTGCTTAGCCCGGTATTAGGCGCGAGCTTCGCTAGCACGCTTTTCGCTTTTGCGCTTCTCGCTTCCGGACAGAATTCCACGCTTACCGGCACGCTCGCCGGGCAAATCGTGATGGAAGGGTTCTTGCACATCCGTCTGAAGCCCTGGATTCGCCGGCTCATCACTCGCCTGATTGCGATTCTTCCCGCGATTCTCGTTATCGGCATCTCCGGCGAAGGCAAGCTTACTTCGCTCCTGATCCTCAGCCAGGTCATACTCAGTTTCCAGCTGCCTTTCGCCATGATCCCGCTGGCGCTCTTCACCAGCGACCGCCGGAAAATGGGCCCGTTCGTGAATTCGCGATTCACAACCGCCGTAGCCTGGCTGATTACCGCCGCTATCCTTTTCTTTAATGCCGAGCTTCTCTGGCTAATCTTCCGCGGCGTCTGACGACCCAACCTGCCCTTCGGTCTTCCTGCCTCCGCGGGTTTGTGCGAAACTTTTTGCGTCGCCCATGACTACCATCTCCCCAGGCGCTCTTCGCCTGCGCAAAATTCTCCTGGCCTGCGTCCTCGCGCTTATCTGTCTGTCAATCGGCTTTGCGGCTTTCCATAAAACCCCCTGGGTCGTTCCCCAGGACGCGAAAGAGCGCAAAAATCCTTTCAACCCCGCTGACGTCAACCTGACCCTGACGAAGCAACTGTACATCGATCATTGTTCGAATTGTCACGGCGACACGGGTAAGGGCGACGGCTCGGAAGCCATGATGTACGACCCCACACCCTCGGACTTGACCGACCCTGCGCGGATCAACAAGCTGTCGGATGGAGAAATCTATTATCAGATTACGGAAGGCCGCAAACCCATGCCTTCCTTCAGGAAGCGCCTCACCGAAGACCAGCGATGGCAAATGGTGATTTTCGTGCGGTCCTTGGCCGCTGCCCCGGCAGCGCCTCCAACGCTCAAAAAGCCCGACGTTCCGTTGGAAGATAGGAAGCCGAAGCCTCCACTGGAGGACAAGAAAAAATAATGTCTCGAAGCTCTAAACTCAGACTCTCACCAGCGCGCTTGCCACTTCCTTCACGTCCGGCACGACGGGAATGTCGTAGTTTTTGGCCCAAGCCACTTTCCCCTGCTTGTCAATGATAAAAATGGCGCGTCCCGTGATGCCTCGGTCGGGCATATACACGCCATACTTCTCGCTCATCGCACCGCGCGGATGAAAGTCAGCCAGCAGGGAATACTTGATCCCCATCTTCTCGGCATAGGCTTTGTGCGACCACACACTGTCCACGCTTACCCCAAGCACCTCGGCGTCCAGTGTTTCAAACTGCTTCATGTCGTTCACGAAGCACGCGTGCTCGTTCGTGCAGGTGGGGCTCCAGTCCAGCGGATAAAACACCAGCACAACCTTCTTCTTGCCCGTAAAATCCGATAGCTTCACTTCTTTTTGGCTTTGATCTTTCAATGTGAAATCCGGCGCTGCTTGTCCGACTGACAGGCTCATGGTTGCTTCCTCCAAGCGATTTGCTGCCGCACAGCATCTTATCGAAACACTACGGCTCGCGCCAATTTCCCTCTCGCTTCGCCGGGACCATGTGACGGGCGACTTTCCTCGGGGAGCGCATGCGCGTACACTCGGCGCCAGAGTAAGCCAAGAGCGCTCGATGCGCTCGCCTTGCCACGATGAGGAATCTCCGCGAAATTATCGACCGTTATTCGAGCTTGGCCACCAGCTTCGGCGACCCTGTTGCCCTCTCTGCCTTTGCGCTTTCCCCGGAAGAGACGGAAACCCTGTTTTCCGCGTTCGACGAGGACTATCACATCAGCCGCTTCCTTCACTTCTCTCGCGGCAACGGCTCTGCCTTCCTCGTCTGCGGCGAATTTGTCACCCACGTCTCCTTCGACCCCGCCATTCGCTCCGTTCTGTAAGGAGTTCCGCGGAGCGGCGGCGAGCCGTTGCGCATCAGAAAGCGTTGGTCGGGCGTTTTGGGGAACGCCCGACTCTCCGGTTCAGGGATCCAACGCTTTTGTCCAGCGGCGCATGGGTTGCGCCGTTGGTCCAAACTCGCCTTGTCTTCGGCGACAAGTGCTCCGTCGCGACGGAGAGTGACTCTAGAAGGCTCTTCACGAACGCGCAAGTAGATTGTGAAAAAAAATCAAATAATTTTTCGCGATGGTGTCATCAGGTAAGGCACAGGTAAAAAATGTAAGCGGAGTGTAAAGGCATCACATTTCGATGTATTTAGATGGTAAATGATCTGTAAACGCAGCTTGGCCGAATCGTGTCTCTTCGCGTCCCCGTGATTTTCTCATCGTCTATTTCGCCAACACTGGCGCGCCTGTTTGACGCTCGGCTTTTGAGCAATAGCCTTCGGCCTGTTATCAAAATTGTAATTTCAGTACGGTACGTTGCTCTACCTCAAAGACCCATCGTGCATCTGAGCTTTAATACAGTCTCACACTCCGCTTTCAGGACGATTCCTTTGCGGAATGGCGAGACTGTAGTCGAAGGGAAATCCCGATGTTCTCTCATGCTCGAAACAGATCCTTTCGCGGCGGTTCAATGGGCGAGGCCTCTGTCGCTCAGTTGCCATCTCCCGCGGATAATCCGTTCATTCACTCCCTTGCCGAGTGCGATGAATGCTGTATGGGGGAGGAGAGCTGACGTCGGGCGCCGGAGCCGTTCGATTCAATAACAGGGACTCCCCGGAAAATTCAAATCTCAAGTCACCGTGCGAGGAGGGCCGTATGGATTGGTCGAAGTTTATCAATTTCAAGGGTGGACGCGTTCGCGCCAGGTCTGTCCCTTTCAGCCTCTTTCTTTTGCTAATCATAGCGCTTGTCGACTGTCGCCCGGCGAACGCGATCCCCGCTTTCGCGCGCAAGTACGGCATGCCGTGCTCATCGTGTCACGAGGCCTGGCCGAAGCTCAGTCCCTTTGGTCAGCAGTTCAAAGACAACGGCTTT
>Ga0306921_10007993_pt1 | contig 11154 bp, 8 predicted proteins | sample sta12Cox44000080_FD_203760 | JGI IMG/M metagenome (GOLD analysis project Ga0306921, IMG submission 203760) | Lab enrichment of tropical soil microbial communities from Luquillo Experimental Forest, Puerto Rico - statoxic.12C.oxic.44.000.080 (v2)... | ecosystem: Environmental > Terrestrial > Soil... | reverse complement strand
TTGCGCGTTGGCCTGCTGCGACATCCCGTACGTTCCTTCAATCCGGATCGTCTTCGGCCGCTTCGGGGCGTAGAAAAATTCGTCGCAGTTCGAACACCAGTGTGGCCGGTAATCGGAGAACTTGGATACGATGCGATTGGCGAGCCCCTGACGTTTCAGCCGGTATACGTCCGTGCTGTGGCACAACGGACACGCCTGCGTCTTGCTGAACTTGATAAACCTCATGGCCTCCTACTCCCTAGTCTTCCCCGGGGCTGGCTAGCTTCCCAGGTACATTACATGTACGTCGGCCCCGGTGTGCATGTTATATAACAAGTACCATCCCGCGTGGTCCGGGTCCTCGTACACCAGAAAAGTAAACGAACTATTGACTCGACCGTTCTCGCGGTGCTCCTCCTCCATCTTCGTCCCGCTCGGACGCGCTGGCGGCGGTGGAGGGAGCTTGCCTTGATTCGCTCGGGGCGGATTGCTGGCCGCATTTCCGTGGCGTGCTCGGTCTGCTCCTGCGACGCTTCAATGGGATGCTGGGCGTAAACTCCTAAAAGGCAGAGCTGCCAATCTCAGACCGAAACGATTCGTCATTCGGTCTCCTCATGACAACGTTCCCTGGCCTGGGCGGTGAAACTTCAGCTGGGAAGGAAATTATGGCGCGCTTTGCGTCCCTATGGATATCAGCATTTCTGCGGATTTGCAAGCTCAACAAAACGAACCACATGGCGACCGGCAAACTCCTGCCCCCGACTTCCTTTATCATGGCTCCATGACCGCCGCCGACAACCCCCTCTCCCTCCTGCACCTGGGAACTTCATCCTTCACTGCCAAAGGCTGGGAAGGCACTTTCTATCCGAAAAAGACCTCGCCGCGTCAGTACTTGACCTACTACGCTCAACACTTCGACACTCTGGAAGTCGACGCCACCTTCTATGCCATCCCCTCCCTCTCTACCGTGAACGGATGGAACGTCAAGACTCCTGCGCATTTTCGTTTTGCGCTAAAAGCTCCTCGGCAGATCACCCACGAACGAATCCTGGTCGACGCTGAACCCGTCCTGCACGAATTCCTGCGGGTCACAGAACGGCTTGGTCCGAAACTCGCGATCGTTTTGCTGCAATTTCCTTATTTCAGCCGCAATGCCTTCTCGAGTGGCGCCGAATTTCTTGCCCGCCTGAAACCCTTTGTCGAAGACTTGCCCGCCGAACCCCGCTTCGCCATTGAGATCCGCAATAAACAGTGGCTGCTTCCGGCGGTTCTCGACCTGCTCCGTAAACACAACATCGCTCTCGCCCTCATCGACCACCCTTTCATGCCTCGCCCTGCGGAATATGCCAAGACCGATCCCATCACCACGGATTTCACTTACATCCGCTGGCTCGGCGACCGCACGGAGATCGAAGAACGCACTACGACGTGGGACAAAACCGTCGTCGACCGCACCAGGGATTTGCAGGAATGGGCCGAACTTTGTCAGATTTTCTTGCGCCGCAAGGTTCGCATCTACGGGTACGCTAACAATCACTATGGCGGGTTTGCTCCCGGTACGGTGCGGATTTTCGAGAAACTGATGGGGAAAGTGGACGCCGCATTCGGGGAAGCGGACTTCTTTCTGACTCCCTGAACCGTTCTCTTGACGATTGCCAAATCTAACTGAGGTTGGTTTTTCCGAGCTCCACGACCCGCCGCTCGTAGATCATTTCGCAGAGGCCCTTCTTGTTGTAGAACCGGAAGACAATCTTGTGCCCGCCCTCAATCTTGGCCCGCGATTTCAGCACCGCTCCATTCAGCTCCACCCAGGCTCCATTCACCAGGTAATCGCCCTCGCGTCCCTGCAGTTCAAACTTGCCATCCGTCTTCAAATTGAGCGGGGCCGCTTTGCAGGGCACGCTCTTTCCCGCGACGCGCGCTTCGGTGCAAGCATACTCCCCCGCCACTTCCTTTTTCTGCGCCTCCGCCGTTGTGCACCAAGCCACGGCACATACTCCGATCACCAGCGCTCGCACTGCCTTGTTCACCACCACAGACCACTCCATCGGGCCCTCCACAAAACCCATTGTTGGGTCGCACCGGGAGCAAATACACCTCAACCTAATGCGGGGTGCAACTCACTGACCACACGAGCGCAGCTCTAACTTCCTGTGCTTACACTGACTTATCGGCAGGCTGGAATCCCATCGCCGCCGGGGACGGGAACATCGGTTCTCTCTTGTCGCATCCGCCGGAATTTTTTTGCAGTACTACCTACCGAGTACCAGGGGGCTTAAACTCCGTCCATTTATTTGTTAGTACTCTTATCAATTGGAATCTCCGCGACGGCCTGCCCGTCTTTTCGCGGATCGGCAGCTCCGTAATTCACCCCCGCCGCGAAGTCTCGCAGCACCGCCTGCCCCCCGCCTACCGCCGCGGTGTACATCCCCATTACCTGGAGCTTGTGGCCCTTCGCGGTCAACTCCTCCCGGGTTTTGCCCGAAATGCGGTTCTCGATCTGCACGTCGCAGCCGGGGAAGGTTCGCTTTGTAAAGCGCGGCGCCTCAAGTGCGGCCTGAATATTCATTTTGTAGTCCGCCAAATTTGCAATGAACTGTGCGTGCGCCTGCGACTGGTTCCACCCGCCCATGATTCCGAACGCCACCCGCGTGTCTCCCGTTTGCGCAAACGCCGGAATGATCGTGTGCAAGGGCCGTTTCCTTCCCGCCAGCGCGTTCGGGGATTCTGGGTCGAGATTGAACAACGCGCCTCGGTTTTGCAAGGCAAACCCCGTTCCTCCCGCCACGATCCCCGACCCAAAGGCATCGTAATTGCTCTGAATCAACGAGACCATATTCCCGTCCCGGTCCACCACACTGAGATACGTGGTATCTCCCGCCCCAGGGAGTGTGCCAGCGTGCACGTCACAATTGGCATGTTGTGGATCGATCAATTTCGCTCGTTCCGCGGCGTGCTCTTTGGAAAGCAGCTCGGTCACCGGCAACTTCTGCCCCCGGGGGTCCCCGATGTGACTCACCAGGTCCGCGTATGCCAGCTTTTTCGCCTCGATCATCAGGTGCAGCGCTTTTGCGGAGCCGAAACTGTAGTCCTTTTCGCCTAACGGAAATGTCTCCATAATGTTCAACATCATCAGCGCGGCGAGTCCTTGCCCGTTCGGCGGCAATTCGTACACCGTCCAGTCGCGGTACGTCGTCGAAATCGGTTCGACCCATTCCGCCGAGAATTCCGCCATGTCTTGCGGCGTCATCACCCCGCCGTGCTTTTTAATCGTTTCCAACACGCGTTTCGAGATCTCGCCCCGGTAATACGCGTCCCGTCCGCGATCGGCAATCTGCTCGAGGGACCACGCCAAATCCGGGTTCCGGAACACTTGCCCGACCTTCGGTGCATGATCGTTCGGCAAATACACTTTGGCGGCTTCCGAGTCTGCGCGCAGATCATCCGCACTCTCCGCCCAATACAAGGCCACCCATTCCGTCACGGGGTACCCGTTGGTAGCCGTCTGGATGGCCGCTTGCAAATCCTCCGCCAGCTTCTTCCGCCCAAACTTGTCCGCCAGTTTCTGCCAGCCCTCCACCGTCCCGGGGACGGTAATCGAATTCACTCCACTCTGTGGCATATCCCGCAAGCCCTGCTTGCGGAGCATCTCGATACTCAACGCTTTCGGCGCCCAGCCGCTCGAGTTCAGCCCGTACAACCGGTTGGCCTTGGCGTCGTAAACAATCGCGAACAGGTCCCCGCCGATTCCGTTCATCATCGGCGAAACCACACCCATCATTGCGTTCATGGCGATGGCGGCGTCCACCGCATTGCCCCCGTGCTCGAGGATCTGCACACCTGCCTGCGCCGCCAGCGGCGATTCCGCCGCCGCAATTCCGTTCCGCGAAATCACCATGGACCTCGTTTGCGAGCGGTCCTGCGCCACAATCCGCTCAGCCGCCGTAAAAAGTCCCGCACCGAGCATCAGCACCATCCCCAGCCTGGAGATTCGCCCCACCGGCTTTTCCCCCTTTGCGCTCCGCTAACCACCGATCCTTCTCGTTCGGAGGATTCCGGGCACTGTAACTCGAGCCTTATCGGGTCCGCAAGTTCCTTCGCGAACGCCATTTCATGCATCCCCTCGCGAAGCCTCCCTTTCTCGCCCGATGGTGCCATGGCCGCACTTTCGATAGAATGCTCCCGTGCCTGAGTCGAACCCTGCTTCTGCAAAAACTCCGCCCGCCGACCCTACCCGCGACCGCATCGATGCCATCCTCGCCGCGCGCAACGCCGATCCGTTCGGCGTTCTGGGTCCTCATCCCGTCGAGTCCCCCGACGGTCGCCGCTGGACGGTGCGCTTCTTCCAACCCCGCGCCGTCGAGGCCCAACTCCTGTGGCAAGGGCATACTGCGCCCCTGCCGATGCGCAGGGTCCGCCCGGAGGGCTTCTTTGAAGTCGTCCTGCCCGGCACGAGCGAACTGCCCCCCTCCCCCTCGAGCTACCGCATTCGCACCCTCACCCAGTACGGCGAGAGTTTGGAGACGTACGACCCCTATGCTTTTCCGTACCTGCTAACCGAATTTGATCTGTATCTCATGGGCGAAGGCCGGCATTACGATGCCTACGAAAAATTGGGCGCCCATATTCGAACCGTTAACGATATTCGTGGCGTCCAGTTCGCTGTTTGGGCTCCGGGAGCTCGCCGCGTCAGTGTGGTCGGCGATTTCAATCGTTGGGATGGCCGCGTCAGCCCAATGCGTTTCCGCGGCTCTTCCGGAATTTGGGAGTTGTTTCTTCCCGAGCTCGGCGAAGGTACCGTCTACAAATACGAAATCTTCGGCCAAGACGGCCATGTCCTGCCGCTGAAAGCCGACCCTTACGCTTTCGGCTCGGAGTTGCGCCCCCACAACGGTTCCGTGGTCGCCCGCTTGGACAAGCACTCCTGGGCCGATAGCGACTGGATGATCCACCGCACGCAGGCCAATTGGCTCGACTTGCCGATCAGTGTCTACGAAGTTCATCTCGGCTCCTGGCGACGCGTTCCAGACGAGGGCAACCGCTGGCTCACTTACCGCGAACTCGCCGACCGTCTGATTCCCTACGTCAAAGAACTCGGCTACACGCATATCGAGCTTCTTCCGGTCATGGAGCATCCCTACGACGGCTCCTGGGGCTACCAAACCCTCGGTTACTTCGCGGCGACCAGCCGCTTCGGCTCTCCCACGGAGTTCATGGAATTTATCGACCGGTGCCACCAGGCAGGCATCGGCGTTTTTCTCGACTGGACTCCCGCGCATTTCCCACGCGACGCCCACGGCTTAGCCTTCTTTGACGGATCGCACCTGTACGAACACGCCGACCCCCGCCAGGGCACGCATCCCGACTGGGGCACGCTGGTCTACAACTACGGCCGCAACGAAGTGCAAAACTATCTGCTTTCGAACGCACTGTTCTGGCTCGACAAGTTTCACATTGACGGCTTGCGCGTTGATGCCGTCGCTTCCATGCTTTACCTCGACTACTCCCGCAAACACGGCGAGTGGGTCCCGAACCGTTACGGGGGCCGCGAAAACCTCGAAGCCATCGACTTCTTCAAGCGTATGAACGAAGTCACGCACCAGCGCTTCCCCGGCGTGCTCACCATTGCCGAAGAATCGACTTCCTGGCCAAGCGTCTCCCGTCCAACCTACCTCGGCGGCCTCGGCTTCAGCCTCAAATGGAACATGGGCTGGATGAATGACACGCTTCAGTACTTTTCAAAGGATCCTATCCACCGCCGCTACGAACACAACAAGCTCACCTTTTCGTTCCTCTACGCCTTCAGCGAAAACTTCATGCTGCCTTTCTCCCACGATGAGGTCGTTCACGGGAAAAGGTCCCTTCTCCACAAAATGCCCGGCGACATGTGGCAACAGTTCGCAAACTTGCGCCTGCTATTCGCCTATCAATACGCGCATCCCGGCAAGAAGCTGCTGTTCATGGGCCAGGAATTCGCTCAGCGCCGCGAATGGAACGAAGCCGGCAGCCTCGAATGGCAGTTGCTCGCGTATCCGCCTCATCAAGGCATGCAGCGCCTCGTGCGTGATCTCAACCATTTGCTCCGTTCCGAACCGGCGCTCCACCAGGTCGATTTCGACTGGCAGGGTTTTGAATGGCTCGACGCCAATGATTCAGACAACAGCGTCTACACCTTCCTGCGCCTGGGCCGCAATCGCGACGACCTCATTATCGTGATGCTTAACGCCACACCCGTTGTGCGTTACGGCTATCGCATCGGCGTGCCTCGTCCCGGCCATTACGAAGAAATCCTCAACACCGATGCGGCCCTCTATGGGGGTTCGAATGTCGGCAATCTGGGCGGCATGAACGCTTCCGAACATGCCTGGATGGGCCGCACCTACTCCCTCGCGCTAACCGTCCCACCCCTCGCCGCCGTTTTCCTCAAATGGAGTCGCGCCTGATCCGGCCATCAGTTCAGGTAGATAGCCGCTACATCCTCCACAATGTTCTCCGGTTTGGCATTATTCGAGTCCAGATTTGTCATCACGATCACGGTCAGCCGGTCGTTCAAGTAACGCGCAATACTCATCGTGAATCCCTGCCAGGCCCCCTCGTGAGAGACCGCACGATGGCCATTCTTCGGCGCGAGGTCCCAGCCGAAACCGTATGGGTAGGTGTTCCCGTTATTCAGCTTCACCGGCGTCCACAGGATGTCGAAGCTCGACTGCTTGAGGAGCGTGGTCCCGTACAGCGCGGCATCCCATTTCGCCAGATCCAGAACGCTGGTATACAGAGCGCCGTCGGCGGTGGTGTTTAGCGTCGGCGAGACCCATTCCTGATTCTTCAAATCACCCTTCACCAGGCGGTATCCGTTGCTGCGATGCGGCACGATGTCCGCCTCACTGATGATTCGCGTCGACTTCATTCCGAGTGGCTGAAAAATCCGCTGCTGCAGGAAATCGCCGTAGAATTCGCCGGTCACACGATGTATGACGATTCCCAGTAATACATATCCCGTGTTGCTGTAGCTCCACTTGTCGCCCGGCGTGAAATCCATGGGCATTTTTGCAAACGCCTCGACCAACTCTTCTTCCGTGTAATCCTTGCGAAAGTTGATCACCCCTTTGCCCATGGTTTCTTCTTCGCCGCCGTAGTCCGCTATGCCCGACGTGTGCGTCAACAATTGCCGAAGGGTCACGTCCTTCCAGGCTGCGGGAGATTCCGGAATGTACTTCGTCAATTTGTCGTCCAGAGCGATCTTCCCTTCTTCGTAAAGCATCATGATCGCCATCGAGGTAAACTGCTTCCCCACGGACCCGGTCTGGTAAATCGTTTCGGGCTTTGCCGGTACATCCAGTTCCACGTTCGCCCATCCGTATCCGCTGGCCTTCACGACCATTCCATCGCGGCACACCGCCAGGCTCACTCCGGGAATTTTCTGCGACTTTCGTTGGGCTTCCACCGCCGCATCCACCTTCCCCGAAACGTCCCTTGCGCTCCACGCTTTCGCTCCCGCCCAAGGCAACGCAACTCCCAGCAACACGAGCACACCGCCGCGAAGTAAGCTCACGCCTCACGTCCTCTGGCTTGAGAATTTAAACCCCAGCCATTATGACAGTCGTCGCTTGAATTCGCACTCCGCCTGAATTAATCCCGGTGTCCCGGTATAAGTGCGGTGGAGTCTCTACAGCCGGTCTCCGGCATAAAAGCGCACGCGCATCTCGTGCAACCTCGCCGTTTGCGCTAAACTCTATACTTTCAGGTGCAGAACCCTTGAATCGTAGAGGTAGCCGTGAACTCCCATTTTTTCGCTAGCTTGTGCCGAGTGGCTTTCGCCTTCCTGACGGCCGTCTGTTGGTCATGCACGCTCCCTGCCCAGGATCCCGGTCCCCTTCCCCCCAATACACGCGCCCCGGCCCCCTCTCGTCAACCGCAGCGGACCCAGGAATCCCAGCCGGACGCGACCTATCACTCTGCTGCCCCACCCCAGGGCGTCATCCGCTCTACGGACAATCCCGTCACCAATGAACCGCCGTCCCAGCCGGTCGATGAGATTATCAAGCACTTCGCCGAGCGCGAAGCGGAGTTCAAGAGCGAACGCGACAACTACACCTACACGCAGGCTTTCTCCATCCAAACTCTCGACGATGACGGCCGGCCCGACGGCGAGCACCGCGAAACCAGCGACGTCATCTTCACTCCCGAAGGCAAGCGCATCGAGCACGTTACCTTCGCTCCCATGGATACGCTCAGACGCATCACCATGAGCGAACAGGATTACGACGACGTTCGCAATGTGCAGCCTTTCGTTCTCACCGCCTCCGAGCTTCCCAAGTACAACGTCACCTACGTCGGTCGGCAGCAGGTGGACGATCTTTCCACGTATGTTTTCGACGTCGCCCCCAAGGTCATTGAGAAGAAGCAGCGTTATTTTCAGGGCCGCGTTTGGGTCGATGACAAGGACCTGCAAATCGTCATGACCGACGGCAAGGCCGTTCCTGACATCATCGGCAAGAATAACGAGAATGTCTTCCCGCGGTTCCGCACCTATCGCCAGAACATCGAGAAGGGCTACTGGTTCCCGGTATACACTCGCGCTGATGACTATCTGCACTTTCGCAGCGGCGATGTGCACATCCGTATGACCATCCGCTACTCGAACTACAAGCGCTACGGCAGCACGGTCAAAATGGGAGCTCCTACCCAAGTCAAGCAGTAGCGAAAAACGTGTGCCCACAGGCAGCGCATATCCCCACCGGCGCATCTACAGTATTCTTAGTACTAGCTCAAACCGTCACCGTGGGGGACAATCTCCAGGCACCGTCCTCGATGTCGGAAATGGTCTTCAGGGCCTGATTTTGGTGTTCCTGTCCGTTCTGCCGGTGGTGTTTTCGGCAAAGCGGCCGAGATTCCTCGCTCTACCCGGGGTATCCAAGGCACACTGTTTACCAGTTAGCTGAGGGGGGGGGATTTTGCGAACTCGAGCGTCCGTCGCCACTCGTTTGACGGCCGGCGCCCCTCGGAGGGCGAAACCCGCTTGCCGCGGCGCGCTGCTTTTGCTTGCCCTGCTCGTCCTGTTGGTTTCTTCACCCTCCGCTCATGCCAATTGTGATTCCATACCCGCCGGCAAATCCTTTTGGGTGCGTCTGCTCGACCCCGTCGCGTCTTATAGTTCCAAGCCCGGCACCGCAATTCGCGCCATTCTTATTCAATCCCCGGAGTGTGATTCCCGTCCGGTCTTCCCCGCGGGGCTTGAAGTCGAAGGGCACATCGTTTCCGTCCGCAGGGTGGGAATGGCGCTCAAGCACACCCGCGCCTCGGTCGAGATTTCCTTTGACACCCTCGTCACGTCTTCCGGCCAAATCCTTTCCATAGCGGCCCACGTCGCTGAGGTCGATAACGCGCGCGAGACCGTTTCGAACAATGGGGTCATTCGTGGCGTCATCTCGACCAATACTCCGCAAGGGCGTATCACCAGCCGCCTCATTCACCTTCCCACGTATAACCCGTATTCCGACGTCGGGCTGCTGGTCTACCGCGCCGTTACCGTTCTTCCGGAGCCCGAAATCTACCTGCCTCCCTCCACCGATTTGCGCCTGCGCCTGGTTCACGCGCTTTTCGTCGGCGATCAACCCGCCCTTCCCTATCCGTCCTTGGAAATGGACGAATACGAGCGCGCTGACGTCGAATCCCTCGTCGATAAACTCTCCACGCGCACGCAGACGCGCTTTGGCAAAGACGCCGATTTGATCAACCTTGCCTTCGTTGGCACTCCCGAGCAATTGCAGGGCGCCTTCGCCGCCGCCGGCTGGCAACAAGCCGATCCCAATTCGAAGAACGCTTTCCTGCACGAATTTGGGGCTTTCCTTACGTACACCAGTTATCCGACGATGCCCATCTCCCGGCAGTACCTGAACTCCAGGGTGCAGGATTATACCTGGCAGAAAAGTTTCGACAGCTACGGGAAGCGCGAGCACCTTCGCGTCTGGGAAGAGCCCCAGACCATTCTTGGCCAGCAAGCTTGGCTCGGCGCCTACACGCGTGAAACCAGCGCCGCCCTCTCGCTCAAGTACCACAAATTCATCCACCACATCGATCGCAATCTCGACGAGGGCGTCAACATGCTGGTGCGGGACCTCACGCTTTCCGGTTGCGTCGACTCCGTTCGCCTCTTGCCTCGTCCCAATGTCCCGCAACTCATGTTCAACTCTACCGGCGATGAGATGCGGACCGACGGCCTGCTCACCGTCGTTCACCTCAAGAATTGCGAACGCCCCTCGATTCAATACACGCGGTTGAACCCGCTCATTCCTATTCGGCCACGCTCTCCTGTGGCACGTTACTTTCGCAACCAGGTGCTTCTGTATGAGAGCGACGTGGTTCGGGGCAACATCATTTACGGCGCCTTCGACCTCTGCCGCATGTCCATTCAATCCTTCCGCCACCGGCACGGCCCCGCGACCGAGCAAGCCGACAATTTGCCAGTCGCTCCTGCCTCTCCCGAAACACTGCTCCCCCAGGCCGCCGCTGCGAACTCCGCCTTCGTCCCCTGATCTTGCATCGCCCTTTCGATTGCGCCCGGTCCGGTGGCATCCCGGATATTTTGGCCTTGTTTTGGAACTTTTTCCCCACCCCTTCCGTACCCTTAACCAAAGGAGCCTTGCATGAACCACTCAATCCGGGGCTTGGGTCTTCTGGCCTCCGTCGCTCTCGCGGTTACACTTCTCCTCCCCGTGCGCGATTTCGCGCAGTCCAACTCTAAGACGGACCAGTGGATCCACGTTCGTGTCGAGAGCAAGGAGGAGGGTGGCGAGACCGTTCGCGTTAACGTACCCGTCGAAATGGCCGTCAAGGTTCTCCCCGCGATCAAGCATGCTCCGCTGCACGACGGCAAAGTTCGCATCGACTGCGGCCATATGGATGACGTTGATCTACGCACCATGCTCGATGCGGTTCGTTCCTCAAAAGACGGCGAATTTGTCACCGTGCAAGGCAAAGAGGATGTGCGTATCGCCAAGAGCGCCGGCTATCTCTACATCCATGTAACTGAAAACAATCATCATGCCAGAGCCGCGAACGACGGCAAGGGCAACGAAACGCATGCCAGGTCCGCGGTTTCCAAGGTCGATGTGAAAGTTCCCATGAAAGTCGTCGATGCCCTGCTCTCCGCCGGCAAGGACGAACTCGACATCG
>Ga0306921_10007992_pt1 | contig 11154 bp, 10 predicted proteins | sample sta12Cox44000080_FD_203760 | JGI IMG/M metagenome (GOLD analysis project Ga0306921, IMG submission 203760) | Lab enrichment of tropical soil microbial communities from Luquillo Experimental Forest, Puerto Rico - statoxic.12C.oxic.44.000.080 (v2)... | ecosystem: Environmental > Terrestrial >... | reverse complement strand
CAATGGCGAGGGCCGATGGAGCGGTACCGGGAAGAGCCAGCCGGTAGCGGGCGCGAGCGAGTCAGCCGGGCGGCATATGAGCTGTTCAGCCGTGAGGGCGTCCGAGCGGTCGGGGTCGACGCGGTCATCGCCCGGGCCGGGACGGCCAAAATGACGCTCTACCGGAATTTCCCGTCCAAGGACGATCTGATTCTCGATTTCCTGCGCCGTCGCGAGCAGCTGTGGACGCGTGAGTGGCTGGAGGCGGAGAGCCGGCGCCGCGGGGAATCCCCGCGGGAGCAGCTGCTAGCGATATTCGATGTGTTCTCCGAGTGGTTCAGCCAGCCCGACTTTGACGGCTGTTCTTTCCTCACCACGATGATCGAGATAAACGACCCGGATCACCCGGTCCATCAGGCGGCGGTCAGCCACCTGGCGAATATCCGCGGCTATATCAGCGAGCTTGCCGAAGCGGCGGGCATACACGACGCCGACGCCTTCGCGCGGAAGTGGCACATCTTGATGAAGGGCTCGATCATGGCCGCACATGAGGGCGACACGGCGGCGGCCGCCCGGGCCCGCGAGGTCGGTGAACTGCTGCTGAAGGAGTACGGCGCAGCCTAGCAACGGCCGCGGCGGCGTCCGGGCATGAGCCGCGGGCGCCGCCGCGCGAGCCGCTCAGCCGACGCCGAGCTTCTCCGCCGCCATCGTGGCGCCTTCCACGCGGTTGTGGATTTTCTGGAACGCGATCTCCCTGGCGTAGTCCGGCGAACCGTGGTTCGGCTTCTCGTCGATGCTGAACGGGGAGAAGCCGCAGTCGTCGGTGGCGCCCAGGCGCTCTTTGGGAATGAAGTTGGCCGCGTGCACGAGGGCGTCCCGGACCTCCTCCGGGCTCTCTACCCGCGGATTGAGCGGGTTGATCACGCCGATGTACGCCATTTGCGCTATGCCGTCGGCGTCGTCCCGGAGGCATTCGCCGATCATCCGGTAGACGGGGTCCTTGTCCCGCTCGCTGGCGAGTTGGATCAGGAAGTACCCGGCGTTCATCTTGAACATCTCGGGCAGCAGGTTGGCATAGGGCACGTCGGCGCTGTGCACCGAGTCACGGTCGCCGCCGGGGCAGGTGTGGATGCCGATCTTCGTCCGTTCTGCTGGCGTGAAGCGGGCCAGCACCCTGTTGTTCAGCTCGACGAAATGCTGCAGCAGGCCGGCCTGGGTCCACGGATTACGCGGGTCGTCCCTCGTCGCCAGCCGCCCCTCGGTGAAGTCGATCGAGACCCGCGCCGCACCGGCGTCGAACGCCTGGCGGATGTCCTTTTCGCACTCCGCCACGATGTCGTCCTCGAACTGCTCCCGCGAGTAGCCCCGCACCGGGTCCTTCAGCGGGTACAGCAGCAGGATCATCGACGGCGCGATCACCGCCTGCTTCATCGGCTTGGTCGCGTACCCGATCGACTTTCTCAGGTTGTCCGCGGCATAGGTCTTGTAGCGGAAGGGCCCGCCGGTCAGCCGCGGCAGCTGCCGCGGATGCCCGTCCGCGAAGATCGCGAAGTACTGGCCTCCCTCAGCCGACAGGTGGTCGGCCAGGCCTGTCCCGGCCAGGGTGTCGGTGACCGGGTAGGTGGCGAAGCTGGACGCGCGCTGCTCGCCATCGGAGATGATCGGTGATCCGGTCGCCTCGAACCTGCTGATCGAGTCCCGGACGGCATCGTCCTGCGCCTTCTCGAGTTGCTCGCGGGTGGCCTTGCCGGCGTCGTAGTCCGCGTAGGTGGCCTGCAGCTTCGCCGGCCGCGGCAGCGATCCGACGGGTTCGGTCGGGATGCCGGTGGCGGTTCGCGGGTCGTAGTCGGTCATTGGGCATCTACTCCCTCGACTGTCAGCGGGCGGCACGGCGCTCGGACACGGGCGGCTGGAACAATAGCCGCAGACGGCGCCCGCCAGCTCGATGCGATAGAGATAGACCGGCCTGTCTCACACTGATAGCACGGAGAATAGACCTGCTGTCGAACATGGTCAACGGGACGTTACGTAGCATTTCGGGCTGATACTGGCGCGGCCCCGGCCGCGCGCCTGCTGCGTCGGCCCCGCCTCGGCCCTGCCTCGGCGCCGGCGGGACCGAGGCGGGGCAGGACCCTGGAAGGTCAAGCCCTGTGAAGGCTAACTAACCTGAAATGGTTGCCTGTCCTCGCCCCGTCTGCCCGGCTTCCGCGCTTTGATTGCGATTTCCCGCGCCATGACACGGGAAATCGCAATCAAAGCGGACGAGCCTCGTGAGAGAGGATCGCTCGCGTCACTCCGGCACCAAGTTGGCTTGACAGCTCGATTTGTTCCGGATTTCCGCCGCTATAGCAGCGGAAAACGGGGACAAAGGTGAGCCGCCCTTGCGGAGACGATCGTGTCTTGCGCCCGGCGGTCCTAGCCGCCGTCCTCGGGCCGCGCGCGGCGGCCGCGCGGCGCCGCCGCGCCGCCACGCCGCCGCGCCGCCCGCCGCGCGTTGCGGTTGAGGCACGAATGGGCAACAACTGCTGCAGGCGGGGTTGCCGGATGTCCGCGCGATGCCTTGAATGAGGATTCATAGCCGGGCAGTCCTCCCTAGCGAAGCTGGAACTTGTGTGATGAAGCACAGTTCAACCCTTGAGATCCGCGACGTGCGTGTCCGCTTCGGCGGCCTGACTGCGCTTGACGACGTGTCGCTCGACGTCGCGTCCGGTCAGGTTGTCGGCGTCATCGGACCGAACGGGGCGGGCAAGACCACGCTGCTGAATGTCTTGTGCGGGTTCATCCGGCCCGATGCGGGCCAGGTGCTCATCGACGGCCGCGCCTACCACAACCTGCGCCCGCACCGGCTGGCCGGGCTGGGCATCGCCAGGACGATGCAGGGGGTGGGCCTGTTCGAGAGGCTCACCGTCATCGAGAACGTCATGATCGGCGCGAGCTGCCGGGCCACGGCCGGATTCTGGTCGGCACTGCTGGGGCTGCCCCGCTCCGACCGGGACGAGCGCAGGCTGCGGGAGGAGGCAGGCCAGGCACTTGACCGGGTAGGGGCGGCCGCGGTGGCGGACGCCTGGCCTGGCCAGCTGCCCTATGGCATGCGGAAGCGGGTCGCGCTGGCGCGGGCGCTCGCCGCCAGGCCGAAGCTCCTGCTGCTCGATGAGCCCGCCAGCGGCCTGGCCGAGGACGAGCTGACTGAGCTGGGCGGGCTCATTCGCGAACTCACCGGCGAGATGTCCCTCGTCATCGTGGAGCACCACATGGACCTGATGATGTCCGTCTGCGACTCCCTCGTCGTGCTGGACTTCGGGAAGGTGATCTCCCGCGGGTCCCCGCAGGAGATACAGGCCGATCCCGCGGTGACGGCCGCTTACCTCGGCGTGAGCGGAGCCGAGGGTGACTAGCCCGGCCGAGGGTCAGGAAACGCGAGCGCACAGCGCGGCGTCGCTCGCGGTCGAGGAGCTGGCAGCGGGTTACGGCCAGGTCCTGGCGCTGGACAGGGTCACGATCACCGCGGACGCCGGCACTATCACGGCGGTGCTCGGCGCCAACGGCGCGGGCAAGACCACGCTGCTCCGGGCGATCAGCGGCATGGTGCGACCGCGCGGCGGGCGGGTCCTGCTCGACGGCACGGACCGGGCGGGGCGTAGCCCCGAGGACATGGCCAGGGCCGGCGTCGCGCACGTCCCGGAAGGACAGGGCGTCATCGCGGAGCTCACCGTCGAAGAAAACCTGCGGCTCGGCCTGATGTCCTGGTCTGGCATCGCCCGGCGGCGGACGGAACGGACCGCCGCGCTCGCCGAGGCATACGAGCGCTTCAGCGTGCTGGCCGACCGCCGCCGCAGGCTGGCCGCCACGTTGTCCGGCGGCGAGCGGCAGATGCTGGTGATCGCGCGCGCCCTGGTCGCGCGCCCGCGCGTGCTGCTGCTCGACGAGCCGTCGCTCGGCCTCGCGCCAAAGGTCATGGCACAGGTCATGGACATGGTGGTGCGGCTCAGCCGGGAGAGCGGCATCACCATCGTGCTCGTCGAGCAGAACGCGCGCGGCGCGCTCGCGATCGCGGACCGCGGAGTGGTGCTCAACCTCGGCCGCGTCGTCGCCACGGCCGCTGCCCGGGACCTCGCCGCCGATGTCGCGCTACGCCATCACTACCTCGGGTTCTAGTCGCACGGGGTGACCCGAGCAGAAGGGAGGAAGCGAGTGGTCGAGTTCCTTCAGTTCACGCTCAGCGGGATCAGCTTCGGGATGATCTACGCCGCGATAGCGCTGTCTCTGGTGCTGATCTGGCGTGGCACCCGGCTGCTGAACTTCGCGCAGGGCGGGATGGCGATGTTCACCACCTTCATCGCGATCGAGGTGATCTACCAGACGGGCTCCTACTGGGCCGGATTCGTGGTCGCGCTCGCGGCCGGGATCGTGCTCGGCGCCGTGACCGAACTCGCCGTCATCCGGCCCACCCTGGGCAAGCCAGAGCTCAACTCCGTGATCGTCACCATCGGGCTGCTCATCCTGTTCGAGGGCCTGGCCGGCATTTTCTACGGCGGGCAGTACCGGTCGTTCCCCGCGGCGTTCTCCGTCACCGGGTTGCATGCGGGCTCGACACCGCTCGGCGTGTCGCGCTATGACGTGTTCGTCGCGGTGGCGGTGCTGGTCACCACGCTGTTGCTGGCGGTCGGGTTCAGGTACACGAGCGCGGGGCTCCGCATGCGGGCCGCGGCGTTCAACGCCACCGTCGCGCGGCTGTCAGGCATCCGGGTGGCGCGGGTGATCACCGTGGGCTGGGCACTAGCGGGTCTGCTCGGGGCCCTCGCGGGCGTGCTGGTCTCGCCCTCGACGTTCCTGTACCCCAACAGCATGGACACGATCTTCGTGTTCGGCTTCACGGCGGCGGTGATCGGCGGCCTCGACAGCCCCGCGGGCGCGGTCATCGGCGGGCTGCTGCTCGGTGTCGCGCTGAGCTACGCCGGCGGCTACCTGGGCTCCCAGGTGACTGCGCTGGTCGCCCTCGGCATCCTGATCGTGGTGCTGATGATCAGGCCGGCCGGCATCTTCTCCAGCGCCCGGGTGCGGCGGATATGAGCACGCGGTCACTGCCACGGATCCTCGGCGCCGCCGTCGCGACGGCCGCGCTTGTCGTGATCTTGTCCATCAAGCTGAACGCGTTCCGGGACTACCAGATCGCCGAGATCGCCGTCTATGTGACGGCGGTCGCCGGGCTCACGGTCCTGACGGGGCTGAGCGGCCAGATCTCGCTGGGTAACGGGGCGTTCATGGCCATCGGCGCTTACACGACCGCGCTGATCCTGCTCCATCTCAGCTGGCCGTTCATCGCCGTGCTCGTCATCGCCGCCGCGGTCACCGCCGTCGCCGGGGCGATCGTGGGAGTCGCCGCGGCCAGGCTGCACGGCCCGTACCTGGCCGGCGCGACGCTCATGCTGGGCGTCGCGCTCCCTTCGCTCGCGTACGTCTACCCCGGGGTTCTCGGCGGCGACCAGGGCCTGAATGTCGTCTTCAACACCCCGGCCTTCCTCGGCGTGAACTTCCCGCTGAGCAGGTGGCAGGCGTGGGTCTGCTCGGCCGTGGCGCTGGTCACCCTGGTACTGCTGGCCAACCTGGGCCGCAGCAGGGTCGGCCGCAACTGGCGCGCTGTGCGCGACAACGAGGTGGCCGCCGCGCTGGCCGGGGTGAACGTGGCCAGGGCGCGAATCCTCGCCTTCGTCGTGAGCGCCACCTGCGCCGGGATGGCCGGCGCGCTGCTGGCCATCGTCACCGAACTGGTCGCGCCGGGAGCCTTTACGATCACGCTCTCGATCGCGCTGCTCACCGCCGCGGTGATCGGCGGCCTGGGCACCCTGCCCGGCGCCATCTGGGGCAGCCTGGTGATCGTCCTCGTGCCGACCTATGCCACCGACGTGGCCACCAGCCACGGCCTGTCGAGCGCCGTCGCGTCCAACATCCCGGTCGCTGCCTACGGCGTGGTGCTCATCCTCGTCATGCTCATCTTCCCGCAAGGAATCCAGGGCGGAGTGCGATGGCTTCTCGGCCGTCTCGGACTCTCCGCCGCCCCTACCTCGCGCACGGCATCCATGCCGGACAGCAGTCCCCCCGCTAGCGAGCACGAGGCGCTGCTGTTCCGGGGAGACGAATCCCCGGAATCCCACGAGAAAGAAGGCACTCAATGAAGAGATCCCACCGGCTTCGCGTGCCAGCCATCGCCGTCGTGGCGACGGCCGCGCTCGCCGTTGCCGCGTGCAGCAGTTCGAGTTCTAGTTCCAGCTCCAGCCCGGGCACGGGCTCGACTGGCAGCTCGAGCAGCTCGAGCGCGGCCCTGACCGCGTCCGCGCCCGGCATCACCGCCACCACGATCACCGTCGGCAGCCACCAGCCGCTCACCGGGCCCGCCGCGCCCGGCTACAGCGAGATCGCTCCCGCGTCGAACGCGTACTTCTCCTACGTCAACGCGCACGGCGGAGTTTACGGCCGCAAGATCGTCTACAAGTACCTCGACGACGCCTACAACCCGACCACGACCTCCACGGTGGTGCGCCAGCTCGTGCTGCAGGACAACGTGTACGCGGTGTTCAACGGCCTCGGCACCCCCACCCACCTGGCGGTGGTGAGCTTCCTCAACGCGCAGAAGATCCCCGACGTGTTCATCGCGTCCGGGTGCGACTGCTGGAACCAGCCGACGACATATCCCCAGACGTTCGGCTGGCAGCTTGACTACATACGCGAGGGGAAGATCCTCGGGCAGTACGTGGCCAAGCACTTCGCCGGCAAGAAGGTCGGCTACTTCTACCAGGACGACGAGTTCGGCATGGACGGCGTCAAGGGGCTCGACATGGAGATCCCGAAGTCGTCGGTGGTCAGCAGGCAGACCTATGTCCCCACCAACGTCAACATCGCACCGGCGGTCACCGCGCTGCACGCGGCCGGCGCCCAGGTGGTCGTCGCGTTCTCGATCCCCGCGTTCACCGCGCTGCTGAAGCTGAACAGCCTGAAGCTCGGCTACAACCCGACGCTCGTGGTCAGCAACGTGGGGTCGGACCCGATCACCTTGTCCGGGCTGCTCGAGGCGTTCGCGAAGCAGGGCGGCGCGACCGTCAACGGCAACCAGCTCACGGCGGGGATCATCTCTGATGGCTACGGGCCCGCGGTCGGCGACACGAGCAGCAGCTGGATCAAGCTGTTCAAGATGGTGCACGACCAGTACGACGCGAAGGCGCCGTTCGACGGCAACGTGCTCTACGGCGAGTCCGTCGCGTACACGTTCGTGCAGGCGATGCTCAAGGCGGGCAGGAACCCGACCCGGGCCGACCTGGTGAACGCGATCAACGCCGGGCTTCCGCAGGGTGCCGCGGTCGCCCCGTATGCTTACTCCTCGTCGGACCACGCGGGGGCCACGGGCGCCTACATCGCTATGATCAACAACGGAGTCCTGACCCAGCAGGGACCTGTCTACGTCACGGACCCAACGGCATCCGGCGCGGTCACCACCTATACCGGGGCCACGCAGCAAGCACCGGCGAGCGGCATCCCCTCGCCCTGACCCACCCTGATGAATACAGCATGACAACCAACGAGCGGCCGCCAGCCGAACGCCTGCTGGCGGCCGCCGAAGAACTCTTCGGCGAACGCAGTTACGGGCGCACAGCGGTCGCAGACATCTGCGCCCGCGCCGGGATGGCCACCGGCAGCTTCTACGCGTACTACGGGTCCAAGGCGGAGATCTTCGCCGCCGTGGTCCGGGCGATCAACGCGGACCTGCGGGCGGCCATGAAGGCGGCCCTGGAACAGGCTGACGGCGGCCAGCGCGCGCGGGAGCGCGAATGCTTCCGCGTCTACTTCGAGATGATGTCGAAACGTCCGTGGATAGACCGGATCGTGCGCGAGTCGGAATTCATCGCGCCCGGCCTGTTCCGCGAATATTACGAGCACCTGGCCAGGGGCTACGCGCGCGGCGTGCGCGCCGCCCAGCTCGACGGCGAGGTAGACGTCCGCTATGACCCGGAGGTCATCGCGTACGCCTACGCGGGCATCGGCAACTTCGTCGGCATGCGCTGGGCCGACTGGACCGCCGGCGGGCAGGTCCCCGAGGACGTGCTTGACGACGTGCTGGAACTCCTGGCCCGCGGGCTCGCCCCGCGGGCCGGGGGCCAGCCCCAGCTTCCGCCCTAAGCGGTCGCCTTGCTGGCCAGCGTGCCTATGTCGATGCCGACGCTCTTGGTGAACCGGCCCTTGTCCCGGCTCTTGATGCTCACGTCGTGGCCGCTGACCTCGGCGCGCAGCGCGCCGACCGTGGACCGCTCCTTCGGCCGGTACTTGAACGGGTCGAAGGAGTACCATCGCATGGCGTTCTGGTAAGTGATCTTGTCCAGTTCCGCGGCGGGGACGTCCGCGGCGACCGCCGCGAGCTCGTCCGGGGCATTCGGCCAGGAGGAGTCCGAGTGCGGGTAGTCGCACTCCCAGGCGATGTTGTCCAGGCCGATCATGTCCCGGAGCCTGATGCCGACCGGATCGGTGATGAAGCAGGTCAGGAAGTGCTCGCGGAACACCTCGCTGGGCATCTTGTCGCCGAAGTCCTGCCCGGTCCACAGGTGGTGCATGTCGTAGGTGCGGTCCACCCGGTCCAGGAAGTACGGTATCCAGCCGGTGCCGCCTTCGGACAGCGCGAACCTGATCTGCGGGAAGTTCTTGATCACCCGCGACCACAGCAGGTCGGCGGCGGCCTGGCAGATGTTCATCGGCTGCAGGGTGATCATGACGTCGATCGGCGCGTTCGGCGCGGTCATGGCGAGCTGGCCGGAGGATCCGAGGTGGATCGAGACCACCACGTTCTCGTCGCAGACCGCGCGCCACAGCGGGTCCCAGTGCTCCTCGTGGAAGCTCGGGTAGCCCAGCGTGGCCGGGTTCTCGGTGAACGTCAGCGAATGGCAGCCCTTGGCGGCCACCCGGCGGACCTCCTCGGCGCACAGGTCCGCGTCCCAGAGCACGGGCAACGCCATCGAGATGATGCGGCCGGGGTAGGCGCCCGCCCACTCGTCGATGTGCCAGTCGTTGTACGCCCGCAGGACCGCCAGCGCGAGCTCCTTGTCCTGGCTCGCGGCGAAGAGGCGGCCGCTGAACCCGGGGAAGGAGGGGAAGTTCATCGAGGCGAGGATGCCGCCCGCGCTCATGTCCTTGATGCGCTCGCCGATGTCGTAGCACCCGGGCCGGATCTCGTCGAAGGCGGTCGGCTCGATGCCGTACTCCTGCTTCGGCCGGCCGGCCACCGCGTTGAGCCCGATGTTGGGGATGACCGACCCGTTGAACTCCCAGACGTCGGACCCGTCGTCGCGGCGCACGATCTTCGGCGCCTGGCCGGCGAACCGCTCCGGTATGTGGTGGCGGAACATCTCCGGCGGCTCCACCACGTGGTCGTCCACGCTGATCATGATGAGGTCGTCCGCGTCCATGGTCACCATCCGTCGCTGCGAAAGTCTCCTATTAGATACTATATAAAACATTAGCCAGAACGCATCGGGCATTCTCTTCAGGAGGCACGCACATGGCGCAGGGGTGGGCGGACGCCGGGCGGCATACGCTTCCCGGGCTGCTGGACGAACGGCTCGGCGCGGATCCGGACGGCCCGTTCCTCGACTGCTGCGGCACGATGTACACGGCGGCCGGGATCGAGGACGCCGCGAACCGGGTGGCCGGCGCGCTGGCGGCGCTGGGGGTCGGGCACGGCTCGACCGTCGCCACCATCTGCGAGAACAGCCCCGCGGCCGTGCTGAGCTGGTTCGCCACCCAGCGGCTCGGCGCCATCTACGTGCCGGTGAACACCGCGCTGAAGGGCAGCCTGCTGCGCCATCAGCTCGCCGACGCCGGCGCGTCGGTGGTGATCGTGCAGGCGGACCTGCTCTCCCGCCCGGCCGAGATCCTCGACTCGGTCGACAGCGTCGAGCACCTTGTGGTGGTTGGCAGCCCGGCGCAGGCCCCTGGCCTGAAGGCGGCCGTGCACGGCTGGGCTGACCTGCTCACCGCCGCGGCCAGGCCGCCAGGCGGCACGGTGCGGCCGTCCGATCTCGCCGCGATCGTCTACACGGGCGGCACGACCGGGCCCTCGAAGGGCTGCGCGCTCAGCCACAACTACCACGTGTCCATCGCGCGCCAGATCATCTCCTCCTGGGGCCGGACAGCGGATGACGTGGTGTGGAGCCCGCTGCCGCTGTTCCACTTCAACGCCATCTCCTGCATGCTCACCGGCACGCTGCTCACCGGCGGCCGGGCCGCCTTGTCCCGGCGGTTCTCCGTGTCCGGCTTCTGGCCGGAGATCAACGCGGCCGGCGCGACGATCGCCTCGCTGCTCGGCTCGCTGGCGGTCCTGGTCGCCCGGGGCGCCGACACCCCGCTGGCCCGGGGCTCGGGCGCCCCGGAGGCGAACACCACCCTGCGGCTGCTGACCGGCGCCCCCATCCCGCCCGAGATCGACGACCTGATCCGGCGCCGCTTCGGCGTCCAGACCTTCAGCAACGCCTACGGCACCACGGAGGCGTCGCTGATCTCGTGGCTGCCGCCGGGAAAGGCGTTCAAGCCAGGTTCGGCCGGCATCGTCAACTCCGCCGCCTTCGACGTGCGGATCTTCGACGACGAGGACCGCGAGGTGCCGCCGGGCGCCGCCGGCGAGATCGTCTGCCGCCCGCGCCAGCCGCACGTCATGTTCGAGGGTTACTGGAAGCGCCCGGAGGCCACCGTCGAGACGTTCCGCAACCTGTGGTTCCACACCGGCGACATCGGGCGGCTAGACACCGACGGCTACCTGTTCTTCGTCGACCGCAAGGCGGACTACCTGCGCCGCCGCGGCGAGAACATCTCGAGCTGGGAGGTCGAGAAGGTCTTCCACGAGCACGCGGACGTCGCCGACGTGTGCGTGCACGCCGTGGCCAGCGAGGTGAGCGAGGATGACGTGAAGGCCACGCTGGTGCTGCGCGAGGGGGCCGCGCTGACCGAGGAGCAGCTGTGCCGCTGGGCCATCGACCGGCTGCCGTTCTACGCGGTGCCGCGGTACATCGAGTTCCGCGCCGCGCTGCCGCTGAGCGAGACCGGCCGGGCGACCAAGCACATCCTCAAGGAGGAAGGCGTGACCGCCGGCACCTGGGACCGGGAGGCGGCGGGCCTGCGGTTCGAGCGGCGCTGACGCCG
>Ga0306921_10007985_pt1 | contig 11159 bp, 8 predicted proteins | sample sta12Cox44000080_FD_203760 | JGI IMG/M metagenome (GOLD analysis project Ga0306921, IMG submission 203760) | Lab enrichment of tropical soil microbial communities from Luquillo Experimental Forest, Puerto Rico - statoxic.12C.oxic.44.000.080 (v2)... | ecosystem: Environmental > Terrestrial > Soil... | reverse complement strand
TGCGCGGAGGTATCTCGGTCCCGGTGATCCACGATGGTGTGTGGGAGCAGGGGCACGAAGAGAAGGACCAGGGCTGTGGTGCCCGCGTTGAGCCACACCAGTTCCGGGAAGCTCCATCCGCGGGTGTCGAGGAGCCAGGCCCCGAACACGTCGGAGCCGCCCAACGCAAAATTGCGCGCGCTCATCATGAGGGAGAACCCGAGACTCTCACAACCACGCGGCGTGGCGCGCACGGCAAGGTCCATCAGAGCCAGCTCCGACCAAATGCCGACGAGGCCGCTCACACCGTGGATGACTGGTGCGGTCCAGTAGCTATAGACGAGGTAGAGCAGCGTCCCGAGCGCATTGGTTGAAATGGCGACGAAGAGGAGCCGTCGCAGCGTGAGCCGCCGGCACACGATCGCGTAGACGGCGGCGCCGACGAGCCCGGTGGCTCCCTCGATGGTCTCCATGAAGCCGATGTAGGGTGTGCTGAAGCCCAGCACGCTCGTCTGGCGGTAGAGCAACGGTGTGGTAAAGCCAGGCGTGATGTACACGAGGGCAAGGAAGATTCCCGCCGCCCACAGCGTCCATGATTGCGCGAGCGTCCTGAGCTGCGCCGCCGCGTGATGCAGCACCTCGCGGCTCCAGGCCGCGTGCGGCGGCTCCCGCAACACGAAGACCGTGGCCACCGCGAGCGTGAGGAGGAGCCCGGTGGCGATGCCCGCCGTCCATCCGAAGGCTACGGTGGCGAGATAGCCGCCGAGGATGCCGTTGCCGAGCGAGACCGCACTCTGCACGGCCTGGCGGATCGACGTAATACGCCCCGAGACGCTGTACTGCTGTCCTGCCTCCACCATGAGGCCCCCCATCACCGTGCTGGCCATGACCATGAAGGCGTTGGCGGCAATGGCCACGACCAGGAACCAGTCGTACTGATGAGGGATGATGCCCAGGACGAACCAGCTGAGAGCGGCCAGGCCCGCACCGGCAATCATGTAGTGCCGCCGCCGCGTGCCGAAGAGCGGGAACGCGTCGGAGAGGAGACCGGCCAACGGCTTCACGTTCCAGGCGAAGGTCGACACGAACATGAAGGTGGCGAGGCCCTGGGCGGTGAGATGCAGATCGTCCTTGAGCAGGATGCGCAGAGGCAGACGGCCGATCACACCGGGCTGGGCGATGGTTGTGACGAAAGCGCCGAGCCCTACCATTAGATAGTACTGGCGGAGGGTGAGGCCGGTGTTGGGCACTTCAGCCGGTCGCGCCTCGCGCATCACATGCCTCTTACGAGTGGTTGTCACGCGATAGGGACGCTACCACTTGCGCGGGACTCGGCACCAGCCGCGGCGGGGCTTCCGCGCAGGAGCACAGCCAACGGAAGCCGCGTTGTCAGTCACCGCACAGCTCGGCCTGAGCCGAGGCGAGCGCCCAGGAGCCTCTCCATGAAGTGGCCGCCGATCGGCATGAGGATGGGGGCCGTCAGGGACGCTTGATCCGGACGTCCTCCAGCGGGCCGGAGTAGGCGAAGCTCCGAATCAGGTTGATCCCCGGCTCCTCGACGCGCGGCCCGACACCCCAGATGAACGCCAGCTCGTAGATCGGGATCTGGATGACGCGGTCGTGGAGGATGCCCTGGATCTGATGAAGCAGCGCCTCGCGCTTCTTCGGATCCGTCTCCCGCGCCTGGCGCTGGAACAGATCCTCGACCTCGGGAATCACGCCCGATGTGTAGACGCCGTTTTTGCTGACGTAGGCCTCGAGCCGGGTGGCCGCGTTGCCCCCGGCTCCCGTGATTCCGACGATCACGTTCTTCAGCTTCTTCTCGCGCCACGCCGTCGTCATGGCCGCGCGCTCCATGGTCCGGATCTTGGTCCGGATGCCTATGTTCTGCAGGTAGCCGGTGAGCGCCTCGCCCATCGAGAAGTAGGGTGGCCATGGATAGAGATCACCGGCGTCGAAGCCGTTGGGGAAGCCAGCCTCGGCAAGCAAGCGCTTGGCCTTGGCGGGATCGAACGGGTCGGGCTCGAAGAACCGTGAGAACTGCAGGACGCGCGGGATCAGCGAGCCCGTGGGGAACGAGAAGCCGAGCGTCTCGGCCTGGTTGAGCGCCCGACGGTCGATGGCGAGACTCGCCGCTTGCCGCACGCGAACGTCAGACCAGGGCGACTTCGGATCCCACTGGTCGGGCAGATCGAGCCAGAAAGTGCCTTGCGACTCCTTGGGAGCGACGAGCTTGAAGCCCGGGGTCCGCTGGATGTCCTCAGCTACCGGCCCAGTGAAGAGGTAGGCGATGTCGACCTCACCCTTCTTGAGCGCGGCGGCGCGCGTGGTCTCCTCGGGCATGCTCCTGAGGACGAGGCGCTTCACGTGCGGCACCTTGCGCCAGTAACCCTCCCACGCTTCGAGCACCAGTTCCACGCCAGGGTTGAAGCTCACGAACTTGTACGGACCCGCTCCGATGGGCGCGCGCTTGAAACCGTCGTCGCCCACCTTCTCGACGTAAGCCTTCGGCACGATCCACCCGGCGCCGGTGGCCGACGTCCCGTAGAACGTCATGAAATCGGGCCACGGCTCCTTGAGCACGAAACGGATCCGGCCGGGATCCACGATCTGAATCTCGCGCACGCGCTCCTTGAGGAGCTTGAACCCCGCGCCCTTGTACCGCTCGAACGAGAACTTCACGTCGACCGCCGTCACCGGTTCCCCGTTGTGGAACTTGACGCCCTTGCGGAGCACGAACTCGTAGATGAGGCCGTCCTTCGATTCCGTCCACGACTCGGCGAGGCTCGGCGTGTTGAGGCCGGCGGGCATGGGCTTGACGAGTGCGTCGTGGAGTCCGTAGAGCACCATGAACGGGGTGATGATGCCTTCGGTCTCCGCCGGATCGACCCATCGCGAGGCCAAGGTGATGTGCACGCCCCAGGTCATGGTGCCCTCCGGGGCAGCGCTTGCCGGGCCAGCGGCTCCGAGCGTGAGGGTGGTGAAAAGGACGGCAGGCAGGATGCGCCACTTCGTGACTCGCATGCTCTTCCCCTTCATGGAGTCAGGGCTGGGCACTTCCCCGGTGACATCTGGTTGGCGGCGATCTTGCGCTCGCGAGGACCGGGCAGTCAAGGCGCGTGACAACGAACACAGCCACCGGCGCTCGGAATCGAATTGCGCGCCGTCTCGACGTCACCTCGGTCACCACCAGCGCCCGACTGGGTCTTCCGAGCGTAGGTGTGGCGGTTGGTGAGGGAGAAATATAGCCGGCCCTCCTGAAGTTGTTGAACCTGCACGGAGACAAAGCCAACTGGGCACGCCGGGGCTTCCCAAGGCTCCGTCACCCGACCAACGGAATCTGCGGCGGCGGGTGCCTCACGCCTTGCGGCATCGAAGATGGCCCTTTGCCGCCTTACGGTTCGCCGCGGCCCCCAGGATGAGTCCGCAGAGCAGACTTGACCTGGGCCTCAGTGTGCGGTACTTACTACATATTCCGATAGATAATACAGTAGAAGGGAATACACATGAATACACGGCTTTCCGCTCCAATCGGCATACTCGACGAGCACCCCGACTGGTCCGCTCGACTCATCTCGGAACTGACCCGGCGGGGGTTGCCCTGGGAGAAGATCGATCACTCGAGTCATGCCTTCGATCCCCGGGCCCGCCGGCCCGCCTACTCGGTGATCGTGAACCGCTCGAGTCCCTCATCGCATACGCGCGGGCACGCGAGCGTGCTCTTCTACACCGAGGCCTTCCTGGCCCACGTCGAGTCGCTCGGCATTCCGGTGATCAATCCCGTCGCCGCGTACCGATTCGAGAAGTCGAAGGCCCTACAGCTGGGCCTCTTCGAGCAGCTCGGGGTGCGCTACCCCCGCGCTGTCGTCGTGAACCATCGCGAGCAGGTTCTCAAGGCGCTCGACGAGGTGGGCTTCCCGCTCGTCATCAAGCCCAATGTGGGGGGATCGGGCGCGGGCATTGTCCGGTTCGCGACGCGCGAGGAGCTGGCAGACCGCCTCGATTCGTTGCACTTCGGTCCCGACGGCACGGCCCTGGTCCAGGAGTACATCGACTCGGAGGAGGGCGCCATCGTGCGCGTCGAGGTGCTGGATGGACGATACCTCTACGCGATCCGCATCGTGCGAGACCGCGACGCGGGCTTCAATCTCTGCCCGGCGGACATCTGCCAGACCACGCCCGCTCCATCGGCGGATCCCGCGGCCGCGGATCTCGGCGCTTGCCCGGTGGACGCCAAGCCCGGTCTCGACGTCCGAGGCTACGAGGCCTCCCCCGAGGCGATCGACACCGTGATCCGGCTCACGCGGGCCGCCTCGATCGACGTGGGCGGCGTGGAGTACCTGGTGAGCAAGGCCGACGGGAAGCTGTACTACTACGACGTCAACGCGACCTCGAACTTCGTGGCGAATGCGCCCGCCGTCGTGGGCTTCGAGCCAACGGAGCGTTTCGTCGACTACATCGTCGACGTCGCCCGCCGCGGAGGCCGGCCCCGCCGCGGCGCCTGAACTGCCCGGCGACTCTTGGCTAGGTGCCGCTGAGGCGCCGTGTCCCCAAGGGTTCTTCCGCTTGACATCTGGGGCAAGGCGGTCCCAGCCTATACGGGTGTCGTCCAGCGTCGTGACGGGCGAAGATCGGGCGGGCATGTTTTCCGCCGCGCAGCACAGGCGGTTTCGGCCGCTGTGGGCCGCGTCAATCCTGTCGGGCGTCGCCTACATGACGGCGCTCACGGCGTGCGGCTGGGCGGCATTCGACCTCCACCACCACTCGAGCACCGTCGGCCTCGTGGTGTTCGCTTCCTTTCTACCATCGCTCCTCATCACCCCCTTCGCGGGTGTCTTCGCCGACCGCTACGACAGGCGGGTGATGTTGCTCACCATGAACGCGATCGGCCTGCTCTCGGCCGTCGGGCTCGCCTGGTTCGCATGGGCCGGACACCAGAGAGCCTGGCCGCTCGTCGGACTGGCCTTCATCCTTGGCGCGTTCCGCTCGTCGAGCACGCCGGTGGAGCAGGCAATGCTCGGGAGCCTCGTTCCTGCGCGCGATCTACTCAACGCCGTCTCCCTGCTCCAGGCGAATCTGAACGGCGCGCGGTTGCTCGGGCCGCTGCTGGCCGCGCCGTTGCTCAACGCGGGTGGTGGCGTCGGCGCTTTCCTGCTCGCGGCGGCACTTTTCGCCCTGGCCTCCTGCGCGATCTTGGTGTTGGGCGAGGTCCCGCACCAGCGTAGCGGCTCGGACCGCAACCCGCTCGCGCAGTTCGCTCAGGGCGTCCGCTACATCGTCCGCGCCCCGGTCGTGTGCTCGGTGATTGCGCTCGTCTTCCTTCACTGTGCCTTCACGATGGGCTACGACGCTGCTCTGCCCCGACGAGCGTCCGATGTGCTCGGTGGATCCGGCACCGCCTATAGCCTGCTCATGATGGCCATGGGCAGCGGCTCGCTCGTGGGCGCTTTCCTGCTGGCCGGCTTCGCGCGACGGGTCCACTGCGGGTATCTGTTCTTCGTGACGAGCATCCTCAGCGGCCTGATGCTGGTGCCCCTAGCCTACGCCGTCTCCTGGCCCGGTGTGCTGCTCGCGGCGGCGGTGGTGGGTCTGACACAGTCGATGTTCGTCGCGCTCGCAACGACGTTGCTCCAAGTCGCCATACCCGATCAGGTCCGCGGTCGGGTGATGGCGTTGTACTGGGGGTCGACCGGCGGAGTAATGGGCGTCAGCAACCTCGCCACCGGCCGTCTGGTGGATGGATGGGGCGCCGGGCCCATGCTCGCGCTGCCGGGTCTCGCTTTTTGCGTGATGACCGTCCTTTCCCTCTGTACTCCGACGCTGCGAGAGATCTATGGCCGTCGGTCAGCCAGCACCACGGCGCCATCCGGAATCAAGAGGCGGCGAGCGCATGTCGGGAGAGTCGACGCCACCGACTAACTCCGGGCTCGGCCAACCGCGGGTCCTCCTCCCTGGTTGATCACGCCTTCGTCGGAGACCAGCCATACGCCTTGGCGCACGCACCGCCCATCAGCATTGCGCGTTCACTGTCGTTCAGGCGGTTGGTTTGGCGGAAGGTCTCGACGGCCTGCTCGTAGTTGACGACGGCAAAAGCGCGAGTCCAGTCGGTGCCCCACAGGCAGCGTTCGAAACCCCAGGCGTCGAAGACGCGGGCGAGAGGGTCCCAGATGTCCGGGAATGGATAGGGTTGGTGGGACAGCGTGCAGGCACCGCTGACCTTGATCACCGCGTTTCGGCGCCGGGCGAGGTTCAGCACCTTCGGCAGATCGGCCCAGGGCTGCGGGGCGGCGGGCGATGTTCGAGGCTGCATGATGGCCAGATGGTCGATGATGAATCGTGTGTCGGGGTGGCGATCGATGAGCGCCGCGCCCGCGTCCACGTTGCCCCAGCACAGCATGTTGACCGGAAAGTCGTGCCGAACGGCCGCGCGCAAAATCCGGTCGAGGCCCGGGTCGTTCGGATCGCGCCCGGCCTCTTTCGTCATCATGATCCGGATGCCGACGGCGCCTGGCGTCTTCTTCCAGTCCGCGATGACATCGGCCACCGCCGGATCATCCGGATCGACCGGCTTGACGAGGGCGAACCGGCCCGGATGAGCCCGTTGCACTTCCACCGCATAGCTCGCGTCATAGCGGTACATGGAAAAGGCAGAGATGAAGATTGCCCCGTCGACGCCGACCGTGCCCATGGCCGCCACCATCTCGTCACCGGTGACATGGTCGGGCCAATTCGGAACAATGTGCCAGGGCCGTTTCGGGGTGTTCGCCTCGTAGGCGTGGACTTGGGAATCGATGATCGCCATCGGGACGTTCCTCCGTTCCTCACGGGTTGGTCAGGCTCTCCAGCCAGTGCATCATGTTGATTCGCCGCCGTGGGCCTCCCTTGAGGCGAGGGACGCGGTCCCGGACCCGGCGGCCGTCGTTCGCTCCTGTCTGCCTTATGCCGGATCGGGAGGCAACTCAGCGAGGTCGATATCGCGCCGGCCCGCACGGAGTCGCGCGCGGCCACACCCTACCAGATTCCGAAGGGCGAACTCCATGGCCGGTCGAGGCAGTTTACGTGGCGGGAATGAAGCCCAAGGCGCCGCTACAGTTTCTGCGTTGGCAACCGTGACGCGGACGATCCAGCCATGCAACGCTGATTCTTCTACAGGGCGATCACGCCTGAGGCTTATTCTTGCCCATCTCCTCCTCGGACGTCCCTTCAGGCTTGGCCGCCGCCTCTGCCGCTCGCGGCGCCTCGTCCTGCCCGCCCGTGGCCAGGCCCTTTTTGAATTCGCTCATGGCCTGACCGAGCGAGCGTGAAAGTTCGGGAAGCTTCTTGGCGCCAAAGAAGAACACGCCAAGCGCCAGCGCGATCCAGATGTCTTGTGGTCCAAGCATCGCATTCCTCCTAGGAGACTGGCTCGAGCATACGCCGTCCCGTCACCCCGCCTCGGGCGAGGCACTAGAGGCAAGTGCAGCGACAATCGTCAAGCCAACGAGCGGAAGAATCACGGAAAGCCACGTCCCCATGCACACTCTATCCTGCCGAGGCGTGGGGGACAAGCGATCGCAACGCACGGGCTCCGAGCGAACGCCGTGCCGGCTACGGCCCGCGGCGGGCTGGTTCCGGGCGCGGTCGCGCTCATCTGTGATAGATTCGGCCGCGAGTGAGCCTGCCACTACCGTCGGTGGCAGTGAGGCGCCTGGAGGAGGTCTTCATGGCGGCTCCGCCGCCCACCATCGGCCTCATCGCCAACCCGGTGTCGGCCCGCGACATCCGCCGGATCGTCGCGAACGCGAACAATCTCCAGACCGCCGATCGCGTCAACATCGTCCTGCGCATGCTCGCCGCGGCAGGAAGCTGCGGGGTAGGGCGGGTGCTCATGATGCCGGATACGGGCGGGATCAGCGCCATGCTCTCGCGCAGCCTCGGGCACGAACGAGTGATGAATCATGACTTCCCCGAGGTGGAGTTCCTCGAAATGCCCGTGCACTCGACGGTCGAGGATACGTTCGGGGCGGCGCGACGGATGCGCGCGGCTGGCGTCGCCGCCATCGTCGTGCTAGGTGGCGACGGCACTCACCGCGCGGTGGCCCGGGAGTGCGGTGACGTGCCCATCGCCGGTCTCTCCACGGGCACCAACAACGCCTTTCCCGAGATGCGAGAGCCCACCATCACGGGCATGGCCGTGGGCCTCTACGCATCCGGCCGTCTCCCGGCCGAGCAGGCTCTGGTGCCAAACAAGATCCTCGAGGTCCAGGTCGACCATGGCGCGCGCCGCGACATTGCATTGGTGGACGCGGTGATCTCCACCGACCGCTACGTCGGCGCGCGTGCCCTGTGGCGGACGGAGAGCCTGCGCTGGCTGTACGTGACCTACGCCGATCCCGAGGCCATCGGCATGTCCGCCATCGCCGGGCTGCTCGAGCCCGTCGGCCGGCGCGAGCCCGGTGGCTGCGCGGTCGAGCTCTGCCCAGCCTCGGACGCTCCGAAGCTGACCCTGCTCGCGCCGATTGCGCCCGGGATGGTGCGCGCCGTTGGCATCAGCGGCTGGCAGAGGATGGGGGCCGATCAGACGTTCCGGGTCGAGCAGCAGGCCGGTGTGGTGGCCCTCGATGGGGAACGCGAGCTCACCTTCGATCCGGGCGACGTGGTGACCATCACGCTGCGCGAGGACGCCTTTCGCACGCTCGATGTATCGCGCTGCCTGCAGATCGCGGCGGCCGAGGGGCTTCTGCGCGTTCTCGCGCCGTAGAGGAGCTAGTTCACCGAAAACGAGATGACGGGACGCTTGGAGCGCGGGCTTCGCCCGCGCAATCCTGTCCGGGGGGAGCCTCGAGAGGGGCCGTCGAGGCCCCTTCGAAGAAAGGAGTGAACATGGCTGACCCGTTTCCAATGAAGAGGGAAGACCTGCTGCGTGCCTATCGCACGATGCGCACCATCCGCGAGTTCGAAGAGCGACTCCACGTCGACTTCGCGCGGGGCGACATTCCCGGCTTCGTGCACCTCTACGCCGGCGAGGAGGCGGCGGCCACCGGGATCATGCTGCACCTCAACGATGGTGACCGCATCGCCAGCACTCACCGGGGCCACGGCCACTGCATCGCCAAGGGCGTGGATGTGGCGGAGATGATGAAGGAGATCTACGGGAAGAAGGGCGGGGCCTGTCAGGGTAAAGGCGGCTCTATGCACATCGCCGATCTGGACCGGGGCATGATGGGGGCCAACGGCATCCTGGGCGCGGGGGCCCCGCTCGCATGCGGGGCGGCCCTAGCCGCCAAGTACCGCGGGAAGGGCGAGGTCGCCATCAGCTTCGTGGGCGACGGCGCCTCCAACCAGGGCATGTTCCTGGAGAGCTTGAACCTGGCCGCGGTGTGGAACCTGCCCGCGATCTTCGTCGTCGAGAACAACGGCTACGCGGAGTCGACCTCGCGCGACTACGCGGTCGCGGTGGACAGCTACGTGGATCGCGCGGCCGGATTCGGCCTGCCCGGGGTCACCGTGGACGGGACGGACTTCTTCGGCGTCTACGAGGCAGCCGGCGAGGTCATCCGGCGCGCCCGCGGGGGAGGTGGCCCCGCGCTGCTCGAGTGCAAGATGATCCGCTTCTTCGGCCACTTCGAGGGCGATCAGCAGACCTACCGGGGCCGCGGCGAGGTCGAGGACCTGCGCGCCAACCAGGACTGCATCAAGAAGTTCAATGCCCAGGTGGTCGGCGCCGGTGTCGTCAAGCCGGCGGAGCTCGAGGCGATCGACAGGGAGGCCAAGGAGTTGATCGAGCGCGCGGTGACCGAAGCGAAGGCGGCGCCTGCGCCGACCGCGCAGGATCTGCTCACCGACGTCTACGTCAGGTATTGAGAGGGACCACGCCATGGCGCGAAAGATCAGCATCAAGGACGCGATCCACGAGGCGCTCGATCAGGAGATGGCCCGCGATCCGAGCGTGATCGTGATGGGGGAAGACATCGTGGGCGGCGCGGGGAGTCCTGGCGAGCGCGATGCCTGGGGCGGCGTGCTCGGCGTCACCAAGGGACTGTACGCGAAGTATTCCGACCGCCTGCTCGACACGCCCCTCTCGGAATCGGCCTACGTGGGGGCGGCCATCGGCGCCGCCTGCTGCGGGATGCGCCCAGTGGCCGAGCTGATGTTCATCGATTTCATGGGCGTGTGCTTCGATCAGCTCTTCAACCAGGCCGCGAAGTTCAAGTACATGTTCGGAGGCAAAGCCAGGACGCCGGTGGTCATCCGAACCATGGTAGGCGCCGGCTTCCGAGCGGCGGCTCAGCACAGCCAGATGCTCACGCCGATCTTCACGCACATCCCTGGGCTCAAGGTCGTGTGCCCGTCGACGCCCTACGACGCCAAGGGCCTGCTCATTCAGTCCATCCGCGATGACGACCCGGTTATCTTCTGCGAGCACAAAGCGCTCTATGGCCTGGAGGGAGACGTCCCCGAGGCGCCCTACGCGATTCCCCTCGGCGAAGCCACGGTGGTCCGCGAGGGCCGGAGTTGCTCGATCGTCACCTACGGCATGATGGTGCATCGAGCCACCGAGGCCGCGGCCGCGCTGGCCAAGGAAGGGGTGGACTGCGAGGTGGTTGATCTGCGCTCGCTCTCTCCGCTCGATCTCGATACGGTGATCGAAAGTGTCGAGAAAACCGGTCACCTGGTGTGCGTGGACGAGGCCCATCCTCGCTGCAGCATCGCCGCGGACATCTCCGCCCAGGTCGTCCAGCGTGCGTTTCCCTCGCTGCGCGCGCAGATCGAGATGGTGACGGCGCCGCACACGCCGGTGCCCTTTTCGCCCGTCCTCGAGGATCTGTACATCCCCAGCGCCAAGCAGATCGCCGAGGCCGTGCACCGCGCCATGAGCGGCGCCCCGCGCTGATGCCGGCCATCACGCCGATCGTGATGCCCAAGTGGGGCCTCTCCATGAAGGAGGGGACCGTGAACCAATGGCTCGTCGACGAGGGAGGCGAAATCCGCGTCGGCCAGGCCATCATGGAAGTGGAGACGGACAAGATCACGGGCGAGGTGGAAGCCAGCGATGCGGGGTTGTTGCGCCGCCGGATCGCGTCGGCCGGCCAGACTCTCCCCGTCAAGGCCTTGCTGGGCGTCATGGCTCCGCCCGAGGTGTCCGATGCGGACATCGATGGCTTCGTGGCCGGCTATGTGGTGCCGGTCGAGGCGGAGGA
>Ga0306921_10007982_pt1 | contig 11160 bp, 9 predicted proteins | sample sta12Cox44000080_FD_203760 | JGI IMG/M metagenome (GOLD analysis project Ga0306921, IMG submission 203760) | Lab enrichment of tropical soil microbial communities from Luquillo Experimental Forest, Puerto Rico - statoxic.12C.oxic.44.000.080 (v2)... | ecosystem: Environmental > Terrestrial > Soil... | reverse complement strand
ACGATAGGTACTCGAAAGTAAACGCATGAGGCCAAAGACATGAACGAGCGATTGCTGGATCGACGCGACTTCACCGGGCTTTGCGCAACGTCGCTCCTCTCTGCCGGCGCGATGCTTGCTGTGCGCTCGGGTGCTTGGGCCCAGGGTGCTGCCAGGGGTGCGGTTGCCGCCGCGGGACGGACGGTCACGTTCCGGGACGGGACCATCGTCCCGGCCCTCGGCCAGGGGTCTGGGCGTCTTGGAAAGGGAAGACATCCTCCGGCCGCTGAAGAAGAAGCGCTGCGCACAGGCCTGTCCCTCGGGATGACGCTGATCGACACGGCAGAGTTATACGGGTCCGAGGAACTTATCGGCCGTGCGATTGCCGGTCAGCGCAATCGTGTTTTCCTCGTCTCCAAGGTCAGGGAGACTCATGTAGCGGCAGACGGCATCGCGCGCGCGTGCGAGGCGAGCCTTGCCCGTCTCGGCACGGATCATCTCGATCTCTACCTTCTGCATTGGCCACAGAAGATCGTGGGCCTGTCGACCATTGTCACAGCGTTCGAAGGCTTACGCACGAAGGGGAAGATTCGCGCGTGGGGCGTCTCGAACTTCACGGTTCGCGAGATGGACGAACTGTTCCGCGTGCCAAACGGCGACCGCTGTGCGACAAACCAGATCGCCTACAGCCTCACCGATCGAGGCATTGAGCGTGATCTGCTGCCGTGGTGCGAGCGGCAGAGCATGCCGGTCATGGCGTATTCGCCGCTGGGCGGTGAAGGCGCCAAATTGCTGGGTGATCCCGCGCTCGCGCGCATCGGTGCCGCCCATGGTTGCTCGCCCGCCGCAGTCGCGCTGGCCTGGACCATTCGTAGCGGCAATGTCATTGCGATCCCCGAATCCGGCTCAGTAGCCCATGTAAAGGAAAACGCTGTGGCGCTCTCGCTCACCCTGACCTCGCAAGAGCTTCAGACCTTGGATTCAGCGCATCCGCGGCCTAATCCCTGACGCTCTCACGGAGGTGCATGCTACGTAGCTGCAGAGCCCGATAAGGACGGGTTTCGGCGGGCGGTGGCGTGCGGGGCCTCCTACTGGATCTCGGCCAGAGTCTTTTTCGCGTCGTCCTTGCCCGCGAAGCTCGTCGGCGAGTTGATCGCCACGGTCAATGCTTGGCGGGCGCCCTATTTGTCTCCAGCTTTCAGGGACGCCAAGCCGAGATGGTATTGGACGACGGGCTGGTCCGGCAGTTTGGCCGCGCTGTCCTTGAGCAAGTCTGCGGCTCGCTGATACACGCCGCGCTTGTAGAGGATCCACCCCAATGTGTCCGAGACGTGCGGGTCGTCGGGCATCGCTTCCTTGGCGCGCTGGGCCAACTCGAGCGCCTTTTCCTGGTTACCGCCGTGTTCTGAGTAGAGCACGGCCAGATTGTTCGCCGCGGGCGCGAACCGCGGGTTCAGCGTCAGGACCTTCTCGAAGGCCTGCTGCGCTTTCGGGATGTCTCCCTTGGTCTGATATACGACCCCAAGAGTCATGTGTGCGGGGACGCTCTGGGGATCCACCTTGAGGGCTTCATTTAGCTTGCCCACGGCCTGATCGTAGCGACCCGAGGTCCCATAGATTTGAGCAAGCTTGACGTAGGCATCAATGAGGGTCGGCTGCAGCTCGATAGCCTTCAGGAAGGCGGCTTCGGCCCGGTCAGGCTCGCGCCGGCTGAGATACACGGTGCCGAGCAGCCAGTGCAGACCGCTGGACTTCGGCACGAGCGCGATCTGCTTCGTGAGGCGGGCGAGGGCGACATCGGGCTGTTTCTCCCCGATGTCCATAGCGACGAGCTGCTGCAGGGGCTCGAGGTAGGCGGGGGCGAGGGCCAGGGCGGTTTCGAATGCGTTCTTCGCCTCTGCGGATTTCCCTTGGGTCCGGAGGGCGAGGCCGATCAGATAGGGCCCCCGTGGATCCTTGGGGGCGAGTGTCTCGAGTTTGTGAAATGCGTCGATGGCCCTGACGGGCTCGCCCTTGGTCAGATAGGCGGTGCCCACGAGCACGTTGGCATCGAACGATTGCGGCTGCCGAGCGACGAAGCGTTCGAGGTCCTCGATGGCGGGCTGGACCGCCCCCGTCTGGAGGTTCAACTGGGCCAACGTGAGCACCGCCGCGCTGAAGTTGGGGGCAATCGAGGTTGCCTCCTTGAGCTCGGCCTTGGCCTGCTGGATATTGCCGGCCTGGAGCTGGGCCAGGGCGAGCTGCTGATGCGCAGGAGCATGGCGAGGCTCGAGCTTGAGCACTTTCTGGAAATCCTGGATCGCCTCGTTGGTTTCGCGCTTGGCCAGGCGCAGGCGCCCGCGCAGGAACTGCCCCTCGAGGTCGGAGGGGTTCTTCTTGAGCAGCGCCTGTAAGGTTTTGAGGCTCGCGTCGTACTGGCCCTCGTCAAGCTCGAGCTGGGCGAGGCGACGCCAGGCGGGCAGAAAGTCGGGCGCCTTCTGGGTCATCTCGGCGAGGAGACGCTTGGCCTCGTCTGGCTTCTGGGCGAAAAGATAGAAATCGGCGAGCCTCAGCCGCGCCGGGGAGCCGATGGGGGCGAGGTCGGCCGCGGTCTTGAACTCGCGCTCGGCCTGGGCGGCGTCGTGCTTGACGAGGTAGAGGGAGCCGAGGAGGGAATGCGCTTCCACCGACTTGGGCTCCCGCGCGACAGCGTCCCGGAAGGCGCGCTCGGCTCGATCCGGATCCTGCTTTCGGAGGTAGAGGGTGCCGAGGGCCAGGTGCGGCTTGGCCCGGTCGCCCACGGTGGCGAGGGCCTCCTCGACCCGTTTGATCGTCGCCTCCACTTGCTCGGGGGTGGTCGAGGTATCGGCGAGGAGGGCGAGGGCGTCGACGTTGTTGGGCTCCTTGCTGAGGACGGCAGCGGCCTCCTGGCGCGCCTCGTCGAGCTTCCCCCCGAGGAGATAGATTCCGCCGAGCCTGAGGCGCACGTCGCTATCGTCGGGGGTCAGCTCCTGGGCCTTCAGGAGGAAGCGGAAGGCCTGAGCGTACTCGCCCAGTTGGTGGTACATGAGCCCGAGTTGTCGCGTGGCGCGCACGTTGGCCGCGTCGAGGCGAAGGACGTTGCGGTACTCCAGGATGGCCTCGCGATATTGCTCGTGCGCCGCGTACTTGTCGCCCCGCTCCAGATAGCGAGCCTTCTGGGCTTCCGGGGAGCGGGAGCACCCGGCCGCGACGAGCAGTCCAACCGCCAGAAGCATGGTCCACGCTCGGAGATGCCGAGACATCGGGTGTATCGCTCTCCCCCTCACTCGGGCAGGTATTCGCTCAGCAGAGGGTACACGACCTGGATATACCTTTCCAAACGGTCAGACGTGTCCTGTACGCTGCCGTACACCGCGCTCGAGACTCGCACGAGCGCCCCATCGGTCCGGTGCCGCAGGATCGAATCCTTCACCATCTGCACCCTGGCGGCCATCTCTCCGGCTATCGCTTTTCCCTGAGACTGATACCAGTAGAAGACAATTTGCTGGTCCCGATCCTTCTGTATCAGGTACCGGTTTACTATGATCGGCGCGAAAGGGCGGGGGAGAGGAATCGTGACCATCGAGGCCTCGAGTGGCTCCCAGCCGGCCCCGGGCAAACAGTTCTTCGGCGAGTGAGGCTGCGCGCCTTTGCGCTGGCTGTCCCAGTAGGCAACGAAGAGGAAGACGCTCCGACCCAAAGGGTCTTGGTCGCGGCGCATGATGTAGTCTTTCGGTCTGAGAACATTCAAGGTGTCTAGATCGAGGAGCACCCCTTCGCGGGCCTCCCACTGGCCCACCGTGTTCGGGAAGCTGTCGAGGCTTTTCCGGATCGGTACCGCCTCACTCGACGAGCGGAGATGTAGCAGTAGGAGTGCGCCGATCAGGAGCACCAGCGACAACCCCACCCGCACAGATTGCTTCATGGAGTCCGCTTCCCTCGGCGCGCCTGGACAAGCCGAATCGTGCTGTGTACCCCCAGGAGGCACAGAAACGCGAAGACGAAGACCAGCCAGCTGGAGAAGGTGTGAAAGAAGCCCTGCGCATACTCGACCCCGAACCACTGGCCGATGAGCCCGGTGACCACCACGCGGCCGGCATTCGCGACGATGGTGATCGGGACCACCGCGGCCACGAATATTGCCACGGCCCAGAACCCTGAGAGCGTCAACACGGCCCAGCCCACTGACACGGAGAGGAGCGAGATCAGGGAACGGATGCCGCTGCAAGCTTCGGCAACGCCGAGGCTTTGCTTGCTCAAGTGGATGACATTGCCGTCGAGCAGCACGGGCACGCCCAGGGCATCGAGCGTCCAGGCCGCGTTGCGTGCCGCGAGAGTCTGGAGCGGGAGGGCTACCGCGTAGAATATGGTCGACGGCAGGGGCACCATGAAAATGAGGAAGAGCAGAGGGAAGGCCACGACGCGGAGGACTCGCGGCCCGAGAAGGAAGAGCACCAAGCCCACCAGGATCACGATCAGCGAGCTCCGCATGAGGAAATTCTCGGAGCCGATGTCGCCCAGAAGGAGAATCCCGATTCCCAGGAGGAGTACGAGAAGCCCGATCCAGCTCCCCTCAGCCGGCAGCGCTGTCAGCTGTTTGCGCCGCTGCCAAACAAGCACCCCGCTGAAGATCGGCACAAGGAAGCCGTGCGTGTAGTTGGAGTCGTCCCACCACTGCCATGCCAAATCGCGGAGGATGCCCGAGTAGAGCGCAGCCAGCAATGCCACAAAGATGAAGGCAACCAGACCCGCCCAGAGATTGTGGCCTCGACCGACGAGCGCCTCCGAGCCTGGCCCCTCAGGTGTCAACTCAGCAGGCTCCGAGATCGTGTCGCCCATGGAGGACGCTTCCAATCCTGCTACAGCCTCGCCCGCGGATTTGGATGTTCTCGTCCAAAGCGTTGCCATTAGAAGCCCAGATGATAGGCGCTGCGCCGCGATGGTGCAAGAGAAGGAGGGCACCTCCTCGAATTGTCCGAGCGTGATTGCCCAATCCATTCGGCACTACTCTTGTCTTGGCGACATTGCGCTGCCTTGGATCCGCGGACCCTCGATCGCCCGGAGGAGGGTAGCACCTTCAGGACGCTCCGTCTCACGTCCCCCGAGCGCCAGCAGACCTATCGGGTGACGCATCTGGGCGACAATCTGAGCCAGCGCTGCCGCGATTTCTACACCCGGCGGTTCGCCTATGAGTTGCCCGAACTCCTGCCTGATGGGGAGTACCACGTCCGCGTGAGCGCCCGGGATCCGTTCGGCAATGTGAGGCCAGTGACGGGGACCATCAAGACCTTGCGGTGACCAGCTGCGTCGCGCTTCCTTCTACCGTCGCCAGGCGCCAGCAGGGGCTCGCCATCGCGATGAAGAGACACGATGCGCACGTCGAAGCACGACCGGAGATTGGCGATGACACGCTTGAAGTCCTCGAGGGACACGATCCCTCGCCAATTGATGAAGTGATGCGCCTGATCGCTCTGCGGGCAGTCAATGCACCGAAAGTTGCACGAGTTGGTGGTCTCGATGGTGAAGAAGACTGGTGGGCCCCAGACTCGGTCCCCTTGCCGCAGATAGCTGACGCCGGCGGAGGTTCAGTTGAGGTGTTTCAAATTCTGTATGACGTTTGATCCCTCGCTCCGCGGATCCTATACTACTTCGGCCGTGAAGACCATTTGGAGCAGAGACCGAATCTTCCGCGGGTGCCGGCGCCTGACCTGACCAGACACACTGCCTCGCACGAATGCGCGTCCTCTGGCTGAAGACCGAGCTGCTGCACCCCCTCGACAAGGGCGGGAAGATCCGCACCTACCATATGCTTCGTGGTCTGCGTGGGCACGCTGACGTGACCTACCTGACGCTAGCTGATGGGAGCGCATCATTGGACGCGAGCAGTCGCGCGCGTGAGTATTGCGACGAACTCCTGACCGTGCCGCTCTCACTGCCAGATAAGGGAACGCCCGCCTACTATGGGGCGCTTCTTCGCAACCTGACGTCTCGATTGCCCTATGCGGTCGCTCGATATCGATCGTCGGCGATGCGTGAGGCGATAGCGCACGCGGTCCATGATCGAGGAATCGATCTTTTGGTGTGTGATTTCCTCGTGCCGGCTGTCAACGTTCCCGTCGGACTCGGAGTTCCGGCGATGCTGTTTCAGCACAATGTCGAAGCGGCGATCTGGACTCGCCGTGCGCAAGTCGCCCGGTCGTTTGCCCTGCGGGCGTACCTGGCCGAGCAATCCCGCCGCATGCAAGCCTTCGAACGACAGGAGTGCCGACGCTTTGATCACGTGATTGCCGTATCGGAAGTCGACCGCGACACCTTTCGGGATACGTACGGCGTCGCTCAGGTATCGTCGATCCCGACCGGGGTCGATGTCGACTTCTTCCACCCTTCGGCCTCGGGGGCGGGCGCGCCGAGGGAACTCGTCTTCGTCGGATCCATGGACTGGATGCCGAATGTCGACGCGGTCGCCTGGTTCGTCACGGACATTCTGCCGCTGGTGCGCCGTCATGTTCCCGACGCGAGTCTGTCCATCGTCGGGCGGGATCCGACTCGAACCGTGCGCGAGCTGGCCGCCCGGGTGCCCGGTGTCGCGGTGACGGGCACCGTCCCAGACGTCCGGCCGTATCTCGAGCGATGCGCGGCTGTGGTGGTCCCGTTGCGCATCGGCGGCGGCACGAGGCTTAAGATCTTCGAAGCGATGGCGATGGAGAAAGCCGTCGTCTCGACTCACATCGGCGCCGAGGGACTCCCGATCGCGGACGGGAAGGAGCTTCTCCTCGCCGACGATCCTCGAGCGTTCGCTGGTGCGGTGGTTAGCCTTCTCCACGATCGCGCCATGGCGCGGCGGCTTGGTGAGGCCGCCGCGATGCGGGTGCGCAGAGATTTCGGTTGGGCTGCCGTCACCCAGCAGTTCGCCGCACTGTGCGAGCGGGTGGCCCACGGAGATGTCCCGTAGGCCACCCGTATCTTCACCCCACGTCTTCGAGCAAGTTGAGCTGGGAGCCGCCCGCTCAATGTCCTTTCGAGTTTAGGTTCCTAAAGGTCGCGTTGACGGTCTGGGCGGTGCTCATGCTCACCGTGCAGGGGCCAGTACCACTACAGGCGCCACTCCAGCCAATGAAACCAAAGTTCCCCGAGCCAGCGGTGGCGGTGAGGGTCACCCACGTGCTACTCAGGTAGGCGGCCGAGCAGGTCCCGCCGCATTGGATTCCTGCCGGCGAGCTCGTCACGCTTCCCTTGCCGGAGACGCCGACCATGAGCGTCTGATACTGGGTCTGGGTCTGCTGCTGGCTGAACGTTGCCGTGACGTTCGTATCGGACGTCAGTGTCACACTGCAGGAGCTCGTGCCCGTACAGGCGCCGCTCCAACCGGTGAAGGTCGAGCCCGTCGTTGCCGCGGCCGTCAGAGTTAGAGCGGTTCCGGGCGAGTAGGTGGCGGAGCAGGTCGTCCCGCATGTGATACCGGCCGGCGAACTGGTGATGGTGCCGCTTCCGGCTCCTGCCGTGGTGACCGTGAGTCCCACTGGCGTGGACGTGGGTACTACCGGAGACGCCGTGAATGTGGCGGTCACCGTGGTCGGGGCGGTCACGGTCACGGTGCAGGTGCCGGTACCTGTGCAACCGCCTCCGCTCCAGCCCGCGAAGGTGGAGCCTGTCGCTGGGGTGGCAGTCAGGGTCACGCCGGTACCGCTGCCGTAGGTTGCCGAGCAGGTCGTGCCGCAGAGGATGCCCGCCTGGGTGCTGATCACCACTCCGCTGCCCGTTCCCGTCGGGGCCACCGAGAGCGTGAGCGCCTGGGCCGTGGTGCCGCACGCGGTGTTGGAGTAGGCGGAATACGCCGTCGCACTGTACGCACGGAGTCGATAGCAATAGGTCGTCCCGTCGGCCAGCAAGGTGTCGGTGTACGACGTGGCCGTGGCTGACGTCGTCGCAACTTCGGTGAACGTGCCCGTGCTGCCCAGGCTGCGCTCCACCGAGATTCCGGTCGCACCGCCGCCACTGTTGGCCCAGGACCCCGTGAGCTGGCCTGCGATGGTTTCAGCGTGCCAGATGAGGACAGACAGAGCGAGCGTGACTGCGATGGCAATGCAATGGGACGGTCTCTTTCGCGAGATCACTACTAGCCTCCTTCAAGCCGTGTGCGAGGCCACAGCCCAAAGGAGGCTCTGTGTTCGCCCGGCAACTCTGCCGCCGTATCCCGGGAGCCCGGGACTTAGGCCAGTAGCTTTGCGTCCCACCCTTTCGGATGGTTTGCCTTTATCGGGTTGTGGATTTACGTCTCTGCGTACGAGTGCTGCAAGGTGGCTGCCATGCATAGGGGATTCAAGTAATTGAAAAGACTCGGTGGCTCAGGCTGTCGACGCCGCCTTGACGTCGGCTTATTCGAGACCGTCATGGCGTTGACGTTGCCGGTGGCGAGCGTCGAAGGGAGGAGACGTGCCACCGCTTCCGCCACGAGTTATCAGTGATGATGACGTTGTGGTCCTCGATCCTGCCTGGGTAAGACGAATTCGGGCTGAAGACGTATCCACCACTCGTCACGATATTGTCCCGGAAGGTGACGTCTGCGACGAGCTGACGCCCATCCGAATTGTCGTCGAAGATCGAATTGGTGACCCCCGTCCCGCTCCGTGAGCGGCAAGGATGCGTGCAACCTCATCACCTGTTTGCGCAAGAATTGCGTGTCGTGTGCGCGTCCAAATCGCTCACCGGCGGATGGCAATCCGATGAAAGACGTTGGGATGGTATGTGCGTTCTCTCGTCCCGAGAGGCATGCGCGGGTCTCGCGGAGCCGATCTGCAATAGCGTTGCATAATCCGTGGTGCCACCGCGGGAGTGTTCAACTGACCGACGTGTCGGTCGTTGTTGCGTCGCTCCAACCTGTGAGCGTCGAACCGTAACCGCCGCAGAGAACTTTCTTTTGGTATGATGTTCGGGCTCTTGCCTCGCGAGAGGCATACGCGCGGAGCTTTCGCGGATCCAATCTGCAATAGCCTCGCATGCCTTGGTGCCGCCGGGGCAGTGTTCATCTGACCAACGTATCGGAAAGCGCTGTTCCAGGTAGGAGTCTTATGAAGGGTTGGATAGTTGGCGGAGGAATGACCGGCCTCGCCGCCGGGATGACGAGCGGCTTCGCGGTTCTGGAGCGCCTCGATCATCCCGGAGGTATCTGCGCCTCCTACGAGCGTGAAGGCTATCGATTCGAGCTGGGTGGGGGACACTGGATATTCGGCAGCGATCCGACGGTCAATCGACTGATCGCCGGTGCCTCAGAGGTGCGCACCTATCGTCGGCGGTCTGCGGTGCTCTTCCTTGGTGCCCAGGAATATTCCCGGGATCTTCGTAGCCTTTTCGTGCCTTACCCGATCCAGGATAATCTCTTCGCCCTGCCAAGGGCGATGCGGGATACCGCCCTAGCAGAAATCCTCGCGGGGAATTCGGATGGCCAACCCGAAACCATGGCCGCCTGGCTTCAGCAGCAGTTCGGAGCCACGCTGTGCCGAATTTTCTTCGATCCGTTCCACGAACGATATACCGCCGGACTTTTTCGTCACATCGCTCCACAGGATGGCTACAAGTCGCCGATCGACAAGGCGCAGGTTCGCCGCGGCGCGGAGCGGGAAAATAGCGACGCTGGCTACAATGCGACTTTTCTCTACCCTGCTCGCGGACTGGACGGGGTGAGCAGGTGGCTGGCCCAGCGTTGCGACATCACGTATGGGATGGCGGCGAGCCGTATCGATCCGGCCACTCGCACTCTGGAGCGGGGAGATGGCCGAACCGTTCCATACGACACGATTGTGGCCACGGCTCCTCTGAATCGTGTCGTCGAGATGGCCGGGCTCGGCGCCCGCGTTGGGCCGCCGGATCCCTATACCTCAGTGCTCGTCCTCAACCTCGGCGCCACCCTGCCCGACACGCCGCTGGCCCGAAACGGCTATCACTGGCTCTACGTGCCGGACAGCCGCTCCGGCTTTCATCGAATCGGCTACTATTCAAATGTAGATCCGCTGTTTCTTCCGGAGGGGCAGCAGGACGATCCTAGCCGAACCTCGATCTACGTCGAGACGGCCTTCCAAGGAGGGCGGCGTCCGTCCTCCGAGGCTACACAGGGACTCGTCCGAGAGATCATCGCCGAACTTCAGCAGAGCGGGCTCATCGACAAAGTGGAGGCAGTCGATCCGACGTGGGTCGACGTCGCCTACACTTGGCGTCGACCCGGCAGCGATTGGGTCTCTCGCGCGACCGCCGCCTGTAAGGAGTGTGGCATCGAGCCCGCCGGCCGCTTCGGTCGCTGGAGCTTCCAAGGAATCGCGGCTAGCCTGAAGGAGGGCCTGCTGCTCGGGAGCGTCCTCCGACAGCTTTAGCGACCATGGATGAGCGCCCGAGGGTGATGTCGGTCCTCAACCTCCGGCCCCGAAAGCTCGGGTCCTTCGAGGAATACACCATCGCGCTCTCACGTGCGCTAACAGAGCGAGGTGGGCAAAGCATTCTCGTGTTCAAAGACCTCCCGCCCGAGGCTCTCCGCTCGCAGTACACGGATGCTGGAGCGATTCTGGAGACCAAGCCTTTCGAGCCCTTTGGACGGGCGAGTGCTGGTTCTCTGCTAGCTCTTGTCCGGCGGCATCGACCTCGGGCGATTCATTTCCACTTTGTTAACCTGCTGAGCCTCGACGTCGCGGCCGCCGCCATGAGCCTCGGCGTCCGGGTCGTTTTCTCCGAGCATGCATCCGACATCGCAAAAGACCGCACCGCCCTCCGGTGGCGCATGCTGCAGGCGAGCAAGCGCACCTTTTCATATGGGGTGGATCGCGTCATCGCGCCCTCGGACTACGTGAAAGCCCGGCTCGTGCGAGAGGGCGTCAGCGCAAAGAAGGTCATCACCATCCACAACGGGGTCAACCTGCAGAAGTTCCGGGCGGGTGCCGTGACGGAGGACATGCGAGCAAAGTACGGGATCGCGCCGGATACCGTGTTGATTGCGTCGATCTCTCAGCTGATCCCGGAAAAGGGAATCGACTACCTGATCGAGGCGGCGGCGCTCACTCTCAAGCGTGGGACGGACGTGAGCTTCATCCATGTCGGCGACGGGCCCTATGCTGCAGAGTATAAATCGAAAATCGAGCGCCTCGGCCTCCAGAAGCGCTTCGTCTTTGCCGGGCTGCTGAACCTCCCGGAGGTAGG
>Ga0306921_10007978_pt1 | contig 11165 bp, 10 predicted proteins | sample sta12Cox44000080_FD_203760 | JGI IMG/M metagenome (GOLD analysis project Ga0306921, IMG submission 203760) | Lab enrichment of tropical soil microbial communities from Luquillo Experimental Forest, Puerto Rico - statoxic.12C.oxic.44.000.080 (v2)... | ecosystem: Environmental > Terrestrial >... | reverse complement strand
AGGCAGCATGATCGAAAATACGTCACCGTAATTCTGAATCAGCCGACTAAGCGAGAAGCCTTAGGTCAGGCACAGGCCTGACCCATAAGGGATGGCTCACCCTTGATTAAGCCCCAAGTTACGTTGGTCCTGGGTACCGATGTCTCCGGCGCTCACACGAATGCTGGGCGGCGTCCAGGTAGATAATCACCAGCTCGAGGGAGGAACCCGCCGCAGAAGGTGGGTCAGCTTACGACGCCTCGGCGCACGGCGCTCAGGACCAGTTCGGCAGTGCTGTGTAGGTCGAGCTTCTCCATGATGCGCCAGCGATGCGTTTCGACGGTATGAAGGCTCAGGTTGAGCCGATTGGCGATGTCCTTATTGCTGTTGCCTTCGGCGAGGAGCTGATAGATCTGCCGCTCACGGTCGGTCAGCAGCTCGAAGCGGTCCTGGGCCTGGTGTACGTCTTTCAGCCGCGCCAATCCGTCATGGAAGATCTCAGCCACCGCGGGGCTGAAGAATGCCAGGCCCTTTTCGACGGCATGGATCGCCTGGATCAGTTCCTCGCCGGCCGAATTCTTGAGCAGATATCCCCGGGCGCCGGCTTTGACCGCACGGAGCACATACCGCTCGTCACTGTACATGCTGAGAATCAGTACAGCCGTGCCTGGCGAGTGCTTGAGAATTTGAGTGGTGGCCTCGATCCCATTCATCTCTTTCATGGCGACATCGATGATGGCGACGTCGGGCTTGTGGTGGCGTGCTGCCTCGACCGCCTCGATCCCCGAGCTGGCCTCAGCCACGATGTTGAATTCGGAGCGCGATTCCAGGATATGACGCAGTCCTTGCCGCATGAGCGTATGATCGTCGGCGAGCAGGATACGGGTTGACATCAGGCCTTCACCCTCTCAGGCGCGGCTGGAACTGACCGGGGCATGGAGGGTTCAGGGAGCGGGATCCGGAGGGTAATTCGCGTGCCACGTCCGGGCGCCGCATCGATCGCCATCGAGCCTCCCGCGTTGGCAGCCCGTTCGCGCATTCCTAACAGGCCCAAGCCGGTGGTTCTGGACGGGGGGTCCTTCTCATCGACAGAAAATCCCCGGCCATTGTCCTCGACTTCCACTACGAGCGAGTCCGGAAACTGCCTCACTCCCACCTGGACCTTGGTAGCGCCAGAGTGTTTTTCTGAGTTGTGGAGCGCTTCCTGAACCACGCGGTAGACGCAGGTCTTGACGGCGTCGGGGAGATGGTCGGAGACGTTCTCTTCCGTGAATTCGCCGCTAATGCCGCTGCGGCGCAGGAAGTCTTCGATCTGAAATTGAAGGGCGGGCACCAGGCCCAGGTCGTCGAGGAGCGCCGGACGCAGCAAGACGGAGATATTGCGTACGGTTTGCACGGTTTTTTCCGCGAGCGACCGAGCCCGTCTGAGCCTTTCACCCAACAATGCCGGGTGGCCTTGGGCGGCGGCCTGGGCGTGCGAGACTTCGATTTGGAGCAAAGCCAGGGACTGGCCGATTTCGTCGTGTAGTTCGCGGGCCAGCCGCCGCCGGCCTTCCTCTTCCACCTCGAGCAGGCGGGCGGAAAGTTGCTGTAAGTCACCCCGTGCTTGTTCCACCTGCGCGTAGTGCCTTTCCGCCCGGCGCTCGAGGTTCTCCGAATGACGGATGCTGACAAAGGCGACCACGATGCTCAACAGCACGCCCAATCCGAGCATCACTAGCAGCCGCCCGGCAGCCTCGTTGCGCGCATTGGCGAACTGCCTTTCGTTGTCCTGCAGGCGCTGGCGGTCGGCATCACTGAGCGCCACCAGCGCCGAGTACAATTCACCGCGGCGCGGCACAATCTCGCGCTGGATGAAATCGAACTGTTCGTTGTTGGAGGAATCGATCATCGTGGAGGGGACAGGTTCGATGACGGCCCAAAACTCCACCAGGCTCCGCCGCAGGCGGGGGTACTCGGGACTCTGCGGGGAGATGCGTTCCAGATGGTTGAGGGCTTGCGTGTCCTCGCTCTCGAGAGCCTGCAACTGGGAGTCAAGGGTGTTGGCCTGCTCGGAGGTGGTGCGAATAAAGAAATCACGGACATAGTTTCCGGCCAGCCACAAATTCCGCCGCAGGGTGGTCAACGCCTCCTCTTCACCCACGTAGTGCCGGAAGATCTCGACCTGCTGTTCGGAAACGTTGACCTGAATTCGATACGCTTCCACCACCGACAGGATCAGGACCGCAATCACGGCGGTATAACCAGCGCGCAACACCGCGCGCCTTCCCAGCCTCCGGATCATCCCAGCCCACCGGCGTTGTCGGAATCCCGCGGCCACCCTCGAACCATCTTACTGCGGGGTGATTGCCCGCAGGCGACGGTGTCAGCCGAGGGGTCCATGTACCATTGTCCGAGCCAGGCCGGCCGTATAAAATACGGACTTCATTGTATTTCCTGCGATCGTGCGAAGGGATAAGGTTAAAGACAACACGGTCTTAGCTGCGTCGAATGGCGCCGGGCAGCTGGACCCGTTTAGCGAATCCGTTGCCTCCCGGGCGACGGCTGGGGCAGGTCAGAGACCTGCCCTCTTCTTCGATTTGGCCTGAAGTTTGCTTCCCTTCTCAGCGTGGCGGCCGTTTTACACTAAGCGAGCGGGCCCGAAATGAACGTCCTGGCATTTTCGACTGTGGTGTACGCCGTCTCCGCTGTCGCCGGATTTCTGGGAGCCCTCACGGGCTTAGGAGGTGGCGTCGTGGTGACCCCGGTGCTGACCATTCTGCTGGGCGTGGACTTCCACTATGCGATCGGGGCGACGTTGGTGTCGGTGATCGCCACCTCCAGTGGGGCGGCGGCAACCTACGTCAAGGAGGGTTTCTCGAATATCCGGGCTGGGATGTTATTGGAGATCGCAACCACCCTGGGGGCTGTTGCGGGTGCGCATCTCACAGCAGCAGTGCCGGCTTCCGCACTGGCCGTGATCTTCGGTATCGTGCTGTCATATTCAGCCTGGCATTCGTTGGAGCGGCCCAGGGAAGCCAAGCCGGCCCCGGCGGAACCGCTGGCGATCCGGCTCAAGCTGGACGGCACCTACCCGGGGCCCGAAGGCCCTGTACATTACCACGTCTCCCACATCCGCGCCGGATTTGGGCTGATGTTCGGGGCGGGGCTGCTCTCGGGTCTGCTGGGCATCGGATCGGGTGCGATGAAGGTGGTTGCGATGGATCAGGTGATGCGCATCCCTTTTAAGGTTTCCACCACCACCAGCAATTTCATGATCGGCGTCACGGCGGCGGCCAGCGCCGGGATCTATCTCGGCCGAGGCTATATCCATCCGGGGCTGGCGATGCCGGTGATGTTGGGTGTGCTGACGGGTTCACTCGTCGGCGCTCGCCACCTGGTAGGCGCCCGCACGCGGGCATTACGGCTCATATTCGCCGCTGTGATCGGGGTGCTCGCGCTCGAAATGATCTACAGCGGATTCTCGGGAGCCATGCGGTGACCGACGAACGTCTAGAACAGACAGTGGCAACGTGGTTGCGGGCGGGAGTCCTGCTCTCGGCGGCCGTGGTGTCGGCGGGAGGGATCTGGTGGCTGGCTCAAGCGAGCCCAGGGGGAGCCGCCTACCACCACTTTCACGACGCGCCCCCTGAACTGCGCCAGGTCGCAGCGCTGGCGAAAGCCGTGGCTCATCCCCGGCCGGAGGTGGTGATCCAGCTGGGATTGCTGCTTTTGATTCTAACGCCGATCGTGCGGGTTATCCTGGCGCTCGTCGCCTTTGCGCTGGAACGAGACGGTACGTACGTGGTGATCACGGGGATCGTTTTGGCGATTCTGTTCTACAGCCTGGTGCTTCCGTATGGAGGGGGCGAAGCCCCGCATACGACCGGATTACGCAGAACGCCGATGCCTTCGATTTCGACTTCCACGACGTCACCGGGCGAGAGCCGCCGGGTTGCGCCCGGCGTGCCGGTGAAGATGAGGTCTCCGGGAAGCAACGTGACCCAGCGGCTGACCCAGCTCACGACTGTCGCGCAGTCAAAGATGAAGTCGGCCGTCCGCTCCTTCTGAACCGTTTCGCCATTGAGGCGTGTCTCGAGCCGCAAATTGCCGTAGTCGAGGCCGGTGGAGAGGACCGGCCCGATCGGCGCGAAGGTGTCTGACCCCTTGGCGCGCCACCACTGCACGTCCTTGTTCTCACCGTACTGCCAGTTGCGATCGGTAACGTCGTTACCGCAGGTCGCGCCCAGGATTACGGCGGGCGCCTCTTCGCGGGACAGGTCCTTGGCGCGCCGGCCCATGACCAGCACCAGTTCCCCTTCATAGTGAACGTCGGTGGCCTCGGGCGGAATCACGATCGGGCCCCCGGGGTCCTGCAGCGAGCTGAGAGGCTTGAAAAAAATCTCCGGATTCTTGGGCTCGACTCGGTTTCCCAGGTGGCTGCGATAGTTCCGGCCGACGGCGATAATCTTGCCCGGCTCGCAGGGCGAGAGCAGCTCCAGATCACCGCGCGGCCGCGACTTGCCGGTCTCCGAGTGGCTGGCGAATGGGACGCCCAGAATCTCACGGACCCTCTGGTCTTCGAGGATGCCCCAGCGCGCGCCGGCGTCGGATCGATAACGAACGTATTGGGTCACTGGCGTGCCGCCGAGCCGCGCACCGCGCCGAGCACCCTGTCCACAATGTCCCTGAACTCTTCCGGCGTGAGCAGGCCTCGCTTGTTAATCCCTTTCTCTTTGACGCATCGCAGCATCTCCGCCACCATCTGGTCGTCGATACCGGTGATGCCCAGCTGTTCAAGGTGGTAGGCGATGGATGCCTTTCCGCTCTTCTTTCCGAGGACGACTTCGCCGCGCCGACCGGTGAGGGCTGGATGAGTCCCGAACATGGCGAGGGGTTCTTTCACGACCAGATCGACGCCGATCCCCGATTCGCGGGTGAAATTTCTCTCACCCAGGATCGGCTTGTTGGCCGCAATGTCGAATCGGCTCAGGCGGCTGACTAATTCGCCTAGTTCGGGCAGCTTGCTCAAATCGTAGTGTGTCCTGTAGCCGTAGAGAACATGGAGAGCCACGATCAATTCCTCTAGCGCCGCGTTTCCGGTCCGCTCACCGAGCCCGTTGGCGCAGCTGTGAACGCACTCGGCCCCGGCTTCCACGCCTGCCAGTTCGGTGGCCACGGCCATGCCGAAGTCATTATGCGTATGGACCTCGACCGGAAGTTTGGTCAGCGATTTTACCAACCGGACCATATGCTTGATCGCCCCGGGAAGCGCACAACCCATCGTGTCCACAACGCCCACGGCGTCCGGGGGAGCGTCCAGGATGATCCGGCTGAGGAGGTTCCTCAGGTCCTCTTCCCGCGCGCGCGTCGTGTCGTAAGGGAAATAGACGACGTGCAAGCCGCTGGATTTGGCGTGGTTGATGACGCCGACGCTCTTATTGAGTACATCTTCCCAAGTCCATTTGAACTGGTATCGGAGCTTGGGGTATCCGATGGGAACCTCGATGATCACCCCATGGCACCCGCACTCAACCGCCTTGTCGATGTCAGCGTTGATGGCGCGGGCGAAGGTATAGATCTTGGACTTCAGCCCCAGGCCGGAAATGCGCTTGATGGCCTCGAAATCCTGGTCGGACACCGCCGGCATGCCTGCTTCGATCCGGTCGACACCCACCTCGTCGAGCTTCTCGGCGATCGCGATCTTGTCCGCGACGCTGAAGACCACGCCAGGAGTCTGTTCCCCGTCCCGCAAGGTGGCGTCGTGAATGCTAACGCGCGGCGGCAGTTCGAAGCGGGCCCTCACTTCCGGCGCGAAATTGTAGGGGCTCACCCACCATTGGTTCTCCCGATAGTGCCCGTCGCTCATGAAATGCCCGCCTCCAGTCCCGTCATTATAGCGCGGGCTCTCCCTACGGCCCGCTTCGGATGACCGAGGAGCGCGTGTGTGGCATGGTGCGGGGCCGCGCGGCGGGACCTGCGACGGCGCCCTTAGGGCTGGCCCATCGGTGGTCGGATGCGCGATTTGGGAGGCGCAGGTCCGCTTGGTGATCCGGCTCCATGCAACCCGAAAGAGATCGGAGGGAGACGGGGGCTGCATTTTTTTCTTGACTTTCTTTGCGAACCACCTTATATATGAATCACATTGCGATTTTTTTCAGTCGCAAAATTCGATGTTAGGGAGAATCAGTCGATGAAGAGCGCAACGAAAAAGGCTGCTGCGAAGAAGAAAGCTGCTCCGAAGAAAAAGAAGTAGCTTGGAACGCCCTGAAGAAGGGCTAGCAGACCGATTTCACTTCGAAGGCCCCGGTTTTCCGGGGCCTTTTTGCTGTTTCAGGCTTTCTCCTCCGTTTTCCTGCTAGCATCCGCCGCCGACGAAGCACTCGAAACGCCTCTTCGATCGAGTACCGCAGTGTCTTCGGCTCGAGACGGCGCCCCCCCTTGGCTCTCTAGGCCGCCCCCAAGCAGAGGGGGCACCGAACTGCTCCTCAAAACCAGTCGCGAGCGGAGTCTGTGCCTGGGTCTCGATCCATTCGGCTCCGAATCCATACCTGATGCCATGTTCCTCAAGGGCGGTGAGGTTCGCGTGAGCTGTGATGTGCTGGCAACCGAGGTTGGATCTCCTCCCGCGCGGGATGTTGCCCCCGGGGGGAGAAGTAGCAGCCCAGATACCGGTCGAGCTGCCATCCTCCAAATCGGCGGTTGTTCCAAAGAATCGGTCCCGTTCGACGGCGACGCGTTGCTCGCGGAGACGCGACGTCGGCAGGCCAGAGCGTCACCGGTGTCGAAGGCCAGGGGGCGAAACGGCTCCGGCCGAGCGCGCGGGTGCGGCTTCAACCGGCACGTGACGCCAGGCGATTTTGCGGTGGCCCGCCTAACTCGACCGCGGTCGCATCCGCCGGGCACCACATCGCGCTCCAGAGCCATCGGGCGTGCGGCGGCCAAGAGTCCTCTCAAGGAGTGGCTGGATCTGTTTGGCGGTGATGGCGGAATTGACGAAATGTTGGCGCGGGCGCCGGTAACAGGCATGTTCGGGACGGCCATTTCCGTGATGAAGCGCCGGAAGAGGGGCTGTTGTCGCGGCGGATCCGAACGCCCGCAGCTCGACTGCGGACTCGTGCGCCCTTTCGCCAGTTGAGGAGTGCGGAGGAAGCGACTGAGCGGCGTAATCGTGCATCTAGTCGTAGAGGTAATGCTGAAAGATCCAGGCAAGGCAGGCGGTGGATGTCGTGCGGATCAACGCGAGATCGACCGTGAAGCCTCGGGCTGCGGCCCTTCGGGCGGATGACCCGGTTCGATCACGTCGTCTGTTTTCCCGGTCGGAGAACCCAACCGGGCGTGGTCGGAGCGGCCGATCTCGCCCCGATCTCGTCGAGGGGCGTCACGCGACTGTGGGAGCCTGAAATCAAAGTGCCGTTGCCACCGACGATCGAGGTGGCGCTTCCGTTGACAAGCCGCGGGTCGCATCTCCATCACGCCGGGTGGTGGTCGAGGAGCTTCCCACCCGGGAGTTGATCGGGATCGGTGCGAATTACTGGCAAGGACGAGTGTTCGCATTCGGGAAATCCTGTTTCGGAGCACGCGGGTCGGCCGGGGTTGTCGCTTCGGGGGGTCCGGGTCGGGGGGCGCTGACGGACTCCCCACGGTTGTCGCCACTTTTCCCGACCCTGATCGATCCCTGGTCGCGTTGCGGGCAAACGGTGTTGAGGGGCGTTCTCCATGGCCACTGGCCGGAGGCCAGCGAGCTCCCCATCGTAGCTGCGGACCGGTAGGGGCCTCTCGAACGGCCCAGGTTTCTCAGGATTTGCTGATCGAGGTGACGGGCGCCGGCGAGCGTGGCCCGGGCGCGGGCAAAGCCACCGGAACTTGAACCGCACTGCAAGAACCGATTCGTCTGGGGGTTCAGAGTACGAACGGGGCGTGGCCGGCAGAAAGGCGAATCCGGCACGAGGTGAGACGCATCGACAGAATAGTATGACCGAAGGCAAAGCGGTACGGGAGTCGATCTCCGAGTATTCCGAGTTAGCCCTGCCGAACGACGCCAGTGGGCTCGGCAACGTGCTCGGAGGCAAGGTCATGCATCTGGTTGACCTGGCGGGTGCCATGGCCGCGATGCGCCACGCGCGCCGCCCGGTGGTCACGCTGTCGGTCGATCAACTCCTGTTTCTGCACCCGGTGCGCGTTGGGGAGCTGATTGTCCTGCGGTCCTCGGTGAACCGCGTCTTCCGGACGTCGATGGAAGTGGGGGTCAGGGTGACCACCGAGAAGCTGATGACCGGCGAGCGGCGGCACACGTGTTCTGCGTACCTGACCTTTGTCGCTCTGGATGAGAATCAGAAGCCAACGCCGATCACTCCCGTGATCCCGGAAACGGAAGAAGAACAGCGGCGTTACCGCCAGGCCGGCGAGAGACGGCAATACCGCCTCGCCATGCGCAAGGAGCGCAATTAGGCCTCCTTGTACATATACTTGATGCTCGGCTTATAGAGCAGCAGATTAGGCTCGCCGTTGCGGTTTACCTTGAGGCAGCACTTGTCATACCACTCGATGGTCCCGTGAAGCGTCTCGCCGTCACGCAAAACGAACACCATCGGTGTCTTAGCCTGCATCTGCTTGACGTAGTAAAAATTCTCTGCGTTGGTCTGATCGGGTGGAACAGGTTTTTTCTGTTGTTGGCCACGCCTCGGGGGCGCGATCTGTTCCTTGATTTCATTTAGAGACGGACGAATAAGCTTGCGGTTGACAGCTTCCACGGGATGCCATCCTTTTGAAGAGCTTTATGATTGGCAACTACTTTAACCCATACATAGCACACCCGAACCAAGGCCGCAACGGAGCAACCCTATATTTCTACGTCGCCCAGGCTCCGAGCGGCTTGGGGAGGCCACTCAGCGTCCGAGCAAATGCCGGGCGATGGCGGAGACTCGCCTTCGGACTCGTTTCGAAAAACTGTCGGGCGACTGCGGTTCCTGGCCAGCCACCTTCAGCGGAGCTGGTGCCGCCAGGCCTCTCTGAATCTGGGGTGTCTCGCAAGGTTGTTCCCCAGCATAACGCACGACATTGGTGAGGAAGGCGAACTGGCGGCGGTAACGCTGGCCGTCATGCTTCTCGATGCACACAGAAAAGCCCGGATACTTCACCGCCGCGGCGCCCGCCTTGGGCCCGGCAAGCTCGATTTGCTCGAGCAGAACCGGCGCGAAGCCACGGAGATTACGATCGATATAAGCCGTCTCGTAACGATGCCGCCGGAGACTCCAGATAAAGACTCGGAAGCTGTCGAAGTCGTAGGCATAGGTGCCGTTGGAGATCGTGGTCCAAAGCCAGTTCTGCTTTTTCTCCTCGCCGTCCTGGACCGTGCCGAGCGAAAAGTAAGAAACGATACGCCGTCCTTCAGCATACTGGGCCACCTCGTCGGGGATGGCCATAACCAGCCGCCGGGTCAGCACCCAGCCGCAATCGCCGCCCTTGGTGCGGATCAGGCTCCAGTCATCCATGGGAGCCCGCCTCTCGTCGGGTCCCTCCCGTTCCTCGGAGGGAAGCGCGGAGGAAAGATCGGTCTTGGACAGTTCCAGCCAGTTGGGCGGCGGGCCCGGCGGCTTAGGAGTGATCAACGCTGGATATTTGGAGTCCTGGGATCTTTTCTCCTCTGTCCTGACCTTCTTGGCAGGCGGTGGGATGAGAGACTTGCGTGACGCTTCGATCCGTGAGGCGGCGGTGTGCAACAAGACGTCCACTCTTTCGTTCTCCCTGACTTGGAGAAAGCTGGGCGACTGGCGGGAAGGCTGCGTATGCACGTTGAGCTCGCCAAACGTGGTTGCCTGCCCCTGCTGCGGCATCTTCTGTGCCCGCGCGGCGAGATCTCGCAGTTTCTGCATGTCTTCGGCAGCCAGCAGCTGCCGCTCGTCGGCCCATCCTTCCGCTCCGGAGGGCGTGCGCACGCGAAGGAACCGGCGGCGCCGTTGGAGGATTTCCAACCGGTCGCCGTGTTTTACCGTGGCGATGACAGGTGATTGCAGAGGGATGTCGCTGCGGATCTTAAGGACCGCTGGGCCAACAAAAGCTTCCCCGATAGAGGGTGTCTGGGGGGCAGTTCTCCGGCACGAGGCCATCCCCAGAGCCAACCACAAGCCGATTATCGGTACGAAACGGCGGGACACACTCAACTTCAGTTTACCAACCCCGTTTGCCGACGCATGACGCGGAAAACACTTGTCACTCGGATTCGGACTCCGGTGCCGCTGGCGGCCTTGCGGCCTATACCGCAGACAGGCGGGAACCTGCGCGTGAACAAGCCTTAAACAGGATGCGCTGTACTTCGGGCGGGTCAAAAGGTCGGGTCAAAAAATCGCAGGCTCCGAGATTCAAGGCTTCCGCCCAAAAGCCGGCATCGGCGTTCTGATCCGTGACGATGACCTGCGGTTCGCGCAGGCTCTCCCGGACCAAATGCAACACGTCCAGCCATTTTCCGTCAGGCAAAACCGCTTCTGTAACGATCACGTCGTAGTCTCCGGTCTGAAGCTTACTGCGCGCGCACTCCACGCTCTCCGCATGGTCCAAGATCAAGGGAAGAGGGTTCAAGATTTGGGAGAGGTTGCGGACATCTTCAGCATCTCCGGAGATGTAAAGAATCCGGGACCGCATGATGCACGCTCCTTGGATCTTAACTTTCCTTTATTTTAGCCCCGCCGAGAGAACACAACCAACCTCAGAATCGGGACTACGCTGAGGGCGCTTTTTCCGGTTTCAAGACGGCGACGTAGCCCAGGTTGCGGTAAAGCTGGTTGTAGTCGAGACCGAATCCTACGACGAAACGGTCGGGGATTTCGAAGCCCCGGTAGTCGACAGGAACCTGGACGATCCGGCGCGGGGTGCGATCCAGGAACGTGCAGACCGCGAGGGAGTTCGGCCCCCGGCCGGCGAGAGTCTGCAGCAGGTAGCGCAGAGTGAAGCCGGTATCCACAATGTCTTCGACCAGGAGCACGTCTTCGCCCTCGATACTTTCATCCAGGTCTTTTGCGATGCGCACGACGCCAGGGGAGCCGCTCTTGTTGGAGAAGCTCGAAATCCCCAAAAAGTCCACCTTGACTGGGACCTGAATGTGCCGGGCCAGAACGGTAAGGAAAAAAATCGAGCCCTTCAAGACTCCGATCAGTTTGACCGTCCTGCCTTGATAGCGCCGCGAAATCTCTCGGGCCAGCTCGCGGATG
>Ga0306921_10007977_pt1 | contig 11166 bp, 7 predicted proteins | sample sta12Cox44000080_FD_203760 | JGI IMG/M metagenome (GOLD analysis project Ga0306921, IMG submission 203760) | Lab enrichment of tropical soil microbial communities from Luquillo Experimental Forest, Puerto Rico - statoxic.12C.oxic.44.000.080 (v2)... | ecosystem: Environmental > Terrestrial > Soil... | reverse complement strand
GCCGTATCGCGGACACGACGAGGACCTGAGCAAGCCCGATCGCGAGACGGATGACGGTCGCGAACACCAGCGACACCAGGTACGCCCAGCCGTAGCTGGACCAGCCGGCGCCGTAGAGCGTGCCGAAGAACAGCGCGAACGGGATCGCCCAGAGCACGATGAGCAGCGCCGAGCGCGCGACGCGCTGCAAACGGCGCTCCAGGACCGCTCGTGTGGGGCTCATGGAGTCATCCCACCGCATCCCGGCTGTCGGCGCCACCGCGCACCCGATGAACGGTCGTTCGCGCCCGACGAACGGTGGGAGCGACCGCCGCGCGGGCGGGGGGCATGAAGCTCACGGCGCCAGGCGCGCGCGCTTCCAGCGCCCGCCCGCGCGCGTATAGCGCAACCGGTCGTGCATGCGGTCGGGGCGGCCCTGCCAGAACTCGACCGCGTCGGGCACGAGCCGGAGCCCGCCCCAGTGGGGCGGCCGTGGCACCGGGCCGCGTTCGAACCGGGCTCGCGCCGCGGCGAGGCTCCGGTCCAGCGCGGCGCGCGAGGCCACGACGCGGCTCTGCTGCGACGCCCACGCGCCGAGCTGCGCGCCGCGCGGCCGCGTGGCGAAGTAGGCGTCGGACTTGGCGGTGGGAACGAGCTGGACCCGGCCCTCCACGCGCACCTGGCGGTGGAGCTCCGGCCACCACAGCACGACCGCGGCGTACGGGCGGCCCGCGAGCTCGCGTGCCTTCGCGCTCCGGAGGTTCGTGTAGAACGTGAGCCCGCGCGCGTCCGCCTCCTTGAGAAGCACCATCCGGGCGCGCGGCTTGCCGCGCGTATCAATCGTCGCGAGCGTCATGGCGTTCGGCTCCAGGAAGCCGTGACGCAGCGCATCCCGGAGCCATCGGCTGAGAAGCGGAAGCGGCGCGCTCGGTGCGCGCGACTCGAGCAACACGGGCCCGCGGTACTCGCGGCGCACCTTGGCGAGCGTCATGGCGCGAGCGTAGCGGCGCCGGCGACCGCGCGCGAATCTAGAACCGGATGCTCAGGCTCCCGGCGACCAGGTCGTCCACGAGCGCCTCGACGCCGAACGGGTGACGCCGCGTCCGCTGGAACGCGAGCTTCGCGCGCACGTCCTGGGTCACGCGGTAGCCGAGCACGCCCTCGTACCGATCCACGTCGTCGTCCCACGGCCGCGTCACGGCAGCGCTGGTGGTGACGTCGGAGTAGCGCAGCGTCTCGCCGCGCGCCGCGAGCCAGGCGCCGTCTGGGAGCGTCCAGCGCGCCTCGGCGTAGCCTCCGTTCACCTCGAGCGTGCCCGTGAACACGGTTTCCCAGCGCCGCCGCACGCCTTCGCCGCGCAGCTCGAACGGCCCGTGCAGGAACTCGGCGTCGGCCATGACCGTGGTCTCGTGGTAGTCGCGCACCGCCTCCCCGGGACGGAGGACGGTCGCATACCACGCCGGCATCCACGTGCCGTCCGCGCCCGAGACGCCCAGGCGGATGCCGGGCGTGGGCACGAGGCCGAGGCGCCCGAGATATGTGTTGCCGGGCGTGTTGTCGGGCCCTGGTGACGGCCAGCCCGGCGAGCCCTGCACCACGCCGAGCGAGAACTCGAGCGGGCGCTGCGAGCCCACGATCACCGCGCCCACGTCCCACCAGCGCTCGTCGACGATCGGCAGGTAGGGATGGTCCGCGTCGTTCAGGAACTGCCCGGTCCCGGCCTTCGCCACCTGCGCGTCGACGCTCATCGCCGGGAACCCCCAGGCGAGGCTCGTGCGGTACTGGTAGATGAGTGGCGTGCCGATGAACGAGCTCACGTCCGAGTACGTGCGCGGCGCGTACGTGCCGATCGGCCACGGGATCTTGCCCGCCTCGAGCGAGAGGTCGCGGTCGAGCCACGGCGTCCACAGCGCGTACGCACCGTCGGCGCGGATCCTTCCCATGCCTTCGTGCAGGATGGTCTGCACGTGGAGCTCGAGGTTCGGCGACAGCCGGGCGTCGAGGAAGAGCCGCAGCCGGTAGGGATCGAAGTTCGAGTCGCCGAACGTGAGCCGGTTGAGCGAATCACCCATCACCGACGACACGAGTCCCAGGTCCAGGAGCCCGTGCACCTTCACGTCGGGCGCAGCACCCGCCACGGCCGGGAGCACCGCGAGCCACGCGAGCCCGCGCGCCACGGCCCGCGTCACGCGCCTCATTCCACCCACGCACCTCATGCGGCCCTCCCCAGCTCCTCGCCACTCGCCCGTGCGCCGGGGAATAGCATCGTGAACACGCTGCCGCGGCCCTCCTGCCCGTCCACGAGCAGTCGCCCGCCGTGCGCCTCCACCACGCGGCGCACGAGCGCGAGGCCGAAGCCCATGCCGGCGACGTTGAACTCGAGACCGGTCGCGGTGTGGTGGTGCCGCGAGTCGTGGGGCACGTATGCCTCGTCCAGCAGCCGGGCCCTTGCCTCGTCCGAGAGCCCGATGCCCGTGTCGCGCACCTCGATCCAGAAGTCCTGGCCGCTTGCCACCGCGCGCACGGTCACCGAGCCGCCGTCGGGCGTGAACCGGATGCCGTTGCGGATCAGCGCGTCGAGCGCGTGCATCACCTGGTTGCGGTCGAGGATCGCCTGGCGCGAGTCCGGGTCGGTCTCGACCGCCAGCGACACGTGCCGGCCCGGGGCGGCGGCCGTGGCCTCGCGCATCGCGTCGGCGAGCAGCCCCTCGACGTCGCAGAGCGTCGGCGCGGGCGGTCCCTCGCTGCCGTCGCTCTGCGACATGCGCGTGGCGGAGACGGCGATCTTCTCCAGCGAGTGGCAGGCGCGGCCGATGGCGTCCAGGCCCTCCAGGAACGCCGGCGTGCCGGCCTTCACGAACTCGCCGCGGAACAGGTCCTCCCAGCCGCGGATGATGCTGATGGGCGTGCGCAGCTCGTGCGAGGCCACGGCGATGAACTCGCTCTTCGCGCGCGCCACCTCCTGCAGGCTGCGCACGTAAGTGCGCTGCCGCCGTCGCATGTGGTCGAAGCGCGTGGCGAGGTAGCCCATCTCGTCCTCGCGGTCGCGGTCGATCGGCACGTCCCATTCGCCGCGCTCCATGGCCGATGCCGCGGTGACGAGCTGGCGGATGGGGTACGTGATGTGGCCGGCGATGAACAGCGACGCCAGCGTGACGGCCGCGAGCAGCAGCAGGCCCAGCTCGACCAGGTGCCCGCGCACCGAGCGCAGGAATTCGGTCTCGGCCTCGAGCGAGCGCTGCAGCACGTACACCTGGCTCGTGGGGTCCGCCGCCATCGGCACCGGGCGCACGTACGCGATCCAGCCGCCGTCGTGGATGGGCCGCGACCCCGGGAGCAGCGGCCCGGCCGAGACGCGGCGCGCCACCTCGCGGTCCTCGGGCTCGTTGAGCGTGGTGCGCGTGATGTGCCGGTCGGAGAGGAACGTGACCTCGCTGCTCGTGAGCTCGCGCAGCCTCGCCGCCAGCGCACCGCTCACCTCGCGCCCGAGCAGCAGCGCGCCCACGACCCGGTCGTCCGCCACCACGGGCGTGCCGACGAGCAGCACCTGGGCGCCGCGCTCCGAGACGGCGCGCTTCTCGGCGCGGCCCGCGAGCGCGGAGTTCACGAGCGTGTCGCGCCCGATCGCCATCGTCATGCGGCCCACCGAGGCCACCACGTCGCCGCGGCGGTCCACGATCTCGAACACGTCCGGGTGCGCGAGCTGCTGGAAGTCCTGCGCCACGCCCGCGACCGTGGCGAGGAACTCGCGGTCGTGGCGGGCGTGCGGCAGCGCCAGCACCGAGAAGAAGCGCGGGTCGCGCACGATCACCGCGCCCGTCACGGACAGCTCGGTGGCGCTCGCCGAGAGCATGTTCTCGAACAGGTCGGAGGCGCGGCGCAGATCGCCGGCCAGGTCCTCCTCGCTGCGTGCGGAGACGCCGCGGTCCACGAACCACAGCGTGGCCGCGGCCAGTGCCAGCAGCGGCAGCGCCGTGAGGAGCAGGATCTTCCAGCGCAGGCCGACGCGGAGCATTAGAAGCTCACGTCCAGCAAGACGTCGCCCGAGGCAGGCACATCGATCTCGAGATCGCGCGCGGGGAAGTCCGGGTGCCAGGCGCGCACCCGGTAGCGGCCTGGAGGCAGACCCGCGAGCTCGAAGCTGCCGTCGGCCGCGGGCCGTGCCCAGTGGTGGTTCGGCACCACGAGGATGAACGCGGCCATGTTGCTGTGGATGTCGCAGAACACGTTCACCTGTCCCGGCCGCGGGAACTTGATCGAGCGTGACTGCCCGCGCGGGTACTTGCCGAGGTCGAACCGGCGCGGCGGCGAGACGCTGAAGACGTTGTGGTAGATCGGGTCCAGGTTCGGGAAGTCGACCGTGCCGCCAGCCGGGACCACGACCACGCGCGGGTCGAACGCCTGTCCCTTCTGTGCGAGCTTCGGGTGTGGTACGGGCGGCGGGTCGTGGTCGTCCGCGACCGAGTCCACGTAGATCACCGCATCCGTCACCAGGCCGCGCGGCGGCCGATCCGGCTTGGGAAGGCTCGCGGCGCGACCGGCGTAGGGCTTGAACGGCACCTCCGCCGGCGGGGCAGGCGGGACCGTCACGCGGCCGTGGATCGCGCCGGCATGTGCCGGCGCGGCAAGCGTGAGCAGGACTGCGAGCGTGAGCGAACGTCGCTGCATCGCGTCTTCCCTGAGCGGTGGACGAGAAGCCGGGTCCCCGGAGTTATCGACCGCCGGAAACGCGCGCTGCACGCTGGGTTACGGCGCCACGAGGCCTGAGAAGTCGCTGGAAGTCTGATATCCAACGCAAAGGACCCGAGCCAGTTAGCCATGGTCCTTCACGTGGGCAGCGAGGGGCTCAGCGGTACGCGGGCAGCCCCGTCACCGCCTCGCCGAGCACGAGCGTGTGGATGTTGTGCGTGCCCTCGTACGTGTACACCGACTCGAGGTTGCACATGTGGCGCATCACCGGGTACTCGGCGGTGATGCCGTTCGCGCCGAGGATGTCGCGCGCCTCGCGCGCGATCTCGAGCGCGATCTCGCAGTTGTTGCGCTTCGCCAGCGAGACCTGCGCCGGCGTCACCGTGTCGCGCTCCTTCATCCGGCCGAGCTGCACGCACAGGAGCTGGGCCTTGGTGATCTCCGTGAGCATCTGCGCGAGCTTCGCCTGCACCAGCTGGTACTGCCCGATCGGCTTGCCGAACATGATGCGGCTCTTCGAGTACTCGGCGGCGGAGTGGAAGCACGCCATGGCGGCGCCCACGACGCCGAACGCGATGCCGAAGCGGGCCTGCGTGAGGCAGCCGAGCGGGCCCTTCAGTCCCTCGACGTTCGGCAGCAGCGCGGTCTCGGGCACGTGCACGTCCTGGAGGATCAGCTCGCTCGTCACCGAGGCGCGCAGCGAGTGCTTGCGCTTCTGCTCGGGCGCCGAGAACCCCTTGGTCTTCGTGTCGACGATGAAGCCGCGGATCGAGTCCTTCCCGCTCGCCTCGTCCTTGAGCTTCGCCCACACGATCGCCACGTGCGCCATGGTGCCGTTCGTGATCCACATCTTGGCGCCGTTCAGGACGTAGCCGTCGCCGACCTTCTTCGCGCGCGTGATCATGCCGGCCGGGTCGCTGCCGTGGTCCGGCTCGGTGAGGCCGAAGCAGCCGATCAGCTCGCCCTTCGCCATCTTCGGCAGGTAGTTCAGGCGCTGCTCCTCGGAGCCGTACGCGTAGATCGGGTACATGACGAGAGAGCCCTGCACCGATGCGAACGAGCGCAGGCCCGAGTCCCCGCGCTCCAGCTCCTGCATCGCCAGGCCGTACGCCGTGGCCGACACGCCGGCGCAGCCGTACTTCTCCGGGAGCGACGCGCCGAGCAGCCCCATCTCGGCGAGCTCCGGGATGACGTCGGTGGGGAAGTAGGCCTTCTCGTATGCGTCTTCGATCAGCGGCAGGTAGCGCTCCTCGACCCAGTCGCGCACGTGGCCGCGGATCTGGATCTCGTCCTCCTGGAGCAGCGAGTCGATCTCGTAGAAATCCACTCCGGTGAAGCGGGGCATGGAGGCTCCGGGAAGGGGAGGGCACCGGCGCGTGGCCCGTGCGTCGGGCGACGTAGGACGCGGCTCGAGTCCGGGACGGGTCCTCCGCGGGACCGACCGGGTCCGGCGCGAAGGTGGGCCGTGGGGTGAAGGCGGGGCGGAGTATAGGCGGCGCTCCCGACGCCCACAAACCTGGCGGATTCCGCTTCGAGCACGCGGGCGCCCTCGTTATCATCGTGCCGCATCCGCCCGCACATCTCGCCCCGACGTCCGGGAGGTCTCCCCATTCGCGCTCGCCAGCGGATCGCTCGGCCCTGGCCCGGTGCCGTCCGGGCCGCGTCCACGCTGTGGCTCGCCGCCGCCTGCGCGTGCGTCGGGACCCACGGGGCCCGCGCCACCGTGGACGCGAGCGTCTGGGTGACGAACGGCGCGGTCGGCGCGATCGTCGCCGACGGCCGCACGCTGTTCGTGGGCGGCGCCTTCACGCGCGTCGGACCGGCGAGCGGCGGCGGCGTTCCCATCTCCGCGAGCACGTTCGCGCCACCCGCGGGTTTCCCGCGCGTCGTCGGTAGCGTCACCGCGGTGGCGCCGGACGGCGCAGGCGGCTGGTACATCGGCGGCCAGTTCACATCCGTGGGCGGTGTTCCGCGCCAGAACCTCGCGCACATCACCGGCGGGCTCGCGGTCGATTCGTGGAGCCCGAGCGTCGACGCCCTGGTGCTGGCGATCGTGGTGACGCCGGCGGACGTGATCCTCGGAGGAACGTTCACGACCGTGAACGGGCTCGCGCGGCCGAGGCTGGCGCGCCTCTCGCGAACGACCGGGCAGCCGAACTCGTGGGTGCCGGCTCCCGACGATCGCGTCTCGTCGCTCGCGGCCGACGGCACCACGCTCTACGTTGCGGGCGCGTTCACCACCGTCGCGCTCGCGCCACGGGCGGGCCTCGCTGCGTTCACGCTGGCGACCGGCGCGCTCACGACCTGGGATCCCGCGGCCACGACGATCTCGCCGCCGCTCGCGGTCGAGACGCTCGCGCTGGCGAACCGCGTGGTGTACGTCGGCGGCGACTTCGACCACATCGGCGGCCAGGAGCGAGCCGGCTCCGCCGCGCTGCTCCCGGGCTCCGCCGCCGCAACCCGCTGGAATCCATCGCTCGGCTTCCCGCTCGACGTCACCCGGCTCCTCCCGCTCGGCGACCGCATCGTGCTCGCGGCCGATTTCACGTCGCCCGGCGTGGGGCTCGCGGCGGTGGATACCGCGACCGGAGCCGTGTTCCCGTATTGGACGCCGACGCTCTACCCGCTTCCGGGCTCGACCGGCCGCATCCGCGCGCTCGCGGCGCTCGACGGTCGCGTCGCGGTCGGGGGCTCGTTCGCCGCCGACATCCTCGAGGGCGTCTTCACCGGGGACTTCGCCATGTTCGACACCGCGAGCTCGGTGCCGCTCGTGGCGCCCGAGCCGCCGAGCGACGTCTGGGCGCTCGCACGCCAGGGCGCTACGCTGTTCGTCGGCGGCCAGTTCACGACGTTCAGCCGGACGGCGTGCAGGAACCTGGTTGCGATCGACGCCGTGACCGGCCAGGCGTCCGCGTGGACGCCGGACGCGACCGAGGAGAGCGTGAACAGCGGCCTGGGGAGCGTGAGCGCGCTCGCCGCCGATTCGTCACGCGTGTACGCGGTGGTGACGTTCACGGATCCGCAGAGCGGTGTGCCGCGCTCGCACGTGCGCGCGTTCTCGCGCGCCAACGCCGGGCTCCTGTGGCAGGCGGAGTGCGACCGGGTGGTGAGCGCGCTCGCGCTCCGCGCCGGCGTGCTCTACGCGGGCGGCGCGTTCGACTCGCTCGCCGGCCCGCGGCAGAACCTGGCGGCGCTCGATGCCGCGACCGGCGCGCTCACGCCCTGGGCGCCGGCGCCGAACGGCGCGGTGCGTGCGCTGCTGGCGATGCCCGCGGCGCTCGCGATCGGTGGTGACTTCACCGGCGTCGGCGTCCAGTCGCGTGCGCGCCTCGCCCAGCTCGACTACGCGAGCGGCGCGCCCGCGAGCTGGAACCCCGGCGCCGACAACACGGTGTGGGCGCTCGCCGGCGCGGGCTCGACGCTGTTCGCGGGCGGGGACTTCGCGCACGCGGGTGCCCTGGTGCGCGCGCGCGTGGCCGCGCTCGATCTCGGCGGCAACGCGGCGCTGCCGTGGAACCCCGGCGCCGACGGCACGGTGCGCGCGCTCGTCGCCGACGGCGCGAACGTCTACGCGGGCGGCGCCTTCCTCCTGTTCTCGGGCCAGCCGATGGGGCGCTTCGTTCGCGTCAGCGCCGTGACCGGCGCGCCGCTCGCCTGGGGCGCCCAGGCGATCGGCCCGGTGAACGCGCTCGCGCTCGCCAACGCGCACATCTTCATGGGCGGCGCGTTCAGCGCCGTCGACCGCGAGCCCGTGTCGGGCCTGGCCGGCGTGTTCGACCCGACGCAGCTCGCGGTCGAGCCGCCCGCCGCGCCGCCGTCCGGGCGAATCGCGGTCGGACCGTCGCCGCTTCGCGGGAGCGGCCAGGTGAGCTTCACGCTGGACCACGACGCGCCTGTGTGGCTGCGCGTCTTCGACGTGAGCGGCCGCGTCGCGCGCACGCTGATCGGCGGTGAGCCGCGCCGCGCTGGCCGACAGCGGGTGGAGCTCGATCGCGCGGGGCTTCCGCCGGGCGTCTACCAGCTCCACCTCGAGGCGGGCGGCACGCGGACGTCGGCGCGGTTCGTCGTCGTACCCTGAAGGGGCCGCGCGTCGAGGCGAGCGAGCCGGCGTTGCGACGACGGACCAAGCCGGCGTAGGGTCGAGCGTCATGTGGTCCCTCATGACCCCGCACCCGAGGATCCGCCCATGGTCTTCCGCCCCCTCCTCCAGCCCGCCGGCATCGGCGGCCGCGTCGCGCGCTTTGCAGCCTCGCTGGCCGGCCTCCTGCTCGTGAGCGCCATCCCCGACGGTTTCGACGCGCACGCCGGAACGCCCGGGACGGGCCGCGCTGGCGCCACGCGCTCCGTGGTCTACGCGAAGCACGGCATGGTCGCGTGCGCGCAGCCGCTCGCGGCGCAGGCCGGGCTCGAAGTGCTGAAGGCCGGCGGCAGCGCGGTGGACGCTGCGATCGCCGTCAACGCCTGCCTCGGGCTCATGGAGCCGACGTCCAACGGCATCGGCGGCGACATGTTCGCGATCGTCTGGGACCCGAAGACGAGGAAGCTCCACGGGCTCAACGCGTGCGGTCGCTCGCCGCTCAACTTGAAGGCCGGGCAGATCCCGCCGGATTCCGACGGCACCATCCCGCTCTACTCGCCCTATTCGTGGAGCGTGCCCGGCACGGTCGACGGGTGGGCGGAGCTGCACGCCAAGTTCGGCAAGCTGCCGCTCGCACGCGACCTGGCGCCGGCGATCTCGTATGCGGACGAGGGCTTCCCCGTGTCGCCGGTCATCGCCGGCGACTGGGCGCGAGGGGCGGAGCGCATGAAAGACAAGCCCGGCTTCGCCGCCGTGTTCATGCCCGGCGGACATGCGCCCGCGGAGGGCGAGATCTTCAAGAACCCGGCGCTGGCGCAAACGTTGCGCTTGATCGCGCAGAAGGGCCGCGACGCCTACTACAAGGGCGCGATCGCGCAGGAGTTCGTGCACTACTCGAGTTCGGTGGGCGGCTTCTTCACGCTCGAGGACTTCGCGAAGCACCACTCGGAGTGGGTGGATCCGGTCAGCACCGATTACCACGGCTACACGGTGTGGGAACTGCCGCCGCCGGGCCAGGGTATCGCGGCGCTCCAGCTCCTGAACGTGCTCGAGAACTTCGACCTGAAGGCGATGGGTCGGAACTCGGCCGACTTCTGGCACGTGATGACCGAGGCCAAGAAGGTTGTGTTCGCCGACCGCGCCCGCTACTACGCCGATCCCGAGTTCACGAGCGTTCCCGTGGCGCAGCTCCTGTCCAAGGCGTACGCGAAGGAGCGCGCCGAGCTCATCGACATGAAGCACGCGGCGCAGACCGACCTGCCGGGCGAGCCCGCGGCGTTGAATCGCCGCGAGACGACGTATTTCTGCACCGCCGACGCCAGCGGCATGATGGTGTCGATGATCCAGAGCAACTACACAGGCTTCGGCAGCGGCTATGCCATCCCCGCGCTCGGCTTCGGCATCCAGGACCGCGGCAACCTCTTCGACCTGAAGCCAGGGAGGCCCAACTCGTACGCGCCCGGCAAGCGGCCGTTCCACACCATCATCCCCGCGTTCATGAGCAAGGACGGCGCGCCGGTGATGGCGTTCGGCCTGATGGGCGGCGACATGCAGCCGCAGGGCCACGCGCAGATCGTGGTGAACCTTGTGGACTTCGGCATGAACCTGCAGGAGGCGGGCGACGTCATCCGCTTCCACCACACGGGCTCGAGCGAGCCCACGGGCACGGTGATGACCGACGGCGGCGTCCTGCACATCGAGGACGGGCTCCCGGAGAGCGTGCTCGCCGAGCTCAAGCGCCGCGGCCACGTGCTGAAGAGCGAGCCCGTCGGCGCCTATGGCGGCTACGAGGCCATCTGGCGCGATCCCAAGACCGGTGTGTACTCGGGCGCCACGGAGCGGCGCAAAGACGGCTGCGCGCTGGGCTACTGAGCCGCGGCTGAGCCGCCTCGCGGCCTGGGCGCTGGCCCCGCCGCTGCTCGCGGCGTGGCTCGCGGCGCCCGCCGAGGCGAGTCCCGCCGCCACGGTGGCGGCGCACACGTGGACCACGGTGCGCACGCCTCACGTCGAGGTGGTCACCGACGCCACGCGCGCTGTCGCGCTCCGCGTGGCGCTCCGCCTCGAAGACCTGCGCCAGGCGCTCGCCGTGCTGCTGCCGCCGCTCGTCGTCGACGCCTCGCCGGTGCAGGTGATCGTGTTCCGCGACGCGTCGCTCGCGCGCGCCTACGCGCCTTCCTGGCGCGGGCTCCAGGACGACGTCGCCGGCTTCTACCACGCCGGGCCCGACCGCCGTCGGCTGCTGTTCGTGGACGACGTGGACGATCGGGGCCGCACGCCGAGCGTGGCCCAGCACGAGTACGTCCACAGCCTGCTCGACGTCGCGTACCCGGAAGCTCCGCTGTGGTTGAACGAGGGGCTCGCCGAGTACTTCAGCACGTTCACGGTCGACGGCGGCCGAGCGCGCGCCGGCGCGCCCCTGT
>Ga0306921_10007976_pt1 | contig 11166 bp, 10 predicted proteins | sample sta12Cox44000080_FD_203760 | JGI IMG/M metagenome (GOLD analysis project Ga0306921, IMG submission 203760) | Lab enrichment of tropical soil microbial communities from Luquillo Experimental Forest, Puerto Rico - statoxic.12C.oxic.44.000.080 (v2)... | ecosystem: Environmental > Terrestrial >... | reverse complement strand
TTGCATGCCCGCGCGCAATATGGGCGCTATCTCTGTGGCATCTCCCCGCGCGCGACCGGCGCCTATCATCGCCAAATCCCCGCCGGCGCAAAATGCCCGTCCCGACCCGGTGAGGATGACCACGTGCACGCTTTTATCCGAGGCAATTCGCTCGATCGTCTCATTCAGCGCCGTGGACAAGGCATTGTTCAGCGCGTTCAGCTTGTCAGGCCGGTTCATGGTCAAGGTCACGAGCGGGCCTTCACGTGACTCCAGCAGAACCGGCGCCGTGGGAGTAGCAGAACTTGCCTGACTCATATCTCTTACCTCACACCTCCGGGTCATCCAACGCGCTGCGCATCTTCCTTGGCTTTCGATGTGCGCTCGACCAACCGCGCCAGGTTCCGAAAGTGTTTCACGTGTTCGGCTTTGCCGCGCGTGCTGTTTCCCCCGATCGCGGGCAACACGTAAACTTGCGCCCCGTACAACAATTCTTTCTGCACGCCGAAACGGCATTTCCGTTGTGCAAACTGCTCGTAGGTCAGCTTGCCGTTGAAAGCCACCACGCGCGGCGCGTATTCCACCAGTTTTTGCGCCAAAACGATGCGACCTTCCGCAAAATCCTCGCGCTTCAACTCCTCGACCGTCTTCGTCGGCCGCTTCACCAAATCCGTCAAGCCGATGCCAAACTCAATCACCCGCCGGTCGTCCGGATAGTCGAAAGGTTCCGGCACCACCCCGGACTCGTACAGCGTGGGCCAGAACAGATTCCCGCGGCCCGCGTAATAGTGCCCCGCGCGGACCGAAGACTCCGTGGGGTTGCATCCCACGATTACAAGCTTCATTCCCTTTCGCAGATAATCAGGCAGCGTCTTCATTCGCTCGTTCAACTCCAGGTCTGCGGCGAATCTTCCTGGTAGAAGTTTACTTCCCCTTGAAATTGGCGGCACGCTTTTCAACGTAGGCCGCCAGGCCTTCCTTTGCGTCTTCGCTGGTGAAAAGCAGCTGTTGCAACTCGCGCTCCAGTCCGAGCGCCTCTCCAAACGGAATTTCACTTCCCGTCACCACGGATCTCTTAATCCGCCCAACCGCACGCGACGCCTTATTGGGCGGACAGAATTGCTTGGCATACGCCAACACGTCTTCCCAGTAACTCTCTTTCTCGTATACGTAGTGCACCAGGCCAATCTCTTCGGCTTCTTCGAAACTAAAGGTACGCCCGGTGGCCATCAGCTCAATGGCGCGCGCTCGTCCCACCGCTCGCGCAAATCTTTGCGTGCCGCCCGTGCCGGGAAGTACCCCCAGGTTCACTTCCGGAAGCCCGATTTTCCCGCCTTCCTTCTTCGCGATTCGGATATCGCAAGCCAGCGCGATCTCTAAGCCGCCTCCCACCGTGTGGCCATTCAAAGCCGCGATCACCAACTTGGGCGTCTGCTCCAGTCGGCACAGTGTTTCGTTCGCGTGCAGGCAAAAATAATATTTGAATTGCGGGTCTACCTTCGCCAGCATCTGGATGCTTGCGCCCGCCGAAAAGAATTTCTCGCCCGCACCCCGGATCACGATCACGTGAACGGCTTCGTCCATGCGGGCCTTCAGGATGGCCGCATCCAGTTGCTGCATCATTTCATACGTGTACGTGTTGGCCGGGGGATCATCCAACTCGAAAACGGCTACCCCGTCTTCCACCCGATACCGTACGAGTTCCTTAGTGCCAACGGTTGTCGTCGCCATTTCGTCTCTCCTGTCTCCGTCGAAAAACGGGCCACCGGGCTGGAAGTCAATCGGAAGGCGCTAGCCGTGCTCCCGCCGCCGAAAGCATCCTCTCCTCCGCGAGTCCCCTTAACACGCCATGCAAAAAGATCCCGATCATCGTTTCAGATAACTGTTCGGCGCTGGGGTCCACCTTGGGGTTATGCCATTTATAAATCCAGTTCATCATGCCAAATAGGCTCAGCACGGCCACGCGCGGGCTGAGTTCACCAACCAGGGGGGCTCCTCCGGATAGCGCCTCAAAAATCTCCCGCGCCAAAGTGTAATAGCGCCGCTTTATCGCCGCGATCTCGTCGCGATAGGGCGGCTCGAGGGCCTCCTCCTCGTGCGAAAGCACCTTCATCTCGTTCGGATGCGACAGGAAATACTCGATATGGTTCTGCACCAACGTGCGAAGCCGCATTTTCGGTTCTCGAACACTCGCGAGTCGTGCCTGGACACGCTCCATAATCAAAGTAAATGCATTTAATTGAATAAGATAGAGAAGCTTCTGCTTACTCTCGAAGTAATAGTAAAGTCCGGAAAGTGACACACCCGTTGCGCGGCTGATCTCGCGGATGGATGCACCCTCAAACCCTTGATCGGCAAAGATTTGCGCCGAATGCACAAGAATGTGCTGGAGTTTGGCTTCCGAGTCGCGTGGAGCGGGGAGGGTGGACGTCATTTCGTTTCTCGAACGTTCGTTCGACTCCCCTAATTTATTTGCTCCTTCTCAGCCTGTCAAGAACTGCTTCTCCTTCCCTCTCCTACCCTTGGGGATAGAACGGCAGTTCTCTACCCAATCCCTTCTCTCTCGCCGCCCGGTACACTTTCTCCGCCACCGCCAAATCCCACGCTGCGATTCCATTCGATTTAAACAAGCTGATTTGTACGTCATTGCTCCGGCCCGGAACCTTGCCGGCCACCAAGTCGGCCAGCTCGTGGACCTCCGCCCAGCGTTGCGGATGCTTCGCGAAGGGAATGATCAAGTCTCCGGCCTCCTGGTTCGATTGCGCCAGCGAATCGACGAAAATCGGGTTCGCCCGGGCGATCGCCGCTTCATCCAATTCCTGCTTATGGGCATGGTTGGCCCCGATCGCGTTGATGTGCACTCCGGGAGCAAGATTCTCACCCTGGAGGACCGGATGCGGTGACGTAGTCGCCGTGCAAATGATTTCCGCGGACTTCGCCGCCTCTGCGGACGAGGGCATGGGATAACAAGTCACACCCAATCGATCCGCCATCTGGTCGCAAAACTTGTTGCGCCTCTCCGCGTCCCGACCGTAAACATAAACGTTGTCCAGCATGCGCACATTGTGAATGGCCTCAAGCTGCGTGCGTGCTTGCCCGCCCGTACCGATAATCGCCGCGGACTTCGCGAGTTTCTTGGCCAAATATTTCGTGGCCACACCGGAAGCCGCACCCGTCCGCAACTGTCCCATGTAATCGGCTTCGATGAGCGCCAGCAATTCCCCCGTGGACGTCGAATACAACGTCACCAGAAAACACAGCTTGCCGTTCACGTACGTATACTGTTTCATCCCCACGAAACCTTCGGCCGTATCGAGCGCCGCCATGTAATGAAAATAGCCGCGTTCCGGCAATTCGAAACGCCGGCGCGGATGAATGATTACCGTCGCGTCCGCTTGCTTGCGGGACACTTCTTCCACCGCCGCGATCGCCGCTGCCATGGTCAGCAACTGCCGTACATCTTGTTCGCTAATGTGCAAGGTCATCGTTTCGATCCTGGCGCTTCCACGCTTGTACGACGCTAGATTTTAAAAGCACAATTACCCGTGGCCACAAGGCTTCTTCAGCGCGAACGCCCGGCTCCGACAACTCAATGTTTCTGCTACGCCGGCTTTCGCTTCGGCGCGGACCGTGGCCCTTCTTCCCGGACTCGCCGCACCACCGTCTGAATCAAACGATACACGCGCTCTTCTTTTCCGGCTTCTTTCACCTTGAATCGGAACTCCGGTTCCCCTTTCGGTCCCTGACCCAGTTCTATCGGCAGCACCCCGCAAAGGTTGCCCTCGACGTACGCAGTTTCATAGCGCGTCTTCTTCGGATTCCAGGTGTATACGCGCAATATGGTGAAATCGCACGGCTGTCCCTCGGGACCCTTCGTTCCGGCGACGAGGTACTGTGGATGTTCGCCGTCCGCGTCGCTCACGCGATTCAATTCGAACCACGCGATCGGCCGCAAATTCGCGGCCGTGGTACCCGCGCGCACCTGATCGGGCAAATCGAGCGAAATGAACCGCGCCACTACCCATCCCGCAATCGGAATGGTCTGATCTCCTGGTTGTGTTGTCGTCATCACTGCCGAGTTGCGGACCGAGCCATCCCCCGGAGGTCGCGTGGCGATTCCTTTCACCAAGTACCAATCCTCTTTTTTGCTGGGTTCGGTTTCGTTGGCTTCCTTCTCGTCCGCCGCCTGCACCCAGTCCTCAACGTCTCTCGCCAGAACCTCGACCTCCGTCCCCCTCGCGAACTGGTACAGTCGCGGTTCCGTTCGCCCTGGCGCTACGCGAAGATTCGTCGGCACCTTGGTGCGCCCCCGCGCTTGCACACGCATCGATTGGGCCTGTTTCAGTAAATTCGCGCTGCGCTGCCACAATTCCGGATCCATCAGATAACGGGCATCCACCCAGCCGACTACCCCGCTGGCAGTTCGTACCTTCACGTTGTCATTGCGCCGCGCCAGCACGTCCACGCGTTCCCCGTAGCTGAGTACCCCCATCTGCTCGCGAACCTGCGCGACACTACTCCACATCGTGACGGTGCGTTCGCTTATGTACGCTTCGCCCAATGATTCATGCTTCGGCCGGAATATCCACGCAAGTAACGCCACAATGCACAACAGCGGCACGGCGACCAGAAGCTTTCGCTTCATCTACCATCCCCGACGCTGTGATTTCGGTGTGTTTCAGATGTTTTCATCTACCCGATATTATCAGTACTTTAGCCTAAACATGTGCAACCGACCGGAAAGGAAAGCGGGCCCATGCGGCGAAAAAGGCTTGACGCCTTTGTTTTGGCCCGGGACCGCCGGTGCGCTCGAATTGCCGAAGCGACTCCAAGGGGCCCTAGAGCGGAACAACCGATACAACCCACGATCTCGCTCGCCCTAAGGGACTTGCTTTCCAGAGTTTCTCGCAACCTAGGATTCTTCCGCGCATCTAAGCATGGCGTTAGCGGATACTCGGTCCCATTACCCGGAGGCAGCCGCGTCATCGTCGAGAATCGCGAGGAGCGCACAGCCCCTCTCCTAGCGGCTCTTCAAATCATTTTTGCGCGGCAGCTTCGAAGGCGGCATCAACGCGCTCAAACTGAAACTGGTGGACAGCGAGAGCCTTTGCGGATCACAAAACGCGCGGTGCTCGACGTCGCCAAAAACGGCAACGGTCGTCCGATCGATTCTGAAAGTCAAAGACAGCTTGGATGGCACGGTTCGATGAAATTCGCTGATGAAGGCAGGGCAGGTTCAGCTCATGAAAAGCGCGTTTGACGCGATTGTGATCGGCACCGGACAGTCGGGTCCGTTCTTGGCCGTGCGTTTGGCTACCGCCGGGCGAAAAGTCGCCATTATCGAGCGGGGCCGCTTCGGCGGAACGTGCATCAACACGGGCTGCATCCCCACCAAGACGCTGGTTGCCTCCGCGTACGCGGCGCACATGGCTCGTCGCGCGGGCGATTTCGGCGTAGATGTGTCTGGTCCGGTGCGCGTCGACATGCGGCGCGTCAAAGCACGCAAGGATGAAATCTCGGGAAAATCCAGGACCGGAGTGGAGTCTTGGCTCAAGGGCACCGCGAATTGCACCGTCTATCAAGGCCATGCGCGATTCGAATCACCGAATGAGGTACGCGTCGGCGCCGAGTTATTGTCTGCACCACAGATTTTCATCAACGTGGGAGCGCGCGCGACCACGCCGTCGATGCCTGGCGTGGCGGACTCGCCGTATCTGACCAACTCCACCCTTTTGGACCTCGACATTCTGCCGCGACACCTCGTCATTATTGGCGGCAGTTACGTGGGCCTCGAGTTCGGCCAGATCTTCCGCCGCTTCGGCAGTGAGGTGACGATTATCGAAAAGGCATCGCGCCTCATCTCTCACGAAGACGAGGATGTATCAACAGAAGTGCGGGCAATCCTCGAACGCGAAGGCATCCGCGTACGCGTCAACGCAACGTGCATCGAGTTGATGAAGCACGGCGAGGAAGTCGGGGCTCGCATGGATTGCTCGGAAGGCGCTCCGGAGGTCCGCGGGTCGCATTTACTCCTGGCGCTGGGGCGAACCCCCAACACCGGGGACCTCGGCCTCGAAAAAGCCGGAGTTGCTCGGGATGAGCACGGATACATTGTGGTCGACCATCAATTGCGCACCAATGTTCCAGGCATCTGGGCCCTCGGCGATTGCAACGGACACGGTGGATTCACGCACACCTCGTACAACGACTTTGAGATCGTCGCGGCCAATCTGCTGGATCACGAGACCCGTAGCGTTACCGACCGCATCCGGGCATACAACCTTTACATCGATCCACCACTCGGGCGCTGCGCGATGACGGAGCGCGATGCGCGCGCCTCCGGGCGGCGGGTGCTGATGGGAATGCGGCAAATGACACGCGTCGGACGGGCGGTCGAAAAAGGCGAGAGCCAGGGATTCATGAAAGTGTTGGTGGATGCCGATTCCAAGGAAATCCTGGGAGCAACGATACTCGGCACTGGCGGCGATGAGGTAATCCACAGCGTGCTGGATATGATGTATGCGAGTGCTCCCTACACCGTACTGCAACGGGCGATGCACATTCATCCCACGGTCTGTGAACTGATTCCCACGATGCTAGGCGACTTGCGACCTCTCTAAGACCTGTCACCTTGGACCCGGCTGCCACCTCCAGTATGCTTGGTGGAATGCCAGATGAGCCGACCACTCCGGTCATTGAATTTCGTGATGTGTGCTTTCGTGTCGAACGCACCCCGGTGCTCTCGCGTGTAAGTCTGCAAGTAAACCGGGGAGAGACCTTGGTCCTGTTGGGACGCAGCGGTTCGGGTAAAACCACCACGCTCAAGCTGGTCAACCGCCTGGTCACCCCCAGCTCCGGAGAGGTTCGCGTGAACGGGATCTCCAATGCACAAGTTGATGTCATTCACCTCCGCCGGGGGATCGGTTACGTTCTCCAGGAAGCGGGCCTGTTTCCGCACTTCACCGTGGAGCGAAATATCGGGATTGTTCCGCATATCGAAGGTTGGTCCGCGGGTCGCATTCGCGCACGCGTCCAGGAATTGCTTCAACTGGTGGGGCTCAGCGGCGAATTTGTCTCGCGCTACCCGCATCAACTGTCCGGAGGACAACGGCAGCGCGTGGGTGTAGCGCGAGCCCTGGCTGCCGATCCGGAAATCCTGCTCATGGACGAGCCCTTCGGCGCGCTCGATCCGTTGACTCGCGACGAGCTACAGCGGGAATTCCTCTCCTTGCAGCGGCGGCTCCATAAAACCGTCATCTTCGTCACGCACGACCTGCGCGAAGCCCTGCGTCTCGGGTCGCGCATCGCCCTCATGGAAGCGGGAAAGTTGGTTACGGTGCTCGCCCCGCAAGAATTCCTGAAATCCTCCGACCCTTGGGCATCCGCCTACGTCCGGGCTTTTGGGGACGGGCTCGAAACCGCTGCAAATCGAGGCACATCATGAACGTTGTTCGGTTTATGCTGCAAAACCGCACTCAAGTTCTGGAGCTGACGTCGGAACATCTGTGGCTGGTGGGACTGTCCACGGCATTGGCGGTGCTGATCGGCGTGCCGTTGGGGATTCTGATTTCGCGTCGCGCCAGCCTCAACAAGCCGGTTCTCGCAAGCGCGAACATCATTCAGACCATCCCCAGTCTTGCGCTCTTCGGATTTCTGCTCCCGGTGCCTTGGTTGGGCGCACGCTCCGAGCGCCTGGCCATCTTAGCGCTGACGCTCTATGCTCTCTTGCCGATTATCCGCAACACCTTTACTGGGATTCGCGGCGTGGATCCTGCGGTGGTCGAGGCGGGGCGAGGTATGGGTCTCACTGAATCACAGCTTCTTTTCCAGGTGCAGTTGCCACTCGCCGTGAGCGTGATCCTGTCTGGGATTCGCGTGGCCATCGTAATTTCCGTGGGACTCGCTACCATCGCAGCGGCGATTGGCGCTGGAGGTCTTGGCGAGTTTATCTTTCGCGGCCTGGCTATGGTCGATAACCGGGTGATCCTGGCGGGCGCGATTCCCGCCGCTATCTTGGCCTTGCTCGCTGATCTCGGCGTGGGATGGCTCGAAGGCCGACTCCGCCCGCGATGATGCGCCTGCCGGGGATTTTTGCCGTTTTGCTCATGGTAGCGATGGTCGCGCTCCTGCTCTCCTGTTCCTCCTCCCACGGCGATCGCATCGTCGTCGGTTCGAAGAACTTCACGGAGTCCTTTATTCTGGGCGAACTTATCGCTCAGCAGATCGAGACGCATACCCATCTGAAGGTGGAACGGCGTTTCTATCTCGCCGGAACCTACATTTGTCAACAAGCCATACTGGCGGGGCGAATCGATATCTATCCGGAATATACGGGAACTGCGCTCACGGTCATCCTTAAGGAACCCAGCGGTCGGGACGGCACGGAAGTCTACCAGCGCGTGAAACACGAATATGAAAGTCGTTTCGGGCTAACTCTTGGGCCCGCCTTTGGGTTCAACAACACCTTTGCGATGGAGATCCGTGGGGCTGAGGCTCGCCGGCTCAACATTCACGCTTTATCGCAGGCGGCGGCTTTCGCCCCAGAGTGGCGCGCCGGATTCGGGTACGAATTCCTCGAACGGCCCGACGGCTATCGCGGTTTGGTGGCCACCTACGGCCTGCGCTTCGCGGAAACACCCCGCGTCATGGACCTGGGCCTGCTCGCCCGCGCCTTGAAAGACCATCAAATTGACCTCGCTGGCGGGAATGCGACCGATGGCCTCATTCCCGCCTTTGATTTATTCGTTTTGGAGGATGACCGCCATTATTTTCCGCCGTATCAGGCGGTCCCCGTCCTGCGAGAGCAAACCATTCGGCAACACCCTGAAGTGGGCCGAGCCCTCGCGGATCTAAACGACAAAATTTCAGACACAGAAATGCAGCAAATGAACTATGCCGTGGATAGTCAGCACCGCGATACCCGCGACGTGGTGCGGGAATTCCTGCGCGAAAAACAGCTGCTGCCCTGACCCTCCACTGGCGAATTACTTCCCAGGAATTGCAACGCACGAACGGCACCCAGGCTGGTATGATGTCAACATTCTAAAACGATTTAAAAGGCTTTGACTTCGCGCCAGAGTCTTCCGCGACAGGGAGCCGGTTATGCGAATACGCGTACTCGAAGAAAGGAGTTCGTTGGGCAAAGCAGCCGCCGCGCAAGCGGCGACGGCCCTGTATCGAGCAATTGCACAAAACGGCAGAGCTCGGATTATCGCTGCCAGTGCAGCCTCTCAGCTCGAGTTTCTGGAAGAGTTGATCGGCGCACCCGGCATCGATTGGAAGATGGTGGAACTGTTCCATCTGGATGAGTACATCGGACTACCCAAGACGCACCCAGCGAGTTTCTGCAAATTCCTGCAAGATCGACTCATCTCCAGAACCGGAATCGACAAGTATCACTTTCTGGATGGCGAAAAGGATCCCGCCGAGGTAATCGGTCTTACAAATGAAGCCATCCGCATGGCACCGATTGACGTGGCATTCGTTGGCATCGGAGAGAATGGCCACTTGGCCTTCAACGATCCGCCAGCCGATTTCGAAACCGATGCACCTTACCTTGTCGTAAGCCTCGATCAGGCCTGCCGACAGCAGCAAGTTGGAGAAGGATGGTTCCCGAATATCGAAGCGGTCCCAAAACGAGCCATCTCGATGTCCGTAAAGCAGGTTCTCAAATCGCAGGAAATCCTTGCTATCGTACCCGGCCCCAAAAAGGCGCAAGCCATCAAGGCGTGCTTCGAGGGCCCCATAAGCCCGCTCGCGCCATCGTCCATTTTGCGAACCCACGCGAACGCCACGATCTATCTGGATCGGGAATCGGCGGCGCTCCTGAATCCCGCGACGCTGTCAGCGCTCGCCGTTTCGGCGTAAGCATGGTGGCCGAAGCCAATTCCCGCCGGGCAAGTCCCCTGTAATGGCCAGCGGGTCGGAGTATTCCGGTGCGTCTCTCGTCGGCGGCGGCAGGCCCGCGATTTCTTCTCTGCGGTGGTGGATCGCCGCAATGCTGTTCGTCTCTACCGCCATCAATTACATCGATCGTCAGACCCTGTCGCTGCTCGCTCCGTATTTCAAGCGAGACTTTCATTGGACGAACACCGACTACGCCAACATCGTTGTCGCATTCCGCGTGGCCTATTCGATTGGTCAAACCGTGTGTGGAAGGCTGATGGACCGCTTAGGGACAAAACGTGGATTAACGATCACCGTCCTATGGTACTCGCTGGTCTCCCTGTTCACGCCAGTGGCGAGAGGTTTCTACAGTTTCCTTGGATTTCGATTTCTTCTCGGGGCGGGAGAATCCGGAAATTGGCCCGGCGCAACAAAAGCCGTGTCTGAGTGGTTTCCAAAACACGAACGCGCATTGGCAACTGCGCTCTTCGACAGTGGTTCTTCGATCGGTGGCGCCATGGCGCCGTTCCTGGTGCTGCCACTTTACTTCCGTTGGGGAATGAGCGCCGCTTTTGTGGTCCCGGGCCTACTTGGGCTGCTTTGGCTTTGCGCTTGGCGCTGGCTCTACTACCGGCCGGAAGAGCATCCTCGAGTGAGTCAATCCGAGTTAAACCTGATCCTCGTGGACAACGACCGTGACCATGCAACCGGAAGGTCCACCTCGCGATGGCGGGACCTACTGAGATTCCCGCAGACCTGGGGTGCGATAATCTGCCGGTCGTTTGCCGATCCTGTTTTCTTCTTCATCGCCGACTGGTTTCCGATCTATCTTGTCGCAAAAGGCATTTCTCTCAAAAGCGGCTTGATTGCCATTTGGATTCCTTTTGTGGGAGCCGATCTCGGTAACTTCTTTGGAGGCTGGATGTCCGGTCACCTTATCCGGCGCGGATGGCCGATAGGAAAAGCTCGTAAGAGCATGGTCGTGTTCGGGGCCGTGGGCATGACCTTCTTGATCGCCACCATATTTTCGGTCAATCTTCCCGTTCTTACCGCGCTGTTCGCGGTGGCAACTTTCTGCTACGGCTCGTACACAACCATCGCCAACGTCTTGCCCTCCGACCTGTTTTTTCCGGAGTCGGTCGCCTCCGTCAGTGGCCTAAGCGGTACCGGAGCGGCTATCGGGACCATCATCGTCTTCGAACTGGCCGGACATCTTTCTGACGCGCGCATTGCCACCGGCACACATTTGTTCGACCCGCTGATGATTCTCGCGGGGCTGATTCCGTTTGTGGGGATGATTCT
>Ga0306921_10007975_pt1 | contig 11166 bp, 8 predicted proteins | sample sta12Cox44000080_FD_203760 | JGI IMG/M metagenome (GOLD analysis project Ga0306921, IMG submission 203760) | Lab enrichment of tropical soil microbial communities from Luquillo Experimental Forest, Puerto Rico - statoxic.12C.oxic.44.000.080 (v2)... | ecosystem: Environmental > Terrestrial > Soil... | reverse complement strand
CTGAAAAATGAAGTCGATAAGACGGATTCGAGCAAGGTATTGAGTCTCAACCTGGTGAAAAAGGCGGAGGAAATTGAAAAGCTAGCGCGCGACATCAAGAACCGCTCGAAGGGCTAAGCGGCTGGTTCGAGCTGGCCGGTGCCAGAGGGCCGGAGAAGAGTCCGCTGGCGAAGGCAAGTGAGAAACGCTAAACTGTAGTTGGTTGTTTTCATCCCCTGCGCGCCCGTAGCTCAGCTGGATAGAGCGTGTGCCTCCGGAGCACAAGGTCGGGCGTTCGAATCGCCCCGGGCGCGCCACTTTTAACCAATAAATTCGCGGGTTTTTGAAGGGTAGCCGAAAATCGGACTTTCGGCAGTGACCAGAATGCTACCAGTTTGCTACCTCGGACATTTCTGGTCTTAAATCCGAGTAGTTTCGACCCGCGTAGTACAATGCCGTTCCTCCACCTCTGCCGGAGTGATACCGGCATGTCACACCTGAAGGGAATCGCCTTTGAATCGCGTATTTCTACTACGCCGGTCTCGTACCGTGGAAGAGCGTCGAAGAAAAACTCGGGAAGAATTACAAAAAGCAGAAGATGCCGAACGGTCGCCCAGCCTACATTTACCAGTTTCAGAACCGCACGATCTCGGTTCTCGTCGACAGCGCGAACAACGTCTACAACATCGGCGTTTGGTGAGCGGGAAGCGTCGCGCTGGATAACACGTCCGCAGCGGCTCGACCGAGGGTGTCAACCGAACTGGCCACTGTTCAGCCCGGGCGAACCTGCCACAAATAGCTACGGGACGAGAGCCTGTCCTCCAACGGACGCCCCCGTCCCGCCATCAGCTGATAAATTGATCCAATTCTAACTCTCGGTGAGCAGAGCGACGTTGCCCCAGGGCAACTTCACTCGACAACCTGTCGCGTATCAATCAACGCCGTGAGGTCGAGACCGTCCACGCCCACTTGTAATTTGATTTCGTTGCCGTCCTGAATTACGGCCCGAACGACAGCATCCTCAATTTTCCCGTGGTGCAGGTTGACGCCGACTTTGTCGCCGACCTTGAACCCAGGGGGCTTCTTTCGAGCTGTCAACCCGGTTTCCTGTCCGTCGGCCATGATTTAAACGCAAAATACCACCAAGCGATGACGTTAATGACCGGGACGATGGCCAAAAAGCACCAGAATGGACTATGCCCAGTGCGACGGAGAAGGTTAATTATCGGGATGAGAACAAGAAAAAATGAGCCTACCGCGAAAGCTGGATAATAATAAAACGAACCAACGTCCCACACTTGTTGCATGCGATTCTCCTCCGACGCGGCCAGCTCACCGTAACGCATTCGCCGACGAATTGTCGGTCATCGGGCTTTCTTGGGGCTGGCCCGCGGGGAATGTACGCCAATTCGCAAGCGATGGGCAACCTTGCGAGCGATGGCACTTGGGAGCTTCTGCGTCCAAAGAAGTGTCCAAAGGACGAAGTGACTAAAATCAGCCCGCCGGAACGAGACCCGGATTTCTAATCGGGGGTAACGTCGAAGTAAAGGGCGAAGGCGAAATGGGCGATTTTTGTGAATGGCCGCAATGGGTCGCGTCCCTTAGCTCGCATCGGCAAAATCCTCATGCTTCAATCCGAGCGCGAGCATTTCCTCTTCGCTAATCCAGCGAACATGCTTTCGCACAACACCGCAACCAAAGTGTGGAACTACCGCCTGGTAAACGATACCGGCGATTGGCTAAGGGATTTGCTGTAGAGCAATCTCGGCCTTGCTCCAACATTCCTTTGGCGTTTATCAGCTTAATCAAGGGGGAACTCTTGTGATCCAGACAACGCCGGAGACTGCGAGGTTTTGCTCGGTCTCTTCCTACTTCTTAGGTACCTGTTCGACATCGCTCACTTCTTCGGCTTCGCTGACTTGTGAGATTGCCAGACCTTGGATTCCTTTAGCGGCTTGTCGTCGTAGTTCATGTGAGGGTCGCCTCCCCCCTTGTCTGCGGAATAATTGTCACGCCTCGGCATCTCTGACAATACTTCCGACGAAGTTTTCTGCTTTCGTTCGAGTAGTTCGTCTGCTCCATGCTTAGGCGGTTTATCTTCGGTCATTGGCGTTTCTCCTTTCTAGCGCTTCCGCGCGGTTGCGCTCGTTCTTCCAGGTTGCGTAGTCCACACGATCCTGCACAGATCCGCCATTGGCTCGCCGGCTAGCCGGCGAGCCACGAACTGAAGTCTCTCATCCATGACCGAACACTCCTTCCAGGGCATCCACTTCCTCCTAAAAAAGGAGGAAGTGTAACCCATGTGTCCGGTACGTTTTGTTACCTAGGTGTCGGGTCGCTCAACTTTTCTGTAAGCGGCGCAAATCGTTACAGCGCAGTTCGAAAACACCCTTTTCAGGAGCTTGGCTTTTCAGCCGGTGGTTGCTCAACATATGGGCAATAAGGAAATGAGCCTTGTTCGCGATTTCTAATCCTTGCTGCATCCAGCAGTCGGTCAGGCCCTGCACCCTTCAAGTTGTAAGATTGAGGTCTCGATTTGGAGCTCCTCCGCTTGCCACTCCTCAGAATGGATCAGGCTTACCTGGACAAGCTTGACGACAAAATCACCGAAGAGTGTTGGGCCAGGAAATCAAATTCGCCGGTCACCCTGCAATTGTCGTACGCACACGTATGCAAGACACGTTGAGCAAACTCACGCGTGCGGTACCTGGCTTGCTGAGTCGCTTGAACACGGACGTAACTTGATCGAATAGGTCTCGGGAGACGGGTGGTGTGTGCGTCGCGGGATAGAACCTGTCCTCCCAGAGAAACTGGCCAACACAAAAACGGGTTCTCCTGCAAGCGGTCTAGCTAGCCCTTTGCAAGGTCGATTCGGCTATTGCCGAAGCGCGCGGCAGCATCTGCCGTTCTCTATCCGTTCTCCCAATGCTATTGATCCGGTGAAGGTTTTCACGGCATTTTACTACTCTCCATGGTAGCGGGAGCGCGCCCAGAGGTATGCCACCTGTAGTAGAGTAACGCCGTGGGCTCGACTTCAGGATACTGAATGTATTCCTTGCGCCAGGCGAATTCCCGTTTCCGCGAGTTGCGTCGCGTGCTGGTGCTCGCGGCATCGGTAGGGAGCGCGCTTCTTGTGTTCACGGTTTTGCCTCGCGCGCAAACGCCTTCCGCAAAGGCGCCGAGCGCAGCCTCCGCTCGGAACACGGCGAAAAAGGCTTTGCTCGTTCCGCGAAGCGAGTATGTGGGAGATCAAGCGTGCGAGCGATGCCATGGGGACAAGGTCGAAAGCTACGAGAAGACGGCGCACCATTTGACGTCGCAACTTGCCAGCAAAAGCACGATTTTGGGCACGGTTGGCCCCGGGGAGAACATCATGCGCACGTCCAACCCGGACTTGTACTTCCGGATGGAGGCGAAGGACGGCAGGTTTTACCAGAGCGCAGTTTGGGGAACGCCTCCCAACGAAAAGACACGCACGCACTCGCTCGATCTCGTGATCGGATCGGGAGGACAGGGACAGTCATACCTGTATTGGAATGACGACCAGCTCTTCGGATTGCCGGTTGGGTATTCGACACTCATGCACCGGTGGATCAACGGACCGGGATATGTCGACGGTACGGCCGAATTCGATCGAGGCATCATCCCGCGGTGCCTGGAGTGCCACGCCGCATATTTCGAATCGAAGTTTCCCAGCGCCGATTCTAACGTGTACGACACGACGAATTTCGTGCTGGGGATTTCGTGCGAACGCTGTCACGGGCCGGGGCGCGGGCACGTCGAGATGGAAGACCGCGGTACGGCAGCGAAGACGACGCGCGCGGCGCGAAGGCCGATTGTCAACCCGGCGAAGCTTTCGAGCCCACGGCGCGCCGAAATTTGCGGGCAGTGTCACGGCGGGCACGGAGCGCCAGAAGCTCTTCCAGCGTTCTCGTATGTGCCGGGGCAGCCGCTCGGGAATTACATCAATCTGTCCGATTCGAGCAAGGACGTGGACGTGCACGGGCAGCAGGGCAAGCTGCTGATGAGGAGCAAGTGCTTTCAGGCGTCTCTGGACATGACCTGTTCGACGTGCCACGACATTCACAAGGCGGAGCCGGACCTGTCGGCGCTTTCACAACGCTGCCTGGGGTGTCATAGGGTGGAAATGACGGCAACGCACAGCAAGGTGGGAAGCGCGCTGGCCAGCAACTGTGTGGACTGCCACATGCCGATGCTGCCGTCGAAGGTGGTCTCGCTCGACATTGATGGCAAGCAGATCCCCGCAAGGTTCCGGACACACTGGATCAGGATTTACAGCGAAGAGGAGCGCAGATAGAAGCAAAGAGGCAATGAAACAATGAAGCAACGACAGGCACAATACATCTGGACTCACCCCACGCATGTGCGGCGCACTCTCCGGAGAAGGTCTGGAGGCGTGTTCGGTCCAAGAAGAAATTATTCGAGGGTGACGCGAGGGTGACGCAGATATCGCAAAAAAAACCCGGCAGAGGCCAACACTGACGTCTTAAGGGGTTGAGACCGTCGCTGCCGAGACGATGCCCCGGTTGGCCGAAGCGGTTCAGGGGTAGATCGGGAGCAACCTACGTACGCCGATTCCTCGAAATCGAATTGAAACCAGCGATTGTGTGTCAGCGGAAGCGGCGGATGACGAGATTGTGTCGGTCGGAGCGGTAGAGGCCGAGGACGTAAAGAAGGACCGCGCCCTTCGTGGAATAAATGACCTGGCGGATGCGCAGGAGCGGTTCGCGGCGCGGGACGCCGAGCAGTTCGGCCGTACGGGGATCGGCGGCGGTGGCGTCCACTTCTTCGTCCGCGTAACCGAGTTCGACGTTATAGTTGCGCTCCAGAGTGGCGAACAACGACTCGCGCTGCAACGGCTCGGACAACAGGCCGGAAAATTGTGAGGCGGAGAGATAGCAGGTCTCGAGCGCAAAAGGTTCTCCGGCCGCGTGCCGCAAGCGTTCGAGCTTGATGACCTTGCTTCTTGGAGAGAGCGAAAGCCGAGCGGTAGCTTCCTGCTCGTTGTCGATGATTTTCGCGAACAGGATTTTCGAGCCAGCTACAAGGCTGCGGCCTCCCATCTGTTCGGTGTAGCTCATCAATTTATTGAAGTGAATCTTGGGTGAGGCGACGAAGGTGCCGACTCCGCGCCGGCGCTCGACAATGCCTTCGTGTTCGAGCGTGGCGAGTGCGTGGCGGGCGGTCATCAGGCTCACGTCGTGTATTTTTGCCAGTTCGCGCTCCGAGGGAACGCCATCGCCCGGACGCAGGGATCCATTCTCAATGGTCTTGCGAATGGCTCCTTGAATCCTCTGGTAGGCAGGGATTCCATTGCCACCTTTTACCGGCATTCTGTTTTCCTCGACAACTTCCCAACAAACCGTGAGCCCTGGCAAAAACGATATTCCCGGAGAGTTATGCGGCAACGCTCCATTTTGGCACTCGAGCCTGGCGGAGTTCTTTGTTCCGTCTCAACCACCTCGCGCACCAACAACGGTTGTGTCGCAACTCCCGCGACCGACAACGCATCTAACGCGGCAACGGACAAGGGCGCACCACCCTCTCGATGCCCTTGCGCGTGATATAGAGCAGAAGCCGACCACCGCTATAGTGCACTCAACCGATTTCTTTTATAAATTAAGATTTTCTACTTGACAAGCTTTTCTTGGTGCTATATAGCTATCCCCACTGTCAGCAAGAGCGCTGACTTGGGGTGCTCGCTGTATATCTATTCATTTCTAACCCGCCGGGGATAGGCTGCTCAGGTGCAGACAGCCTGCATGGGAGGAGCGTTATGAGAAAGTTGCAGTCCGTAGCGTTGGCACTTTTTTGTTTGACGCTAGTTGGGGTTATCTGTGGAGCAAGTGTCGCCTCCGCTCAGGTCGTCACTGCTACCATTACGGGAACAATCACCGATCCGAGCAGCGCGGCGGTTGCAGGCGCAAACGTAACCGCAACGTCAGTCGAACGGGGAGTGGCTTACACGGCCACCACGAACGATGCGGGAATCTACCGCATCTCGAACCTCCCCGTCGGCAACTATGATCTGAAAGTGGAGAAGACCGGATTTCAGACCGCTCTTCGGCCCGCGTTCACTCTGGTGCTCAACCAGGTTGCGCGTATCGATGTAGAAATGAAAATCGGCAACGTGAGCCAGACGATAGAAGTCACAGGCGCTGCTCCTATCCTGAAGACTGATAGCACGCAGGTCGATACCATCATTGACGCGGCCACCAACGTTGCCCTTCCCCTTGCAACCCGCAATTACGTCCAGCTGACTATGCTTGCGCCTGGCACCGTGCATCCGGACCCCAGCTCATTTAACAACGGCGACAATGTGCAGAGCGGTGCGCGGCCGTACATCAACGGGAATCGCGAGCAATCGAATAACTTCCTGCTCGATGGGATGGACAACAACCAAGTTTCAGACAATTTGTTGGGCTATACGCCTGCGCCGGACGCTATCCAGGAATTCAACCTCATTACCAACAATGCGCCCGCGGAATTCGGAAACTTTATGGGTGGCATTGTCAGTGCCACGCTGAAGTCGGGCACCAACAGCTTTCACGGTGACATCTGGGAGTTTTTCCGGAATGACGTCCTGAACGCCAATGAGTGGGGCAACAAAATCAATCCCGCTAGCCCGCCGTCGGCTCGTCCACCTTTACGTTGGAATATGTTTGGGGGAACGCTGGGTGGGCCAGTGATCAAGAACAAGCTGTTCTTCTTCGTGGACTATCAGGGGCAACGTTTCGATCATCCGCCGTCTGTGGCACCGCCAGGCGGTGGGTCGGGCCTTATCTCGGTCTACACCCCCGCTGAGCAGGGTCTACTACCGCCAATTTCTGGATGCCCATCCAACCAATGCGGCGATTTTTCTGCTCTGTTGGCACAGAGCACTCCGATCCAACTCTATAATCCCTGCCAAGGAACTACGGGGCAAAATGGTACTCCTTGTGTAGCAGCGACCACACGCGTGCCATTCGTAAACAATCAGATTCCGTACAGCATGATCAGCCCGGTCGCGAAGGCCTTGTTCGCCTCCTCACTTTATCCGAAGACGGTTAATAATGGGCTCACAGCCAACGCGGTGAATCTATTCGCGCAGGCTTTCAACACGGACCAAGGTGACATCAAGGTCGACTATCGAGCCTCCGACAGAGATCAGATTTCTGGTCGCTTCACGCGTGCGTATCAGAACGATCCTTCCTCAAATTCCCAGCTGCTGTTTGGAAACACCTTCGCAACCGCTCCGATCTGGAGCACCGTTGGCGATTGGACGCGTTCTATCAGCAACACCTTGGTTAACGATATGCGCTTTGGCTGGAACCATGTGGTCCTTAACACGGGTGTTACCTTCGATCCCTCGGTTGGTGCCTTCGGGCAGTCCATCGGAATCGCCAACTCGAATCCGGCCGGGCTCATTGGTCTCCTGTCCCTGGGTCTCGGCGGAGGAACACCGTCAAATGAGGGGACCGGCACGCTGACCAACATCGGGAACCAGTTGATTACACAGAACTTCAACAGTCAGGTGTGGCAGTTTGGCGATGACATCACCTGGACCCGCGGGCGTCACAGCTTCAAGTTTGGTGGACAATATTGGTTCAATATCATCAAGGTTTTCTATTCTGGCAACAGCGGCGAACTCGGCGCATTGACTTTCGGCCCCAATTTTACCGCTTCGGCGCCGACCAATCCGGCGGCAAACACCGGTGAAGGAATGGCCGACTTCTTCCTCGGGCTCCCCACTGCGGTCGGGCGAGGAGTGGCTGGCGGGACATCAAGCACATGGACGCAGACGTCGAGTATCTATGCAGGATACGCTCAGGATACTTGGCGCTATAACGAGCACCTGACCTTGAACCTGGGGCTGCGCTATGAAATCCATACACCCTGGATTGAAAGGGATGATCGTCAGATTAACTACAACACCGTTACCCAGCAGATTCAGTATGCGAATCAGGGCGGAGCCAGTCGTTCGCTCTACAACGGAGTTTACGGCGGCAGGGCTTTGCAACCGCGTCTAGGTTTTGCCTGGACCCCGGGGTGGTCCGGTGGAAAGACCGTTTTCCGTGGCGCTTTCACGATCTCGGATTATTTGGAAGGAACGGGCACAAACCTCCGCCTGCCGAGGAATCCACCGTTTACCCCGGGAGAATCCCTGACGCAGTACGCGTCGCAGCCTCTGCCGGGTTCGACAGCATCGGATGGCATAATCGTCTCGTCTGCCGGCCCAGGCACTACCTGCCCGAACTACTCCTGCCTTGCTCAGAAACTCCTTTTCGCGTGGGACCCTAACGTACAGCCGGCCATTTCCGATCAGTGGAACCTGACCGTGCAGAGGCAGTTCGGGGGCACCACAACCCTTCAGCTCGCATATGTCGGTCAGCGCGGCGTCCACTTGATGGTACCGTTTGACTATGCCCAGAGGGTCTTAGAGCCTAACACCGCTTGCAGTACGCCGCCTTGCACGGCGCCGAGTCCTTTCTTCACGAATAACCCGACGCTGTATGCGGTTCTAGGAAACCCCGCGAATAACAATCTTGGAGCGACAGTTTCCGGCACGCAATCGAACGGCACGATGAGCTACAACGCCTTACAGGCGGTCCTCCAAAAGACCATGGGCAGCGGCCTGCAATACCAGGTGGCCTACACCTTCTCGAAATGCATGTCCAACAACGCCGGCTACTATGGAAGTTGGACAGCGAATAGGCAATCTAGTACGAGCCAACCTTACTGGCAGAACATCTACGATCCGAAGGCCGAGTGGGCACCCTGTTTTTATGATTCCACGCACATCCTCTCTGGCTACGCGATCTATGAACTGCCGTTCGGAAAAGGGAAGAAGTTTGGCAGTGACATGAACACAGCCGCAAATGCAATTGTGGGTGGGTGGACCGTCAGCTCGATCTTGTCGTGGCACACTGGCTTCCCGATGGAGCTTTCTTCCGCCGTGAACGACGGGGTTACATTCAGTCACGCGAGTCCTCTGCGCCCCGATTGCAATGGTACCAACACAGTATTTGGAAGACGTCCATTTACTGGCGCCGGGGGTGGCTTCCTCTGGTTCGACCCCAGCAACTACAGCAATCCGAAAGGTGTTTTCGGGACTTGTGCACCCTATATGGGCGCTGTGCGTGGCCCAGGCCTATACAACTGGGACATCAGCCTTCAGAAGGACGTCCAACTCACCGAGCGATTTAAGGTCCAATTCCGAACTGATTTCCTGAACGCGTTTAATACCGTCAATCCCGCTGCGCCCAATACGACCATAGGTACCACGATGGGCCAAGTCACCGGTGCGCAGCCGGCAAGAAACGTTCAGTTTGCGCTAAAATTCTTGTTCTAAGAACAAACCACGTATAATGAGGCAGGCGCTCACCCCCGCCTGCCTCATTTTTATTTTGGGTGACGACGGCTCGGCTGCTGGTTAGCAGCGCCTGGGCGCTACGACGACATGCTCAAATATTCCGGCAAGATTGCGATCGCTCTTCTAGCGGCCTCGTCATTGTTCCCAAACGCCAGCCTGTTCGCACAGACGACCAAACCTAGCGCGGTAAAACCCGCGCCGGCAATAACTACCGAGAAGGCCATCGATTTGGCGCAACAGGGGCGCTGCAAGGAAGCCTTGCCTACGCTGAAACGAGTGTTGAGTGGCACGGGCTCGAGCGATACGCGGAAGCAGGCCGGGCTAGTGGGTTTGCGCTGCGCTCTGGCGTTAGACGACCGGGACGCCAGCGTTGACTTCCTGCGCCAGTTGCAGAGGGTGTTCCCCAAGGATCCGGACGTTCTTTTCGTTGTTGTGCACGCCTATTCCGACCTGTCGTCCCGCGCCGCGCAGGATTTGGGGCGGTTCGCACCGAATTCCGTTGCGGCGCACAAATTGAACGCGGAAGCGCTCGAGCTCCAAGGGAAGTGGGGCGAAGCCGAGCGTGAGTACGATGACTTGATCGAGAAGCAACCGAATACACCGGGCCTGCATTTTCTTCTGGGCCGCTTGCTGCTCTCGCGGCCTGACGCCGATGCAGCCGCGGCTGAACGCGCGAAACAGGAGTTTCTGAAGGAACTCGAAATCGACCCCAACAACGCGGGTGCGGCATACATCCTGGGCGAGATGGCGCGAAAAGACGAAAACTGGGATGAGGCCATCGCGCGTTTCTCGCAGGCTGCCAAGCTCGATCCGAATTTCGCTGACGCTTTTCTTGGGTGGGGCTCGAGCCTTGTGAGCGTGAAACGCTATGATGAGGCGATCGCTCCCTTGCAGGCCGCCGAGCGCTTGATGGCCTGGAATCCGGCGGTCCACTACACGCTTGCAACAGCGCTGAGCCGGTCGGGGCACAAGGAAGAGGCGGAAAAAGAGTTCGAGATTCACCGCAGCCTGACTGCAAAGTCTCCGCCTGCCCCTGGAGGCGATAAGCCGCAGTAACTCCACTCCGGTTTTGTGAGGAATGAAGAGGATGCCAAGCAGATGCCGCTGGCCGAGGCTCACGCGGCGCGATTTTCTCTCAGGAATGGCAGCCGGGGCGTTGCTCGGACCGCGCTCGGCAGGCCTTCGGTTTTCGGAGGCGGCGCAATATCCCTTCGAAGAGATTCTGGCGGTAAGAAGCGGCATTCACTGGGTGCATTCGAACGGGAAATCGCCCGAAAAATATCTGCCCGAAACCACCGGGGCGGGCTGCGCGTTTTTCGACTACGACAACGACGGGTGGATGGATATCTATTTGGTGAACAGCGGCAAATGCGATTTCCTTACGCCGGACCCGCCGCTGCGCAACGCACTTTACAAAAACAACCGGGATGGCACCTTTACCGACGTCACTGAGAAAGCTGGAGTGGCCGCCGGCGGATTCGGCCAGGGCGTAGCGGTGGGCGATTATGACGGCGACGGCTTTCCCGATCTGTACGTCACGCAATATGGGCGTAGCATCCTGTATCACAACAACGGCGACGGGACCTTCACCGACGTGACCGACAAGGCGGGAGTAGCTGCGCCGGGCTGGGCTTCGAGCGCCGTCTGGTTTGACTACGACAACGATGGACGCCTGGATTTGTTTGTCTGCCGCTTTGTGGATTTCTCGAAAGAGTTGAACAAGCCTTGCGGCGTCCACGAAGACGGGCAAAAGCACTACTGCATCCCGCAAATCTATTCGCCGATGGGCAGCTGGCTTTTCCGTAACAATGGCG
>Ga0306921_10007973_pt1 | contig 11167 bp, 8 predicted proteins | sample sta12Cox44000080_FD_203760 | JGI IMG/M metagenome (GOLD analysis project Ga0306921, IMG submission 203760) | Lab enrichment of tropical soil microbial communities from Luquillo Experimental Forest, Puerto Rico - statoxic.12C.oxic.44.000.080 (v2)... | ecosystem: Environmental > Terrestrial > Soil... | reverse complement strand
GCGTGCCGAACTGCAAGATGCGTACATCAAGGGGGTGCGCCGGCTGCGATGGGACGCAGGGCGCCTCGCCGCGGAACGCGAACGGCGTCTTCGGGAGCTGCTGGTGTACGCCGCCGATCGTTCGCCATTCTGGAAGGAACGACTGGCAGGCCACGATCTGGAAAATTTCACCGAAGCCGACCTCCCCTCGCTGCCGATCCTGACCAAAGCCGAGATGATGGAAGAGTTCGACCGGCTGGTCACGGTCCCCGGGTTGACACGCGCCCGGGTCCAACAGCACCTCGATCAGTTGAGCGGAGATGGCTACCTGGACGACGAGTACCGGGCGATCATCACGTCTGGATATGTCGAAAACCCGTCATTGCACGTCTACGGCTGGGACGCGTTCGTCACCTTCGTGATGCAGGGCTCGCGCTGGACCGGGCGCCGCGGTGAAGACCCGGACTTGGTGCTGGCGCAGTGCTTCAGCGGCAACCCCAAGCATGAATCGGGGATCTTTTACGCCTTCAGCACCTTCGAGAGCGGCGGGCCGACATCGCACTGCTTCGATGCCACGCTCCCCCTAGACGAGATTGTCGACGGTCTCAATAACGCCCGTCCCGCGGTGACAGCTCTCCAAGGGTGGCCGAGCCTGATCTGGGAGCTGGCTGTCGAGGCGATGCAAGGACGCCTCACCATCAAACCGACCTGGGTCAGCGTCGCCGGAGAGATCTGCACCCCGCCCGTGCGCGAGGCGGTTCGGTCCGCGTGGGGGATCGAGGCTTCGGAGTTCTGGGGCTGCTCAGAGGGGACCTACGCCTTTCCGTGCGGCGTCGGAGAAGGGATGCACGTCGCCGACGATCTGGTCATCCTCCAGCCGGCGGATGCCGACGGCAATGTGGTCCCCTATGGGCAACCCGCGGATCGGATGCTGCTGACCAACCTGTTCAACCTGGACCAACCGCTGATCCGCTATGACATGACAGACGCGGTGACGATCTCCGATGACCCGTGTCCGTGCGGTTGCGCTCATCGCCGCATCACCTCGGTCAACGGCCGGATCAACGGAGCCTTCGAGTACGAGGGCGGTGCTCGGGTGCCCCGCGCGGCCATCGAGCGGGCTGTCGTTGCCGCCCCCGGCGTCGCCAACTTCTTCGTGGGCAAGACGCAACGTGGTCTCGACCTCTCCGTGGTGACCGACGGTTCATGCGACATCCAGCGTCTGCAGACTGAACTGATCGACGTGCTGCGCCGGCACGGCGGACCGGAGTCAGAAGTCGTGGTGCACGAGGTCGGCTCTATCGAGCGACTGTCGCGGGGCAAGTGCAGGCAGTTCGACGCCAGGTGAGCTAGCCGGTCGTGGCCTTGTCCAGCGCCTGGTCGATGTCGTCGATGATGTCGTCGATGTGCTCGATCCCGATGGACAGGCGGATCGTCTCCGGCCGGATACCGGCCTTCACCAGCTCCTCGTCGGACAGCTGGCGGTGGGTGGTGGAGGCCGGATGGATGGCCAGGGTCTTGGCGTCCCCCAGATTAAGTAGCCGTTTGACGAGCTGGAGCGAATCGAAGAAGGCCAGTCCCGCGTCGTAGCCGCCCTCGGCCCCGAAGGTGACGATGGACGGCACGCGACCGCGGAGATAGCGCTCGACCAGGTGGTGGTAGGGATGGTCGGGGAAACCGGCGAAGCTCACCCAGGCCACCCGGGAATCGGCGGCCAGGTAGTCGGCCACGGCCCGGGCGTTAGCCTCGTGCCGCTCGAGCCGCACGGCCATCGTCTCGAGGCCCTGCAGGAGCATGAAGGCGTTGAACGGGGAGAGGGTGGCGCCGCTGTTGCGCAGCTGAATGGACCGGGCCCGCACGGTGAAGGGCCGCTCGGGGAAGTCGCGGGCGAACACGACGCCGTGGAAGGCGGGCTCGGGCTGGTTGAACATGGGGAAGCGGTCCGGGTGGTCGGCCCACGGGAACCGGCCGCCGTCCACGATTGCCCCGCCGAGGGTCGTGCCGTGGCCGCCCACGAACTTGGTCAGCGAGTGGACGACCACATCGGCCCCGTGCTCGAAGGGCTTGAGCATGAGCGGCGTGGCCACCGTGTTGTCCGCGATGAGCGGCACGCCGGAGGCGTGGGCCACGGCGGCCACGGCCTCGAGGTCCACGATGTTGCCGGCCGGGTTGCCGATGGTCTCGCAGAAGACGGCGCGGGTGTTCTCGTCAATGAGGGGGGCGATCGACTCGGCTCGGTCGTCGGCGGCCAAGCGGGCCTCAATGCCCAGCGTGGGCAGCACGTGGGCGCAGTAGGTGAAGGTGGCCCCGTAGAGCTGGGGGGCCACCACGATGTTCGAGCCGGCACCGGCCACCGTCAGGATCGCGTAGCTGACAGCGGCCATGCCCGAAGCCACCACCAGGGCCGCCGTCCCCCCTTCGAGGGCGCAGATGCGCTGCTCGAGGACGTCTAAGGTCGGGTTGTTGAGCCGGTTGTAGTGGAAGCCGGGGGTCTCGAGGTCGAGCACGGCACCGGCGTGTTCGGCGTTGATGAAGTCGTGGGCCACGGTCTGGTAAATGGGCACGGCCACGGCCCGCGTCCCGTCGGGTGTGTAGCCGCCGTGGATGGCGATGGTCTCGTCGTGCATGGCCTCAGGCGCTCCTCTTCTGGATGGTGCCCAACAAGTTGGCGTAAAGACGCAGGGCCGCGTCTCGCCACGGCCACGGCGCGCGGGCGCAGACCTCGTCGAAGGGGAAGGCGGCCACCAGGACCGGGTCCCGCTCGCCGCCCACCACCCGCTTGTGCAGCAGGCGGAGCTCTTCCCAGTCCGGGCCCGCTACGCAATCCCTTGGGAGGCAGGGTAATTCGTCGCGTTCGTGGCCGGTGTAGCGACGCATGTCCCGGACGTACTCGCGCACGAGGCTCGACGGGTCGTACTCGGGATGGGCCTGGACCAGCACGACCTCGGACCGGCCCACCGTCCTCGTGACCACGCTCCACCCCACCTCCTCCGACTGCAGGGCCACCGCGTAGCCGGCGGCGGCCACCGCCTCTGTGGGCACGGTGTTGAGCCGCGAGTGGGGCAGGACGACCGGACCGTCGAACCCGGCGGCCAGAGGGTGGGTCGGGTCGGCCTCCTGGGCGAAGACGCCCGTGCACTTGACCGGCAGGGTGGTCCGTTCGACGCCGTCGAAGAGGGCCAGGGCGGCGTGGGCCGCCAGGCAGGACAGCACCATGGCCGGCACGTTGTCGCTCCCCCACCGCAGTAGGCCGCACAGATCGGACCAGTAGGGCTCGTCCTCGATGCGGGACTCGATTGGGTTGCAGCCGGTCACTACCAGCAGGTCGGGGGGGTCCGAGGTGATGCCCTCGAGGGGGCGGTATTCGGCGGCGATACGGGCCCGGATCCGCTCGCCGCGGGGCACCCCGGCCATGGTGTGGCGGGTCACGACGACCGTCTCACACCCGGACCCGGCGTCCAGAAGGCCCACGAACTGTCGCTCGGTGGCATCGAAGGCGGCGTCGGGCATGTTGTTGACCAGGGCGCACGTCCACCGCACCGGTCCCTCGGCCCCGTCCCACGCCGTCCCCGGGTCGAGGGCCCCGGCCAGTCGAACGCCCATCGCCGCTCAATTCCTCTCGTCGGTATAGGTGACCGTGACCTCCTGGTGGAGGAGCCGGTAGGCCGCCTGCAACTGCTCCTCGTCGTCGGTCGAGCCGACCACGGCCACGATGTGGTTGCCGGAGCCGTCCCGCCAGTCCAGGGCGGCCCCAGGGCGCTGGTGGACGCTCACCGAGTCCACCCCGGCGTGGTCGCTGAAGTCGTTGATGCCCTCGATGGCCGTCACCGTGGCCGAGACGGTCGGCGGCTGGAGGAAGAAGCGGTAGCCGATGCGGTCGGTGGCCACTGGCCCGTCGACGGACACCGGCTCGCCCAGGGCCACCCGCAGTGTGAGGTCGAGCAGGCTGACGCCGGCGGCCCGCTCCAGCATCTCGGGCACACCGCCGCCCACCCGTCCGTTGACCTCGATGATGCGGGGCCCGTCGGGTGTGAACTTGACCTCGGTGTGCAGGCACCCGGTGCGTACCGCGAGGGCGTCGATGGCCCGGGTGGCCAGGTCCAGGACGGCCGAGCGGCTCCCTGCGTCGAGGGCGGCGGGGATGAAGAACCCGGTCTCACGGAAGTTTTCGGCCGGCGGGAAGCGGCCGGTCAGGGCCAGGTGGCTGATGGCGCCGTCGGCCACCACGCTCTCGACCGACACGTAGCCGGCGTAGGGGTCGCCGGCCCGGGCTGGATCGTCGGCCAGGTAACCCTCGAGGACCATGTCGGGGCGGCCCGGGCCGAGGGTGTCGAGCAGCTTCTCGAGCTCGGCACGGTCGCGGGCCAGGAAGGTGCAGCGGCTGCCCTGGGCCGAACGGGGCTTGAGGACGGCGGGCCACCCCACCTCGGCCTCGACGGCCGAGAGCTCGGACTGGTAGGGACGGACGAGGTGGCAGGGGGGCATGTCGAGGCCGGCGTCGGACAGGACCCGGCGCTGGCGGGCCTTGTCGGTGAGGGCGGTGGCGGTCGCCGGGCTGTGGAAGGGGAGGCCCAGCCCCTCGGCCACATGCGCCAGTTCGACCATGCCGGCGTCGAGGTATGTGGTCATACCGTCGGGCTCCCAGTCGGCCAGAATCTTGACCGCCTGCTCGGTGCTCATGCCCTCGAGGTCGACAACGGGGCCGAACCGGTTGAGGAGATCGGCCATCTCGCCCATCCCCGGCACGGCCGTGTCGATCATCCACAGCAGGTCGCAGTGGCCGGCGGCCGCTTCGGCCAGCTGCATCACGGGAACACAACGCGGCGGCCCGTAGCCCACCGCCACCAACGGCCGCGCCCGTCCGGTCGTGGAATCCATCATGTGCTCAGCCGATGACGGCCTCGACGCAGTCCTGGGCGTCGTAGACGGCCCGGAGGCGGCTCCGGGGCGAGGGGATGACGGCCTCGACGCAGTCCTGGGCGTCGTAGACGGCCCGGAGGCGGCTGCGGGGCGAGGGCAGGTAGTGGGTGAAGTAGCGCACCCCCTCGGTGAGCACGCCCAGCACGGAGAGGTTGGGCTGGAGCCGGCCCTCGGTGTCGTAGGGGTGGAAGTCCTCACTGATGGCCACGCTGCCCACGGGCGTGTCACCGTAGCTGAGCTGGGTCAGCCTTCCCTTGGCGTAGAGACGGTTGAGCAGGGGCGAGGCCGACCGGGCCAGCTTGGGCAGGTCGAGATGGCCCCGCACCACCCCGTCGACCGTCACGGCCGTCGGCTCGTCAAGGGCCGTGGAGCTCAGGTGGACGCCGTCGGGGCAGGCGGCCAGCTCCGGGTTCGGTCCGAGCGGGATGCGCACCACCCCGGCGTCGAGCAGCCCCAGCAGCTGCTGGGAGCGCATGGGTGGGGGGCCCGCCTCCAGGCGGTTGATGCGGCCCCGGACGTTGGACTGGAAGTCGATGTAGGAGTCGAGGTGGAGACCACCGAACTCGATGATCGAACGCAGCTGGTCGCGGAGGATGCGCAGCACCTCCTCGGCCGCCTTGACCGGGCTCCCCCCGGGTCGCAGGGCCTCGGTGAGATCGGCCTCGATCATGTCGTAGACCTGGCCCTGGTAGTCGGCGGCCGACGTGTAGTGGCTGTCTGACCCGGCGAAGACGTGGGTGACCGGGTCGAAGCGCCCGTAAAGCGCCTCGAGACTGTCGACGGCCTTGTCGTAGTGCCCGTTGTCCCAGCCGCGGCGGAGGACGGTGCGGACCTCGGTCGACTCCACGTCGCCCCCGGCCAGCAAGGCGGAGTGTGTGTAGTAGCGCGCCTGCATCTCGGCGAAGATGAGGGGGAGGAGCTCGGCCCGGAAGTCCACGTGCCGGCGCACCGTGACTCCAACCTTGTTGCGCGGCCGACGTTCTCGGAAGGTACGGTGCGGGGGATGGGTACGTCTCCATCCCTGGCCGGCAGGCAGCCGGCGACCGTACCCGCCCGGATTGGTCAGCGCCGCGAACTCCTCGGGGGTGCACACCACCGGCTGGTACTGCCCGGTGGGGTCAACTCCAGTGGCCGACTTGGCGCAGTGGGGCACGCCCGAGCGCGAGTAGAGGGTGATGGTCGGCTCCCGGCCCGAGGGCACGTACCGCAAGCGGTCGGCCCGGTCGCACCGGTCCTCGAAGGTCCCGCCTCGTCCGATGGTGAGGGCGGTGAGGACGTCGTAGCCGACCAGGCCCATGCCGGCCACGGCCAACGAGGATCCGGCCGGAGCGCTCTGGTCTAAGCACTCGATGGGGTAGGGCCGCAGGTAGTGCGCGCCACCGCCGGCTCCGGGCTCGTCGTTCCAGGTGTGCCCCGAGGTCAGCACCACGTGGTCGACGGTGAGAGTGGTGCCGTTGTCGAGCAGCACCGCCTCGCGCCGTTGGAGGACCGGCGAGATGTCCACGGCCGCCGCGTAGTGCCGGACGATCTCGAGGTTGGGCGGGGCGTAGGCCACCAGCGTGTCGTAGAACCAGGCCAGGTACTCGCCCATCAACCGCCGGGGCAGGTAGTCGGTGGGCAGGATGGGGTCACCCTCGGCGCCGATGCGGCACTCGTAACCGACCCAGCGGTAGCCGCAGCCCACCGCCCACTGGTGCAGGCCCATGGCGTAGGGGGGGAGGGCGTCCCCGTCGGGGGCGGCGTAGAGGGAGAGCTGACCGCAGGCGTTGTTGAGGACCAGGAAGTCGGGCTGCTCGGTGGCGTAAGCCCCGCCTCCGAGCTGAGACGGCTCTACGACGTGCACTCGCACCGGCGTCCCTACCCGCCGGGCCCGGCTCACCGTCCGCTCCAAGACGCACAGACCCCACGAGCCGAGCCCCACGATGGCCATCTCGATCATCGGACGCGTCCCATACATGCCACCTCAGAAGTCAGCGCGTTTGCATCCGGCCGCTCGCGAGTGGCTCTTTCCTCACGCGCGACTACGAACGACATGTGGTCCTCCTAACGGAAGCAGACCGACTCGGGTGGACCGCGGTTACCGCGGCGGCTAAGGTGCGATGCACATATACCAATGTTACACCTGACCCGCTACTATACATACTATTATCTTGGAACCTCACTATTAGCCAACTTTTGGTTTATTCACGACTGGAAAGCATCCTTGCACCAGGGAGGATCGGTAGACAACAGACCGAGCGGTCAGGCCAGGTAGTTCGTCGAGGGAGTATCCGGCTGAGCTGTGGGCGCGGGCGTCGCGGTGCGCGACGCGCGGCCAGCCGACGAATTTATCGTGGATGAGCAACGATTCCGAGCGCGCCGGTCACGAGACCGGCCATCAGCGACCATCGGCGTTCGAACCCGATTTAGACCGGCTTTCCTCGATCGCGGCCGCGGTGAGTCGGCGGACCGCGTGGACCAGCGCGTCGACATCGTGGGTCGTGGTGGCAAAGGAGGTGACGAAACGGACGACACAGGGTTCCCAACGGCCGTGGTAAAAGCCGTAACCCTGGTCCAGAAGTCCGTCGATGATCTGCTGGGGCAGGCGGCAGAAGAGGATGTTCGCCTGTGTGCCCGCAAGGCGAGTGCCGGGAATGGACTTCAGCCCCCCTTCGAGCCGCGCGGTCATGGCATTGGCGTGCCGGGCATTGCGCAGCCACAGATCGTCGGCGAGGTAGGCGTCGAGTTGGGCAGCGGCGAAACGCATCTTGGAAGCGAGTTGTCCGGCTCGCTTAGCCCGGAAGCTGAGCTCGGTGGTCACGGAGCGGTCGAAGACGACGATCGCATCGGCGGTTATGCCCCCGTTCTTGGTGGCGCCAAAGGACAGGATGTCCACGCCAGCGCGCCACGTTAGCTCGGCGGGGTTGCAGCCTAATGCGGCGACGGCGTTGGCGAGGCGGGCGCCGTCCATGTGAACGCGCAGGCCCGCGTGCTTCGCAATGCCGGCAAGGTGTCCGATCTCGGCGGGGGTGTATACCGCGCCGGTCTCCGTTGCCTGGGTGAGGCTCAACACGGAGGGTTGCACGCTGTGCACGTCTCCAACCTTGTGGTGCACCGCCGCCTGCAGCTCGTCGGCGTCGATCTTGGCGTTTTCCCCACCCAGGGCAATGAGTTTGGCACCCCCAGTGAAGAACTCCGGTGCGCCGCACTCGTCGTTGTTGATGTGGCTGTCGCGGTGGCATAACACGCTGCCCCACGGTGGGGTCAGCGCGGCCAAGCTCAATGCGTTCGCCGCCGAGCCGGTGGAAACGGGGAGTAGATCGACGTCGCAATCAAAGATCTCGCTGAAGCGGCGTCGTGCGCTCAAAGTCCAACTGTCGGTGCCATAGGGCGGTGCCTGCCCGGAGGCTGCCGCCGCAACAGCTGCGATGATCTCGGGTGCACCACCAGCGGTGTTGTCGCTGACGAAGGAGGCCCCGGTCAGATCTGCGACGGCCGATGGTCTCCGGCGATGGCGAGGATGCAGAGAGAGCGAATGTTGGACTGAGTCTAAGGATGCAAGGCTGGTCATGTTTCGGCTGCCAACCTCGGAGTGAAGTGCTGCGCGACTCGCAGCCGCCAGGCCACCGACCGAACTGACTGAGGGCGATCAACCGTAGCTAGCGCTCGTCCATCCACAGCTGCTCCGTCAAATCGTCAAACGTCAACAGCACAAACGGATCGTCGCGCCTCACCGTCGCCGAGCTGCTCATCCTGGCCAGCACCGTCCAACCCTCACAATGCCGCAACTGCACCACCAGATTCGCGACTGCATCGACGCCAGAAAGCGCGCATAACGCGGCCGGCACGGTATGGAAGATTTCAGGAAACGCCGACCCCGGCAACCCGTCCCGCTCGTAACCCACCATCTCGGCAAACGCCCTATTGGCAAACAAGATGATGCCGTCTCGCGTCATAGCGAGCGTAGGAACCGGGAACCGCTCCAACGCCACCAGAGCAGGTAACCGCCTCAAGTGATCCATCGGTGAATCGCCGGAACTTCCATTGCGCCGCCGCTCAATCCGCGCACTGCCGTCAATCACGGCGCCGTCGCCCGGGCACTCGTGTGAGCCCCCCGCACGCGACAGCGCACCAGACATGGATGGCACAGACACCGCCATCTCCGGTTGCTGGGTCACGACCGACATGTGCTCCTCCTCATGGAAGTAAGCCGATCCGGAGACGGGCGGGGTTGCCGCAACGCCGAGGTGCGACCGTGTGGATACCGATCACTCACCTGAGAGAGTAGTATACATACTATTAGATGGAATAAAAGCCCATTGATAGGGTTGATAGTCTTTCAGAGACGCAGATTGTGGATTAAGCTCTGAATATTAGGTATAGATCAGACCAGAGCAACGGAAGACTTCGACTGACACCAGCGCTGCCCCGAGCGGGTCAGCGCACCCGGCGGGTCACCACCCCATCATCGAAGGGGCTGACTCGGCGGCGGAATTGCCTTGGCGGGAAGCGATCGCCGGCTGCGCAGCAACCGCGACGAGGCGGGGAGAGCGATGACTGAGGCCAGCGAACGACGAGCCGACACCACACGCAATCGACTCATCGCCGCCGCATCCCAGCAGTTCGCCCACCGCCCCTACAGCATGGTCAGCCTCGATGACATCCTGGCAGCGGCCGGACTCACCAAAGGGGCAATGTATTTTCACTTCGCCTCTAAGCAGGCGCTGGCCCTGGCGATCATCGACGACCTCACCGAAATGACCCGTGCAGCAGCCGTCGAGTTGCTTGCGCGCAAGATGTCGGGACTGGAAACACTGATCGATCTTGTATTCGTCCGTGCCGTTCAAGAGACGCAACACGACGTGGCCCGAGCCGGCACCCGACTGCTCGAGACCCTGGACAACCCAACCTCCCCGCCCCTCGCACTGTGGCAATCACGGATGGAGTTTGTCACCACCCTCGTCCAAAAAGCAGTCACCGAGGGCGACGTCACCGACCAGCACGATCCCGAAGACATCGCCAAAATGTTGGTGGCACTGTGGGTGGGTGTCCGTCGAACCAGCGATCTCGACCAACCCGAGCACTACCTCGACGACCTCCAAAAAGCATGGATATTGGCACTACCCAGCTTCGCCAATCCCGATCGAATCGACTACTTCACCCAATTCATCCAACGACGCCACGCACTCGCGTGAAAAAGTTTCCGCTACAGGCGCTCTCACCATGAACTCACGCCACCGCCGCCTACCTTTAGGCCACCACTGTTCGCCTTCACCCACGGAGAGTGACATAGGTACCGATTGGCCACGGCGCCAGCACGCGTCTACGGCACTCCGGGAGGTCTAGGAAGCATGGTGCCACAAGCACGGTCTGAAACCACTCGGCGAAAGATCCTTGATGCCGCGATAGATGTGTTCAGCGAGGTCGGGTATGCGGCCGCGGGACTTGGTGAAGTGATCGAGCGTGCGGGAATGACCAAAGGCGCCCTCTACCACCACTTCGACTCAAAAGAAGCGTTGGCAACCGCCATCATTGAACAAGGCACCAACCTAACCCGCGACGCGTTCCGCCACGTGTGCGAATTGCCCTCGCCCGCACTCGAGAACATGATCCACGGTGCCTTCATCGTCGCAGACCTCCTTGTCTCCGACAAAACAGCCCGCACAGCCGAACAACTCACCCGCGGACTGGCCGAATTCAACAGCACAGCCTCTCAAGTATGGAGCGGCCGGTTGGATGCGATGACGACACGAGCCAGCCTCGCAAGCGCCGAAGGCGACCTCCGCGAAGGCCTCGATCCCTACGTGGTCAGCGAATCAATCCTCAACGCCACGCTCGGCGCCCAACTACTCTCCAAGACAGCAGACGGCAACGACCACATCAAGCGACTAAGCCGATCCCTAGAACTTCTCCTGCCGGCAATTGTTGCCGACACATCGCTGGCCTATTTTCGGGAGTTTCTTGCCCGCGAGGCCCTGCGCCACCGCCAGGCCACCGACCCGACTGACTGAGCACAATCAACCGTAATTAGCGCTCATCCATCCACTGCCGCTCCGTCAAATCGTCAAACGTCACCAACACAACCGGATCGTCGCGCCTCACCATCGCCGAGTTGCTCATCCTGGCCCGCACCGTCCAACCCTCACAATGCCGCAACCGCACCACCAGATTGGCCAGCGCATCGACGCCAGACAGCGCGGCTAGCCCGGCCGGCACGGTATGGAAGATCTCGGGAAACACCGACCCCGCCAACCCGCCCTGCTCGTAACCCACCATCTCGGCAAACGCC
>Ga0306921_10007971_pt1 | contig 11169 bp, 6 predicted proteins | sample sta12Cox44000080_FD_203760 | JGI IMG/M metagenome (GOLD analysis project Ga0306921, IMG submission 203760) | Lab enrichment of tropical soil microbial communities from Luquillo Experimental Forest, Puerto Rico - statoxic.12C.oxic.44.000.080 (v2)... | ecosystem: Environmental > Terrestrial > Soil... | reverse complement strand
GAAGTTTGAGTTTTTGATTCCACGTGTGCAACACACTGAAGAAACCAATCTCTGCACCGAGGTGTCTCGGATCGCGAGCGACTTCGAGAAGGGTTTCCGCGCTGGTACGAAACAAGAGATCGTAGAGAACCTTTTTGTTGTACAGCACCAACGGGGCCAGGCGGCGAGGGAGGGTGAAGACCACGTGTAGGTAGCGCGTGGGGAGAAGTTCTCGTCGACGTGCTGCAATCCACCGTTCGCGAGCAGCGGTCTGACACTTCGGGCAGTGGCGATCACGGCAACTGTTATACGAGATGGCGGTGCGATGTGCGCAGCGAGTGCACTCATCGAGGTGCCCGCCGAGCGCAGCCGTACGACAGCGCGCAATGGCCAGTAAAACCTTGACATGCCTCCAACGGATCCACTGGCGGCTTCGTTCGACGAAGGCAGCTCCAGCGGTGCGGATGAGATCGGCAATCTCGAGCGCCGGCGGGGTCACTGGGGCACCTCCTCCCCAACCGTGACCCACACTTATATCAAAACCGCTCGGCAATCACTGCTCCGCTCGTCATGCGTAGCGTCCGCCGCCGGGCGGCTACGTCCTAACGCCGTAATCGCCGATTTGAATTTGGCCCCAGGGCGAGGACTAATCGGGCACCGACTACTCGCTAGTGACCTGAAAGCGCTTCTTTTGAAAGACAACGTTGAGTTCTGTTGCCGAAGGGCGAAGCGTGGTGCGGTCGCTAAACATCCCGGAAACTTGAAGGTTCGTCGCGCCTGTGCTTATTCCGGGAAACCACTCGGGATAGAACCAAGTCCAACCGATGATGTTGCGGTTGTTACTGGCCCAAATCAGCTGACTGTGGACGTAGGCAGATTGGCCAGCGTCGGTATAGGGGAAGTCAGGAATTGGCGGATAGAACCATGAGAGAGACGCGGCCGGATACCCGTTTTCCGCAATGTATATCGGCTTGCCGAGCGCGCCGATACGGTTCACGAGATCGTTCCAGCGCTGAAAATAATCAGCGGCGGTGAGGCTGGAGAGATCGGTCGAGTCCACATAGGGAAGGGAAAGTCCAGCGACATCGTAGGGCACGTTGAGATCCTGCATCGTCTTGAAGAATGCATAGGCCGTTTCCATGCCCGGGCTGTTTGTGGCGGACTCAATGTGCAGGACGATTTTGGCATTGGGATCGGCCTGCCGGACACCGGCGATACCTGCCTTGAGCAATGTCGCCTCAATCGGCCAGACAGAGCTTTGCAGGTACGAAACCGACTCGCCGACGTTTACACCCGGAGGAGCAGGAATCCGCTGGCCAGGCAAGAAATTCAGGATGCCCGTCAGGATTTCGTTGCCGATGTCGTAATAGTCTACCTTGATGCCCTGGGCGCGCAGGTACGAAGTGGAGTCGTTCGTGTACTGCTGCACGGCGGTGGCGGTATCGCTGACGCTCAGGTTGGCCCAGGCGGCGGGCGCGTTCTGCAGGCCGGCATTGGCGGGACCGTCGCTAAGGTAGTAGCAGGCGTTGATTCTCGTTCCCGCTGCCATGGAATCCTTGAACAGCTGTGTCATCATCTGCAGCGACGACCAAAACGATTGCTGCCAAACCAGCGTGTGCCACTGCCACGGCGGCGTGGAAGCAAGAGTGGGGTCGCTAACGGTGGTCATGCATCCGCGGCCCATGACCATGCCCTGCGCATGCAGTTGCTCGATGGGGCGATACGTTGAGTATCCGCCAAACCAGCGGTCAATCACCTCCTGGACGAACTGCCCGCCGATGAAGAAGTCTGATGCGGCGCGGGGAGAGTCCTCAAGGTCAGCATCACTTGGGCGTCGCCTAAGGAACGCGGCTGGGAGTTGGTACGGAACGTAATCAATCGTGCCGGAATTGACGCGGAAATTATTGAAGGTGGTGGTGAAACTCACGTGCGTGACAATATTCCCGGCGGTCAGATAGAGGCGGATGGGCTTATCGAAAGCAGGCGCGGTGGCAAGTTCTGTCCACCCATCGCCAGTGTTGTAGGAGAAATGATATGTGCCGGCGCTGGAGACGATGCGCAGGGAACCGCTGGCGGCGGTGCTGGGAACCGACACTGATGTCGGGCTGCCGCCGAGAGGAACGTTGGAATAAAAGTTGATGCTTTCCGTGGCAGAGAACCGGCCTCGAAAGATGACCATCCAGTTGGGATCGTCCAGATAAACGGCTATGCCGCCGCCGTTCAGTTGAGGGTTGGTGTCCCCGGTCGGGAATGCGGTATACCATCCGCTGCCCAGATTGAAGTCCACTTGGGCGTCGAAGTCGCCGGTGAAGTGATACAGGGTGAACGCTCGAATCTGCGAGAAGCCGGCGGGGCCATTGAGCGACACCTGTAAACCCGGCCCGGTGGAGATGGTCGCGCCATTTTGCGGAAAAAGGTCCCAACGGCTAAGGTTCAGACGCGTGCCGGTGAAGGAATCGGTGAACACAGGAGCAGTTTGGGCGTGCAACGTCGAGGTGGCCAAGAGCAGCGCTATAACCCAAAATCTCCTCTTTGGCCTGGAAAGCATCCGCCACAATGCTCTCATGTCGCCTGGTTGCGAACGTGGTGAGAAGAATTTCATCTGGTCCACCCTTGCGGGCAAATGTTACGAGTCCTCGCGAGCCATTCGACGAAAGGGGCCTGGTAACCTGGTGCGGGGTGGCCGAACTCTAGAAGCAGCGAAGAAAATTGTCAAGTCCCGTGTAACGACATTCGCGGTAACTTGGAATTCCTCTTGCTCTCCTTGATGTGCTGCACCTCCGCATCGAGTCCATGATCTTGTCGGGGCTATAGTCGATGCTGTGCAAGGAGGTGCTGAACTCGACCGCGATCTCCGCCGCCGTGGTGGCTTCGCAAATTTGGCTGTCGCTCAAAAGCGGCAATGGAAGCCCTCGTATCGACAACACCGCGATAGATAGAAATACATCATCATTTTTAGGGGCAATAAGGGGGCACTAAGGATTCCATTGTGTTCCTTTCAATGACTTAGAAGGCCGAGGTGCGCCGCAAAACTCCTTTGTTTCCATACAGCTGGCGGATTCGAATCCCATCGGCTCCACCAAATTATTTATTATCAACTACTTACAGCATACCTATAGGTACTAAAAACCGAAGAACTGGCGAACTACGGTCTGGCGTTTCCTTCTCGAGCCCAAGATGGGTACGATTTTCGTGATGGTAGGACATGAACTCAGAGAGCAAGCGTTTCAGGTGGGATTCATTGAGTGCGATGATGTGATCCAACAGGTCCCGGCGGCAACTTCCTACCCAGCACTCCGCGATCCCGTTTTGCCAAGGGTATTTTCCGAGGCTCTCAATTTTGATCCTCGGGGGCGATGCCGGTGCTCACCTCCATATCCTCGGGCCTAGTTGATTTTTGCCACGAGGGAACTTGATTGCCGGTTTCCTACAAATCAGGAGTTGGCATCTTCGATGCAGCTGCTCCGATGGCCTTCTCCTCCAGCAAAATCCCATTCGTACCACATCTGATTGCCGCCCAAGACGGCGTGGGGACGGGCCAAGGTCGGATCTAGCTCCAGCGCCTTGCGGGCAGCTGCATTTGCCTTCGAGGCGTATTCGCTGGGAGCGCCACCAAGCATAGGCAATTCGATATAGGCATCGGCCAGACCCGAATATGGCAAAACATAGCCTGGGTCTTTCGCGATGGCTTGATAGAAATAGGAGATTGCCGTTTCGATATCCGGACGTGTCAGTTTGTTCCAGTAATATCGACCCTTCAGGTACAGCTCGTACGCTTCCGGGCTTTGGGTACCCTGTTTGGTGACCTGTTGTTTTTCTGAGGTGCTGAGTTTGGAACGCAACTTCTCCGCGATGTCGCCCGCAATCTGCTGCGGTAACCCGACAATGTTTGCACTCTTCAAGCTGTAGTGTTGCCCCCAAATCTCAGTGTTATCCCTAACATCAGTAAGTTCGGCGCTTACTTCGATGCTGTCCCCCCGTGGCACCACTCGTCCGCTCACTAGTGCGGCCACGCCCAATTCATTGCCAATCTTTTGCATGTCAACATCCTTCCCCTTGTAGTGGAAGACTGAGTTACGCGACTTCACTTTCAATTCAGGCACGCGGGCAAGACTTCCGATCAACGACTCAGTGATACCGTCGCTGAGATAGTCGGTATTGATCTCGCCATCGTTGGTGAAGGGCAGCACGGCAATGGAATCAATCTGCGCGGTCCTAGACCGCACGTACCAAGTGCCAATTGTCGCCAGTCCGATGACGGCGATGAAGCCTGCAAGGACAACCCAGAGCTTGCCGCGTTTGAGAGGCTTGTCGGGCAATGCTGGTACTCCTGCCTTGCTGGACTCCGTGTCGCGCTTCAACCGTTGGAGGTCGGCGCAAATTTCAGACCCATGTTGGTAACGCAGCTTCCGATCTTTCTCCAGCGATTTCGCGACAATGTGCTCCAGTTCCGGTGGCAGGTCGGGATTCACACGCGTCAGTGGGGTTGGCGTGCGATTGAGAACTCCCTCTAAGACAATTGCAGATGTAGCACCCGGAAACGCCATTCGCCCCGTGGCCATCTCGTAGAGCACCGCACCGAACGAGAACAAATCCGTCCGCAGGTCCAGTTCTTTACCGCGCGCCTGTTCTGGAGACATGTATGCCATGGTGCCCACGGTCCCACCCGGACTCGTTAGCGCTTCTTCTGTAGCTTCGGTCGGTAACGCGGAAACACCTCCTCCGTCAGCAAAAAGTGAAACCTTCGCCAGACCAAAGTCCAGAGTTTTGGCGTGACCCCGTTCAGTGACGAATATGTTGGCTGGTTTGATGTCCCGATGAATGATTCCCTTGCGATGAGCCGCATCGAGCGCATCTGCAACCTCGATTGCTACGCTGAGCAGGTGCTCAAATTCCATGGGTCGACCCCCGATGGCGTGCTTAAGGGTCTTGCCTTCCAGGTATTCCATGGCGATGAAGGCCCTGCCGTTCTCTTCGCCAATATCGTGAATCGTGCAAATGTTTGGGTGGTTCAGAGCCGAGGCGGCTTTGGCTTCACGCCGAAATCGCTCCAATGCTTGACGGTCTCGGGCGACATCTTCCGGTAGGAATTTGAGTGCAACAAAGCGGTCGAGCCGGGTGTCTTGGGCTTTGTACACCACGCCCATTCCACCACCGCCGAGTCTTTCGAGGATGCGGTAATGTGAGACGGTCTGCCCGATGAGGGTGTCGGAACCCGTCATAGTGGCGTCATCTTAGCACCGTCCACCCCTTTGGGGTCGTTGTATGGACTGCACCAGGTAAACATTGGGATTGCCGTCGGCAATGCGTCCGACACGTCGAAGCTCTCACTCAGCAGGGAGTCCTTTTTGAATTGACAACCGGCTTACGTGGTGTATGATTGCTGCAACATAACCACTTGACAATCATCTGGGGGCCGAGTTGTTGCCGCTCGCGGAACCTGGATACGCACATGCTGCCCTCCGACACTCAGAAATAGTCTGTTCGAGCCAAGAAGCACGTCATGAAACCGCAACCACAGCTTGAAGGTCAGCCGCGGAGAATTGTTGGGTTTCATCTAGATGATAAGTTGGATTGGGTTGCTGACTTGGACTGTGGACATCAGCAGCACGTCCGACATAATCCGCCGTGGACCGACCGCCATTGGGTCACGACAGCCCAAGGGAGGCAGGCGCATATCGGCCAAGAGCTGCGGTGCTTAGCGTGCAGGCGAGACGATTAACCTATTCTACCGAGCGTATGATTTCCCGCACAAATCCAGTGAACGGGGGAGACTAGCGAGTCGGCGGAGAGAGCGCTTCAAGCATCCGCGAAATTCCTGCAACTGGCGTGCTGTGAGGCACGGCTTTGGAACGACCTGAACAGCTTGCCCTTTTCGAAGAAAGAGGAATCCCCGATAATCCTCGACACATCTCCCAAGGGATGCCCAGTCTGTTTTGACGGAACCCTTCTGGAAATTCACCTACCTGTGTCTCATCGGCTCTTACTGTTCCGTCGGTTGACACAAGCTCGCAAGCATGACGACAATGTCCAGCAATTGGAGGGACAAGCATGAATTCTTCGCGGCTAGTTTTGGCGGCTGTTGTGCTGCTGCTCCCAGCGCTTGCATGGAATCAGACGGCCACGGCTCCCCATAGTGCCAAAAACAACGATGAGGCCGAGATCAGGGCCTTGCTTGATCGCTGGGCCAAAGCATTCGATGCTCACGACATTGAGGGCATCATGTCAAACTATGCCCCCGGAGACGCTGTCGTCGCCTACGATATTTCGCCGCCGCTGCAGTACAAAGGTAAGGAGGCCTATCGGAAAGATTATTTGGAGTTCCTCGCCCAATATGATGGCCCAATTCATGTAGAGTACCGCGATATGCGGATCCTCAGTAGCGGGGATGTCGGGTTCGTCCATTCGCTGGAACGGTTCTCCGGGAAGCTGAAAACCGGTCAGCAATCTGATATGTGGCTTCGCTATACGGGCGGTTTGCGCAAGATTGACGGGAAATGGCTAATCGTTCATGACCACGTATCGGTGCCAACCGACTTCGAGAGTGGTAAAGCGGTGCTGGACCTCAAGCCATAAATTTTCCGCTTCCGACTCGCGGCAAACGTCATCCGCGGCCCGCTCGACACCAGTGCGTCCTAAGTCCGCTAATGGCCGATGTGGGTATTGGCACGAACCTTGTCATCAACGCCCGATATGTACTTCAGCAAAATGAGTGAGTGAAGGCTCTTACCGAGACTAGAGTAGGTGGGAATCGAGGAGGTCTGATGGATCTGACACGCCGCGAACTGTGCTTAGGTTTCCCTGTTGCGTTGCTGCCTGCGTTGCTCGCGACAGAGCGCGCGCAACAGCCGACCGCAATGCCGTCATCAATGTATCCGTTCGACAAGCTGCCCGTGCAAACGACCAAAGGCGCACAATTCCGCTCCGTGCTGAAAGGCAAGCTGGCGACGGGTGAAGCATTAGAGGTGCACGAAACGACGTTGCCAGCAGGCGGCGCACCGCATTCCCCTCACCACCACGTACATTCTGAAATGTGGCTAGTCCGGGAGGGGACGGTGGAAATCACTGTGAATGGAACAAGCCATCGTCTGGGGCCTGGTTCAGTCGGATTCGTGCACTCGAGTGACGAGCACGGAATCAGAAACGTGGGCTCGACACCGGCTACCTATTTCGTCGTGGCGATTGGTCCCGGTGCTGACTCGTAATCTCCCGTTGTGGGAAAAGCGTAGGCCAGTACGCAACCATATCAGGACTCGTGGCCCTCGTTCGTTTCAGGAAGATTCGCCAAGAGACAAGTCGGTACGACCAGAGGGCAAAGAGCTTCGAAAACTCCCGCGAAACTCAACGCGCGTCTGAACAGTGTGTGTTCTGTTTACAAAACTTATTACCGAAAAAATCGCCCGGATCCCAGACCGGTCTCCGCGCATCGTTTGCAACGTGGTATGCGAGTAGCGCAGCGAATCGGGCAAACCGTGCGCTCGTTTCGTAATCGATCGGCTGGCTGATGTCGTCTTTTGGCGAATGGTAGATAGTCACCAGCCATTTCTTCATCGCTGCTAGAGGGTCGACGCCTGGCTTGTCGGTCTTAAATCCCAGATCGATATAAAGCGAGGGAACACCAGTTTGGACGAACGAATACTGATCGGAACGCACAAAGTCTCCTTCATCCGGAAAGTAATCGGAACTAATCTCAAAACCTGCGTCCCTGGCAGCTCGCTTGGCGACGTCGCCGAGCGATGAGTGCTCCTCGCCCAATGCGGTGACGTCCTTCACTGGAAAGAAAAAAGCGCCACCATCCACATTTATGTCTGCGACGATTGCTCCGTCTAGAGGTGAGTTTCGAGCGAAATAGTCGGAGCCCAACAACATTTGCTCCTCACCAGTTACCGCCACAAAAGCCACACTTCGGCGAGGCCGAACTCCAAGCGAAGCGACGAAGCGAGAGACTTCTAGGAGGATGGACGAGCCTGCCCCATTGTCGAGGGCTCCATTGTAGATATCATCGCCATCTACCGCTGGTCCGATGCCCAAATGATCGAGATGAGCAGTGAAGACGACGTATTCGTTGCGAAGCGTTGGATCAGAGCCCGGGACAATCCCCACCACGTTCACGCTGCTTACCGGCGTATGCTGGGTCCGATACGAAATGCTAATGGTCTTCTCTAACGGGAACGGGTTCGGTCTGCCAGTCGAGGCTGTGTCGAATGCTTCTTGTAATGAGTGCCGCTCTCCAGCGAAGAGTGCCGCCGCGCCAGAACGACTTAAGAGTGCTGTAGCCTTGATCTGCTCATCGAGCCCGAACGGCTGGTTGGCGGAATCGAGCCAACGCATCGAGTTGTATCCGTTCCTGGCTTCGCGGAGCATAAATTCCCATGGGAATTTGGCTTCGATTTGTGGACTGCTGATTTCCACGATGCCGACAGCTCCGTGGGCAAGTGCAATTTCTCGCTTCGTTTGCTGATCCATGTAGTAAGCACGTTCTGTTCCAGGAAAGGAAGCGGGAGCTTCAAAGAATAAAACCGCGACAATCTTACCTTTCGCATCGATCCCTGCATAATCGTCATAACCCAGTTCAGGGGCTGTGACCCCGTATCCTGCGAATATGACTGGCGCCGAGACTGATCCCGTAATGTGAAGGTGCGTGTCCATCAAAATGAAATCTTTGTTGTACGGCAGATTGATTGTCTTGCCCTTGGCTTCGATCGCTAAAGAACTTGCACTCGGCTCGACCTCTGTACGACGCAGGGTGACGTTTTGAAAATACTTTCCATCCTTCGTGCCGCTAATAAGACCTTCTGCTTGAAATCGGGCTCTGACGTATTTGGCTGCGAGGTCGTAGCCGCGGGAGCCTGTAGCTCGTCCTTCCAGCGCGTCGTCAGCTAAGAACTCAAGATCGGCACGAAGCGCTTCCGGACGAATAGACTGGAGAGCCTAGGCTAAGTCCTGACCCAAATGAGATTGTCCCGCCGACCTCCCTGCGATTAGTAAAATGCTTGTCAAAAAACAGAGTCTTGTTACGAAATGGCGATGCAACACCGGGCCGATGAACCACTCCCGTGCTCCGTCCTTCGATTCATAGGGACGATATGACAGCCAGAAGCGTGATTCGAGATCGCTGCCAATGCGGGTCGCTTGTGTTCCTTGAGAGCGAACCAGCGCATGGAAATCCTCATCCGCAACGAGCCGTCTCAGATTGAAGAGTCCTGTATAAGTCCAATTCGCGGCCACGAAGAAATCAGTTGAGCCGGAGCCGGGTTGAAGAGTCGCGGGTAACAGACTTCCACTCTCGTTCGTCAGGTCAGTGCGTCCGGTCGGAAGTTTGGGACCGACGGTGAAGGACGCCTGCGTGGTCCCTCGGTTTGAATCTCGCCTATAGAATCGGTACTTGACGAGTACCATGAGATCACCGAGTCCAGTCCCGCCAACAGTAGGTACATTGGGTGTTTGAAAATCATTTGTGACAACTGGAACGAGAACCGTCAGGTCAAGATCACGGTAGAACCCCCATGTAAAATTGAAGTCTCCTTCATGTGAGAAAGTAGGTCGCGCCGTTGGGGGGATACCCGTAGGTGTTCCCGCCATGAAACCTCTGGTTGTAAAGACGGAGTTGTACGAGACCAGGCCACCGCCCGGAAACAACGGCGGCGCTGTTTCGGGTGAGGCACCTTGGCTGTACGCCGAGGAGGCACAGAGCAGCAGAATGGGCGCGAGCCATACCCACACGTACTCAAGACACAATCTCTTTATAAAACGCACGGTCCCTCCAGAAAAGGCCGCTCGTCTGGATACACGAATCCAGCAAGCCGAAAATCGACTAGAGGTCAGACTAGATTTTCAATTGAAGAGCGGTAGGTGGGCGAGAAATTGGAGGAGCGTGACACAGCGCGGCAATGGTGCTACCCACCGATCTAGGGCTAGAAAATTCTATCGACGTAGGAAGTACGTCCACCGCATGGACCGAGAAGTCCGCACCATGCGGTGACGAAACTTGCACAAATGGCGAGTGCATCGAGGGCATGGTCTTGCAGCAATCCTGACCATGATGTCCTTGGGATGAGCAAGGCATTGAATTGCAGCACTGCATCGCCTGTTCTGGTGTGGTCATGGCGTCACAATCGAACGCATACGTCCCAAGCAAGACTGCCACGACCGCGACCAGGATTGGATTCGCAAATCTCATTCGTTCAAAGCTAACGGTCCAGAGGGATTACGTCAAGGCTGCGATTCAACTCCTAGTTAACGCGGTAACCGCCCAGTTGATTTTGGCACGGGACAACTTACCGGTTACGCGACTTACCAGGCGTGACAAGCCTCGGGCAAGGGTCTACGGCAGATCCACGTGCACGTGGTAGATTTCTGCAGCCTGCAAATCACGGAGCAGTAGCGGGGTTCCATCGGACGTCGTGCTCATCCAGCCGCCAAGTCCGATCAACCCCTTAGGAACGTCCAAGGTCAAAGACCCTCCAGAATGCTCCTCACATCTCAAGTCGCTTTGATAGAATCGCGAAACTGCAGAGGCAACGTAATTGGCGGCGCCCGTTTGGCGGTGCTAGTGCCAGGCGGGATGGCGGAGGCGATGAAGTTGGCGTTTGATTGGGTTGCGGGTGAGATTTGCCGACCAGGGAGAAAGGCCAGAGTGGGCCATGGAAAATCACTGCGGTATATGAATTGCGCTGCTTGCACCTGTGGCGCGTGGGTAGCAGGAGAGCCCTTGTTTCATTGATGGACAACGGAGGTCAACATGCTGCGGAAGATCTCAGTAGTCGCTTTGATGTTTTGCGGGTTTCTTTTGGTCTCTAACGTATCGTTCGCTCAGGATGCTGAGCAAGTCGCGCAGCCTGCAAAGCAAATCGCTCAGCCTGCTGCCAGCAGTGCAGGGCTAGATGAACAGATCGCATTGATGAGGTCGGACCTGCGATCCAACCGAAAGAAAGTTATCGCAGCCAATATGAAGTTGGCCCCGGACGAAGCGCGGTGGTTCTGGCCGACCTTCGAGGAGTATGTCAAGGAGCTGGTGCAGATCAACAATGCCAAATATGATCTCATCAAAGAGTATCTGCAAAACGAAAACATGACGGACGAACAGGCCAATACCCTGCCGAAGAGGTGGGAAGAAGTAGATGAATCCGTGGTCCAACTCCGGCTCAAATACATTCCTATATTCCGTAAGGTCCTGTCTGCGAAAGGTGT
>Ga0306921_10007969_pt1 | contig 11170 bp, 12 predicted proteins | sample sta12Cox44000080_FD_203760 | JGI IMG/M metagenome (GOLD analysis project Ga0306921, IMG submission 203760) | Lab enrichment of tropical soil microbial communities from Luquillo Experimental Forest, Puerto Rico - statoxic.12C.oxic.44.000.080 (v2)... | ecosystem: Environmental > Terrestrial >... | reverse complement strand
TCAGGCCATGGCGCGCGGCGGCACCTTCGTGCGCCCCGGCGCCTCGGCCTGCGGCCGGCCCGGGGACGCTCCTGACGGAGCGTACTCCTCCCGCGAGGTCGCCGGGCAGATCCTCGCCGCCGCCAACTGGGTAGCGGACACTGCGCCCGCGGCTATCGCCGGCGGGGCCGGGCGGGGGAGATCGTCTCACGACTCGGACACTCCGGAGCACTTATGGCGCTGAACCGGCATTTTCCGGGACATTCTGTCCGTTTTGTCCACCGGTTCAGCGCCATAAGTCGGAGAGGCTATCGCCACGCGAGAATGCTTAACGGTACGGCATTGGTCCCAGGACAGCCGGGTTCCCGCGGCCGCCATGATCGCGAAGATATTTCTCGAACGTAAGGAATTCACCCTCATACGATGTTCCGGTAAGGGCATGAATCGCGTTTCGGGACGTCCGGCGGTCGGGCATAACCGGCTGTGAGCGGCGCCGGAGCTTTTTCCGGTTGCCACCCATGATCGCGAAGAGTTTTCGTTCTCGGCGAGTGAATTATTTACGTGAGAAAAAATGTTTTCGCGATCGTGGCGGCGGGTGCGGGCACCGGTGACTACGGAGGGTTATCGTCGTGGGGCGGGTCGCCCGGGAGCGGCGGAATAGTCCTCTCACGTCACAGCAGTCTCGCCCGTTGGGCTTCGGGGCCCTTTTCGCGCTGGGCATCGGGGCTCATTGCGCCGTAAATGGCAAGCTATTGCCATTTACGGTGCGCCATCCATTCGGTGCCATTTCGCCGGTGCGCGGGTGGACATCGCCGGGCCGGAGACGTCCGTGCACGCGGACCTCACGGCGCTCAAGGCGAGCGTCACGGGTAACCCGCGTGCCCGCCTCAGCGCTCGATGGTCCTAGATGTTGAAGCCGAGCGCGCGCAGTTGCTCGCGGCCGTCTTCGGTGATGTTCTCCGGGCCCCACGGGGGCATCCAGACCCAGTTGATCCGGAAGTCCGTCACGATGCCGTCCAGGGCCTCGCGCGCCTGATCCTCGATCACGTCGGTCAGGGGGCACGCGGCGCTGGTCAGCGTCATGTCCACGGTGGCCACCTTGTCGGCGTCCACGTCGACACCGTAGACGAGGCCGAGATCGACAACATTGATGCCGAGCTCTGGGTCGACCACGTCACGCAGCGCCTCGAGGACGTCTTCGACCTCCTGGGACAGCGGTTCCGGGGATTCAGTCGCGGTGGATTCGGTCATGCTTGCCCTCCGTCAGCTCCAGCGAGTGCCCGCGCGGTCGCGTCCTTCCACGCCATCCAGCCCAGCAGGGCGCACTTGATCCGCGCCGGGTATTTCGATACGCCCGCGAACGCCATGGCATCCTCGAGGATGTCCTCGTCGGCCGCGGCGTTGCCCTTGGACTGCATCAGCTCGAGAAACGCGTCGCTGATCTTCATGGCCTCGCCGACCGGCTTGCCGATCACGAGATCGGTCATCACCGAGGCGCTGGCCTGGCTGATCGAGCAGCCCAGTGAGTCGTAGGAGACGTCCTCGACCACCTGCTCGCCGCCGACATCCTTCAGCGCGACGCGCAGTTTCACCTCGTCGCCGCACGTCGGGTTGACGTGGTACACCTCGGCGTCGTACGGATCCCGCAGGCCCTTGTGGTGCGGGTTCCGGTAGTGGTCCAGGATGATCTCCTGGTACATGGACTCAAGCTGCATAACGTTTCCCTTGAACGCGCTGCGAGTACCCGATGTTCCATTGCTCACGCGCCGAAGAACTGCTTGGCGTACCGTACCCCTTCGGCCAGGGCGTCCACTTCCTCGTGCGTGTTGTACACGTAGAAGGTGGCCCGGGCGGAGGACTGGACGCCAAGCGCCCGGTGCAGCGGCCACGCGCAGTGATGCCCGGTGCGCACCGCTATGCCAAGGTCGTCGAGAACCTGGCCGACATCATGCGGGTGCACCCCGTCCACCTCGAACGCCACGGCGCCGCCGCGGTCCTTCGTCGTGGTGGGGCCGAGGATCCGCACCCCTTGGATTTCGAGGAGCGCGTCGATCGCGTGCGCGGTCAGGGACTCCTCGTGCGCGGCGACGTTGTCCATGCCCAGCCCGGTCAGGTAGTCCACGGCGGCGGCGAGACCGGCGGCCTGCGGCGCCGGCGGCACGCCCGTCTCGAACCGGGCCGGCGGCGGCTGGAAGGTGGAGCCTTCCATCCGCACTACCTCGATCATGTCCCCGCCGGCCAGGAACGGCGGCAGCGCCTCGAGCCTGGCGTACTTGCCGTAGAGCACGCCGAGCCCGAGCGGGCCGAGCATCTTGTGCCCCGAGAACGCCAGGAAGTCCACGTCCAGGGCCTTCACATCGACCGGGTGGTGCGGCACCAGCTGCGCGCCATCGGTGAGCACCAGCGCGCCGGCCGCGTGCGCCAGACGGGTGATCTCCGCGACCGGCGGGTTCACGCCGGTGACGTTCGACTGGCCGGTCACCGCGACAACCTTGGTCCGCTCGGTGATCAGCGACGGGTCCACGTCGAGCCGCCCGTCAGGCAGCACCGTGAACCAGCGAAGCGTCGCGCCAGTGCGCCCGGCAAGCTGCTGCCACGGCACCAGGTTGGCGTGGTGCTCGGACTCGGTGATGAGTATCTCGTCGCCGGGCCCGATAGCGGAACTGAGTGCGTAGGCGACCAGGTTGATCGCCTCGGTCGCGCTCTTGGTGAACACCACCTCGCGCTCGTCCGCGCCGATGAAGGCGGCGACCTTCGCCCGCGCGCCCTCGTAGATCTCGGTGCCTTCCTCGCTCAGCAGGTGCGCGCCGCGGTGCGCCGCGCCGTTGTGCCGCTCGTAGAACTCGCGCTCAGCGTCGAGGACCTGGACGGGTTTCTGTGATGTCGCGCCCGAGTCGAGGTAGACCAGCGGCCGGTCGTTGCGGACCAGCCGGCTCAGCGCCGGGAAGTCCTTCCGGACCCTCTCGACGTCAAGCGGGCCGGTGCCGGTCATGACGCCGCCGCCGCGGTGAAGCGCTCGTAGCCCTCGTTCTCCAGGACCTCGGCCAGCTCGGGGCCGCCCTCCTCGACGATCCGGCCGCCGACGAAGACGTGCACGAAGTCCGGCTTCACGTACCGCAGTATCCGGGTGTAGTGGGTGATCAGCAGCACCCCGCGGCCGGGCTTGGCGCGGAACCGGTTGATGCCCTCGGACACGATCTTCAGCGCGTCGACGTCAAGGCCGGAGTCGGTCTCGTCGAGGATCGCGATCTTCGGGTCGAGGAGCTCGAGCTGCAGGATCTCGTGGCGCTTCTTCTCGCCGCCGGAGAAGCCCTCGTTCAGCGACCGCTCGGCGAACTTCGGGTCGATGGCGAGGTCGCCCATGGCGCCGCGCATCTCCTTCATGAAGTCGCGCAGCTTCGGCGCCTCGCCGCGGACGGCGGTCACCGCGGTGCGCAGGAAGTTCGACACCGACACGCCCGGCACCTCGACCGGGTACTGCATGGCGAGGAACAGCCCGGCCCGGGCGCGGGCGTCCACGCTCATCGCCAGCACGTCCTCCCCGTCCAGCGTGACGCTGCCCTGGGTGACGGTGTACTTGGGGTGCCCGGCGATCGCGTAGGCCAGGGTGGACTTGCCGGAGCCGTTCGGTCCCATGATGGCGTGCGTCTCCCCCTCCCTGACGGTGAGGTCGACACCGCGCAGGATCTCGCGCAGGGTTCCGTCGCCTTCAGTGACGGACACGTGGAGGTCGCGGATCTCGAGGGTGGACACTATGACTCCTGCTCTATCGCGATGAGGACGTCGTCGCCCTCGATCTTCACTGGGTAGACGGGCACCGGCTCGGTCGCGGGCAGCCCGGTGGGCTCGCCGGTGCGCAAGTCGAAGCATGACCCGTGCAGATAGCACTCGATCGTGTGGTCGTAGACCTCGCCTTCGGACAGCGGCACCTCGGCGTGCGAGCACACGTCGCGGATCGCGAAGACCTCGCCCTCGGCGCGGACGATCGCGACCGGCTCGCCCTTCACCTCGAGGCCGAGCGCGCCGTCGTCCGGGACGTCGGTGAGCGCGCACGCCTTGACGAACTCGCTCATGACAGCTCCGCCTCGATCCGCGCGGCGACGCGCTCCTCCAGCTCCGGCACGCCGATCTTGCCGATCAGCTCGCCGAAGAAACCGCGGATCACCAGGCGGCGGGCTTCGTCCAGCGGGATGCCGCGAGCCTGGAGGTAGAACAGGTGCTCGTCCTCCAGGCGGCCGTTGGCGCTGGCGTGCCCGGCGCCGAGCACCTCGCCGGTGAGGATCTCCAGGTTCGGCACCGAGTCGGCGTGCGCCCCGTCGGTGAGCACCAGGTTCCTGTTGTACTCGTAGGTGTCGGTGCCGGTGGCCTCCGGCCGGATCAGGACGTCGCCGATCCACACGGTGTGCGCCCCGTCGCCGCGCAAGGCGGCCTTGTACCGGACGCGGCTGCGGCAGTTCGGGACGTCGTGGTCGACGAACAGGCGGTGCTCCAGGTGCTGCCCGGCGTCGGCGAAGGCGATGCCGAACAGTTCCGCGTCGCCGCCCGGGCCCGCGTAGCGGACCGTCGGGGACAGCCGGACCAGCGAGCCGCCGAGCGTGACCGCGATGTGCTTGAGGTGCGCGTCCCGGCCGAGCGTCGCCTGGTGGTGGGAGACCTGCACGGCGTCGTCGGCCCAGTCGGCGACCGACACGACGGTGAGGTCGCCGCCGTCGGCGACGCGGATCTCCACGTTGTCCGCGTAGGTGGCGCTCCCCCGCTGGTCGATGACCATGACGGCGCGGCCGTAGGGCCGCACGTCGATGACGAGGTGGCCGGCCGTCGCGGCGGCGGCGTCGACGCCGGTCACGCGGATGTGCGTGGGGCTCGACGCCGTGGTCTCCTTCGGCACGGTGATGACCGTCGCAAGCCCGGCGGCGGCGAACGCGCGGGCGCTCACCCGGTCCGCGGGCAGGAAGGTGCCATCGTGAGGATGCCGGGTCCGTTCGGGCGAACCGGTCTTCTCGACCGTGACCTCGGGCGCGGGGGCAACTTCCACGGTCACCCCCGCGGAGCCCAGCGGGACGTCCGTGTGCAGGCCGCGCAGGCGGCGCAGCGGGGTGAACCGCCACTCCTCCTCGCGGCCGGAGGGCACCGGGAAGTCGGCCGGGTCGGCCGACCGGGACGCGTGCAGGCTCGAGACCGGGGCGGTCTCGACCGCCCCGCCAAGTGGCGACATCAGCCGACGGCCCCTTCCATCTGCAGCTCGATCAGCCGGTTGAGCTCGAGGGCGTACTCCATCGGCAGCTCGCGGGCGATCGGCTCCACGAACCCGCGCACGATCATCGCCATCGCCTCGTCCTCGGTCATGCCGCGGCTCATCAGGTAGAAGAGCTGCTCCGCGGAGATCTTCGAGACGGTGGCCTCGTGGCCCATCTCCACGTCATCCTCGCGGATGTCGTTGTAGGGATAGGTGTCGGACCGGCTGACCGTGTCCACGAGCAGCGCGTCGCACTTCACCGTCGACTTGGAGTGCGCGGCGCCTTCCTGCACGTTGACCAGGCCGCGGTAGGACGTCCGGCCGCCCGCGCGGGCGACGGACTTGGAGACGATCGTGGAGCTCGTGTTCGGCGCGCAGTGCACCATCTTCGCGCCCGCGTCCTGGTGCTGGCCCTCGCCGGCGAACGCCACGGAAAGGGTCTCGCCCTTGGCGTGCTCGCCCATCAGGTAGACCGCCGGGTACTTCATCGTCACCTTGGAGCCGATGTTGCCGTCGATCCACTCCATCGTGGCGCCCTGCTGGGCGACCGCGCGCTTGGTCACCAGGTTGTAGACGTTGCTGCTCCAGTTCTGGATCGTCGTGTACCGGCAGCGGGCGTCCTTCTTCACGATGATCTCGACGACGGCGCTGTGCAGGCTGTCGGACTTGTAGATCGGCGCGGTGCAGCCCTCGACGTAGTGCACGTACGCGCCCTCGTCGACGATGATCAGCGTCCGCTCGAACTGGCCCATGTTCTCGGTGTTGATCCGGAAGTAGGCCTGCAGCGGGATCTCGACGTGCACGCCCTTCGGCACGTAGATGAACGAGCCGCCGGACCACACCGCGGTGTTGAGCGCGGCGAACTTGTTGTCGCCGGCCGGGATCACGGTGCCGAAGTACTCCTTGAACAGGTCCGGGTGCTCCTTGAGGGCGGTGTCGGTGTCGAGGAAGATGACGCCCTTCTCCTCGAGGTCCTCGCGGATCTTGTGGTAGACCACCTCGGACTCGTACTGGGCGGCGACACCCGCGATCAGCCGCTGCTTCTCCGCCTCGGGGATGCCTAGCTTGTCGTAGGTGTTCCTGATGTCCGCGGGCAGCTCGTCCCAGCTCGCGGCCTGCTTCTCGGTCGACCGGACGAAGTACTTGATGTTGTCGAAGTCGATGCCCGACAGGTCCGCGCCCCAGTTGGGCATGGGCTTGCGCTCGAAGTACTTCAGGCCCTTCAGCCGCATCTGGAGCATCCACTCGGGCTCGTTCTTGCGCGCCGAGATGTCGCGCACCACCTCTTCGGACAGCCCGCGACGGGCGGACGCCCCGGCGATGTCGGGGTCGGCCCAGCCGAACTTGTACGCGCCCAGCCCTTCGAGCTGGTCATTCGCGGTGGTCGTCATATGGAGAGCCCTCCGGACTCCGTAGTGTCGTTAGCCTTCCTGTCCCGCTTGCGCGGGTCCGCGCATGTCACGTGGGTCGTGCAGATCCCGTCGCCGTGCGCGATGGTCGCGAGCCGCTGGACAGGCGTGCCGAGCAGCCTGCCGAACGCCTCCGTCTCCGCCTCGCACAGCTGCGGGAACTCGGCCGCGACGTGCGCGACCGGGCAGTGGTGCTGGCAGATCTGCTCGCCAGCGACCAAGCCGATGGCCGGCGCGGGACCGGCCGAGGCGGCGTAGCCGTCGGCGGACAGGGCCTCGGCCAGCGCCTGCACCCTCGTTTGCAGCGAGCCCCTCGCCACCACCGGCGCGTACCGGCGCTCGAGCTCGGAGACCTGCCGCCGCGCGAACTCCGTGACGGCCTGCTGCCCCATTTTCTCGGCGATGAACCTCAGCGCGCTCGTCGCCAGGTCGTCGTAGGCGTGCTCGAAAGCGCTGCGCCCCTCGTCGGTGATGACGAAGAGCTTGGCCGGCCGGCCGCGGCCGCGGTTCGCGGGGGTGCGGGCCGTCCGTGTTTCGATCATGCCATCGGCGATAAGGTTGTCCAGGTGCCGCCGGATGGCCGCGGGCGTGAGGCCGAGCCGGCCCCCCAGCGTGGCCGCGGTGGACGGGCCGAGCTCGAGGATCAGCCTGGCGACCTGGCCGCGCGTGCCGCGTTCGGTCACCGCACTTCCGATGGCACTACCTATAGCGCTCCCGGGGGACGCGAGATTCCCGGCGCCGCGCGCGATGTTGTGCGCGCCCGCACCAGGTACCGCGGCCGTCCCGGTATTTTTCACAACATCAGTGTGCCGTAAATCGGGCGGGGCTCGCAAGTTTTTCTCAACACCGGCGTGACGTAAATCACGCCCCGACATTTCGTGACGCCAGCGACGTCAGCGATGCCCGCGACGTCAGCGACGTCAGAGACGTCAGAGACGCCGGCGACGTCAGCGACGTCAGAGCGGCGGCTGCGGGGGCTCCATGTAGCGCGGCGGCGGGGACTCCATGTACCCCGGCGGCGGGGGCTCGGTGTAGCGCGGCGGGGGCTGGGTGTAGCGCGGCGGCTGGAAGGCGGCCTCCTGGGCCTGCAAGCGCCGGCGCTTCATGAAGTACAGAATGATGGACGCGATGAGTCCAGCGCCGCCGGCGATCATGAAGATCACGCCGACGATCTGCAGGTTGATGTGCTCGGGTGACCAGGTGACGGCGAATCGCAAGATCGCGCCGGCGAGGAGGAGAAAGATGCTGATGCCAATGCTCACGGCCGATCTCCCTTCGGGTAACTCCTGCGACGCGGACGACGCTGACGGCGCTGACGGTGCGGGCGCGGGCGGCTGGTGCATGCGCAGGATGGGCCGGAACGGCGTCGCCGGGGCCGGCAGCCAGTTGCTCGTTCCCGGTGGCTGTTCACGCTGGATGACGACCGTGACCGACCCGTCGCCCGCCCCTCGCGGGCCGGGGCCTGTCCCCGGTGGGGTACCGGCCGATGGGGGTTGGCGACGAGGCGGAAGCTCGCCGTTCATCGTTGTCCCTTCTTCGTCGTCACCACGTAGAGTCCCCGGCATCAGCGGGGCGATCGTCACCCGCCAGGGGTGAATCCGTCAGCGGACGCCAGAGACGGCCGCCGCGGCCGTCAGCTGCTGGCCACGCCAAGCGCGCCGTTGATGATGAGCGCGATCCCCCCGATGAGCAAGCCGTAGACGGTGATCGTCCGGCCGTGGACGCGCAGCCAGCCGTTGGCCTGCCGCAGCAGGCGGACCGTGTCGTCCGGCCTGGCGAGGTAACCGATCAGCGGCGCCCACACGATAAGCGCGGAGATCGCCACGACGATGATCAGCGCCACCGCGGTGGCCACCTTGCTGGCATCGGACGTGGCGATCACCTGGACCGCCGCGACGAACGTCGCCGAGGGCAGGAACAGGATCAGGCCGGCCGCGAAGGCCACCCCCGGCCGCGGGCGGGCGGTGAGCCGGCCGATGAGCCCATGCTTCTGCTGTTCGGGGCTGCCCGGCTGGGGCACGCCACGCCGCAACAGGACGACCGCAGTGGCCAGCGCGATGACCCCTAGGCCGAGCCGCAGGCCGTAGCGGGGAGAATGCTCGCGCGGCTGGTTCAGGTTGAGGCCCCGCAGCACGAGCAGCACCGTGACCGCCATGAGCACGGTCATGATCATGGCGCCGGCGACGTAGGCGAGCGCGGTCTCCCTGGGCCGTTCCGAACCCAGGAAGACCGTCATCACCAGCAGCGCTGTCGGCGAGAGTGCGGCGAGGATCGCGAACCCCGTCGCCTGAGCGATCACGGTCTCCTCCCGCCCCGGGCATAGACGGTTACGGGTTTGCGGCCGGGGCTGTGTCTGTGCCGCCGGACCGGCCTCCGATCAGCTCGATGAGGCCGAGCAGCACGAGCAGCAGGACGACGAGCCAGATCACGACCGCGACGCTCGGCTGTCCCCAGAAGACGAAGATCACGCCCACCAGCGCGACGGCGGCGACGCGCAGGATGGTCTTGTGCGCGCCCGTCCACTCGCCCACCGGCCCGGTGCGCACCCCGGCGTGCTCGCCCCGGGTGCGCACCCAGTCGATGCCGGATGTCACCGCCCGCCTGCTGCGCACCGCGGCGGCCGAGGGGCCGACGAAGAAGGCGGCGACGGCGATGACCAGGCCGACCACCAGGATGACGCGCAGACCCTGCCTGATGAACCTGATCAGGGTGTCGTACAGCGCGGCGGCCGCGTCGGACGGCAGCGTGGACTGCGGCACGCTGTTCAGGTAGATGCTCCGGGCGAGGGCCAGCGCGATACCGAGCAGGAGCATTGACGCGGACAGCCCGAGCGCCGCGCCGATCAGGGCGCGCCGGTGGCTGCGGGCGACGTAGACCCCGGCGGCCAGCAGCACAAGCACCAGCAGGGGCAGCACCCACTTCAAGGTGTTGATCAGCCGGTATCCCTGCTGGGCCTTCGACAGGTTCTTCGCCTCGAACAGCGGGAACGTGGCATTGATCGCCGGGATGCTGGCCGCGATGGCGACCCCGTGCGTGACGAGGTAGTCCTTCGCCTTGGCGATGATCGGCCCGATGTTCAGGACGACCTGGTCGTTGACCACGCTAATCGCGCCGCCGCCCTGGCCGGACAGGACTCGCACCATCGCCTGGTGCGAGAGCCTGAGGAGCTGGGTCCACAGCGTGGCCATCGCGGGGCTGGCCACGGCCCTGGACACGCCGGTGGCTACCGCGCTGTTCAGCCCGTCGGATATCTGCCCGGAGAAGGTCGTGATCAGGCCGGAGAGGCGCGGCAGGTTGGCTTTCTGGAGTTCGGCGGCCGCCGCGTCGGTGGCTGACTTGACCCGGGGGTCGAGCGCGTTTTGGATCTCGGTGGTGATCCTGGCGCTCAGCGCCGACTGGATCGCCGGATCGCTGATCAGCGGCGAGAAGTTCGCCACGTACCGGTCGGTGTTGGAGACCTGGTTAGCGGTCCAGACACCGATGACGGCGATGGGAGCGAGTGCGCAGCCGAAGATGATGAGCAGCAGGGCCACCGGAACGCGCCAGCTCAGCCGGCGCCTCCTGGCGGCGCCCTGGGAGCCGCCGCCGGAGTCCCCCTTAGCACGCAGTTGGCTGACCTCGGCGCGCAGCCGCTGCAGCTCAGAGTGCTCGTCCTCGCCTACTTTTTCCTGGCCCTGAGGGGGCTCACCGATATCGCTGGACAATTGCTCGCTCCCGCCGTTCGCTCTGGCTCCGGCGGTGCCCGCGCCAGCGCCGGCCGACCTCGTCGATAGCACCTTGCGCCCCGCCCGGCCGGCGCTCATCACCCGCCGAGGGTGAAGTCGGCGGTAACCGATCGCAGTCACCCCGGGAGGGTGGTGCGCTCCCCCGGCCGCGGTGGGACGGTGCTGCTAACAGCCCTTTATGAGGAGGAAATACCTATGATGCCGAGGAGAGACCTTGCGTAGGCGGCGGCCACTGCTGCGGGCGGCGGCCGTAGGCGGCGGCGCGTACATGGCCGGGAAGGCCCGCGCCCGGAACCAGGCCGAGCGGGAAGCCTATGACGCCGACCAGGACGCGCGGATCAGCGACCTGGAGGCGCAGCAAGCGCAACAGGGGCAGGGGTACCCGCAGCAGGATTATCCGCAGCAGGGGTACCCGCAGCAGCAGGGCTATCCGCAGCAGGGCTACCCCCAGCAGGGGTACCCGCAGCAGCAGGGCTATCCCCAGCAGGGCTACCCGCAGCAGGGGTACCCGCAGCAGCCGCCCCCGCAGCAGCCGCCGCCGCAAGACGGCGGGCCGAGCATGCTCGATCAGCTCAACTCGCTGACCGAATTGCACAACAGCGGGGCGCTCACCGACGAGGAATTCTCCGCCGCCAAGGCCAAGCTGCTCTCGTAACGGGACGTAACAGGACGTAACGGACGCGGCGGGACGCGACGGGGCAGGTCACCCGTGCTGGGTGATGGCTCCGTTAACGTGCCTGGCTAGCGTCGCAGGTGAACGGCACGGAAACGACAGGAAAAGCGCACGAACGCGAGCGCCGCTGCGAAAGGAGGGCGCTTTC
>Ga0306921_10007966_pt1 | contig 11174 bp, 11 predicted proteins | sample sta12Cox44000080_FD_203760 | JGI IMG/M metagenome (GOLD analysis project Ga0306921, IMG submission 203760) | Lab enrichment of tropical soil microbial communities from Luquillo Experimental Forest, Puerto Rico - statoxic.12C.oxic.44.000.080 (v2)... | ecosystem: Environmental > Terrestrial >... | reverse complement strand
ACGATGGCCACGTCGACCTCCCCGGAGCGGACCTGGCGCAGCCCCTCGCGGGCCGGGGTCTGCCGCAGCACCAGGGTCAGCCTCGGGTGGGTGCGCAGGCTGCGGGCCAGCGCGGGAGCGAAGGCGACCGCCCCGGACGGGAAGGCGGTCGCCACCACCCGCCCGGCCGGCTCGGTAGCCCGGGCCGACAGGTCGGTCTCGGCCGCCTCGACCATGGCCAGGATGCGCTCGGCGTGGCCGGCCAGGCGCCGCCCCGCGTCGGTCAGCTCGGCCCGGCGCGCGGTGCGGTCAAGCAGCGCGGTGCCCGCCTCCCGCTCGAGCGCGGCCAGCTGCTGGGACACCGCAGACGGCGTGTAGCCAAGCACGGCGGCGGTCTTCGCGATGCTGCCGCGTGCCGCGAATTCGGTCAGCAGGCGCAGCCGGTGCAGATCGAGCATAAGAAAACCTTACTCTCTGCGACAGATATCGGCGCTTGCGCTTATGGTGTAAGCCGCCGAGACTGGAGCAGGTGCGCAGGTTGTCACTGGACGTGACGACCGTCTCTCGCCGCTGTCCGCCGATCCCGCAGCTAGGAGTGCCAGCTTCCGTGGCTGTCACCATGCTCCATGACTCGGGGGGACGACCCCCCGAAGCCCCCCGATCCTGGGGGGACCCATCCCCCCAGATCCCCCTTGCGGGGACCCCCCTTGCGGGGCCCGCCCTGGCAATGTCCGCGACCCTGGCCGCCAACGAGATCCTGGATGCCCGACGCCGCCGGGGCGAGCCCGTGCTGCCGATGGCGTTCGGCGAGGCGGGACTGCCCGCCCACCCGCTGCTGCGCGAGGCGCTGGCCGACGCCGCGGGCTGCACGGCCTACGGTCCGGTGGCCGGCCACGCCGCGCTGCGCGAGGCCGCCGCCTCGTACTGGGCCCGGCGCGGCCTGCCCACCGACGCCGCGACGGTCGTGGCCGGTCCCGGCAGCAAGGCCCTGCTGTTCGGCCTGATCACGGCCATCGGCGGCGACATTGCCGTGACCCGGCCAAGCTGGGTCAGCTACGGCGCGCAGGCCTGCCTGGCCGGCCGGACCGCGCACTTCGTGCCCGGCTCGGGCGGCGTGCCGGACGCCGCGAAGCTGGCGCGCACCGTAGCGGCGGCGCGAGCGTCCGGCCAGCCGGTCCGCGCGGTCATCGTCACGCTGCCCGACAATCCGACCGGGACCCAGGCCCCGGCCGACGCTGTCCGCGCCCTGTGCTCGGTCGCCGAACGGCACGGCCTGATCATCATCTCGGACGAGATCTACCGGGACCTCGTCCACGACAACGAGGCCGACTTCACCAGTCCTGCCGCTATATATGCCGAACGGACCGTGGTGACCAGCGGCCTGAGCAAGAACCTCGCCCTCGGCGGCTGGCGCCTGGGGGTGGCCCGGTTGCCCGACGGCCGGCTCGGGCGTGAACTGCGCACCCGGCTGCTCGGAATCGGCAGCGAGGTCTGGTCGGCACCAGCCGGGCCGGTGCAGCAGGCCGCCGCGCTGGCCTTCGGCGAGCCGGCGCCGCTGATGGAGCGAATCGCGCTCAGCCGCCGCTTGCACGCCGGCGTGGCGCGGCAGGTGGCGTCCCGGTTCGCCTCGGCCGGCGCGTCCGTGCCGCGGCCCCAGGCGGCGTTCTACGTCTATCCGGATTTCACCCCGCTGGCCGAAGTGCTGCGGCGGCGGCACGGCATCACCAGGGACGAGGGCCTGGCGGCGCTGCTCTTGGAGCGGTACGGCCTGGGCGTGCTGCCGGGCAGCGCGTTCGGCGAGCGGCAGTGGCGGCTGCGGCTGCGGGTGGCGACCGCGATGCTCTACGGCGAGGGCGACGAGCAGCGCCACGCCGCGCTGACCGCGGCCGACCCCTGCGCGCTGCCCTGGATCGCCGCGGCGCTGGACCGGCTCGAGGAGATCCTGGCCGACCTGACCCGGCAGCGGTGTTGACCCGCAGTGCTGCCCGCCGGGGACGACCCCCCGGCATCCCTCGCAAGTGCTGACCACGGGGGACGGTCTGCGGGGAGCGAACGTAACCGGCCCCTCTCTCGTCGCGGGCTCCGGTCGCGGATCGCTAAATGGAGTGGCACTAAATTTGGTCCTGCACTAGATTTGCCGTCATGGCCGCTGACATAGCTTCGCCCTTCAGCCCTAAGGTGGTCGCGCCCGGAGAGGGCAAGACCGTCATGCTCTTCGGCGTTCGGTTCAGCTACAAGGTCGAAACCGCCGACTCCGGGGGGACACTCGCCGTTCTGGAGGTCGAGATCCCGGCCCACACTCTGGTCAAACCGCACAACCACACCCGCGAGGACGAGTTCTCCCTGGTCCTCGACGGGACCGTGGGAGTCAGGGTGGGTGACCGGGAACTGACCGCGGGCCCGGGCAGCTACCTGGTCAAGCCCCGCCACACGCCGCACGCCATGTGGAATGCGACCAGCGTCCCGGCCCGGGTAATCGAGATCCTCGCCCCGGCCGGGCTGGAAGCCTACTTCGAGGAGCTGGCGCCGATCCTGGCCGAGCACCGCACCGCGCCGGAGTACTACCAACTCGCGGAGAATTACGGCATTACCATCCAGGACGACTGGATCGAAGAGCTGGAGCGCACCCACGGCGTCAAGCTCTGACTGACCCCGCGGGGAGCGTCCCGCATCATCGTGTGACGGTAGCTTGCCCTGAAGGAGCTAACGTCACACGATCTCGATCAGCGCGGATGGCGTTGCGCCATGCGCAACAAAGGTTCAGGGTCGGGGGCGGGAGGCGGGTGGGGGCCGGGGGCCGCGCGGGGGGGTGAGCTAACGGGCGTGACCGGCACGTAGCCAGGTGACGTAGTCAGCGACCGCGCGGGCGGTGTCATAGGACGGCTCATAGCCCGTGTCCTGGCGGAGCCTGGTGATGGCCAGGCATATCGGCGGGCCGGAGCCGGGGCTGCGTCCCTCGGGCAGGTCGACCTGGGCGTCTGGAACGAGCCTGCGGATCGCGGTGGCGACGTCCCCATTGGCCAGTACGGCCCCGGCGGCGATGTTGTAGGTCCGGTGGCTCAGCCGCGGCGCGAGCTGCAGCAGGGCGATCGCCCGGGCGCAGTCCTTCACGTAGCACATGTCGAGCCCGTCACAGGCATGGGCCGGTGAACGCAGCGCCGAGAAATCCGGTGCCGCACCGCGGGCCGCGGCGTGGATCAGCTGGGGCACGGCGGTGAACGGGGACATCGGGTTGCCGCCTGGGCCCCAAAGGGAGATCCGGTAGCTGACGATCTCGATCCCGGTGGCACCGGCCAGGTAGTCGGCCAGCAGCTCGCCGATCTTCTTGAACGCCGGGATCACGTGGCCCGCCGTCATCGGCAACGGCACGTCTTCGCGCAGCGGGCTCGACGCGGTAGCGCCGCCGTACACCCCGATCGTGGACGCCAGGCCCACCCGCGGTACCTGCCAGTCGCAGGCCGCCTGCAGCACGTTGAGCAGGCTGCCGATCGCCGTCCTGGCCTCGGCGACCGGCGGCTGCCCGCCGGGCGGCCAGGGCACCGAGCCGGCCAGGTGCACGATGCCGGTGATCCGGTGGCGGCGGCCGATCTCCTGCAGCGCGGCCAGGTCAGCCACGTCGGCCTGCTCGGTGAACACCCGCTGGCCGGCCTGACCGGCCAGGTCGTCCGGCAGCACCGGCTCCCGGCGCTGGACCAGCACGCACGACTCGCCGAGGTCGAGCAGGGCCCGCGTGGTGTGCGATCCGACGAAGCCCAGGCCCCCGGTGATCAGGATCATCGCGTCCTCCAGTTCACTAGCGCGCTAATGATAGGGTCACCGTACCGCAGGCATCGCTAGCGTGCTAGCGAATATCCTGGCGGGATGACCGACCTGCTCGCGCTGTTCACCCAGGCCGCCAAGCTGCTCCGGGAGGCCGCCGACGAGACGATGAGCCGGCACGGCGTCCGGGTCGGCCAGCACATCGTGCTCACCGTGCTGTGGGAGCAGGACGGGCTAACCCCGGGCGAGGTCGCCCGCCGCCTGGGCACCGCCACTCCGACCATCGTCAACACCGCCACCCGGATGGAAGAGGCCGGGCTAGTGGTCCGCAGGCCCGATCCGGCGGACGCGCGGCTGGTGCGGCTGCATCTCACCGCGCGCGGCCGGGCGGTGCGCGAGCCGGTCCGCGAGGCCCGCGCCGCGCTGGAGCGGCAGGCCACGGCGAGCCTCACCGCCGCCGAGCAGGAGCACCTGCGGTCCGCGCTCACCAAGATCATCGCCCAGTTGCGCGACCGGCCGCCCGAGGTCAGCGGAGGCTGAGGACCGCGGCCGGCCGAAGATTGCGGCCGGCTGCGCGATGGGCGGGCCGCGGTCAGCGGAGGCTGAAGACGGCGGCCAGGTAGCAGAACATGGCCACCGCGGTGGCCAGGGCCATGGTGAGCGAGGCACCGTTGCTCTGGTGGCCCGCAAACGAGGCCCCGGCGGCCGCGGCGGTCAGGATCGCGGCCAGGCCGACCGACGTGAACGCGATCGCCCGCCGGGCGCGGATGGCCCGGACCAGGGCCGCGATCGCCGCGCCCAGCAGCGCCAAGGCCACGATGGCGTGCGCGGCCAGTATCGCGGAGCCGAACACCGTCGACAGGAAGGACTGGTGAGCCGGCAGCGTGACGTAAAGGTTCACGCCCATGCCCAGCCCGAACTGGACGATGAGCAGGACCGCCGCGCCCATGCAGTTGCCGCGCAACGCGGCCGGGCGTGAGAGGGCGGGAGGTACCTGAGTGTCGTGCTGGGCCGGAGCGGTCACGTCAGGCCTCCCCGCGGGGTAGTCCGCGTGGGGTGCCGCCAAGGGGGTCCGGGGGGAATGGGTTCCGCCCGGGAGCGGGCAGAGCCGTCCCCCCGTGGCAACACCGCGGCGGGGACCAGGGCGAGGACCGCGGCCGGCGCCTGACCGGTCAGCGCCTGCCGCTCCTCCTGGTTAGCTGGATTCGCATGAGATAGTGTCACATGAGCTTTATAGTAACTCTAACTTTCGTGTGTCAAGAGGTTTATGGTACGGTCCGGCCATGACCACTGAGCTGGGGCTTCGGGAGCGCAAGAAGCTGCGCACCCGGCAGCTGATCGCGGATACCGCCATGCGGATGTTCGCCGAGCGTGGCTTCGACGCGGTCCCGGTGTCCGCGGTGGCCCGGGCGGCCGAGGTGTCCGAGGCCACCGTGTTCAACTACTTCCCGACCAAGGAAGACCTCGTTTACCGGGGCATGGAGGCCTTCGAGGCCGAACTACTGGCCGCCGTGCGGGACCGGCCCGCCGGGGAGTCGATCGTGGCGGCGTTCGGCCGGTTCGTGCTGCAGCCCCGCGGCTTCCTCGCCGCCCCGGATGAGGAATCGGTCCGCTACCTCATCGCGGTGGCCAAGATGATCCCGGCCAGCCCGGCGCTGCTGGCCCGCGAGCGGCAGATCCTGGACCGCTACACCGCGTCGCTGGCCGCGCTCATCGCGGCGGACACTGCCGCCGTGCCCGGCGACCTGCGCCCCGAGGCGGTCGCCCGGGCGCTGATCGGCACTCACCAGACCCTGATCGAGCTCGTCCGCCGCCGCCTCGCCGAGGGCCCGGTCGACCCCGCCGACGTGGCCCGCGAGGTCGTCGCCCGGGGCCGTCAGGCCCTGGCCCTGCTCGAGCAGGGCCTGGCCGGTTACGGAGTCAGCTCAACGTAGTGAAACCGGGAATTCACTTTGCTTGAGCGCAGCGAAACCCGGGTTTCATCTCCATGGGGAGAGACTATTCCGGGGCGGGGCTCGGGGCCGGGTCGCCCGGGGCAAGGTCGCCCGGCGCCGGGTCGCCCGGGGCCGGGTCGCCTGCGGGCGGGGCGGATGGCTGGGCGGCCGGCTTGCGGAGGGCGATGACGTGGACGTCGATGCCGAGCGCACCTGCCTCCCTGATGATTCGCGCTACCTTGGAGCCGCCACCGGTGAGCTGCTGCCACCGGCTCCGCTGGCTGGAGCCGATCACGATCTGGGTGATCTGATGCTCCTGCGCGAAGGCGGCGATGGCCCGAGCCGGGTCGTCGCCTTCGATTTCGTACCAGTGGGCGCCGACGTCGGCCGAGAGCTGCCGCAGCTTCTCGGCGGACCGGCGGTCGCCGGGGCGAGTGGCATCGCTTGCCGCCACGTAGAGGACGTCGAGGTCGCCCTTGAGCCGGGAGGCCATCCGGGCCGCCCGGCGGACCAGGGCGTCGGTCCCCGGAGCGGGGCTGACCGCGACCATGACCCGCTCACACGTCTCCCACACCACGTCCGACTCGTGCCGCCGCAGGTGCTCCAGCAGCTCCTCGTCGGTCTCGTCGGCCAGGAACCGCAGCGCCATCTCCCGCAGCGCGGTCAGGTTGTCGGTGCGGAAGAAGTTGGCCAGGGCCCGCGTGACCCGTTCCTGCGGATAGATGTTGCCGTGCAGCATGCGACGGCGGAGCTGCTCGGGTGAGGAGTCGACCAGCTCGATCTGGTCCGCCCGGCGCACGACCCAGTCCGGGACGCGTTCGCGGACCGGCGCCCCGGTCATGTGCTCCACCTCGTCGGCGATGCTCTCCAGGTGCTGGATGTTGACGGTGGTGATGACGCTGATCCCCGCGGCGAGAATGTCCAGGACGTCCTGCCAGCGTTTCTCGTTCTTGCCGGATCCGGGCACGTTGGTGTGGGCGAGCTCGTCGATCAGGGCGACCTGGGAGTGCCGGGCCAGGACCGCGTCGAGATCCATCTCCTCCAGCACGCTGCCCCGGTACTCCATCATCTTGCGCGGCACGACCTCCAGGTCGCTGATCATCTCTTCGGTCCGCTGCCGGCCGTGGCACTCGACGAACCCGATGACCACGTCGGTGCCCCGGTCCCGGCGGCGGCGACCCTCGTTGAGCATGGCGTAGGTCTTGCCGACGCCCGCGGCCGCGCCGAGGTAGATCCGGAACTGCCCGGCCGCCTCGACCACGCCGTCCGTGTCGGCCTCCCGCACCGCGCGGGCCGCCGCCTCATCGCTCACGCGTTCCATTCTGCAGCGCCTTACCGGGCCCGGCCAGCAGGAAGTCGCTTAGAGTCAAGGCCTAACCGCATGGAGATTGTTAGGACGGACGGCGCCGGGCTGGCGTTCCTCGCGTTCCTGCGGGGGCCGGGGGAACCACGGTCCGTTCGGCATATAAGACTGGGGCCATGGCCGTCAGCTATGTGGAGTCCCCGAGCCCCTCGTTCCTGTTCGACCTGGACGGGACGCTGATCGACAGCGTGTACCAGCATGTCATCGCCTGGCGGGCCGCGTTGTCGGCCATCGGAATCGACCTGTCAGTGTGGCGGATCCACCGCCGGATCGGGATGAGCGGCGGGCTGTTCGTGTCCGCGCTGCTGCGGGAGACCGGGCGGACGCTGTCCAAGGACGACATCGACCGGCTCCAGCTCGCGCACGCCGAGCAGTACCGTGCGCAGGTGGACGGGGTGACGGCGCTGCCCGGCGCGCGGGAACTGCTCGGCTTCCTGACCGACGCGGACGTGCCGTGGGCGATCGCGACGAGCGGGTACGCGGCGACTGCGCGGCCCGCGCTGGGCCTGCTGGGGCTGGCCGAGGACACCCCCATGGTGACCCGCGACCTGGTGCGGCACGCCAAGCCGGACCCCGATCTGTTCCTGGCCGCGGCGGCCGTACTGGGTGTCGAGGCGCGGCACGCGTTCGTCGTCGGCGACAGCGTGTGGGACCTGCTCGCGGCGCGGCGGGCCGGAGCGCTCGGGGTCGGGCTGCTATCCGGCGGTTACGGGCGGGAGGAGCTCGAGCGGGCCGGGGCGTACCGGGTCTACGCCGACCCGGCCGAGATGCTGGCCCGGATCGACGAGCTCGGGGTGCGGCCCTTACGCCCGATGATCTTGGTCACCCAGGGTGAGGTACGTCACAGGACGGCGTGTTCAGGAGGTTTTCGCCAGCACTTCGTTAGAGAGTCGTTTGCGGCGGCGCCATTACGCGCGAGTAGAGATTAAATGTATGGGTAACCGGTCAGGGGCGCCGGAACCACGGCGCCCTGGAGTCACTCGGGAGGCGAGTTGCGGTGCCTACCGTGCGTCGGATCGTCGTCGGCGTAAACGGGTCGCTCGGGAGCCTGCAGGCGTTGCGTTACGCGACCGCCGAGGCCAGGCAGCGGGATGTGCCGCTGCTGCCGGTGATCGCCTGGGTCCCGCCCGGCGGCGACCTCGCTGAACGCCGCCATTCCTCGCCGTACCTGCGCAAGATCTGGCGAGAGGCCGCCTGGGAGCGGCTCACCGCCGCGTTCGACGACGGGCTGGGCGGGATGCCCGCCGACCTGCACGTCGAGCCGCACGTCGAGCGCGGCGAGACCGGCCTGGTGCTGGTCGACGTGGCCAACCAGCCCGACGACCTGCTCATCGTCGGCACCGGCCGCCGCGGCGCGCTGGGCCGGATGCTGCGGCGCTCGGTGGCCCGGTACTGCCTCGCGCACGCGAAGTGCCCGGTGCTCGCCGTCCCGCCGTCGGCGCTGATGGACGAGATGGGCCACGGGCTGCGCTCCTGGCAGCGCCGACACGCCCTCATCCCGAACACCCCGCAGGTCTAGCCGCCCGGGTTCGCATGGGTTCCGTTAGGAATCCGCCGGTGCCCGTATGGGTCCTGCAAGGGGTGCTGTTACGGGTCGCTCTGGCCCCGTTAACTAAGGATGTGCTTTTGGGCTTCGCATGCCCATAGAGCACCCTCACCAGCGGTTCGTCACTAGGAGTAACCGTGCCGTGGTACACAACAGACTGGTTTTATGTCGGCCTGACGATCGTCGTCTTCGCCGGCCTGCTCCTCATCTTGAAGGGGATCGAGAGCTTTGAGCGCTGAGAACTGGATCGGCCTGATCGGTGGCATCGCGCTGACGATCTACCTGTTCGTGGCCCTCGTCCTGCCTGAGAGGTTCTGATGAATTCCACGGCCGCCGGCTGGCTGCAGTTCCTGCTGCTGTTCGCGGCGCTCGCGGCGTGCTACGTGCCGTTGGGCAACTACATCGCGCGCATCTACACCACCAAGAATCACTTGCGGATCGAGCGCGGCATCTACAAGCTGTGCGGGATCGACCCGGAAGCGGACATGCGGTGGACCGTCTACGTGCGCTCCATCCTGGCCTTCTCGGTCGTCGCCGTGCTGTTCGTGTACCTGATCCAGCGGACCCAGCACTACCTGTTCTGGGCGGAAGGGATGGCGAACGTCCCGCCGGACACCGCGTGGAACACCGCGGCGTCGTTCGTCACGAACACCAACTGGCAGAACTACGCCGGCGAGGCGACCATGGGCTACCTGAGCCAGATGGCCGGCCTGATGGTGCAGCAGTTCATGTCGGCCGCGGTCGGCCTGGCGGTGGCGATCGCGATGATCCGCGGCTTCACCCGGTCCAAGACCGACCGGCTCGGCAACTTCTGGGTCGACCTGACCCGCGGGACCATCCGGCTGCTGATACCGCTGGCGGTCATCGGCGCTCTGGTCCTGATCGCGGGCGGGGCGATCGAGAACCTGGCCAGCTATCACACGATCACCACGCTGTCCGGCGCCCACCAGACCATCCCCGGCGGGGCGGTGGCCTCGCAGGAAGCCATCAAGGACCTGGGGAACAACGGCGGCGGGTGGATGAACACCAACGCGGCGCACCCGTTCGAGAGCCCCAATCCGTTCACGAACATCTTCATCATCTTCATGCTGCTGCTGATCCCGTTCTCCACGCCGCGGGCGTTCGGCAAGATGGTCGGCGACAACAGGCAGGGCTACGCGCTGGTCGCCATCATGGTGATCATCTGGGCGTGCGCCGTCGGTGGGATCAGCTTCTTCGAGGCCCATCTGGGCACCGCCGGAATCGCGCCCCAGGTCGCGCACGGCACGTACGAGGGCGTGGAGACCAGATTCGGCCCGTCGGGCTGCTCGGTGTTCGCGGCGTCCACCACGGTGACGTCCACCGGCTCGGTGAACTGCTTCCACGACTCGCTGACGCCGTTCGGCGGCGGCATCGCGGTGTTCGACATCGCGCTGGGCGAGATCGCGCCGGGCGGGATCGGGGCCGGCATGTACGGCATCTTGATCCTGGCCATCGTCACCGTGTTCGTGGCCGGGCTGATGGTCGGCCGGACGCCGGAGTACATCGGCAAGAAGATCCGGCCCACCGAGATGAAGTACGCGTCGCTGTACTTCCTGACCCTGCCCGTGGTGATCCTCACCATGGTGGCAATCTCGATCGGCAGTAAGCCAGGCCAAGCCGCGATCTTCAACCCCGGGCCGCACGGGCTGACCGAGATCCTGTATGCGTTCGCCTCCCAGGCCAACAACAACGGGTCGGCGTTCGCGGGCCTGGGCACCGCGGCCCCGTGGTACCAGACCTTTGGCGGCATAACGATGTTGATAGGCCGGTTCGCACCGGAGATCTTCGCCCTGGGCCTGGCCGGATCGCTGGCTAGACAGGCGCCCACGCCGGCCAGCGCCGGGACGCTGGATACCAGGACACCGCTATTCGTCGGCATGGTTGTCGGCGTGATCCTCATCCTGGTCGGCCTGACCTACTTCCCCGCGCTCGCGCTGGGAGTGTTCGCAGAAGGACTGCACTGATGTCTGTAACTACAGAGAGCCCGGGCACTCCGGCCGCGCCCGCCCGCAAGCAGGAGGCGACGGAGCCGCGCCGGGTCGGCGGCGGCCTGCTCGACCCGAAGATCTTGTGGAAGTCGCTCCCGGCCGCGTTCAAGAAACTGGACCCGCGGGTCCAGATCAAGAACCCGGTCATGTTCGTGGTCGAGGTCGGCGCCCTGCTCTGCCTGTACACCGCGATCCGCACCCCGTCGGCGTTCAACTGGACCATCGTGGTCTGGCTGTGGCTGACCGTGGTGTTCGCCAACCTGGCCGAGGCGGTGGCCGAGGGCCGCGGCAAGGCGCAGGCCGAAACGCTGCGCCGGGCCAAGCGCGAGACGGTGGCGCGGCGGCTGACCAACTGGAAGCCAGGCGCGGACCCGTCCGCCCTGCACGAGGAGCCGGTCCCCGGGACGCAGCTGCAACTCGGCGACTACGTCGTGGTCGAGGCCGGCCAGGTCATCCCCGGCGACGGAGACGTGGTCGAGGGCGTCGCGTCGGTGGACGAGTCGGCCATCACCGGCGAGTCCGCGCCGGTCATCCGCGAGTCCGGCGGCGACCGGTCCGCGGTCACCGGCGGCACCACCGTGCTG
>Ga0306921_10007965_pt1 | contig 11176 bp, 6 predicted proteins | sample sta12Cox44000080_FD_203760 | JGI IMG/M metagenome (GOLD analysis project Ga0306921, IMG submission 203760) | Lab enrichment of tropical soil microbial communities from Luquillo Experimental Forest, Puerto Rico - statoxic.12C.oxic.44.000.080 (v2)... | ecosystem: Environmental > Terrestrial > Soil... | reverse complement strand
CCGTTAGAGCCCAAACAAGCGGTCTAGGTCAGTCTACCGCATCCGGGGCCATGACGCGAATCGCCTTAGTGTTCAAGCAGCACCTCGGCGCGGCTTTCGACCTGACCGGCCCCTGAGGGCGCGGCCTCGACGGCGATCTTGTCCGCCGGGATCCCGTCCGCTGTCAAAGCCGCGGCGACGGCTTGGGCACGGTCGAGTGCCGCGCGGAAGCTGTTGAGCTGATCGGCCGCCCCGCTACCGGCCCCGGCGTAGCCGACGACACGCACCTTCCCCGGGTTTTGCTGGTAAAGCGGCACGACTTTGTCGAGGGTCTGGCGATCTTCGGCGCTGAGAGACGTCGAATCGGCAGTGAACTTGACTTCGGCCACCGTGGTGCCGACCGCCGCAGGCGGGGGTTTCTGACTGCTCTTTCCGGAGCTCGCCAGCGGCGCCAGTACCGGGGGCGGCGGCGGTGGCTGGTAGGCGGTCGAGCCGATGGCCTCCGGCATTTGAGCCGGAGCCGGGGGTGATTGAAGATGCGGCGTGGCGGGCGCAGTGCTCGCTGCGGTCGGCGCCGGCGTCGGGTACGGTGGCGGTGGTGCGGACTGGACTTGCTCCGGCTTTGGCACAGAGCGCACTTTTGGCACTTCGAGGTTCGTCTCCATCGGCGGCGGCTCCGGCGGCTCGCCGGATTTGCGCAAGCCTTGTCCTGGCGCGGCATTCGCCTTGTCCGAGGCGGTCCCCGAATCCGGCCCGGAGGAGGATGCAGTTGCCACGGGGGTTTCGCCCGGAGCCGCGCTCGGTGCGGCCGCCGGCGGCGGTGACGCGGGCGAGGCGTCGGCGGCCGTTTTGGCTTGCCCCGCATCGGTTGCCTCTGGCACCGGTGGTGGAGGCGGTGGCGGCGCCGGTGCCGATATCGTGGGAAAGCCCGCACGCAATTTCTCATCGCTATATTTCGCATTGGTGCGGTCGGCGATCAGGCTCTGCGTTAGCTTCTCCCGCTCGGCTTGCGTCAACGCCCGCTCGGGCGGTGGCGGTACCGTCGCGAGGTTCGGATAATCGGATGCCTCCCCGGCGGCGAGATTTTGGGTATTTGGTGTCGTTTCCGGATCGGGGTCGTTTTTGCTGGCACCCGTCCAATCACGCCAAGTGTCGACGGGATTGCATGCGGTGAACCCGAGCACTATTGCCAAAACGGCGAGGCGGCGCGCCACGCGCCGGGAGAAAGGGGGTGTGCCCATGATCATGACTGCAGTCCCGTCCAAGTGGCGGGATGCCGCGCGGGCGCCCGCCCTCCAGCCGCCATACATTCTCGCGGTGTTGATGTATTAGATCCGCCCCGGTGCGTCACTACATTTGATGCCGTGAAAATCGATCGCATGAAGCGAAAACGGCCATGACGGAGAAGAACCGGGGTGCACCCGGAGAGGGAGCCGCTTCGCATAAGCAAGATCAGGCAAATAACCCGCCGCTGGAGCTCGCGGAGCTGTCGCAGAAGATAGCCGACATCGCGGAAAAGAGCCGGCATCTGGTCGCGGAATTCCTCAAGCGGCAATCCGCCGAGAATGGCATCGGAATGGCGGACCCCCTGAGCATCGGCGCCGCCTTTTTCGAGATGACGGCACGGATGATGTCGGACCCCTCGCGGCTCGTCCAAGCGCAGTTGTCGTTGTGGAACGACTACATGACCCTATGGCAGCGCACCGCACAGCGGTTTCTCGGCGCCAGCGCGGAGCCGTTGATCGAACCGGCCGCGGGCGACCGGCGCTTCCGCGATAAGGCGTGGACCGACAATACGCTCTTCGACTTCATCAAGCAGAGCTATCTGCTGACCGCGCGCTGGTTGCAAGGAACAGTCAAGCATATCGACGGCGTCGATGAGCGCACCGCGCGCAAGGTCGATTTCTACACCCGCCAGTTTGTCGATGCGATCGCACCCTCAAATTTTCTGCTGACCAACCCCGAAGTGCTGCGGGCGACAATCGAAAGCCGCGGGGAGAACCTCGTCAATGGGCTGAAGAACCTGCTCGACGATCTCGAACGCGGCAAAGGGCGGCTGGCGATCAAGATGACCGACATGGCGGCGTTCCGCATCGGCGAAAACATCGCGGTGACGCCGGGCAAGGTTGTCTACCAGAACGACCTCTTACAGCTGATCCAATACGAACCGACGACCGAAACGGTCAAGCGCCGGCCCCTGCTGATCATCCCGCCTTGGATAAACAAGTTTTATATTCTCGATTTGCGGCCAGCCAATTCCTTCATCCGCTGGGCAGTCGGTGAAGGCCACACCGTCTTTGTGATCTCCTGGGTCAACCCCGACGAGCGGCTCGCCGCCAAGACCTTCGCCGATTACATGCGCGAAGGCCCGCTCGCAGCACTCGACGCGATCGAACAGGCGACCGGCGAGCGCGAGGCCAATGTGATCGGCTATTGCCTCGGCGGTACCTTGCTCGCCAGCACGCTCGCCCGTATGGCGGTCAAGCGCGACACCAGGATCAAGAGCGCCACCTATTTCGTGGCGATGGTCGATTTCGCCGAGGCCGGCGAGCTTTCCGTCTTCATCGACGAGGAGCAGCTCGCCGCGCTCGAGGAGCGGATGAACGCCAAGGGATATCTCGAAGGCCGATCGATGGCGACGACCTTCAACATGCTCCGCGCGAACGATCTGATCTGGTCTTTTGTCGTCAACAACTACCTGCTCGGCAAGTCGCCCTTCCCGTTCGACCTGCTCTATTGGAACGCTGATTCGACGCGCATGCCGGCGGCGATGCACAGCTTTTATCTACGCAAAATGTATCAGGAGAACCTGCTGGTTAAGCCGGGCGGCATTACCCTCGACGGGGTGCCGATCGATCTGCGTAAGATCAAGACCCCTTCCTTCCTGCTGTCGACGCGCGAGGACCATATCGCGCCGTGGCGGTCGACCTATGCCGCCACGCAGCTCTATCGGGGCCCCGTGAAGTTCGTGCTGTCGGCTTCGGGTCATATCGCCGGTGTCGTCAACCCGCCGGGAAGCAAATACGGGCACTGGGAGAACAATAATAACCCTCCGACACCGGAGGAATGGCTCGCCACCGCCACCTCCGTGCCGGATTCGTGGTGGCCGATGTGGGAGCGCTGGGTTTCGCAATATTCCGGCGGCGAGGTGCCGGCGCGCCACCCGGGCGACGGCAAACTCAAGCCGATCGAGGACGCTCCCGGCTCCTACGTCAAGGTGCGCGCCGAGGACTGACCAGAGTGGGCAAATACAGCGAAAATCGCGATTTTAGCTCCGAACCATCCGATATCCGCACAAAAATCTGACGCCAGATCAAATGGTTAGAGGTTAAATTCGCTACTCGGGTCGAACAATGGAATCTTGGCCGCCGATCAACGAATTTCGGAGGACTAACAGTCGAATAACAATCGAAAAGATGATGGTATGCTAATAGCAATTTCTTGCGTGCCGATCGAGAACACCCTGCTCTTACTTTGAGCGCATGTGGATAATTGAGGACAACGGCGGTGCCGCCGCCACAAAAGACCCATTCCGGCGAGCGCTGCTCCAAGCAGCGACAGACTGGCGGGCTCGGCGACGATCTCGATACCGGGGAGCGAAAACGTAGCGTTGAAGGTGGGGAATGGGGGACCGCCGACAATGTCCTCGACCCAAAGATTGGCCGAGAGCAGTTCAATTTGCTGGTCCCGGCCTGGGCCCGGTCAACCTGCCGGCCCTGGTCAGGCGGCGCGGCGTAAGGTCAGTCGGGTCCACACGTCGCTGAGCCCAGCGACCAGCGCTTCGATGTCGTTGTCGCTATGCAATGGCGACGGAGTCAGCCGCAGGCGCTCGGTGCCGCGCGGCACGGTCGGGTAATTGATCGGCTGAACATAGATCCGGTGGCGCTGCAGCAGCTCGTCGCAGACGGCTTTGCACAACATGGGGTCGCCGATCAGCACCGGGACGATGTGACTGGGGCTCGGCATGACTGGCAGGCCGGCCTCGGCCAAGCGGCGCTTCACGGTCGCGGCACGCTCCTGATGACGCTGGCGCTCGACTTGGCTCTGTTTGAGATGACGGATGCTGGCGAGCGCGCCGGCCCCGATTGCCGGCGGCAATGAAGTCGTGAAGATGAAGCCGGGCGCATGGCAGCGCAGAAAATCGACGAGTGCTGCCGAACCCGCAACATAGCCGCCGATCACCCCCAAGGCCTTGCCGAGCGTTCCCTGGATCACCGTCGGGCGGTGCATGACCCCGTCCCGCTCGGCAATGCCGCCGCCGCGCGCGCCGTAGAGCCCGACGGCATGCACCTCGTCGAGATAGGTCATCGCACCAAAGCGGTCGGCGACGTCGCACAATCCGCCGATCGGGGCGATATCGCCGTCCATCGAATAGACCGACTCGAAGCAAACGAGCTTCGGCCGCTCGGCCGGCACACGATCGAGTAGCCGCGCCAGGTCAGCGGGGTCGTTGTGGCGGAAAATGTATTTCTCGGCGCGGCTGTTGCGGACGCCGGCGATCATCGAGGCGTGGTTGGAAGCGTCGGAAAACACCGCCATGCCCGGCAATTCGCGCGCCAGGGTCGACAGCGCCGCATCGTTGGCGACATAGCCTGAGGTGAAGATCAGTGCGGCTTCGCGGCGGTGCAGATCGGCGATCTCGCGCTCGAGCAAGAGATGGAGATGATTGTTGCCCGAGATGTTGCGCGTGCCGCCGGCACCGGCACCCATCGCCCACAACGTCTCTTGCATCGCCGCGAGCACCGCTGGGTGCTGACCCATGCCGAGATAGTCGTTCGAGCACCACACCGTGACTTCGGCGCCGATGCGGTGGTCGTAGGCGTGCGGAAACCTGCCGCAGCGCCGCTCGAGATCGGCGAAGACGCGATACCGCCCCTCGGCAAGCAGCGCGTCGAGCCGTTCTTTGAAGAAGCCCTCGTAGTCCATGAGGGTATAGCGGTGGGACGATCCTGCTGCTCACACGGCCGAAAGGCGGCGTCGTCTCAGCCAAACGAGGCTCGCTCCCGCAGCCGCTGCAAGCAGTGTCAGGCTCGAAGGTTCGGGTATCGCACCCTGCTCCGGCGTCAGCACTACGTTGTCTACGGCCTCATCAAACAGCGATCCCGAATTAGCGGCATTCGCGTTTAACGTTATATCTAGCTCAGAGATGTTTTTACCGGCCAGTACAGATGCGACTTCTGTGGTCCAATTACTGTATTTCGAATTAGAAATCTTGTTGGTGTTGGCAAGTGTGTATTGATCCACGCCGACAGATGATCCACCGAGGAAGCCTTCGACTTTGAGAGTTTGCGATCCCGTTCCCGAAAGATCAAAGGCCGCAAAGTCAAGACCGTCAAAATCGAAATCTCCTAAGGCGGCCGAGACAATCTTCAGCACGTCGCCTCCAGCGGCGCCTACGACGGCTGACGCGCCCTCAACATCTTGCCCCGGGTTGCCGAGATTGTTTACGAACAGCGCACCATTCAACTTTGAGTACGTAAACCCGGCTTCGGTAATGGGCCCGTTAAAACCCGGCCCAAAAGGAGCTGTCTCGAACGTAATCGTGTTTGCAACAGCCGGTAAGGCCAGCACGCTGGCCGTCAACATCGCTGCTGCGACACTTCCGGTCAGGACTCCAAAGCGATTTGAAAGGGGAAGGTTCACCTCATTCTCCATCAAAATGCGGAGCGGGTCTAGATGCCGAGCGAGAAGAAAGCCGCTGGCTGGAGCGCGGTGAATTGGGGTTCACCGCGCTCCAGCCAGAGAATACGCCGCTGCCTCAAGGGCAGGGGCCAATCGTCCTTATGGCATCCCTAAAGTCGTCTCCATCGGAGCGGAAGGGCACCGTGGTCCCGTCAATCGATTTCAAGAACACCAGCAGATCCGCCTGCTGTTGCAGGGTCAGCGTGTTCGCAATCGTGGTTGTCGGCGGGAACGTCGTCCCTTGAGGCCCCAACCCGTGCAGCGGGAATACCTCTTCTAGTGTCTCAGCCTTGCCGTTGTGTAGGAACGGCGCATGGAAGTTGATGCTGAGCAACGACGGCGGATTGATCCCGTCCGCTCCCAGCGCAGTCGCAGCGGTGGCGTTGTCACGGATCTCTAAGGGATCGCTGGGATTGAACGTCCCCACCTTTTCGAGATAGTTGAAGGTGAGGCTGCTGCTCGCACCGGTGCAGGTGAACGACTTGAACTCGTTCAAGGTGTTGCTGACGCCGGGGTCCACGGGAGCGAGGTTCTGACCGATGGCGCCGGGGTTGGTGCGGTGGAAGATCTGACTCTTCGTCCATTTCGCTCCACCGTGGCACGAGGCGCAGAACATCCCGAACACCTCTCCCCCACGCGTAAAGGCCGCGACATCGGTGGGCTGGGGCTGGTGGAGCGGTCGCACCGCGGTAAAGATCCACAATGTCTGCGCATCGAGGGCGTCGCTCCCTCCTTGTGTGATGCCGTGGTCGTAGATCGCCGGGTTGGCGATTGTGTTCAGGCCGGGTGGCATGTTGTTAACTTTGTTGAAACAATTCCCGGGGTCGAACTTATCGCTGGCGAAACCACACCCCCCCTGAACATTGCGGGAGTTGTTGTTGAATTCGGTGTTACTGTCGCGTATCGCGCTCCAGTTGATGATTCTTTGATCCTCCGGGTCCTGTTTGGAGAACAATCCGTCCAACGGTATCGTCCGGCGCGGCCCATTGTTAAAGATCCAAGTCACGCCGTCGCTTAGCCCATCGTTATGGCACGACCCGCAGCTGCTCCAGGCATCCTTCGACTGCTTGTCTCTGAAGTTCCGCGGGATGATGTCGCGGATATCGGTACCCTGAAAGCCGTTGTCCGGGATGCCAAGGGCGGTGAAGAAGGCGAGATTGCCGACCAGCGAATTGTGCGCAAGGCTGCCAGGGGCTGGCGGATCGCTGGATGAGATGTCGAGTTGCAAGGTCAAGCAATTGTCGGTGTCCATCGAGGTCACCGAGAAATTGACGTCGTTGTCGGCGTAGGCGCGTGTCCCATCCTTGCGCATGGCCACGCCGGTCGGCAGATTTCCCGTCTGAAGGCGGCAATCGACTCTGGTCTTGGCCGCGTTCAGGACGTCGAGCTGTCCCGACGCATCGAGTGTCGCGCGGAAAATCTGGTTGCCGCCGCGGCTGACGATAAGAAATTTGTCGCCGGCGCCGTTGCCGTCGATCGCCACGAGGTCATTGCCGAAGGTTCTGTCGAGACTCGGCGGCGGTTGGGCGGTTTCCACCTTGATCTGGTTATTCAGATTGACGTGTTCGGCGGGCACTTCTTTCAGGGCACTAGTATCTACGTTGTAGACGAGAGCCTGTACGTTCACGTTGAACATCTCAGGGGGTTCGGGCTGGGCGCCGATATTGGGCAGATAGAGGCGGTTGCCGCGAATCAGCCCAGAGGTGAGCTGGTTGGGGAAAACCCCCTGCGGATCAGCCATGTTGATGGGGTTGTTTACGTCAGTCGGGTCCGGGCAGAAGATCAGGGAGTGGGGCGCAGGCGGACCGGGCCCGCAAAAATTATTTGGCATAATCCGGTTAGCGTTAAAGCCGGAATTGGCGAGGGGGGCCAAAGTAATCTTGGTGATCGGTGGATTGCCGTTGGCCGCCGGAAAGGCGTGGACGACGCCTTGTTTTCCTTGATCGCGAGCCTCGCCATTACCGTCAAAGGTGGGATCGGAGAAATTCGGGATAACTTCTGCAAATGCGTCAGTAACGAAGACGGTGTCATCCGAGATGTTGCCGGTGCCTTTATCCGTTATCGCCACCGCCCAAGGCCTGCCGCCAACCGTTACGGTCCCATCAGAGATCGGGTTGAGTGGATTGCTCGTAACTATGATCGACACGGTGCCTTCGGTAAGGTTCGCCACATAGAGCAACGAGCCGTCCGCCGTTAGGGCACAGCCCCGTGGCTCGGTGCCCACCTTGAGCTCCGCCACCTGCGTGTGCCGATTTAGGTCAACAACCGAGACGGTGCCGCTGATCGCGTTGGTGACGTAGGCTGCGCGGTTGCTGGGGTGGACCGCAACGCAGCGCGGCTCTTCGCCGACGGGGATTTCAGCAATCTTGTTGCTGACATCCTTGCCTTTCGCATTTTTGACCCGGATGATCGAGACACTGTTGGCCAAACGATTGACGACGACGACACGCGTCTCGTCGGAGGTCAGCGCGATGCTGGTCGAACGGCCAGGCGCCGCATCAGCCGTCTTTGCCATCATCAGAGCTGTTGCCAGAGCCGCCGTCGTTACTGCCAGCGTTGCGCCGTAGCAAATTGTACTCAGCAGATTACGGGACACCGGGCTCCGTGAATTTTTCATGAATATCCCCTCCGGCATTTCGTTCCAAATCGGCTTCCGAACAATATGCTGAGGTGGCCGAATCTACACTTGCGCCCAGGTTGCACCGTCAGTAATCCGGGATGGCAGGGAGCTTCTCGACTTCCTCCTCCCACCCGGACCCCGGCTGCGCGCCTACGTTTCCATGGTGCAGGATTCCCGAGTGCAAACGGGAAATCTTTGAGATGCGCTTGATTTACCCTTAAGGAGATCTTTTCTTTTCCTTAAGAAATCGTTAAGAAGCGCGCGCTCGGGCCGGGCCAGGGGGCACGGGTGGTTTTCAGGTTTGGCGATCACGTGCTCGATATCGAACGACGCGAATTGCGCCGCGGGGCCGAATTGGTTGCGCTCGAACCGCAGGTGTTCGACCTTCTTGTCTATCTGGTGCGCAACCGTGGCCGGGTCGTCAACAAGGATGATTTGATCGACAGCGTTTGGGGCGGGCGGATCGTCTCAGACTCGGCATTGACAACGCGCCTCAATGCGGCGCGCAGAGCTGTTAACGACAGTGGCGCGACGCAGCGCGTCATTCGCACGGTTGCACGCAAGGGTGTGCGCTTTGTTGCCGAAGTGGAGGGTGATGCAGCCCTCGAAGCAGCGGCGGCTGCCCCCGAGCCATCGCCTGCCCTTCCCGACAAGCCGTCGATCGCGGTGCTGCCGTTTGCCAATCTGAGCGGCGACCCGGAACAGGAATATTTTGTCGACGGTATGGTCGAAGAGATCATCACCGCGCTCAGCCGCATTCGCTGGCTCTTCGTGATCGCCCGCAATTCGAGCTTTGCGTACCGAGGGCAGGCCGTTGACGTGAACCGGATCGGACGCGAACTGGGCGTACGCTACGTCCTCGAAGGCTCGGTTCGCAAGGTTGGCGACCGCGTGCGCATCACCGCGCAGTTGATCGACGCAGCAAACGGAGCACATCTCTGGGCAGACCGGTTTGATGGCTCGCTGGAAGACGTATTCGAACTGCAAGCCAACGTGGCTGCAAGCGTCGCGGGAGTCATCGAGCCGGCGTTGCAGGCCGCCGAAGCCGCTCGCTCGGCTGCCCGTCCGACGACCGATCTTGGCGCCTACGATTGCTACCTCCGCGCGCTCGTGGTCTTCCATCCGATGACGAAGGAGGCGGTTCTCGAAGCTCTGGGACTGCTCGAGCGGGCGATCGCCATCGATCCGCATTATGGGCCGGCGCTTGCCTTCGCGGCGTCGTGCCATATGCAATTCGTCAATTACAGCTGGGCGGAAGATCCTGCGACAGCTGAGCGCAAGGCCGTCGACTTGGCACGACGGGCATTGCAAGTAGCCTCCGACGATCCGGACGTAATTGCCAGAGCAGCATTGGTCCTTGCCGTTTTCGGCGAGGACATCGGTACGATGATGGCGTTGGCCGACCGGGCGCTGGCGCTCAACCCGAGCTCTGCCCGGGGTTGGTACCATAACGGCTTTCTCAGGCTGATGGCCGGAGACCCCGACCGCGCGATCGAATTGGCCGAGGTTTCGCTGCGTCTCAGCCCGCGCGCCCGGATCGGCCCGGTTCATACTGTGATCGGCGCCTCCCACTTTGTCAGCCGACGCTTCGACGAAGCGAGAGCAAACCTGCTCCTCGCGCTCGAGGAGACCCCAAACTTCCCTATACCTTATCGCTATCTCGCCGCTTGCTACGCCCGTATGGGGCGGCTCGTTGAGGCGCGGGATGTCGTCAGGCGGCTGCGCGCCATTACCCTTGCCGTAATCCCGCCGCGAATTTTGTATCTGCGCAATGCCGAGCACCGGGAGCTTTACCTGTCGGGTTTGCGCCTGGCGGCCGCCGGCGAGGTGGCCTAATGGTGACGTTTTCTCTGGCGTCGGGCCCGCCAGACGCCGTCCCGTCTAAATTTGAAGCTGGAACTTATCGCGCCACGACCTCGGAATCTTCGCGAAATGGCGCTAGCGGTCCAACCACGGAATCGGCGTGCTGCTGCCGTAATAAACACCGCCTTCGCCGGGCTGACCAAAAATGCGAGGCCATCCTGCCGATGGCCTCCCCGAACCGATCAAACCGATGGCCAAACCGGCGTCGCCAGCGCGAGATCGGCCGGGAAAACGGTGACCGGCACACCCTTTTGCCACTGCGCGAAGATCATCGGCACATCGACGCGACGGCCCTTCTCGTCAAACTTGATCGGGCCGGGGAAGCAGTGCGCGGCGGGCCCGGTGGTCAGGTTCATCGCTCGGATCGCCTCGGCGACCTTGATCTTGTCGGCGGCACCACAGGCTTCGAGCGCTTCTGCCAGGATCGCCGGATGGCCGTAGCCGCATAGCGCGTCCTGGGTCAGAAACGGCTCGCCGGTCTTTTTCTTGAAGCGTTCGATAAATTCCTCCTGACCTTTCATCGGCCAATTGGCGACGCTGAACAGCATCCCTTCGAGCAGCTCGGGACCTATGGTCTTCAGTAATTCGGGTGAGCCGAATGGCGCGCCGTTGCCGACCAGCGGTATTTTCCCGTGCGACAATTTAAACTCGTCGAGCTTTTCGAGCACCAGCTTGCAATCCGGCATCGCCGAGGTCAGCAATAGCAGAAAGCCCGGCTTGGCCGAGCGCACCTTCTCGATCAGCGGCGTCGCATCGGAAAGCGGCGGCGTGTAGATCTGATCGACGACCAGTTTCAGCCCCGCCTTCTCGAAGCCGCCCTCGCGCAGCGGCCTGGCAAAGCTGGTTGGCGCCGCCGTATTGTCCATGATCAAACCGACGGTGGTCGGCCGCTTGCCGGTCGCGCTTTGCGCCAAGTCGAGAGCGGTCGGCACAGTTTGTGCGGCCTGCCAGTCGGCGGTCGGCGAGGTCTGAAAGACGAATTTGAAGCCGCGATTGGTGATCGCGTCGGAATAGCTGAGCGTCAGCCACGGG
>Ga0306921_10007964_pt1 | contig 11176 bp, 8 predicted proteins | sample sta12Cox44000080_FD_203760 | JGI IMG/M metagenome (GOLD analysis project Ga0306921, IMG submission 203760) | Lab enrichment of tropical soil microbial communities from Luquillo Experimental Forest, Puerto Rico - statoxic.12C.oxic.44.000.080 (v2)... | ecosystem: Environmental > Terrestrial > Soil... | reverse complement strand
CTACGACCCCGACGGTTACACCAACGAGTTCTATTACGGCATCGAGCAGATCGGCTGGAACCGGCTGAGCAAGCCGCGCGACATGTACTACCGCGGCTTTCAGGAGAAGCCGCCATTGCCGCAGATGTCCGAGGCGGCCGAACTGGCCGAGGCCGAGGCAAAGGGCATTACCGTCCTCTCGGGCCACCGCCCAGAAGACGGCCTACCGGCGAATTATGATGTCGGGGGTGTGATGCTGCCGCGGCCGTTCAAGATCACCAAGATCGGCCCGGTCGGTCTGTTTGTCGACGATGTCGAGCGCGCCGAAGCCTTCTACACCGAGCGCGTCGGCTTTGTCCGCAGCGAGGAGACGACATATCGGGGTGCGCGCTGCGTCTTTCTGCGCTGCGGCGCCGAGCACCACAGCCTCGGATTGTTTCCGAAGGAATTGCGGCGCCAACTGGGTCTCAGCGAGCGCAGCACCTGCATGTCGTTCGGCGTCGAGCTCGGCAGCTACACGCAATTGCGCGAGGCCGTCGGGTTCCTCAAATCGCGCGGCGTGACCTTTGTCGACTCGATCCCGCCCGAGCTCTATCCCGGTATCGACTATTCGGCGTTCGCGATCGATCCCGACGGCCATTGCATCCAGCTCTATTACTACATGGAGCAGGTCGGTTGGGACGGCCGTGTCCGGCCGCAATCGATGCGCCGCCAGACCACGAGCCAGTGGCCCGAGGCGCTGGAGCCGCTCTCCGACACCTATGTCGACCAGGTCTTCCAAGGCCCGCTCGGGTAGGTCGCCCAGTGGCAGCCGCGTGACACCCGAAGCTTATCTCGATCGGGTGCGGGCGCTGCTGCCGGCGCTGCGCGAGCGCGCGCCGCATGCCGAAAAACTGCGATGTCTGCCCGAGCAAACCTTCAACGACTTCCAGGAGACGGGGCTGTTTCGCTGCATTCAGCCCAAGCGCTGGGAAGGCTACGAGCTCGATCCGGAAACCTTCTATCAAGCGATCGTCGAAGTCTCCGCCGTGTGCGGGTCGAGCGGCTGGATCCTCGGGGTCATCGGCGTCCACAACTGGCACCTGGGATTGTTTCCGCCGCAGGCGCAGGAAGACGTCTGGGGCGAGGACACCAGCATCCAGATCTCGACCTCGCTGGCGCCGACCGGCACGGTCGAGCGGGTCGATGGCGGCTTCCGGCTGCGCGGCCGCTGGTCGTTTTCCAGCGGCTGCGATTATTGCCAATGGGCTGCACTCGGCGGCATTGTCCCGACGGTCGAGAATAGCGCGCCGCCAGATGCGCGCATATTTCTGATCCCGCGCAGCGACTATCGGATCGACGACAACTGGTACGTGACCGGCCTCTGCGGCACCGGCAGCAAGGACATCATGGTCGACGACGCGTTCGTGCCGGGATATCGGACGCACTCCTACCTGGATGCCTTTCACCTGCGCAACCCGGGCCAAGAACTCAATGACGGGCCACTCTACCGACTGCCGTTTGGCGCCGTCTTTCCGAATTCGATCGCCGCTCCGGCCATCGGCGTCGCACTCGGCGCGCTCGAAGCCTTTCGCGAGCAGTCGCAGGTGCGGGTGAACCTGCGCGACGGCTCTCGCCTCGCAGAGGACCCGTTCACCCAGTTTCGCCTCGCCGAATCCGCGGCCGAGGTCGGCGGAGGCTATGACCGCATGCGCGGCAATATGCGCGAGATGATGGAGCTGGCCGCGGCCTCCAAGGATATCCCGCTGACCCGGCGCGCGCGCTACCGCTGGGACTCCGCCAAGGCCGTCGACTGGAGCATGCGCGCCGTCGACCGCTTGATGGAAGCGAGCGGCGGCCGCGGCATCTTCCTCAGCAATCCAATCCAGCGCGCCTGGCGCGACATCCACGCGATGCGCGCCCATATCGGCAACAATCCCGAGCGCGCCGCTGCGGTGTTCGGCCGCTCCGAGTTCGGCCTCCCGCCGACAGATATCAGGTTTTAGAAAGCCGCGCGTCGATCACTTCCCCGCACGGGGGAAGGTCAGAGTGGGGGGAAACGATGGCCAGTCTGTCGCCAACCGAGCCGGTCGCGCCGCAGCTGGCGGCAGATCGGTGGACAGCCTACAGCCTCACTGTGTGGGCGATCTGCATGCTCGGTTTTGCTTTCGACATCTACGAGAGCACGATCATGCAGCTGGTGACCCCGCTCCTGATCAAGGAGTGGGGCATCGTGCCGGCGACGATGGGCTATATCACGACCTTGTCCAGCTGGGTCGGTCTGATCGGCGTCTTTGTCTTTCCGGCGCTGGCCGATCTCTACGGCCGCAGACCCATCCTGATCCTGACGATCCTCGGCTATTCGTTGTTCACCGGGTTCACCGGCTTTGCGCAAGGCCCGCTGCAGCTCTTGATCTTTACCTCGATCACCCGCATCGCCCTGCGCGGCGAGACGCCGGTCGGCGCGATCATGGTCAGCGAAACGGCGCCGACGAGGTGGCGAGCTACTGCGCTCGGCGGCCTCGTCGGAGGCTATCCGTTCGGCTACATGCTGTGCTCGTTGACCGCTCTGGTCGTCGTGCCGCTGTGGGGATGGCGTGCGCTCTATTGGCTCGGCATCTTGCCAGCACTGCTCGTTCTCTGGGTTCGGCTCGGCGTCAAAGAGAGCCCGCGCTTCGAGCGGGTCACCACTGAAATGGTGAAAGAGGGTTTGAAAAAACGGCTCGACATCTTCCTGCCTGTGCGCGAGTACCCGCGCGAGATGCTGATCGCGGCCTTGCTGTACTTCTTTTATCTCTTTACCTGGTTCGGCTGGTCGGCGTGGATGCCGCAATACCTAGCCAATGAAAAACATCTGGGCTTCCAGACGACCGCTAGCTATTTGTCGATCTGGATGGGTTGCGCGATCTTTGCCTATTACCTCTGCGGCTGGCTCTGCGATCTCTTCGGCCGGCGCTATGTGATCCCGAGCTTTGTTCTGCCAGCGGCAATTCTGCTTGTCGTGATGGGACACCTCGACACTCCGGCGAGCCTGTTCTGGGTTGGATTGGTCCTCAACTTCCTGATCACCGGAAGCTTCGGCGCCGGCCTTGGCTACAACACCGAGCTGTTCCCGACGCAGATCCGCGGGACGGCGGTCGGCGCCGCCTTCACCTTCGGCAGCGCCGGTGGGGGATTAGCGCCGGCGATCGTCGGCTGGATCGCGACATCGCACTCGATCGCGGCGGCACTACCGCTCCTCGCGCTATCGTTCTTTCTGATTGTGCCGATGTTTCTGTTCGTCGCCCGGGAGATGACGCGCAAGGAGCTGATCGACTTCGTCGGCCAAAAGACCGGAGATGCGTTACACCGGATTTAATGCGCAAAGCCGAAGAGCTTCTGCGCGTTGTGGTGCAGGATCTTGTCGGTGTCGGCCTTGGGCAGCCCCAGCCGCTCGATATAGGCAAAGGTCTCCTTGTAGGCCTCGTAGTCCTGCAATACCGGGTAGTCGCTGCCGGTCACCAGGTGATCGGCGCCAAAGGCTTCCAGCGCGCAGGTAAAGGCCGCCTTCGAGCCATAGCACACGGTGTCGTACCAGAATTTCTTGGCGGTCACACTCGGCGCCTCGGCGAGGTTGGGGTGGCCGCTCCGGCTCTGCCCCTGCTTGTCGAGCCGGTTCAGCAGCATCGGGACCGGGCCGCCCAGATGCGGCACGATGAATTTGATGTTCGGATAGCGGTGCGGGATCTGCTTGGCGATCATATGCAATACAAAGGTCGCATCTTCGAGCGAGGTGCCGACCGCGGCGCGCCAGCCGTAATCGACGATAAACGGCGAGCAGATCCCCGATCCCGCCGGGTGCACAAACAGCACCGCACTGCGCCGGTTCATCTCGGCATAGATCGGCTCGAACTCGGTCTCGGCGATCGAGCGACCGAGGCAAACAATGTTCATGTTGACCCCGACGCACCCCAACTGATCGAACCCGCGCTCCATCTCCTTTAGCGCCGCGTCGATATGCGGCAATGGCAGCATCACATAGGAGGCGATGCGCTGCGGATAGCGGTGCGCGAGATCAGCGTAGCCGTCGTTGAGCATTTGCACCGCTTTGACGCACTCCCGCTCGTCGGGGAGGTAAGGGGGATGGTTCGGCGACAAGACCTGCTTCTCTACCCCCGCCTCATCCATCAGCCTGAACCGGCCCTCGATGTCCTCCGGCGAATCAGAGAACGGGTGGCGCGCCATGCCGCGCTTGACCGGCAGATGGACCGGCGAGGCAAACCGGTCGCCCATGAACTCACTGAAATTCTTCGGCGTATAGTGCGCATGGACATCGCAGATCATCGGGGCGCTCCCTGGCTCCTGGAGGACAGTTTCGGACAAACAGGGTAAAGCCTGGCGCGGGCTGCCGGCAAGCCGCGCCCGTCGGGTCATGATCTGCTATGATAACCGCCGCCGCCGGCGGAGCGGCGGCACAAGAAGATCGGGTCGACATGCCTAATCTTCCGGGGCTGCGCGACGAGCGAGAATTTTCGCTCGGCGTCTACTCACCGGATCTGCGGGAACCGCCGGCCGGCAAACCTCGCGGCCATCGTCTGGCGTATTTTCCTGTGTGTGTCTTCCCGTGCTGGCGCTCGGCTTGGCTTACACGGTTATGCGACCGGCGGAATACCGGGCCACCGCGCGGCTGGAGATCACGCCGGCTTCAGCAACGCCGGTATCCGTCGTCGGCTCGACACCCGGCGCCACAACCGGGGCGGAGACAAGAGGTGCTGAGGAGCGCGCTCCCAGTCCTCTCTCAGGGAAATTCAGGTCCTCACCAGCCGCCCGTTGCTCGAGGAGGTCGTCGAGCGGCTGTCAAAATCCGGCGATCTGCCGCCGGAGATCCGCAGCGATCCGGTCGACGGCGTGCAGCATATGCTCAGCACCGAGACCGTCGAGGGCACCGAGGTGGTGCTATTGCGCGCCGAGGGGCCGCAGCGACAGTTTCTGGCGCGACTGGTGAATACTTTGACCAGCGTCTACCAGGACCATTTGGCGGCTGCCTACCAGAAATCGACGGGGACCGGCGCCGATCAGCTGCGCGACTCGGTTCGGGCCTTGGAACAGAAAGTCACGGCGAAACGGCAGGAGGTGGATGTTTTCCGCTCGAGCAACGACATCGTCTCGACGGAGCGCGATGAAAACCAGCTGCTCTCCGCCGCCAAAGGTCTCGCCACTCGACCTCAATGATGCAAAGGGCAAGCTGGCCGCGGCCGAGGGGCAGCTGCGTGCGGCACGGAATGCCGCTTCGTCCGGCCAGGGGGTAGTCGCCGCCAAGGACAACCCGACCGTCGCGGATCTGGAAAGGCGCGCGTCGCAATTGCGCGAGGAGCTGCATGATCTCCAGCAACGGTTCACCCCGCAATATCTGGATCTGGACCCGGCGATAAAGGCGACGCGCGGGCGGCTCGACAATCTCGAACAGCAGATCCGAACCGAGCGCGCTGCCGGTCAGCGAGCCGCGGTTGCCGAAGCGGGAGCAAAAGTGACGGCCGCCCGTGAAGCCGTTGCGCAATTGCAGCAGCAGATCAACGACAACAAGACTGCGGTGCAGACCTTCATCGTTCGCTTTGGCGAGTACAAGGCGATGCAGAAGGATTTGACGCATCTCGAACAATTGCACCGCGCCGCTTCTGACCGCCTGGCGCGATTGGAATCGAGCGACAGCGAAGTCGCCCTCCACGTGGAAATCCTCGAAGCGGCGATCGTACCGCAATTGCCGTGGCGCCCGCTTTATGCGCGCGACGCCGGCATCAGCCTTGCAGCAGCGGCGGCGCTCGGGTTTCTCGCTGTTTGGTTGGTCGAGTTCTTTTCGCGGCCCGTGCCGGAATCTGCCACCCGCGAGCCGGAGCCCTGGTGGCCGCTGGCGGTCGGACGGGGTATCGAGGCCGCACCGCCTAACCTGCTCGCGGCGGAGGCCGCCCGCTTGCCCGCGCCTGAGCCCCTGCCGCGGGAATTGACCGATACGGAAATCGCTGCCCTGCTGCGGGCGGCAAACGATGACGGACGCTTGGTGGTGACCGGCCTGCTCAGCGGCTTGAGCGCCGAGGAGATCGTCGATCTCGCTTGGGACCGGGTCGACCTCGATGCCGGCACCATCCGGTTGAACGGCGAATCTGCCCGCACCTTACCCCTCAGCGACCCTCTCCGGCGGTTGCTCACCGTACGGTGGGCGCCCGAGCCCGGGGCGGAGGGGGCCGTATTGCGCGGCCCATCGGGAGGCGTGCTGCCGCTCGACGACATCCGCAGCCTTGTCATGTACGCCGCTTACGACGCCGGGCTCGACGGCGCCGACGAGGTGACCTTGCGGACGCTTCGCCACACCTATCTGGTTTATCTAATGCGGCAGGGAATCCGCTTCGCCGATATCGGCCGGACCGTCGGCCGTCTGCCGCAGGAGGAGCTGTCGGCCTATATGCGGTTGACGCCGTCGCAGCCGCGCCGGCCATTGGAGCAGATCGATCCTGTCCTGCCGGCTCTGCGGGATGTGACCGCGTGAGGATCGGACAAACCTGGCTTATCGCCACGTTTGTAGTCGCTCTCTTCGCCTGCCCGTTCGCCGCCGATGCGCAGCAGCCCACGCGGATACCGCGAGTGGGCATCCTATCGGACGAGATGTGCTCGTGGCCGGAGTCCTTCCAGCCGCTCGCGCTAGGGTTACGCGATCTCGGCTACGTCGAAGGCCGGGACATTGCCTTCGAGCGGCGGTGCGCGGAACACCAAGTCGAGATCCTTCCAGGCCTCGCGGACGAGCTCGTTCGGCTTCAGCCGGATGTCATCTTCGCCGTTGGCACGTTGGCGGCGCGCGCGGCCAAGACGGCCACCCAGACGATCCCAATCGTCTTTGCCAGAGTCGGTGATCCGATTGCCTATGGTCTTGTCCCGGGTCTTCCCCGGCCGGGCGGCAACCTCACCGGCCTGAGCTTGCAACTTTTGGATACCGCTGCCAAACGGCTGGAATTCCTGGTTATAGCCGTCCCCGAGGCCAAGCGTGTGGGCGTCCTGTGGGATGCGAGTTTCCTCCCTACGGCCGAGGCTGAACTCAGAGAGGTCGAAGCAGCGGCGCGGTCCTTGAACGTGGAGCTCGTTCCAGCGGATGTCCGGGGCCCTGAAGATTTTGAACCGGCGCTCCGGGCGCTGGCAGAGCAAGGCGCGACCGCGGTGATCAATATATCTAGCGCACCTACCAATATGACAAAGCTGTACGACCTATTGGTCAAGACCCGACTGCAGTCCATGTGTTGGGCGAGGCCGGTGGCCGCAGCGGGTTGTCTGATGTCATACGGGCCGAGCTACGCCGATATGTGGCGCCGCGCCGCGGCCTACGTGGATAAGATCTTGCGGGGCGCCAAGCCGGCCGATATCCCGATCGAGCAGCCGATGAAATTCGAGCTGGTCATCAACCTGAAGACCGCCAAGGCGCTGGGTCTCACGATCCCATACACATTGCTTGGCCGCGCCGACGAGGTCATCGAGTGATGATGGCCGCGGCTTGCCGGCGGGGACGAGGCGAGGCATTCTGCGGCGTCTCACACGGGGGTGAATGTCGATGAAGACGAGCCAAGACCGCATTCTGACGACCCATGTCGGGAGCCTGCCGCGACCGCCCGAGCTCAAGGAGCTCCTGGTGCGCAAGGACCAGAGCCAGCCCTACGACACGGCGGAGCTTGACCGCCTGACCCGGCAGGCGGTCTTCGACATCGTCAAGCGTCAGGCGCAAACCGCGGTCGACATCGTCAATGACGGCGAGATGTCGAAGCCCGGCTATTCGACCTATGTCGCGGACCGGCTCTCGGGGTTTTCCGGCCACGAGCCGGCAAAACCGCGGCTCGATACCCGCGACCACCCGAATTTTCTCGCAGCCTATGAGCGCATGACCGGCGCCAATGTCGCAAGACGCGCGGTGTGCACCGCTCCGGTGGCGGTGCGCGACCGCACACCGCTCGAGCACGACCTCGCCAATCTCAAGGACGCGTTGGCCCAGGTTCAGGTAGCCGAAGGATTTATGACCGCTGCCTCACCGGGCCTCGTCCCGGTGTTCCAGACCAACCGGCATTACCCGTCGCACGAGGCCTATGTCGAAGCCATCGCCGCGGCGATGCAGGACGAATACGAAGCGATCGTCAAGGCCGGCTTTGTACTGCAGCTCGATTGTCCCGACCTTGCAATGGCGCGTCACACAAGCTTTCAGGAGCTCGGCGAGGCGGAATTTCTGAAGCGTGCGGCGTTTCACGTCGATGTGCTGAACAATGCATTACGCAATGTGCCGGCCGATCGGGCACGCATCCACATTTGCTGGGGCAACTACGAGGGGCCGCACGACCACGATATCGCCTTCGCCAAGGTCGCCCCGATCCTGGTCAAGTCGAAGCCCCAGGCCTTGGTCGTCGAGGCCGCCAATCCGCGGCACGCGCACGAATGGACGGTGTGGCAAGAAACAAAATTGCCCGACGACAAGATCCTGATCCCCGGCGTGCTGGACACTTCTACCAATTATGTCGAGCATCCGGAACTCGTCGCCCAGCGCATTTGCCAATTCGCCGATCTCGTCGGCCGCGAGCGGGTGATCGCCGGCACCGATTGCGGATTTGGCACCTTTGCCGGTTACGGCAAAATCGACCCCGACATCGCCTTCAAGAAGCTGGGTGCGATGGTCGAGGGGGCAGCAATTGCGTCAAAGCGGCTCTGGGGGCGCGCATAGAGCGGCAGAGAGCCGCGAACGGCCCCACCGCCACACTCGGGCTCGAACTCGACATTCCCGGCTTTGATCCCTTGAAGGTCAGCGTCTACGAAACCGTTGCGCCGACGTGATGCCGAGCTCCGCGAGATTGCGCCCGGCCGCCAGGTCGCCTGCCACCAGCCGCTGATCGCGGCGTGATCCGTGAGCCGCGAACGGGACGCGGCTTTACAGTTTCGGGGGCGGCGCCCAGCCTCGGCGTCTAAATTCGGTCGACCCAGGATGGACGACGGCGCAATTCAGACGGAGGATCATCGATGGCGCTTATTTCCTTCGAGATCAAGAACCGACAACCGCTCGCCGATGGGCGCGCCTTTGCTGATGTCGGCCCCTACCTGCAGCTCGACGGCACGGCCCGTTTTGCGGTCGATCCGGACCATCCGCTAAACCAGGGGATCACCGACCTCGGTTTGGCTCCGCGTGACGGCAACGGGCTCGTCCATTTTTCGGCCGATCTCCGCATCCTTGCGCCGGAGGATTCCCGACGCGGCAATCGCCGCCTGCTATTCGACGTGCCCAACCGAGGGAACCGCTTGGCGCTGCGGATGCTCAATTGCGCGCCGCCCCAGACGGTTCCCGGTGCGCCGCTCGACGCCGGAGACGGCTTTCTGATGCGCCACGGTTATACCGTGGCGTGGTGCGGCTGGCAGCACGACGTTCCTTCAGTGGACGGACTAATGCGCATTCATGTTCCCGATGCCCAAGAGGCAGGCAGGCCGATCACGGGCAAGGTCATGGTGAAATTCCAGCCCATTGCACTGAGCCAGGTCCAACTGCTCTCCGACCGTCTGCACCGTCCCTATCCGGCCAGCAATCTCGACGACCCTGACGCCATGCTGCTGGCTTACGATGCCGCCGATGTCCCCGCTCGGATGATTCCGCGGGCGGAGTGGTCCTTCGCCAAGTCGGATGATGGCCGAGTCGTAGCCGATGCCTCCCACATCCATCTCGCTTCGGGGTTCGTGCCCGGCAAGCAATATGCTGTGATCTATACCACCACGGGCGCTCCGGTCGTCGGGTTGGGCCTGCTGACGGCCCGAGACGCAGTGGCGTTCCTGCGATATGGGAGTGTCGAAGCGGGCAACCCTTGCGCCACCGATATCCAGCATGCCTACGCTTTTGGCGCCTCGCAGAGCGGACGCTACCTCCGCCAGTTTCTGTACCTCGGCCTTAACGAAGACGAAAACGAGCGTCCCGTATTCGACGGCTTGCTCGTCCACATTGCCGGCGGCAACCGCGGCGGCGACTTCAACCAACGCTTCGGGCAGCCTTCCATCGTGCTACAGCCGAATATGAGCAATATGTTTCCGTTTCACGATACGCTTCAAACCGACCCTGTGACAGGGCGCTCTGACGGCCTGCTGAAGCGGCTGGCGGCGCGGAAACGGCTTCCCAAGGTCTTCTTTACCAACTCCTCAGCCGAGTATTGGCGTGGCGATGCTTCGCTGACCCATACCAACGCGGAGGGAACGCAAGACCTATGTCCTTCAGCGCCGTTCCGCATTTACCACTACGCAGGAACGCAACATGGCTCCGGCACATGGCCGCTGACGGATGTCAATCCAGTGGACGGCTCTCGCGGTCAACAAGTGTTCAATTGCGTCGATTACCGCCCCTTGCTTCGTGCTGCGTTGGCGCGGTTGGACCGGTGGGCAACGGGCCAGGAAGATCCGCCGCCGAGCCGTCATCCGCGTCTCGCCGATGGCACGGCGGTCCCACCCGAACCGCTGGAGAAATCATTCACCGCGATTCCGGGTGTCGGGTTTCCGGCGCATCCACCGCGCGTCACCGCAGTCGACTTCGGGCCCGAGGCCGAGCGAGGGATTGCAACGGTATTGCCGCCCGTGATCGGCAAACCCTATCGACATTTTGTTCCGGCGGTCAACCGGGACGGAAATGAATTGCCCGGGATCCGTCTACCGGATCTTACCGTGCCGCTGGCCACCTACCTCGCATGGAATCTCCGCCATCCGGACATCGGTGCGCCCGATCAGCTGATGCCCCTTATGGGCGCGACGATCCCGTTCCCCGCGACACAGGCGGAACGCGAGGCGCGGGGCGATCCGCGTCTGTCGATCGCCGAGCGCTATCCGACCAAGACCGACTACATTGCGCAGGTGCGACGCGCCGCCCACGCCCTGGTCGAGGAGGGCTACCTTCTCGCAGAGGATTTGGAGCTTGTCGTCGATCAGGCGTCCGAACGTTACGGCCTGTTTGGAAAGGGCGTGCCCGCGCTAGCGGCCGAGGATTAGTGAGCGCAAGAAGGTCGGAGGCAACCGGCTGAAAGCGGCGCTGGAGCGACGTCAAGACAAAACCTGCGCCAATTTTCACCCCATGTGAGCCACCTCACACCCGCCGACCGATTGGTAAACGATACTGCCGGCATCGGCGGATCGGCTAGCTCCGCGGGCGATGTCGCCCGGCGGGCCGAGCCGCATGAAATCGGAGGCGCTCATGATT
>Ga0306921_10007961_pt1 | contig 11179 bp, 12 predicted proteins | sample sta12Cox44000080_FD_203760 | JGI IMG/M metagenome (GOLD analysis project Ga0306921, IMG submission 203760) | Lab enrichment of tropical soil microbial communities from Luquillo Experimental Forest, Puerto Rico - statoxic.12C.oxic.44.000.080 (v2)... | ecosystem: Environmental > Terrestrial >... | reverse complement strand
GGCTCGTGGCTGCGCGCAACTCCCACGACAGGGCGCTCTGTCGGCGCGCGGAGTCGAGCGCCTGCCGAAAGTGATCCTCGGCCACCGTCGCCTCGCCGGGTGCTCGCCGCGCCAACAGAAGCTCTCCTTTGCGGCGCAGGAACTCTGGGACTATCCACAATTCACCGGCGCGCTCCACGCTTTCCGTCGTCTCGGCCAGCACTTCGAGTGCGTCGTCAATTTCTCCTGCGCAAGCCAAGGCCTCCGCCCGCACATCTACAAATGTGGCTATCCGCAGGAAGAAAGCGAACTCGGGTCCGCCAATCTCATCAAGGCTGGTGCGCAGCAACCCTAATCCTGCGGAGACAGCGCCCCGTTTTATGCTGAGCAAGCCCTCGTGGCTGCAGCCATAGGCGTGCCACAAGTCCAACCCATGCCTTTTTGAATGGTCGAGCAGCAGATGGACATAGAATTCCGCCATGGCGAGATCGCCGGCCAACAGGGCAACCGGGCATCCGATAAACGTCAGCGTGTAGCATAGACTCAACGCGTGATTGATGGCTCGAGCCGCGCCGATTGAGCGTTCGGCGGCGCGCATCGCCTGGTCCGGATAACCCAGCAGCCATAAGGTGCGCGCAAGATAGCCGTGCGCCACCATCAGATTATCGAACTGAAAACGAATGAGGTCGGAGCGACGGTCAGACGGGACGTAATGAGCGAGCAGGCGTTCGAAACGGCGCCGGGTACTGAGATGGTCGCCCAGGAAGTGTTCCGATGCGGCCACAAGCCGCTCGCCGACAAACTGACCGTTCGGATCGTGTCGGGTCGCCGCCAGAGTAGTAAACCTCTCCGCTACCCCTAGAGCTACGCGATGTTGGCCGCTGTAAGTGCGAAAAAGCCAAAGGTTCCGGAGCGAACGGAGCTGGTACTCAGTATCGCCGAGGGACTCCGCGATTTCGAGAGCCCTCGCCGCTACCGAGCCGAGTCTAGGCCCGCCAGACCTGGCCCATATAAATGTCGCGCTCAGCTCCGTAAGCAGCCTCATCTCCCGGCGAGGATCATCCAACCCTCCGGCCGATAGCGCGACGAGGGCCTGTTCTACCCGGCTGCGGCACTCGGAAAGCAGCGACAAGTGCGTCCATAACGGTACCGCAGCTACGGTCAGCGCCACGCCGATCGAAGCATCGCCGCCTGGCGAAAAGGCCCAATCAAGTGCGGCCCGTACATTGTCGATGCGCCAGGCGTAGTCGGCTAGCCATTCGACGCTAGGCCGGCTCTCCCATTCGAGTTCCGCTCGTTCAAAGACATCCCGGTAACATTCGGCGTGACGGCGCGCGAGCGATTCGCGCTCGCCGCTTTCATCAAGTTTTTCGGCGGCGTAGGCGCGCGTGGTGTCGAGCAGGCGATAACGAGCAACCGCGCCGTCACCCTCGGTCGTGACGAGCGATTTCGCCACTAGACTCGCGAGGCTCTCGACCACAGGGGCCGATTCCGTTCCAGGATCCGCCGCAACCCCGAATGTCTCCTGGAGACTGAAGGGGCCGGCAAAGACCGCCAGCCGCCCCAGGATCACGCGCTCGGGTTCGGTCAGCAGCTCGTAGCTCCAATCGACCGTCGCCCGGAGTGTCTGGTGCCGCGGTAGTGCCGTTCGTCTTCCGCCGGTCAGCAGATGGAAGCGATCGTCGAGGCGGGCGGCAAGCCCCTCGACACCGAGCGCGCAGGCGCGCGCCGCCGCTAGCTCGATCGCCAGCGGGATGCCGTCAAGGCGCCGGCAGATCGTCGCGATCAACTCGACGAGGGGTTGATCCGGTGCAAGACGCGGATCGGCCGCCCTCGCCCGCTCCAGGAACAACCGGATGGCTCCGTATTCCAAGAAATCCCCTTGCTCGACATCCACTGGCGGCACGGCCAGCGGCGACACTGGGTAGACCCATTCGCCCTCGACCTTGAGCAACTCACGGATGGTAGCCAGGATGCGCAACTCTGAGCCCGCCCCGAGCGCGGCCTCTGCCATGCTCGCGGCGATCTCGATGACGTGTTCGCAGGTGTCCAGGACCAACAGCAACCGGCGCCCGGCAAGCCCTTGCGCCACGCTCTGCACTGAAGCCTCACCTCCAAGAACCAGCCCGACTGCAGCGGCAACCGTGGCGGGAACCAGCTTGGGATCGGTAAGCGGCGAGAATTGCGCCAACCACACGCCATCGGCAAAGTGCGGACGCAGCCTTCGGGCAAGTGCGACGGCCAGCCGCGTCTTGCCGATGCCCCCGGCCCCAGTCAGTGTGACGAGCCGATGCGCGCCAATCAGGATGACGACCTTGGCGAACTCGTCATCCCGCCCGATCAGCTCCGAAACCGGCTCCAGTACATTAGTCGCAGGAAGCGCTGCTGGCTCCGCAGCCTCGGGACCCAGGGTGTCGCGCTCATCGTCGGCCTCCGACAAAGCCCGCATCTCGCCGATGAACTGGTAGCCGCGTCCGGAGACCGTACGGATCAGCTCGGGGTCCCGGCCCAAGACGGCCCGCAACGCCGAGATATGGGATTGCAGGCTGTTTTCCTCGACGATCTGGCCAGGCCATACCCGCGCCATCAGCGCGTCCTTGGTGACCACCGCCCCACGCGCTTCGATCAGCGTCGTCAATACGTCAAAGGCACGCCCGCCGAGCTTAGCCGGCTGGCCGTCCACGAGCAGCTCGCGGCGATGCGGTAGAACCCGGAACCGCCGGAACTCAACGCTCGCCGGTGGCTTGGCGCCCGCAACCATGCACGGGACCATACCACCCGATTGCGAAAATTTCAGGTTTTTCCAGGAAAGCCGTTACTCGCACGCCGGGTCCACAGCGTTTGCAGTATTTTGCAGGTCTTTCCAGCCCGTGCCCAAAGACTCTTGCGGTCCGGCTCGCCATCTTTGCGCCAGTAGTCAACCGCCACCCATAGTGCGGAAGCCCACCTGTCGGGAACCAGAACGTCCAGGGGCCGGCCCGAGGGTCGGATCCCGACCAGGCGGTTAAGACCTGCCCGTTACCGCTCGGACGACGGAGATTTCCCGATGTGGATTAGCACGCGTCCTTTCGCACAGGGATCTGTCGCCGACCCATCAGCGGAGTTGCGCGCCGCGGACGCGTCGAGCGTCGCGAGCCGTCTTGCCTACGAGCCCGCGGACGCGCGCGAGCCCGTCCTCGACATCACGATCGGCGACGCGCTGCGGGCGGCCGCGGCCCGCTGGCCCGATCGGCCTGCGCTGATCGAGGGCCTCCCCAAGCCGGCGCTGCGGCGGCGCTGGACATTCGCTCAGGCGCTTCAGGAAGCCGAGAACGTAGGGCGGGCGCTTGCGTCGCGCTTCCGTCCTGGTGAGCACGTCGCGATCTGGGCCGCGAACTTGCCCGAGTGGTTCTTTGCTGAATTCGGCGCCCCGCTCGCGGGCCTCACCCTCGTCACGGTCAATCCGGCCTAATCTTGCCGCCGAGCTCGCCTACGTCCTCAAGCAATCGCGCGCCTGCGGCGTCATCGTCCAGGACGATTATCGCGGGCGCGACCTGCTCGCCGCGGTCGCTGCAGCGAGGGAGACGCTACCGCTTTTGCGCGAAGTCATCCCTCTTACGGCATGGAGCGAATTCGCAGCGAGCGGCGCGAGAGAGATCGCGCTGCCAACGGTTCTTCCAGGAGACGTTGCGCAGATCCAGTACACGCCACGGGCGCGCCAAAGGGCGCAAGGCTCACGCATCGCGGTCTCGCCAACAACGGCCGGCCGGGACTGCCGCCGCGATCGACGCCGAGGGCTGGCTGCGCACCGGAGACCTCGGGAGCCTCGACGAGCGCGGGTATTGCCGCGTGCACGGGCGCGCAAAGGACATGATCATACGCGGCGGCGAAAACATCTATCCGCGCGAGATCGAGGACGTGCTCCACACGCATCCCGCCATTCTTGGCGCCTCGGTTGTGGGCGTACCCGACGCCGACTGGGGCGAGATTCCGGTGGCGTTTGTGCAGGCGAAGCCGGACGCGCGGCCGTCAGCGGCGGAACTCGAAGCCTTCTGTCGCGAACGGCTCGCTTCCTACAAGGTCCCGCGTGTCTGGCGCTTTGTTGACCAGTTTCCTCAGACGGCGTCCGGGAAGATCCAGAAGTTCTTGCTCCGCGAGCAGCTTTCATTGGGCTGAACCACAGTGGACCCCAGGCTACACCTGCAATAAGGCGAGGCTTCATTATGCGGTCACTCAAAGGCAAAACCCTGTTCATCACCGGCGCGAGCCGTGGCATCGGCCGGGCCATCGCGCTGCGCGCCGCGGCAGACGGCGCCAACATCGCCATCGCCTCGAAGACAGATGAACCCAACCCCAAGCTCCCCGGCACGAGCCACACAGTGGCGGACGAGATCGTGGCGGCGGGTGGCCGGGCGCTGCCGATTGCCATGGACGTGCGCCGGGAGGAAGAGATCGAGGCTGCCGTTGCAAAGACGGCGAATACCTTCGGCGGCATCGACATCCTGGTCAATAACGCCAGCGCCCTGTTCTTGGCCAAGACGCCCGAAACGCCGATGAAGCGGTTTGACCTGATGTTCTCGGTGAACGTGCGTGGTACCTTCGCCACGACCCAGGCGGCCCATCGCTATCTTGCGAAAGCCGAGAATCCGCATGTCCTCGTCCTGTCGCCGCCCCGCAATCTCGTGCCGTCTTGGTTCGCCGACCATTGCGCCTACACCATCTCGAAGTATGGGATGAGCATGTGCGTGCTCGGCATGTCCGAAGAGTTTCGCCCGGAGCGGATCGCCGTCAACGCCCTTTGGCCGCGCACGATGATCGAGACCGCCGCGAGCCGCATCATCGGCATTGAATCCGAAGGCTGCCGCAACCGGAGATAATGGCCGACGCGGCTCATGCCGTCCTTACGCGCGATAGCGCCGCCTGCACGGGCAACTTCTTCATCGTCGACGCTATGCTCGCAGCCGATGGCGTCAACGATCTCGAACGGTACCCCGCCATCCCGGGATCAACCCTCGTCAAGGACTTGTTCGTGGCGTGAGGCCTGCAGTCCGCTTTTGGCTATCCCGATTTTGGCGCTGATGTCGTGATCTTGCGGGTTTGTGGGTTGTGCTTATGCCGCCTTGCCGCTGGCGTATCGCCGCAATCGCCGCATCAACATCTGGATTTCTTCGTGCTCGTCGATCGTCATATGCTTCACATATGGCTTAAATTGATGCACCGACGTCTGTAACTTATGGCCTTCAACTGCACCTCCGCTGCCCGCTCCAGATAATAGAGATCATCCCAAGGGTGCTGAATGTCCGCTCGGGTCACTTTCGGAAGGTCCGAAGCCCGCTGTGAGCGTCGCCTGTCCGTCTTTCAGCAGACCTCCAGCCTTGTGCCATCCGTGACTTTTACCGGTAGTGGAGTCCCCGAAGGAGCGCCGCGCGCTGCTGCGTGCGGATCTCGCCGGCTTTGCCCATCGCGCGTTTGGCGAACTCAACCCGCGCGCCCAGCTCGCGACGAACTGGCATTACGAGGCGATCGCTGCCAAGCTGGCCGCGGTGTACCACGTCCGGCTCGGCCGGCTGATCATCAATCAGCCGCCAGGGGGTCCTAACCCATTGAAGTCTTTACGGTTGGGTGGACATGGGTGGAAAATTGGGTGGAAAATTCTGTTCACCCACCGTTCTGGTCATCCTTTATCCTTCGATGAGCGACCCGCAACCGGGCGACAGCTCGTGTCTTCGTCAATGTTCTCCGACTGTATCGCGCTGTGGTGGTAGCCGACGAATGCGAGGCATGGTGGCGCAGATGCTCCAGGTCGGCTCCGGCATCGGAACCTTCGGTGACGCCGCCGGCTCGGCTGTCGCGGTTCATCACATCGTCGGGTATGCCGGCGGCCCGCGCCACCACGCGCCAATTTTTTTGGAACCTGCGCTCTTTGAATGGCTGCCCGGTGCGACTGTCTTTGATTACTGGCCCGACTCGCTGATCTGGCGGCACCCGTTGTAGCTCCGCCAATGCCAGCGGATAGAGCGTAAAATCAATGCCGGCCTCCTGCCCGGTCTTGGTCGTGTCCTTGACCAGCACATAATTACGAATGTGCTGCCACAAGAGACCATTCGCCCAGCGGGTGCCGGATCGCTTTTCGGGATCAGGCAGCCACTCGCCGATCACATCGATTTGCCGCAGCGTGCCCTCGAATTGCAGTGCCTGTGCGAGGGCGAGTTCTGGTTGCCCGAGCTCATGCGCTTTTGTAATGAATGCGACGACCTGTTCGTAAGTGATGATTGCTTTGCGGGGCGGCGTATTTTTGAAGCGCATCTCAGCGAGGATGCCCTTTAGCCTCTCACAATTTGGCAAGCCCTTTGTTTGGCCATACCCAAACAGAATCCGCAACATGGTCATACAGTCATGTGCTCGCCCAATCCGGGGTGGCAGTCCCGGTGACTTGGGTTCCCTTAACTTGCGATGCCAGCGCCGGAAATCCTCACCGGTAAGTCTGTCGATCCGACGCGCTCCGACGGACGTCTTCAGGACCTTCAGGTGATGGTCATAACTACGCTGCGTTCTGTGACGCAGCTCGTGATATGGCGAATATTCACTGCTCAAATAGAGATCAATCAAACTGGCGAGCGTGCCGTCGAAGACTGGCGCCGGCCGCTCATCGGCGAGCCAAGCCTCCATCTTTCCCCATTCCTCACGGCATCGCTCGGCGATTGCTGCGTGGTCATTGGCGTCGATCTTGAGCTGAATGACAGACGGACGGTAGCCGAGCGCAACTGCCTTCTTCCTGGCCCGCCAACGCGGGATCCTAGCCCCGTCTTTGGCGCGTCTCTTCCATTCGAGACCCGGTGCGGCGCCAGGCTCACGTGACATCCCACCTTTCCTCCCCGTCAGGCTGAGGGGCGACCATATTGCCCAATCCATGCCGATTGCGGAAGAATGCTTCAACCGCTGGCCAGAAACGTCCTTTCATAATCGGGTCGATCTTTGGTAGCCCTTGCCGCTCAAGCTGTGGTGCGATACGTCGCCAGTTCTTCTCCGACTGCGACAAGCGCCGCGCGATCTCTGCCTCGCAGGGATAGAGCCCCTGGCGTCTGATGGCCGCTGCGGCGTGATCGTGTTCGCTCATTGCGCTAGCCCCGGAGTTCCCGGTAACGGTTAGGCCTGTTGGCGCCACGACGTTGCTCCATTAGCGCGACTGGCAGCGGGCACCAGCGCCAAACGGGCCATCCACCCTGGCTGCGTAAACCAGCGTCAGTGGATTCGGGAAAAACGGAGGGTTGCGCCCGAGAAGAGAAGCGAGCGGCGTTCATCGGCAATCGGGCATCGTCTTATTGCGCATCAAGGATCGAGACCAAGCCCGCACCCGAGCGCATATGGCCACGCGCTGCCGAATGCCCTTCTCTCGTTCGGAACTAGGTTCTGAACGTTTCCGAGGATTTTTGCCTTGGCTGTTCATTCGCGGTTTTTGTTGTCGCCAAGAAGGGTTTCGACTGGCCGCCCTGCCGCGAGGAGGTCATGCGCTTCCCTGGTGAGGCGCGCTTTGTGTCGGTGGAAAGCGGTTCGGGTTTCCTCGCTCGCCAAGGCCCACGCTCTTGAATTGATCTCCTGTCGCTGCGCCCGCGGCAAATCGAGCCGCTCCCGTCTCGGGGCGCGCTGACCGCGACGCCACGCGGTGAACACTGCGATCACAGCACGGCGCATTTCCGCTGCCTTCTCGGTGCGCGACATCAGGCAAAGGAGGAGTGCCTGAGGTTCGTTCAACCAATACTCAGTGAATTGCCTGTTTCGGTAAGCGCTGCATCGTGCAGCAATCAGACCGTAACTTTCTAGCTCCGCCATGCTCCGCTCGATCAGCTGGCGGATGGTGCGTGTTCGCGTGAAGCCAAGATGCTCCGCCAACGTCAGATCAAAAATCCGCGGCTCACCCTCGATCGTATCGAGGTGCGAGACGGTCAATTCGGGCATCGCCTTGATCCTCAACCGACGCCATTTGTTGCTAATGTCACCGAGCAGAGGTCGGGAACGAACCCACCACGAACAGGGCCGCTATAGGTCCGTGGCCTCAAGGTGGTAGGATCCTCGGACACAGAGATTTCGGCGGTCCCCATCCTCCTTCCCGGACTACTTCTGCACTGCGAGAACGCGTGGGTCGGGCTCTATCGGCGATACGACAGTATGGCCGGCCAATTTCTCCGTTGCATCCGCGAGTAACTGCGCCAGTCGAGAAACTTCCTCGGCTGCCGCGCGGACGCTGCCCTGTGATGGGATGAGACCCTCCATTGCCTTCGCAAGACTACCGATCGGCCACTCCGCACTGCCGGGGGGCGGGGTGCGGACTTCATCGTCCGACGGAGTGACACCTTCGATCGCGCTCCCGAGGCTACCGATCGACGGGACCGCGCCCACGGAGAGTCCCAGGCCGAAGTTGCCGAGCGTTTTCCGCGCAATCGCCATGTCGTCGGCTGTGGCCGGTTCGGGGGTGTCGGCACGTCTATCGCTTACGGGAGACGATCCGGCAAGGGCTTGCGCCAGAGTCCAGGTCAACGGTGTCTGGAGGATAAGCCATTGCCAAGCCGCCAGTCGTGCGGGTGTCTGCGGTGACCCGGTTTTGAACGCGTCCCACTTTTGCCGCACTTCATCGAGCAGCTCATCACCAGGCCGGGGCATGTGTCGCTGAACGATTATTTGCCAGATGTCTCTAACAAAAACAAAAACCTCAAAATCATCGAAAAACGAGCCGCCGTTTTTTTGTTTTGTGACGCCTAATGCAACGTCTGCCATTTCGCGAAACATAGAAGCCATCCGCGAACCGCCGTATACATCATCGAGCAAGTAGCTTCGCTCGAGACGGACCTCGATTTCCTTCGTAAGGGATCGATTAGCTTCCGCAGCGTCGCGCTCAAGTTGCTCTTTGAGCGCTGGCGGTATCCTTACGTGGACGACAGGCCTCGGTGGCGCCTCGATCCGGGGCCGACCGCGCCGCCGCTTCACCGTGGTCGCAGTTTCCATGCTGATCGCCTTGATTCATCACCAGACATATTTTTATATCATGAAAATCTGATATTGCAACTTGGTTGGTTAGAATGATACAGACAGATCGCTCATGACCTCAGGGCTTGCAGGAAGTCCACGCGTGGCTCAGGCAACTGTCAGGGTTCTGATCGCGACGAATCCATCTAACCGTGTGCGGAGCTCGTTGGGAGATCATGACTCGCAACGATGACAACGGCGAGGACGGTCAGCGGCTGCTGACTGTCGATCAGCTAGCGAATCGTTGGCAGGTCAGCCCTCGCACGATCCGTCGGATGATCAAGGACAAAAGGATAAAAGTGAAGCGGATAGGCCGAGCGATCCGTATTGATCCCAAAATCGCTGACCGTTGGCCAGATTAAGTGCCATATAAGACAGGAGAGGCAGATGGTTATTACGTGTATGTATTAATGAAATACATTCATATTTACACGTTATCACGATAATGTACTACTGTCATCACCAGTCATCACGAGGATACACATGTCATATCTGTCGCTTTCACGAGTCGAGGACAACCCCATAGGTTCTCTTGCGGACGTCATCTCGGTGGTCCGCGCCGCCGAGCTGCCGGAGCGCCGGCGTCAAGAAATCCTTGCAGCGCTGCACACCGTCGCCCGCGCCCTCGATAGGCCACCCGAGCGCGTCCCCGCCGATCCGCGTCGCCTCCTGCCGCGCTTGAGGCAGATCGCCCCGTGCGCAGTCGGCCTCTCGCCTGGTCGCTGGACGAACATCCGCAGTCTGACGCGCGCCGGTATCGCAGCTGCACCCGGTGCCACCAGTGCGCAGCAGACAGCGCCTCACCGACCGCTGGGCCGCGCTATACGCTCAGGTGGACTCGCGCTGGACCAAGTTGAAGCTATCGCGCTTCCTGCGTTTTTGCTCGTCGCAAGGGGTAGAGCCGGCTGCGGTCGCAGAGTCGACTTTTGCCGCGTTCCGTCAGCATCTCGACGACAAGTTCCTGCATGATCCCGACAAGGTATACGCCGCGCTGGTGGACGGGTGGCGCGCCGCGCAAACCGCCGTCGACAGCTGGCCGCAACTCCGCATCACGATCCCCAGCCGTCGCAACGAGTGGACCTTCGCCTGGGAACGCTTCCCTGCGTCGCTTCAGCAGGAGTGCATGGTGTGGTGCGACCGGCTGGCGGGTAGTGATCTGCTAGAGGAGGCACCGTTCCGCCCGGTCAAACCTTCGACGGTCAAGCGTCGCGAATGGCACATCCGCGGCTTCGCGACGGCATTGGTGCTGCGTGGGCGGGATCCGCAAAGCATCACTTCGCTCCACGATCTCATCGAGATCGAATCGTATAAAGAGGGGTTGCGCTACCTGATCGAGCGCGCCGGCGGGAAGCCCACCACCGCGATTTACGACGTGGCCTCGTGCCTGAAAATGATGGCGCGGCACCATCTCCAGATTGATCGGGCTCACCTCGACCGGATGGCGGCGATCATCAGGCGGCTTGACGTCGGCGCCCGTGGCCTAACGGAAAAGAATCGAACTCGTCTCCGACAGCTTGACGATCCCCAAAACAAGGCGGCGTTGCTCGGCCTGCCGGCGCGGCTGATCGAACTTGCCGCCCGCAACCCGCGACCGTATGCCGGCGCGCTCCTAGCCCAGGCGGCGGTGGCGGTCGAGATTTCAACAATGTGTCAATTGCGTATCGGCAATCTCGCCAAGCTCGATCTCGATCGTCACTTGATCCGACCTGGTCTTGGCGGCGGACTTCACCTTGTGATCGAGCCCGAGGAAGTCAAAAACGCCGAACCGATCGATCGTCCGCTGCTGCCGGAAAGTATCGCTCTGATCGAGCGCTACCTCACAGAATTTCGACCGCGTTTGGCCGCTCCGGGCTGCACCGCCTTGTTTCCGGGCCGCGGAGAGGTGCCAAATCAATCAACGCTCTGCGGGATTTGATTACCAGAACCGTACACCGGTACACCGGCATGCGGGTGCATCCGCATTTGTTCCGCCACGCCGCAGCGAAGCTCTACCTCGAGGTCTCTCCCGGGCAGTACGAGAACGTGCGCCGCGCCCTCGCGCAGCGCTCGATCGCGACGACCGTCACATCTTACACGGGCTCGGAGGTGGCAGCGGCGGTTCGTCATTTCGACGAGACCATCCTCAAGCTGCGGAAGGAGGCGAGCGCCAAATGACCAGGATCCTGCACCTCGATCCCGATCGGCGCTGCAAGACGTTGGA
>Ga0306921_10007957_pt1 | contig 11183 bp, 8 predicted proteins | sample sta12Cox44000080_FD_203760 | JGI IMG/M metagenome (GOLD analysis project Ga0306921, IMG submission 203760) | Lab enrichment of tropical soil microbial communities from Luquillo Experimental Forest, Puerto Rico - statoxic.12C.oxic.44.000.080 (v2)... | ecosystem: Environmental > Terrestrial > Soil... | reverse complement strand
CTCTCATTCTGCGCTGGGGCTAAGTGCCTTCTACCTCGCCTTGCTGATCTTGATGTGCGGGTTCTTGGCCGGGACGATCATTAGCTCCTCGGTGGACGCCGCGACCGGATATGCCACCACCGAGATCGGGCCCCGATGGCGGCAGCGCCAGCCGCTGCCGGTCAACCGGTGGAACACGCTGGTCATCAAGTGGGTCATGGCCGCCGTCCTCACCGGCCTGATGACCGGGCTGCTGCTGCTGGTGGCGGCGGGCATCTTGCGGATGGACGCTCCCCACCCCGGGCTGCTGTGGCTGCTGGGCTGGCTGTGCGCGGCCAGCGTAGCCGCGGGCACCATCGTGTTGTTCGCGGTCCTGGGCGCCTCCATCGGCCAGCTCCTGGCCATGCTGTTGTTCGTCTACGCGGGACTGGCGGCCTCGGGTGGCACCGTGCCCGTGCAGGCGCTCCCGGGCGTCCTGCGACCGCTGGCCGAGGTCGAGCCACTGCGCCAGATCCTCGACGGAACCCGGGCGATCTTGTACTTCGACGCCCAGGCGGACGCGGGGCTGGCGCGCGCGGTCACGGGCGCTGCGCTGGGGCTGGTCATCTGGCTGATCCTCGGCGCTGTCGTGGTGAGGTGGTATGACCGCAAAGGGTTCAATCGCATGGATCCCGAACTCCTCGGCTACGTGGCCGGCTCGGTGCAGCAGTACAAGTCGCGGAATGCCGACGCCCGGCAACAGGACTCCCGAAACGCAGGCAGGCAAACCGGGCCGGATGCCCAGGTCTGACCTCAGTGGCCCACTCGCGCAGGTTTCGCCGCGCGTCCACTAGGCCTGGCCGCCAGGACGCAAGCCACCAGCGTAACGGTGACGGCGGGCTGCGGGCAGCCGCGCAGCGGCCGCCGCCACGCCGGTGGCCGGACGGCGCGCCAGCGGCCCTCCGCCCGGGGTCCTGGCCGCACCCGGCAACCGCTATCTCACCAGCTGGCCCGGCAGCGGAAGCCACCCGCGCTGCCTCCTGGCTGGAACGGCCCGTGCACCGTGCACGGACCGGCGAGAAGTACCGGTTAAAGCGCCCCGCTCCCGGCAGCGGGCCCCGCCCGCGGGACCGCCGATCACACAGATGGTGTGAAGACCAGTCACCCCGCTAGCCGGAAAGCTGCGCAATGGGCCAATGGCTACCACGATCAGCCGACAGGAGACCGCGGCGCCCGGAGGGCCACCGATCACAAGCAGAAAGAAAGAAGGAAGGAAGGAATGAACACTTCTGACACTATGGCCATGAGGCCGCTGCTGTTCCCCGACGACACGCAGTTCTGGTATGAGACGCTGCGGGCGCTGGGCCACACCGCCTACGGCGGCGCGGACATCGGCGAGGTGGTCACCACCGCGGCCCGCATCAGCGCCGGCGATTACGACAGCTGGTATGAGCAGTGGGCGGCGACTGCGCAGCGGGTCGAGGCCGAGGCGCGCGGCCAGCTGGCGGCCGGGCACCAGGTCAGCGGCCGCGACGGGCTGCTGCGCGCCGCGACCTACTGGCGCAGCGCGGAGTTCTTCACCCGCGACCGCGACCCGGACCCGCGCGGCCGGGCCGCCTACCAGGCCAGCGTCGGGTGCTTCGCCGACGCGGCCGCGCTGATGTCGCCGGCGGTGACGCCGGTCACGATCCCGTTCGAGGGCACGGCCCTGAACGGCTACCTGTACGCCCCGCCGGGCGGCGGCCCGCAGGCCACCTGCATCATGCACGGCGGCTTCGACAGCACCGCCGAGGAATGGCACCACGTCGGGGCGCTGGCCGCCCAGCAGCGCGGCTACACCGTCCTCACCTTCGACGGGCCCGGCCAGGCCGGGCCTCACTACCGCGACGGGCTGGTGTTCCGGCCCGACTGGGAAACGGTGGTCAGCCCGGTCATCGACTGGGCCGCGGCCCGGCCCGAGGTCGACCCCGGGCGGATCGCCTTGTTCGGCCTGTCCTTGGGCGGCGGGCTGGCCCCCCGGGCGGCGGCCTTCGAGCCGCGGATCGCCGCGCTGGTCTGCATCGACGGGATCTACGACATCGGCCAGGCCTACACCGAGCGCCTCGGCCTGGGCGCCGACACCGAACGCCGGCTCACCGCCGAGGCCGACCCCGAACTCGACGCCGCGCTGGCTCAGGTGATGCACACCAACTCCCAGGTCCGCTGGGCCTTCCGCCAGGGCATGTGGTCCTTCGGCGTCGGCACGCCGCGGGCGTACCTGGCCGCCAGTCTGGCCTACAACCTCCGCGGCGGGATCGCCGAGAAGATCACCTGCCCGGTGTTCGCCGGCCGTGGCGAGTCCGACGAGTTTTTCCTCGGCCAGCCCGAGGAACTGATGCAGCACCTGACCGCATCCGCCACCCTGGCCAGCTTCACCGACGCCGAGGGCGCCGGCGCCCACTGCCAGGTCGGCGCCCAGCGCCTGCTGTGCGCCCGGATGCTCGACTGGCTCGACGAAACCCTGGGCGCCCCGGCTTAGGCAGCCGAGGCCAGTGTTGATGGTGATCCTTCTTATTCCGCAGAGAGGCAGTATCGTCATGACTTCCACCTCCCCCGTTTTCGTCCTCGTGCCGGGGGCCTGGCACGGCGGCTGGGCCTGGCAGCCGGTCGCCCGGCGGCTGCGCGAGGCCGGCTGCGCGGCGGTGACGATCACCCTGCCCGGCCTGGCCGACGGCGACGAACGTGGCGGACTCCGGCTTTCGGCCGCGGTCGATCACGTGGTGGCCGAGGCCGGCCGCCGCGACCTCAGCGAGGTCGTCCTCGTCGGGCACAGTTGGGGCGGCTACGTGATCACCGGCGCTGCGCACCGGATAGCGGGGCGGCTGGCCAAGGTCGTCTACTACAACGCCGTCGTCCCGGCTCGCGGCACCGCGATGGTGGACGAGAACCCCGGGGCCCTACGCCGACCATGATTTTTTCCAGAAACGCAGCCAGGCGTTCCTAAGCGGCGCGACCACCATGGCAGACCGCATGGCAGCCATCGGGGAACTGCGTGCCTACCTGGCCCACCTGGTCGAGGAGAAGAAGCGCGCCGGCTCCGCCGACGACCTGCTCGGGCGGCTGGCGGCCACCACCACCGAGGACGGCGGGCTGACCGTCGATGAACTCCTCGGCGCAGCGCTCCTGCTGCTGACAGCCGGCCACGAGACCACCGCCCATATGATCGGACTCGGCACGCTCACGCTGCTCGATCACCCGGACCAGTACGCCGTCCTGCGCACCAACCCGGACATCGCTGCCGACACCGTTGAAGAACTACTGCGCTACCTGACGATCATCCACTCTGGGGCGTTGCGTGTCGCCAGGGCCGACGTCGAGATCGGTGGCCAGGTGATCAGGGCGGGCGAGGGAGCGATCGCGCTGCTGTCCGCCGCGAACCACGACCCGGGCGTCTACAGCCAGCCCGATACCTTCGACGTCCAGCGCGGCGCGCAGCAGCACATGGCCTTCGGCTTCGGCATCCACCAGTGCATCGGCCAGCCGCTGGCCCGGATAGAACTGCGCGTCGCGCTGACCGAACTGGCCCGCCGGTTCCCGGACCTGGCCCTGGCCGTGCCAGCCGACCAGCTGACCATGCGCAGCCACTCCATAGCCTTCGGCCCCGAGCACCTGCCCGTCACGTGGTAGCGCTCTTGACGCGCATCGAGTTCTGAATCAGTACAGGCACCTTCCGTCAGCGCCCGTGACAGATGTGGCTCGTCAGGCATCCGGGCTGTCGCCTGACCTTTATCAACCCTCAGACGAAGCGCTGGCGGATCTAGCCGCGGGTCTGAGCAAGTAGCAGCTAATCAGACGCTGCTAAACGCTGTCGCCTCAGCTGTCACGGCTAAAGCGTCTGGCCGGTGTCCGGCTCTGACGGCTCGACGTACTCGACGGTGATCTCTGGTTCGTCGGCGAAGCTCACGGGGAACTCGGCGAAGTGCGCGGTGGCCTGGAGCCCCGCGGGGAGCTGACTGATGCTGATTGGGACGGTCGGTGACGACAAGCGCTGGTACGGGCCGTGCCATACCCGCCAGTCGTAGGCGTAGAAGCCTTTCGCGCTGTAGGCGTGCCAGTCCGAGTAGTCACCGCCGGCGGGATCTTGCACGATGTCGCCGGCTGATCCGGTCACGGGCAGCTCCCTGACCCGGTCCAATGCCGCATCGACGTCGGCCAGGTGCTGGTTCACACCTTCAGGGACCGGGCCGTAGCCGGCCGTGGTGAACACCGCGACGTGGCCTTGACGGTCCACACCGAGCCAGTCGAACTCGATTCCCCATCGCGGGTGCGCACGCGGCAGCTGCACGCGGAAGATCCTACAAGCGTCGCGTACGGGCGACCTGGCCCTGAGCCCGGCGTCGTCATCATCCTGCGGTTGCTTCGCGGGCCTGCAACATGTGGATGGCCCTGGCGAGTGTCCCGGCCCGCCATGGGCAGCAGCGGAGCTTGCGGAGGATGCGCCAGGTCTTAAGCCGGGCGTTCGCTCGCTCGCCTGGTGCGCGGAGTTTCGCGTGGGCGCGGTTGGCCGCTTCTGGGATTCCGGCTTGTTCTTGCCCCGATACGGGATCTTCGCGTGCGCGGCGCCCTGGTACCCGTTGTCGGCCAGGGTGACCAGGCCTGCGGCCTCCAGCTCGTCCAGGATGCCCAGATCCGCTCGGCCTTCTTGTCGTGCACCGATCCGGGCAGTGCCCCGGACACCCACAGAATGTCGCCGTCCGGGCTGGCGATGACCTGCAGGTTCATCCCGTGCTTGCAGTGCTTCCCCGAGTAGAAGGGCCGGTCCGCGGCGACCCGGTCGATGGGGATGAGGGTCCCGTCTAGGACCACGTAGGCGTAGCCGGCCTTCTTCGCGTCCCGGACCGCCGTGCGTAGCTTGGGGCCCGGGCGGCGAGCAGGACGGTCTCTTCGACATACCGCCAGGCGGTGGTGGTGCCGATCCCGCACTGAGACTCTGCAGCGCGCCGAGAGCGAGTTCGACCCGGTCCCGTTCGACGCCGAGGCGGCCCGGATATACGGCCGGGTGACCGCCGCCGTGGTTGCGGCGGGCCGCAAGCCGCGACGGCGGATCGCCGGCATGATCGCGGCCACCGCCATCGCCGAGGGCCTCCCCCTAGTCACCACCAACCCAGGCGATTACGCGGGGCTGGAAAAGCTCATCCGCATCATCCCCGTCACCCGCCCCTCCGTGCCGCACGAGCAGACACTTCGTCCGCCTTTACCGCGCCGGGATTGGCACAGGAGGGCGGAGGAGCGGCGCCGAGGCGCTACAGTAGTTGGGCCACGGGCTGTAGCGCAGCTTGGCTAGCGCGCGTGCTTTGGGTGCACGAGGTCGCGGGTTCGAGTCCCGCCAGCCCGACATAGACGTAGCGGAGTCCCCCGGACGAGTGGCCTGTCGCCTATGCCACGTGCACGGTCAGGGTGAAGGCACCGGGCACGGGTGAGGCCGCTGGCGAGCCGCTTGGGGTGTTTCCCCGCTCCGGCTTGGAGCAGCCGTGCACGGTCGCCGCCGGGCAGGCGAACGTGTTGAGCACGGTTACCTGCCCGTCCCCTGTCGCCAGGGCGGTGAACGTGAAGTCTCCTCGAGGATGCTCTACCGGAGCGGAAAACAGCCCCCGCGGGAAGCCTGCGAGGATCCAGTGCCGATCCGACGACGAGCCGAGCTCCAGGCTGAGGCGGTCTCCCACGTTCACGGTGACGTGCCGGCCCGAATCGGCAAGGTGATAGGTGATCTCAGCTCCATGGCTGGCAGCAGGACCCGAGTGCCCGCAGGCGATGGCCGCCACGAGGATAGCGGGCGCTAGCAGCCAGGCCGGTCGTGGCATCGATCTCGCCTCCTCACAGGCTGCGTAGATCGCGGCTTTGCTATTGGACGCCCGGCAGGGCCCGGACGTTCCGTCACGTGCAGGTCACGGTTGGGCAATGCGGGCTGGACATTATCGCACAGGAAGGATCAGGCTAGCGGTCGGAGGGAACAGGCCCGGCCCACGAGGCCAAGTCTCAACAGCACAGGAGGGACCACATGCGCAAAGTCGCGCTATTGGCAGCCTTGCTACTCCCGGCACTCATGGTCAGTGCCACACCTGCCCTGGCCCATAGCTCGGCCAGCGGCCCGGTTCAGGAGCACGTCAGTGCCCAGGGCGGTCTTGACTGCAACGGCTTCAGCCCGCTGCTGAAGACGTTCCGGCACCTGCTGTGCACGGAGGTCGCTTCGAACTCCGAGTACGGCTTCATCGACAACGGCCACTACGTCGGCCACGACGAGCCAGACCTCGGCTTCTACTCCAACACTCCAGGGTCAGGCAACAGCATGAGTTACCAGATGGTGCTGCCCACCGACCCAGCGCGTCCGGCCAGCGGAACGTTCACCGGCCCGGTCCACGAATTCCAGCTCACCCCGGCAATCTGGTTCGGCCTCACCATGTGCGACAACCAGAGTTACCCCGAAGGCACCAAGGTCTGCAAGCCCGACAGCAACAAGAACATCCAGGTGCCGCCACGGCCCGACCACGCCGGCGCGGCGTTCACCGAGTTGCAGTTCTATCCGCCCGGCTACGCTCCGGCCATCTCGTGCGACACGGCCAACCAGACCAAATGGTGCGTGGCGCTGACGATCGACAGCCTGCAGGCCCAGTTCGGCGCCCTGCACGGGCCGGGCAGCCCGCCGAACGCGATCGCCAACCCCAACTGCCCCGAGCCGGTCAACTTCGCTTTCCTGACCCACAGCGGCCAGCCGATCGGGCCGCCCGGCCCGGACCAGCAGACCAACGCCACCTTCACGCCCACACCCGATGTCCTGGAGATGAACTCGGGCGACGTGATCAAGGTGACCATGTTCGACACGCCGACCGGCTATCTCACCGAGGTGCGTGACCTGACCACTCATCAAAGCGGGTTCATGACCGCGAGCGTGAAAAACGGGTTCCGGCACATCGTGTTCGACCCGAAGAACCTCACCTGCAACGGCGCGCCTTACGCCTTCCACGCGATGTACGACACGGCCTCGGCGCCACTGGCGAACGGCCAGCCGACCGCGTGGACGACCTGGTCAGCGCACACCGACAACGTGGCCTACGACGTTGAGACCGGCCACTTCGAAAACCCGGACACCGCATCCGACCCGGTTTCCAACGATGACCCGCCGTGCTTCACCGGTCCGGGCATTCCCGGGTGCCTGGGCTCCGACTCGGACTTCGACGGCTTCCCCTACCACGCGGACTGGCCGAACGGCACAACCGCCTTCCCGACCCCCAACCTCATCTCATCGCCGCACAGCCTGAGCAAGGGCGGCGGCTCCGTAACCGGGACTTACCCGGTCGCCCGTTTCGAGACCGACCTGCCGCGGATCGAGGAGGCCAACAACGGCGGCGGGCTTAACTGCGACCACCACACCGGGGCGGGCTGCACCAACCCGCCGCCGGGCGCCTTCTACCCCTGGTTCCACCTGCTGGCGGTGCAGAACCTCGCGGGCCAGCACTGCGCATGGGCGCTGACCAATGACATACCGGGCCAGCTCAGCAACTTCGGCGGCGAGCAGGCCGCATGGGGACCGCTGGAACTGACCAATTACGGATTCGATCTCAGGTTCCACAACTTCGCACACGTCATTCAGAACCCCTGTCCGTGACCCAGAAGCCGGAGGCCCGGGGTCGTCCATCAACCCCGGGCCTCCGGCCCGTTCTACCCAAACGCCGTGTCAGCCGTCGGTACGGTCGAACTTCGAGACCGTGATCAGCGCCGCGACGAAGACGCCGATCATGGCGATAAGCAAGGCGAGCTCGGCCGTGCTCACTGTCTCCTCGCTGCTGAGCACGAACAGGATCTTCCTGATCACGGCCACCAGGCCCACCGCGAGCAGCGGCTGGGTGACCAGGTGGTGGGCGCGCAGCGACAGCACCACGGTGTGCATGATCTCGACCAGGATCAGCACGAGCAGCACCCGGTTGAGCAGGTTGACCACCGCGGTCTCCACCGGACCTGTCGTGACTTCGCGGAAGAAGTCCACGACGCCGAGCACCAGCACGACCACGGCCAAGACGGCGAGCAGCACGCCGACGACCACCGACACGAGGTCCTGCGTGCGCTCGAGCACCCAGATGGTGCCGGCCACGCCGCGCGGATGTTCCTTCTCGTCGGCTGCTTTCTCGGCTACTTCGGCCATTCAGGCATTATCCCGAACGGACCCGGCTGACTCTAGCCGTTCACCGCCTCTCCGGCGGCGATGGGGGAGGGCCGCGCCGTCGCGCAGGAATAGCGGGATCCGGCTGAGCGGTACCGCGGCAGCCGCGCGGCGGCGCTAGCGGGTTTTGAGGATGGTCAGGGACGCGGCGGGGAGGGTGATGCCGGCCTTGACCGACGTGGTGGTGGTCGTCCAGGTCACGATCTTCGACTTCGCCGCGTTCTGGTTGCCGGCGCTGTACCGCCAGACCGACAGCGTCCCCGACAGCAGCGATGAGAACTTCACCCGCTTGGCGGCGCCCGTGTTGGTGTTGAAGAGGGCGACGACGTGCTTGCCGTTCGTCAGCGTTGACTGGAAGGCCAGCACGTTGGCCTGGTCGGAGGTGGTCAGCGTGGAGAGCTTGGCGTGCGGCTGGGCCAGCATCGAGGCGAGCAGGTACCCGTAGTAGGGGGTCTCCGGGACCGGTTTGGCCGCCGACGAGGTGAACAGCCCGAAGTCGGGGCTGGTGCACTGGGAGCCGGTGTTCCCGTAGTTGTTCATGTCCCACCAGTCGACGCCCGTCGCGCCGGCCGCGAGCCACGACAGCAGGTCCCCGGCGGCGTACAGCGCCCCGGTCGGGGTGCAGGTCGTCATCGTCTCGTTGTACGACATGCCGGTCTCGCCGACGACGAACGTCGCCCCTGGATCGTAAAGGTGCAGCTCATTGCGGATCTCCCAGGCCAGCGACGGGATCTTGAGCAACGTCTGCAGGAGCTGCTGGTCGGTCGGGTTGGACCCGCCGGTGCTGCCGGCGAAGCCGTACGGGTAGTAGTGCGCGTCCACGAAGCTCACGTACTTCGCGTCGGCCTTGAGGACAGTGTTGTTCCAGATGGTGTTGCCCGCCACCGACGCGCCCGGCGCGTCACTGCCGAACGCGTACGGCACCCCGATCACGGCCTTGGGGTTCGCCGCCTTCATGGCGGTCATGAACTGCTTGGCGTGCACCGCGTACGAGGTCGCCACCTGCTGCATGCCGGTCGGGACGCCTTCGGTCGCCATCGGGCAGGTCGTGTTGTTGCCGCCCATGGGCAGGTAACCGCTGTAGTTCGCGGGGGGGCCGGCGAGTTCGTTGTTGACTTCCCAGCAGCCGTAGTTCTCGTTGCCGATCTCCCACAGCCCGACCCCCTGGCCCGCGGTGTGCATCGCCTGCTTGACCCAGGCGGCGGCCATGGGGGGCGTGCCCGAGCCGTAGTTGACCGTGACGAAGCTCTGCGCGCCGATGGCCCGGGCCTGCTTGGAGAACTGGGCGAATTTGAGCGCGTCCGAGGACGAGCAGCTGGAGGTGAAGGACGCCGTCGGGTTGTCCGGCAGGCAGCTCTCGATGTCCCTGTTCGCCTGCCAGTTGTAGGCGTCGGCGACCGAGCCGCCGCCATAGCGGAGCTGGTTGATGCCGGCCTTCTTGAGCAGCGGCTGAATGACGTTCACGCTGCTGGACCCGTAGTAGACGTAGTCCCAGGGCGCGACGTTGACCCCCAGCGGCGCCGCGGACAGCGTTCTCTGCACGCCGGCCGCCGCCATCGCGCCGCTCGCGGTCCGCGCCGCCGCCGCCGTTCCCGCGGTCGCCAGGACCACCAGAACCGTCCCAGCGCTCACGTACAGCATCCGCTTCCGGCTCCACGATGACGCCATCCGACTGCTCCTTGCTGATTCACCTCGACGTAACGTCGGTTGTACAGGTTAAGTTAACGGGCGACGTACCGCGCCCAAATAACGACACAACACCGTGACGATCCTGGCACCCGGCGCACCTCGCCCGTGGGCCGTGCCGCCTCGGACGGCGATGACCCGCACACCACCAGCGTCCGCAGTCACGCGCGCACCACCCCGCGCTTCGGTATCTCATGATCGCGAAGACTTTTGTTTTGGCGTAAATAATTCGTTCTATAAGCACCAAAATCCATCGCGATCATGGTCGGCGGCCTAGTGGTGGGGCGCGATCATGGTCGGCGGCTCGGGACCGTTCGGCGACCGGCTGGGGGGGTGCGGGACTGGCTGAGCCCTCGGGCCGGGCCGGTTAGCGGACTCATGTCCGACAAGCGGACATCTGGGTCTGGCGACGGGCGGAGCGGGGTGGGGCCTGGAGAGGATGCCCGAGGCGTTCGGGATAAAAAGGAGCGAGGACCGGGAGCTAGCGGGAGACCTCCGAGCCGTCCTGCGCCCACAGCGTGTGGAACGTGCCCGGACGGTCCGTACGGTGGTAGGTGTGCGCGCCGAAGTAGTCGCGCAGCCCCTGGATCAGCGCGGCGGGCAGCCGCCGGGCGCGCAGCGCGTCGTAGTAGGACAGCGCGGCCGAGAAGCCGGGCACCGGGACGCCCAGCCGCACCGCGGTGGCGACCACGTCGCGCCAGGCGTCCTGAGCGTCCGCGATCTCCTTAGCGAAGTCCGGGTCGGCAAGGAGCGTCGGCAACGTCGGATTGGCCGAGTAGGCGGCGCGGATCCGGTCCAGGAACTTGGCTCGGATAATGCAGCCGCCGCGCCAGATCGTGGCCATGGCGGCGAGGTCGATGTCCCAGTTGTATTCCTTGCTGCCCGCGGCGATCATGTTCCAGCCCTGCGCGTACGAGACCACCTTGGACGCGTACAGGGCGTGCTCGACCTTGTCGCCGAACTCTTTCGGGTCCGGGAGAGGCGGCTGAGCCGGGCCAGGGAGGCCGCGGGCGGCGGCGCGCAGGTCCGCGTGCCCGGACAGCGACCTGGCGAACACGGCCTCGGCGATGCCGCTGACCGGCACGCCTAGGTCGAGAGCGTCCTGGACGGTCCAGCGGCCGGTGCCTTTCTGTTCGGCCTGGTCGAGGACGATGTCGACGAACGGCTGGCCGGTGGTCTTGTCGGTGTGGGCGAGAACCTCGGCGGTGATCTGGATCAGGTAGGAGTCGAGGCGGCCCTGGTTCCAGGTCCTGAAGATGTCGGCGATCTGCGGCGGCTGGTAGCCGGCGGCGTGCCTGAGCAGGTCGTAGGCCTCGGCGATGAGCTGCATGTCGGCGTACTCAAT
>Ga0306921_10007953_pt1 | contig 11185 bp, 11 predicted proteins | sample sta12Cox44000080_FD_203760 | JGI IMG/M metagenome (GOLD analysis project Ga0306921, IMG submission 203760) | Lab enrichment of tropical soil microbial communities from Luquillo Experimental Forest, Puerto Rico - statoxic.12C.oxic.44.000.080 (v2)... | ecosystem: Environmental > Terrestrial >... | reverse complement strand
TTGGCAGTCTCTTCAGTCGTATTCAAAATCTCGCCAATGTTGCGCAGCTTCAGGCCCTGATAGTGCTTCATCTCGAAGACCATCCGTTCGCGCGGCGTCAGCTTTCCCAGCGCCTTGGCAATACGCGCTCCCAATTCTCGACGCATCAGGTCGCGTTCCGGACTGGCTCCTGACCGCTGATCGGCCACCTGGTCGAGCAGGTCATAGCTGTCGCCGTCCGGATCCGTCGTGACTCCCGAGTCTTCTTTGCGGACCTGCCGCTTGCGCAGCAGGTCGAGACACAGGTTGGTCACGATGCGGTAGATCCAGGTGTAGAACGAGCATTCAAAGCGAAAATTGCCAATATTCCGGTAGGCCTTGAGAAAGGCTTCCTGGTAGATGTCCTGGGCGTCCTGCTCCGAATGCGTAAGGTGGTAAGCCAGCCGCAAGACAGCGCCGTCGTACTGGCGGACGAGTTCCTCAAACGCGGCGCGATTGCCACGCTGAGCCTCTCGTATCAGCTCCGTGTCGTTCATGCGGCTCTGGGATTGCCCCGCCGTAGACTCTCGCACATTGGGCGAAGACGAGCATGTCTCGTCCCCCACCCGCGATGTCTCAGGAAGGCGAAGCGGGGATCCCGCGGCGCGCCGATTTTCCTGGGGATACCGTTGCGCGCCTTGGGGTGCAAGCCCCGAGCCAACCGTGAGGGGAACTGCTACCGCTTCGGCCGGCATGCTCGTGTCTACCTGTCCGCAAATTGCAAGCCTAATCGTTTCTAGCGCTTGCACTACATAGACGGGTGGTAAATCAATCCGTGAGCGAATTATAGACGGGCGGCAACAGTGATGCTGCCCCAACTTCCTGCCGGAGACCGTTATCTCAAGAGCCCATTTCTCCCATGGGCCCTGAATCCCTCCGTCTGGACGGTGCTGGCAAATCCTGCTTAGTCCAGTAAGCTCAGCTAATGAGCTACACGGTGCACCAAGCCAAGACCAACCTCTCCCGCCTGATTCGCGAAGCCCAAAAGGGCAAGGAGGTCATTATCACGCGCGGCAAAGAACCCGTCGCCAGGCTAGTGCCAATACCTGGAGGAGCGAAGAAGCGCATCCCCGATATGTTCAAGGGACAAATCTGGGCAGCGCCTAATGCATTCGATCCTCTCACCGATGAGGAGCTCAGCGAGCTCGGCTTCGAATGACCGCCCTTCTGGACACACACGCCCTTCGATGGTGGTTCGATGGGTCCACGAACCTGCCAGCCGATGTACGCAACCTGATCAGCGACAGGTCCGCCACCATCGGATTTCTGTCGTGGTCCCATGGGAGCTTGCAATGAAGACAAGACTTGGCCAACTCGACGCCAGCGTCCTCTTGACACGGTGGATGGAAATCGTGGAACTTCAGGGATTCAGCGAATTGGCTGTCGGTTCCGATCACGCCATCCGCGCCGGACTATTGCCGCTGCACCATCGCGATCCATTTGACCGCTTGCTGGTTGCGCAAGCCCAAGCTACGGGGTGGCCGATTATTAGTGGTGATCGGGTCTTCGATCAGTACGGAGTGCGCCGCACTTGGTAGGTATCCCCCGTAGCAGCCGCACGCCCCCATTGTCCTCAGCTCGCTCGCGGAAAATCAAAAAAGACCAGAGTCGACGCCCCCGGCCTTGTCTGATCTAAAACTTAAAAGTCTTAAGTTAGCGAAATCGGGGGAGAAGATGCGCTGCTTTTGGAAACTTATTTCGGCTCTGCGTCATGGGCCTGGCCGGATTCTCAGCATTTTCATGTCTTGAAAAGCACCGTCCCAAGATGGCAAGAGCGCGAGCCAAAGACGGTCAGGCAGGAAGAGCCGGGCGTTGTCAGCTCGCGCCTGACATCCTATGTTTCCGCGCTCGCTTCTTCGGTGCCCGTCGCACTGGTGGGTACCGGCTCAGCTTCCTTCTGGATCGTGACCTTCAAAGGCACGGAAACATCCTTGTGCAGGTTGACGGTGACGGTGAAGTCACCCAGAGTCTTCAAAGGCTGATCAATCTCGATCTTGCGCCGGTCAACGGTGATGCCTTTGTGCTCCAGCGCGCGCGCGATGTCGGCTGAGGTGACCGATCCGAAGAGCTGGTCATGCTCGCCCGACTTGCGGGTGAAGACCAGCGCCACGCCGGCAAATTGCTCCGCCAGCGCTTGGGCATCGTCCTTTTCGCGAGCCGCGCGACGCACGGCTGCAGCCTTCATCTGCTCGATGACGGCGCGGTTGGCGGGCGTAGCCTCGATGGCCAGCCGGCGCGGAATCAGATAGTTGCGGCCGTAACCCTCGGCGACCTTGACTACGTCGCCGCGCGAGCCCAGCTTGGACACGTCTTCTTTCAGTATGACTTCCATGGAAAAACTCCGTCGTAAAATTTTCGCGATCTGGCCCAGCAGGGCTTTGCCAGCTACAGTGCGCCTGCGGTTGGCTCCCCTCCCGTCGTGACTCCGTGGAAGGGCAAAACCTCCGCAGCCAAAACTGACAACCGACAACTAATCACTCACAACTGTTCTTACCGTCCGCTGAAAGGCAACAGCGCGATGTTGCGCGCCTGCTTGATTGCATCGGCCAGGCGCCGCTGGTGCGGCGTGCACACGCCGGTCAGGCGCCGGGGTACAATCTTGCCGGCCTCAGAAACGAATCCCGACAGCAGTCGAACGTCTTTGTAGTTGATCGAGTCAATCTTCTCGACGCAAAACTTACAAACCTTCTTGCGGCGGAAAAACTTCCGGCCGCCTTCCCTGGGCGGGGCGCCCGGACCGCCAGCAGGGCGGCCTGCGGCACGCGGTCCGCGAGGTCCGCCTTCGCGCGGTGCAGCTTCCGGACGTGGTGCATCTGTGGTTGCGACTCCGCCCTCTGGAGCCGCGGACTTGTTGCTTTCGTCTACCATGATTCTCCTTCGGACCTCAACCGAGGCCTGATCTTACCGCGCCTTCGCCAGATGAACTGGCTGGCGCCAACGTGATTCTGAGGGGAGCTCCATGCCTCTTTGGACAGACCAAGTCAAAGAGCCTGCCCCGAGCGCGGTCGAGGGTCCCCTACGCGAGTAACTATGCGCTCGCCGGCGCCGGCTCTGTTCCAGCCGGTACCGTGGGTTCACCTTCAGCCGTTGCCGAAGCAGCCTCTGCCGCTGCAGCGGCTTGGCGACCCTTGCCGCGAACCTTGGTGTCGCGAATGGCTTTCACCTTCGCCAACCGCTTATGCTCTTCGTCAACGCGTACGGTGAGAAACTTGATCACCGGCTCGGTCACACGCAGACGGCGCTCTACTTCCTTCACCAGCGCGCCTTCGCCTTCCAGTGCCATTAGCACATAAATGCCGTCCTGAAAGCCGCGTACCAGATACGCCAGGCGGCGCTTGCCCATGCGCTCTACGCTTTTTACCGAGCCGCCTGCGGCGGTGACCTGGTTCTCGAGATTCGAGATCAACTTGTCCTGGTCCTCTTCCGGCATGTCCGGACGGACGATGAACATCAATTCGTAAGTACGTTGCTGCATCCGTTTCTCCTGAGCAGCTAGCGGCTAGTAATTAGCAGCTAGTGTTCCTCTTCGAGCTGTTAGCTCTGTGTACCCCACCCTTGACCGCCGTTTGCGGACAGGTGGGAACGAAACCCTATCGTCCCTACCGGACTTCGATCCACTCCAACCTGCCGGGCTAAACTATTCTGCCCTGCGGGGCTGTGTGTTACCCGACCTTGGCTGCCAGGCTGATTGTTACCCACTCTCGGCTTCCTTTTCCTTCCGGTTGAAGCGGTTCATCGCCGCCCCAATGCCTTCGCCGAGGATGACTCCAACAGCCTCCGCCGCCGAATCCAGTACCTGGTCCACGACCGGGTACTGCGATTTCTTGAACTGCGAAAGCACATACCTTGCGCCGTCGTCTATGGGGTAATCCGGACCAACTCCCATCCGGACCCGCATGATTTCCTGTGTCCGCAGGGCGCTGATCACCGACTCCACCCCGTTGTGACCAGCCGACCGGCCTCCCGCCCGTACCCGCAACGTGCCGAACGGCAAGTCCAGCTCGTCATACAGCAGGATCAAATCCTGCTCGGGCTGCACTTGGTACTCGCGAACCAGATCGCGCACCGAGGTGCCACTCAGGTTCATGTAGGTTTCCGGCTTGGCCAGTACCACTTCGTTCCCGGCGATGCGTGTCCGCGCAGTTTGCGCCCGGCAGTGGCGGTTGTTAACTCGAACGCCGCATTGTTCGGCAATGCGGTCCACCGCCAGAAACCCCATATTGTGCGGTGTGAACTGGTATTCGATGCCCGGATTGCCGAGCCCGACAATCAGCTTCACAACAGTTACTTCTTCTTCTCAGGCTTCTCAGCCTTTTCGGCCTTCTCGCCCTTTTCGCCACCCTCGGCAGCTTCGCCTTCAGCTTCCTGTTTGCCCTTCTTGATGACCTCGGGCTCAGCCGGCGCCGCCACGCCTTCCACTGCGACTTCAGCCGGAGCGGCCTCGACGACTTCCTTGACTGCGGTTACGTGCACCACGGCTTGGTTCGCGTCGGTGATCAACTTCACCTTGTCACCATGGGCCAGGTCGCTGACTCGAATGGTTTGTCCGAAGGACAGGTTACTGACGTCGGCCGCCAGGTTTTGCGGAATGTCTGCGGGCAGACACTCGACTTCGACCTCGCGTAACATTTGCTCCAGGATGCCGCCCTGAACCTTCACGCCCGGCGCCTCGCCCTTCACGACCACCGGCACGCTGACGTGCAGGACCTGATCCATGGCGATGCGCTTGATATCGACATGCAACAGAGAGCCCTTGATCGGTTCATACTGCCAGTCGACAATCATCGCCTTACCAGAGTCAGAATCACCCACGATGCTGAGGTCGAAGATGGTGTTATGGCCTGAATCCGAAGTCAGGATCCGCTGCATCTGCTTGGGATCAACGGCGATGGTCAAGGGTTTCAAGCCGGCGCCATAGAGCACGGCCGGAATCATGCCATTCCGGCGCGCACGGCGGGCGTCGTTCTTGGTGCCGCTTTGCCGCGGCTTGGCTTCCACTTGCTTGTCTGCGGTTGCTGTAGCCATAATTTCGTTCCTTTACAAAAACAGTCTGCTGACGGATGTCTCTTCGTGTATCGATTGAATTGCCCGGCCGATCAGACCCGCAATCGAAAGCTGCCGGATCTTCGGTTCGGCCTTGCCCGCCGCCGTCAAGGGGATGGTGTCGGTGACAACGCACTCGACCAATCCCGATTGGGAAATCCGCTCAATAGCCGGGCCTGACAGCACCGGGTGCGTAGCGCAGGCATACACTTGGCGCGCCCCTGCCTCAAGCAATGCCTGGCACGTCTTCACCAGTGTTCCGGCAGTATCGATGATGTCGTCGAGGACGAGACAGCTGCGGTTCTTCACGTCTCCGATGACGTGCATCACCTCGGTTACATCCATCTCTACCCGGCGCTTGTCAACAATCGCCAGCGCCGAGTCCATTTTCTTGGCGAAGAAGCGTGCACGCTCCACACCACCCGCGTCCGGCGAGACCACCGTCAGGTCCGGAAGGGCAAGATCTCTGAAGTGGCTCACCAGCACGGGCGACGCGAACAGGTGGTCCACCGGAATGTTAAAGAACCCCTGAATCTGCGGCGCATGCAGGTCAACCACCAGCGCGCGATCTGCGCCGGCCGTCGTCAGCAAGTCAGCCACCAGCTTCGAGGAGATCGGGACCCGCGGCTTGTCCTTGCGATCCTGCCGGGCGTAGCCGAAATACGGAATCACCACGGTGATTCGCCGCGCTGAAGCTCGCTTCAAAGCATCGATCAGCAGCAGCAACTGCATCAGGTGAAGATCGACTGGGTCGCAAGTCGGCTGGACCAAAAAGACATCAGCGCCGCGCACGTTCTCCATGAGCTGCACATACGTCTCGCCATCGGAGAAACGTGTGATGTGCACCTGGCTCAGCGGCAAACCCAGGAAGTCACAGATTTTTTTCGACAAGGCGTCATTTGCCGTGCCTGAAAAAATCTTCCACTTCTCATCGTGACGGGCCCGCACCGGCTTGCGTTCTGGCTTCGGTTCCGAACCCGGTTGCGGATGCTTCTCAGCCACTTCGGTCGCTCCCGCGGCCGGTGGCGCTGCGCTGGTCTTCGCTGCTGTCTCCATCTATCACATACCCCGCCTAACCTGGTTGAGTTACTGCCGGGTGTTGGTAAAGCCGCTGTCCGCTCTTCGCCCTTCGTCGGGTGCCCGACCGTTGTCCGCACCTGCTCCAGATCGCATGGGACCCGGAACGTTTCCGACCGCTGACGACTGACCGCTGACAACTAATTTTTGGCTGGGCGGCTAGGATTCGAACCTAGACAAAGTGCTCCAAAGGCACTTGACCTACCATTAGTCGACCGCCCACCGAGCAATGAGTGACCAGTAAATAGTTGGGTAGCTACCGTCCCTAAACCAATCGCTCATCGCTAATTGCTTTCAATAGAGCCCCGGGCCCACCCTCGTCCGCCGCCCTTTGCGGGACAGCGTGGGAAAGAACCCCGGAATTACCGAAACAACAACTCCCAATATCGCTGGCGAGTGACCGTTGTTGTCACGATCGCCGCGTGCCCCGCCGCTCTCATGCGGCTGGCCGCACCCTCCGCTTCCTCAGCCGACGTGAACAGTCCATACAGCGTCGAACCGGAGCCGGATAATGACGCAAGCGCCTTCGCGCTTCAAGACACGTTTCACCTCACGCAATTCGGGATACTCAGGAAAGACGACGCGTTCGAAGTCGTTTTCGATCCCGGCTCGGACGAGGTCGAGAAGCAGTGTCTCGGCCCGGTCCCCGCTACCTGCGGGAACACCGGATGCAGGTCCCCCCGCCGCCAAATTCTGCCACGGGAGACTCTCGCTCAGCCAGCAAAATACGGGGTTGCTGAACGTATTTATTGTACCTGTGGCGCCGGAGTGGGTCAATTCGGCCTCCCTCGCGGCCCACTCGTCCCAGCGCGCGAAGGCCGCCGGCGTTGAGACCCCAATCGTGGGAGTGACCACTACCAGGTGCAGGTTCGGCAGATCTTGCAGAGCATAGACCTCCTCGCCACGTCCGACCCCCAGTACGGTTCCGCCGACCAGAAACAGCGGCAGGTCGCTGCCCACGCCGGCCGCGATCCGCAGCTTGTCATCCGGCGCTAACTTCAGGCCAAGCTCGCGTTCCAGGCCGAGCATGGTCACAATCGCATTTGACGATGCCGCACCCAGGCCACCTTGCACGGGCAGTTGTTTTTCGATGTGAATGACAACTCTGCCTTGTGCCTTTGCCTCCTTCATGACGCGCTCGGCCATCTTGTAGCAGGTGTTCGATTCGTCGAGCGGAACAGCTGGCTCTGTGCACTGAATCTCGATACCCGAACCAGCCAGTGCATCGACGCGGACCACGTCGTGCAGTGCGATCGTCTGGTAGATAGTGCGAAGTTCGTGGAAGCCGTCGAGTCGGCGAGGGCCGATCTTCAGTCCAAGATTGATCTTCGCAAAGGAGTGGAGAGACGTGGACATCCTGCAAGTTGTCAGTGGCTGGAGCCAGGTGTCAGTGTATCGCTCGCAGCTCTCAAGCGTCAGGTGCTTCGCGAACGGCCTTGGCTTGATGCTATTAGCCATTCGCTCTTCGTTCTTGGGAGATCTCCCGACGCTCCATCATCGCGAGAACCGGCCGAACAGATTCGGTTTGAGTAAGGGGACCCGCTTGTAAGATCGAGCCGTCAAGGCTGCACAATCTCGCCGAAACCCGTTTTCGTCGACCACACACTTAAACAGACCCGCAAATCGACTGGATCGAATCGGCCAACAATTACGTGCAACTGCATTTCGTCCGCCAAAGCCACCTTCGAGCCGAGCCGCTCACCGCACTGGAAGAGAGGCTAGATCGGCGAAAGTTTGAACACATCCATCGCCACCATATCGTGAACGTCTCACCCATCGTGGTTGCGCACTCTATGTTCGATGGGACCTACGAACTGGAAATCGGCGGCAGCATGCCCCTCGCCACGGGGCGGCAGTACAAAGGATGCGGTACAGGCGCTGATCGGCAAGTGAGGGATGTAGATAGTGCCATTTCGGGCCCCGGTTTTTGTAGTCACTATCTACTGAGCACCAGCCACAGTCTTCATTCTCTGCTGCGCATCTTGGCCAGCAGGCGCAAGATCTCCAGGTACAGCCAGATCAGCGTGATCATCAGCGCGAAAGCGCCGTACCACTCCATATATTTTGGAGCGCCGTACTGTGCGCCCTGCTCGATCAGATCGAAGTCGAGCACCAGGTTCAATGCGGCAATAATCACCACGACGATACTGAAGCCAATGCCGAGTGTTGTGCCGCTGTTTATCGCGTGAAACTGTATGCCGAAGAAGCCGAGAATGAATTGCAACAGGTAGAAGACAGCGATGCCGCCGGTGGCAGCGACGATGCCGAGCCGTAGTTTGTCACTCATGCGGATGAGGCCGGAGCGATAGGCGAGCAGCATCACGACCAGGGTGCCGAACGTCAGTCCTACAGCCTGGATGGCGATGCCTTTGTAACGGAACTCGAGCATCGCCGAGACTCCGCCGAGCACCAGACCCTCCAGAAGCGCGTAGATTGGCGCGGTTACTGGCGACCACTCTTTCTTAAAGATGGTGACCATCGCCAGGATGAACCCGCCGATGCCGCCTACCAGCACGAGTGGAGCGATTGAACCCATCGCCTCTTCGGGGGTAGCCGCACCGAAGAAACGGTTCCACGTCCAGGCAGCCGTAGCGACGCAGCCGATCAGCAGGATGCCGGTCTTGTTTACGGCTCCCGTTATGGTCATACCTTCGCCGTAGGTCGCCGCGCCCGCGCGGAAGGTGTCGCCGCTCAACGCTGGGTTGGATGTTCTCATCAATTGGGGCATGTCAAAGTATCTCCTTGCGTTCTCCTATGTTAGACCAGGGATTCGACAGCCTGATGAATTTTGTGAACCGGGCTGTCAGCTTTCGTTGCGTCACCCGCCAGGGTGATAGTCGAGCAGGAGTTGAACTCGCCAGCTTAGCCTCCTCCTTGTACCATAGCCTGTTCGATTTCAACCACGGAGTGCCTATGACCTCTGCTCTTATAGATCTTGAACCAAAACCAGTTTGGAAGCACTTCGATGTGCTGGCGGCCACACCTCGCGCCTCGACCAAGGAGGCTGCCGCCCGCGGGTACGTGTTGTCGCTGGCCAAACGCCTTGGCCTCGAAGCCACGCATGACGGAGTGGGCAACACAGTGATCCGCAAGCCTGCCTGTCCCGGTCGCGAATCTGCTCCAATGACCCTCTTACAGGGACACCTCGACATGGTCTGCGAGAAGAACGAAGGCACAGCGCATAACTTCGATACTGATCCCATCAGGGTCGTGCGCGACGGTGACTGGCTGAAGGCCGATGGAACCACTCTTGGTTCTGACAACGGCGTGGGCGTCTCCGCTGCGCTGGCGGTGATGGAAAGTACCGATATTGCCCATGGTCCGCTGGAATTTGTCTTCACCATCGAGGAGGAAACCGGACTCACGGGCGCCGCGGAGTTCCCCGGTGGAATCCTTAAGTCGAAGTACTTCCTCAACCTTGACAACGAAGAGAAAGACACGATCTGCATTGGCTGTTCGGGAGGAGTGAAAACAACTGCCTGGCGCAAAGTCACGCTGGTACCTGCTACAGGTGGTGCCGCTTGGCGCGTCAAGGTGTTTGGCCTCAAGGGTGGTCACTCTGGTGTCGACATTCATCAGGGCCGTGGAAATGCATTGCGCGTTCTCGGTAACGTGTTGCAGCGAGCACTCGAACGTCTGCCCCTCGAGATCGCCAGCATCCAGGGCGGCAGCGCGCAGAACGCCATCCCGCGGGAAGCCTCCGCGATAGTGCTTCTGAGCGCGGCGAAGGAGCAGGAGCTGAAATCGCTGGTGGCGTTGCGCGAGGCCGAGTGGAAGTCGGATCTCGGTAGCTTCGATGCCGGGCTACAGATCTCAGTGGAACCCACCTACCGACCGTCCAGGGTATTCGATACTGGCGACGCGAAGCAGGCTGTGGATCTGCTTGCCTGTCTTCATCACGGTGTGCTCGGCATGAGTCCGGATGTTCCCGGACTGGTGCAGAACTCAACCAATCTTGCCGTAGTCTCAACCAAAGACGATGTAGTAGAGATTGTGACCAGCCAACGCAGCGCAATCGAGAGCAGCAAGTGGGCCGCTGCGGGCATGGTGGCTACCGCGTGCCGCATGGCAGCGTTTGAAGTGGAACACTCCGGAAGCTATCCGGGCTGGAAGCCTGAGCCCAACAGCGAGATCGTGCGCAAGCTGCAGTCGGTCCACGAGGACCTGTTTGGGCGGCCTGCTAGGCTAATCGCCATGCACGCGGGCCTGGAATGCGGGGTCATCGGCGAAAAGTACCCTGGCATGCAGATGGTCTCGTTCGGTCCTACAATCGTCGCTCCGCACAGCCCTGATGAGCGGGTTGAAATTTCGTCGGTGCAAAGCTTCTGGAGCTTTCTGAAGGCGGTACTGGAAAAAATCTAGGCCGTGGGATGCGTCCCATCAGCACCCTTGCCGGCAGCTACACGAAGGCTCGGACACCTGGCTCGCATGGAATACCAGGGCCTGTGTCGGAGCAAGATCGACCCCACCCGTTTCGTCCCCGCCTCACGATGAAAGCGAGGGCTTCAGAGGCGGGCCCCCTTCCCGGCAGGAACGCGAGGTTCGTTTTCGGGACCGAATGGCTTGTTTTCGGTGTCTATGTACTCAGCAACAAGGAGCGCTGGGCCATGTTCGAGGACAGCCTGGTGGAGTCGAGTGGACGCCTGCGGCAGCGTGATCGGTGGTCGACTGCAGTATCGTTCACCGTGCAGGTTGCCTTCATTGGGTTGCTTGTCCTGCTTCCCCTGATCTACACGGAGGGTCTGCCAAAGCAGCAACTCGTGAGTATTGTCGAAGCACCATCGCCGCCGGCGGCACCCGCACAACACTTAACGCCTCATCCAGGCAGGCCGAGCAAGCCGATCGATCAAGGCGGCAATCGGGTTCTGGCGCCGCGCGCTATTCCAAAGGTCATTGCCATTGTGCACGATGAACTGACGGGTCCCCCAGAGTTGAGAGGCGTCGTGGGCGAGGTTCCGGGTGGCGTCCCCGCCGCTCTGATGAGCCTGTTGCCACACACCTTTGCTGCGGTGCCAACGGGCTCGGTGCCCTCGAAGATACTCGTTTC
>Ga0306921_10007944_pt1 | contig 11191 bp, 16 predicted proteins | sample sta12Cox44000080_FD_203760 | JGI IMG/M metagenome (GOLD analysis project Ga0306921, IMG submission 203760) | Lab enrichment of tropical soil microbial communities from Luquillo Experimental Forest, Puerto Rico - statoxic.12C.oxic.44.000.080 (v2)... | ecosystem: Environmental > Terrestrial >... | reverse complement strand
TGCGCAACTCTGTTAGCCGCATTGCCGATGGTGTTGATGTTCGTGCTGATGGTGGATTTGTAATTTGGTGGCCCAGGCAAGGCTTGAGAGTGTTGAGTGATGCTGAAATTGCGCAATGGCCTGCGTGACTGTTGGAGCTTGCGCGTGGTTCAGTGCAAGTGGCCGCATGGCAAGGTGGTGAGGATAGGGTGGATGTGGGCATGGGCGAGCGCACACATGCGGCCATTAGCACTTCAATCCGAGTTGAACCCACGCTCAATCTTCGCGCACGTTGCAAAGTCATCCAGTGCAAAGTCGAGCAGGCTCAGGTCGGAGAACGAAATCGATTGCTTCACTGGGCTGCATGCAGATTTGGCGAAATGATTTTTGAAGGCGTGATTAAACCAGATGTGGTTGTGTTGTTGTTGGAAAGCTCAGCAAAGATTTGTGGCTTGTGGCGTGACGATGGTGCTGCCCAATGCAGAGCAACCATCAAGAGCGGGATCGCAGCCGGGATTAGAGATGCGAATGACTTATGGAGAGGGAATGTAATCCCATTCAAACAGATTGCTGAACGTGAGGCAGCACGGAGGAAACGCAGATGAGTTCTAAAGCAGCAGCAGCAATGTACCCTGCGCTGGCCAAGCAGGAGCGGCAGATGGAAGCTCAGAGACAAGCTGAGTTGCGGGCCAAGTCTGAGCCGATAACGCAGCCAGCGTGGGGTAAGTCGAATGATCCAATGTGGGCCGAACCACGCAAAGGACCAAATGGCCTCGACCGTGTTCCGGGTCTTCGTCGCAAGTGAAGAAAGGAGCTAGCTATGGTTACGATTAAATCTGGTGGCGGTATCACTAGCAACAAGTACGTCACGTCACGATCAGGCATGAAGACTGAGCCTCGATCAACCGCTATTAATCCCGCTGGGATCAGCCAGCGTGATGTATCAACGGCGTTCAAGAAAACTCCGGTTGAGGCTGGACCGGGATACTCAACCAAGCCCCGAGGCGACACTGGAATTGCTGGCGCTCGCAAGGGTCCGGCTGGTGCTGGTCCTGGTGGATATGGGCGAACCATCTACAAGTCCGGCAGTCAGAGCCCAACACCACCTGCACATGGAATGCCAGCGGGACGCAACACGCTCGCTGAATATGGACCTGATAGCGTTACAGCGAGAGGTAAACGATAGGAGGCTTCAGTGGCACGCTACGTGTTGACCAAAGCCTTTTGGTCAAATCAACAACGAGTTCGAGCAGGTCGGATACTCGCTCAAAGTCAGGGTGAGGCCCAACCAGGGGATTTCGTCTGGACCGGAACGCTACCAGATGGCGCTGTCCCAGTTGGCGCAGTGCCGCCGGGTACAGTTTATCTCGGCGTTGACAGCGTTGATGCATGATGGAGGCGTGTGATGAGCGAGTATGATGACCTTGCAAAACGTGTGGCTGCGTTGGAAGGGGAGCTAGCAGAAGCTAAGAAAGCCTTGGAGGTGGTTAAGCCCAAGGAACCATTCAAGCCCAAAATGACGATGCCAAGAATAGATTACACGGAAGGGATGTCGATGAGTGGAAGCGCTATGAAACCAATGGTTGATCTGGTCAATCCGCAAGGGCTGAAATTCGATCCGAGTGCTTGGGCTAGAAATTCATATCCGCAACCTGGGGGTTTTGGTGCACCGGTGAAGCCAAGTGGTGCAAAGCGTATTGTGGTTGAACGTGGATCTGGGTGGGTTAAGCCGCCGGGATTGGAACCGATGATTAAAGGCAGGTGGTCGAAGTGAGGAAGATCGAACTCCGAAGAATGAATGGCGCAACATGGGTCAAGCTCGATGATGGCTTGTGTGTTGTGCCGGTTGCGTTGGTTGATGAGTTTGTCAGAGATTGGGGTGAGTGGCGCAGGGCATTTGGTGTTGCGGTCGAGACTGGGAGGGCTGTGTTGGGATTTGGGTGGGCAGAATAGTTGAGTAATTGGTTTGTATCGTTGAATGGAGAATGCAGGATGAGCAGCAAACGTGAAGCCTTAGTGGAGGCGGCAACGCCTGAAACCATCTTGGGCAAGTGCGCCAGACCTCGACCCAAGTTGGTCTGTGTTGATGGCCGTGTTGTGGGCGACGCCGTTGTTGTGGTGAGCGAAGAAGACCCTAACTGGTGGCGAGGGATGGCTGTTCGACACAATGGTGAAATTCGAGTTAGCCCCGAGAAGCGGGGTTGTAGGAGGGCATGATGGCAGTAACCCCAGAACGCAAGGCAGAGCTGATAGCAGCCTTGGAGGAGTTGATTGGGCCAAAGCGAATGGAGAGGCCCAAAGTCGTAACCAGAGATAATGAGGTGGTAAGAGATGCCGATCCACACGTCAGCAGAGCCGATCCTAACTACCCAGCAAGCGATGGCGGGGTGGTTAGGGTGCGTCGGTCTGACTTTGTGACGATCAACCTGGCGGCATGGGAAGCTCAGATGAGAGAGAAGTGGGAGCAACGCCGACTAAGAAGAGCCCTTGATCCATACCGACTGGGCCATTGGGGCTCAGTTGATGAAGACGAGTAAGAGGCCTCCCTTCACGGAGGCCTTTGATTTTGATGGTCGGTTGATAGGAGCGGTGTGATGGTAGACGAACGAAGTAATGTGGTTCCGCTTTGGATGGCGGTAGTGCGAGATGCTGTTGAGAAGTTCAAAGCAGCCAGTGCGGAAGAACAGGATGTTATCTGCGTTGAGCTTGGACAGAAATGTGGGACGAAGGCTGCGGAGCGGAAAGCAAGGGAATTGTTTGCGGCGGCGAGGCCCAAGCCTGAGCTTCAGTATAAGAAGGTAGACGGCGTGTTGTATTACTCGACTGCTGGTGGAGGTTGGAGAAGGTGGATTGGACCGCCGCCGAGGCAAGTAGCTGCTGAACAAGTGAAAGAAGCAAAGCCGGTCGATGACACTGGGGTGGAAGGTGAGGTTATTAAGCCTAGCCTTGTAGATGACATTGGTAGGCTAGAGTTGGAGTTGGCGGAGAAGAAGGCGCAATCGTTATTCATCACTGGCGTTGATAGCGGTTTCATGACGCCTGGGATGGCAGCACAAAAACCAATTGTTGCGTTGAATGAGATGAACAAGAAGCACGCTGTGATCACCAATCTTGGTGGGAAGTGCGTTGTGATGGAATGGGCTGTAAGTCAGGTTGACCCACAATGGGAAGAACCTGCTTATCAGACATTTACAGCCTTTAAGGAAAGATACTCCAACAGGTATATCGAGATTGTTGATGTGATTGGCAGCAAGGTACAGAAGATAGGAGCGCAACCGGCTGCTGCTTGGTGGCTGTGTCAGCCCTCTAGGCGGCAATTCGATGGGTTGGATTTGGTGCCGAATGGTCCAGCGGTGTTGAAAGGCAACAGGTTGAATTTATGGAGGGGATGGGGTGTTGAGCCGAGGGAAGGTGATTGGTCGAAGATGCAGCAGCATATTTGGGTTGTGTTGGCAAATGAGGAACGCAAGTCGTTTGACTACATTAGGAGATGGGTCGCCTGGAAATATCAGAACGCAGGGGAACGGCCAGAAGTTGCGTTGAACTTTAAGGGGTTGAAGGGCACTGGCAAGGGCGTGTTTATGTATTCGATGTTGAAGGCGTTTGGTCCACATGGATTAGAAATACATAACCCACAACATCTGACTGGCAAGCACAACAAACATTTGCAAAACCGGCTGCTTGTGTGCGCCGATGAAGCAGTGTGGGCTGGTGATAAACAAGCTGAGCGAGTGTTGAAGGGAATGGTGACGGAACGAACGTTGACTATTGAGCCTAAGGGAGTGGATGCGTTCGCTTGGCCGAATAGGTTGGCGATTATCCAGTCAACGAATGATAAGTGGGTAGTTCCGGCGACTTGGGATGAACGCAGGTATGCGGTGTTTGAGGTTAACCCGGTGCATATTCAGCAACGAGAGTATTTCGAGCGGCTGTTTGCAGAGATTGATGGAGGTGGAGCGGCAGCAATGTTGTATGACTTGCTGCGGCTTGATCTTCAGGGCTGGCATCCTCGATACGATATTCCTCAAACCAAGGCGTTGATCGAGCAGAAGGTGCAAAGCTTGGATGGTCTGGAGCAGTGGTGGTTAGCAAAGCTGAGCACGGCAGAAACACCAACGGCTCAACAGAGAAATCCAAGGTGGGTTCTGTCGAAGAGGCTTTACGAAGACGCAATCCACCATAACCCCAGAGCCAAATATGTGACCGAGACCGAAGTTGGTAACTTTCTTAGGGAAATGGGATGCGAACATAAGAGCACGGGGTTGGCTTGGGGTTGGGTGTTCCCGCCGATTGAAGAAGCCCGGCGGGCTTGGGAAATCAAGATGGGTGGTAAGCATGAATGGTTGAGGCCAAATGTGAAAGAGTGGAACCAGAAATGAGCTTCAACGATGCATGGGGCAGGAGGGTGCCCATGCGGCCACTAGCACTGATAGTTGAGTTGTGTTGAGGTTCCGTTGGTTTCGGGTCGAGAAGGAGGCGTATGCAGGTTTTGATAGGTTTGATAAGTTTGCTAGGCTTGAAGACCGCCCGGACATAATACCCTACAGGCGAAGTCTGCCACGATATGGAGGTATCAAACCTATCAAACTTATCAAACCTATCAAGAATGAAGTATAAAAGAAGAAAGGAGCGGAGATGGTAACTGGGTTCCCTGAGTTGGTGGTGCACGAAAGTGCAAAGAAGGAGCAGGGCATAGTCGAGATACCTCCAACCGGAATATCTCTCGACCTCTTACAAGCTGTTTATCGATGTAATCAGTTGCCGCTGACAACTCGGATGCGAGCCGCCATCGCCGCATTGCCGCACGAAGTGCCTCGCCTCGCCGTCACCGCCCAGGTCACCGATATGGGAGTAGCTGAATTGTTGGACCGCCGTTTGAAACGGTTAGAGGAGATGAAACTGCTCGAAGCCAACGGCGCACAGGTCATCGATGCCAAGCCTCAACCAGTCGAGACCAAGCCTCCAGTAGCTCGCACCAATGATCGCAGGTTCCGCCGGATTTGACCCACTACCCGACAGGCAGGGATTTGGCTATTCTAGGCCTACCACCAGCAGTCCAACTCAGAGGAGAGATGCTGGTGGTTAGAATGAGGCACCGTCTCTGGGCTGATAGTCGGTGCCTCATTCGCGGCGACAGCGGCGTTGAGCTATTCTAGGGTAGCCACAGGCACCCTCGCACTGTGCCTGCGGTCAGAGCGGAGGCATTCGCCCACGCCGATGCCCGGGCCGCCTCCGCTCACTTAGTCATCGGTGACCGTCGCAACGCCACCGATGGCCAGGGTGGGGCATTGACCAGTCGGCTAGTGCCCCACCCGCTGGTTAGAGCCTAGAAATCGTTGAATGGCTGACGCCATAGCTCCGGCCAACATCAGCCTCAATTTGGTCAACGAATAATTCTGGACCTGTGGCCACAGCAACACGGTCAACGGCGAGCACTTAGATTATCTTTGGCTAGTCTCAGCGGGGATTGGGGGCAAGAACCGCTGCGGCAGCCGAGGGCCCCTGGAGCCGTGATCCTCCGTATCCCGCAGCCTCCAGGGGCTCTCACAAAGCGCTGCTTGCCCTAGTCCTTCCCTAGCATCAGTCTAACGCACTGCATTAATATCGAGCTAAATCATTGACCGGATTACTGTTCGTTCTCGGATCGATTACGTTAGCAAGTCGATAGTAAGCGGTCGGTGTTGAAAGAACCCATTGTCGTGTTCGATTGTTAATGGCGAAGTAGCTCTGCACGTAGGGAATGGCGGGTGGGGTGGGGGCGGGGCCAAACTTGGCCGAAGCCAGCCAGCCAATACCCCTCACCGCATTTTGTGAAAATTCAATTACCCATATCTAACCCAACGGCTCATTCCGCCAGGCTCAACGACGGCAAGCGACAAGTTAGCAGAGCGGGGCAGCTTTGAAGTCCGCTACCATCCGCTCTAGCAATGCTAAATACTTGCTACATGCTTCCGTCGCCTTCCGCTCGGTTCCTGCGATAGTGAAGTAATATGCAGGTGTTTGAATTGTCGCCAACGGGGAGACGCCTGGGGGACCGAAAACTTCCATGGTCCCGGATGCAAGTTTGTGGGTGCCTGGTCCGAGCTCTCTATTCTCAGTTCCCGCCTTGCGGCTTGAACCGCTTCTGTGAACTTCATGCTTGCGGTCCTCACGCATGAAGTCGTAGAGACGTTTTTCCTCTGGCGTAAGGCGGACTTCCCAAACTTTTTTCCACGCTTTGATTGCGTTATTGCGATTGCGATCTTGCTCGACGTGGAATGCGTCACGGACGCTCATTCCTGCGCTGAGAAATGCACTAAGGTAGAAATTGAATGGCTCTTCGTCGCCCGCCATGCGTTCTTGTTCGATCATGTGGCTCAAGAAAAACCTAGCCTCTCGCAGCTTCTTCTTGGCGTTCTTGATATTCAAGGATCAATCCCTCTCCTCTCTTGTCGCCAATGGACCCTAATGAAGGCTTGGCCCCGCCCCAGCCATGGGGCCGATGGCTTCAACTTACCAAACTCAGAAATCGAAATCAGTCGCTGATTTGATGGATAGCGTAACAGGCGGCAGGCTGGGTACTGTTCCAAACCGATAACAGTGGCCCAACTACGGCATGCCCCTCTACTGGCCCTGTTACCGCCACAACAATCACATCTGAGTCGTCATCGAGCCTGCGGCTTCACACCTGTCCAAATAAGATAACTTGCCTTACTCCCTAACCTCATCACAGACTATACCGTTTTTGCGCTGGAGATCACCATGCCAAAGATAAACCTGTCAGGGATGACCGTTGAAGCACTCATGGACCTGCGGAAGCGGATAGATGAAACGCTGCACAAACGTCGCGCCGAGCTTCAAAAGCAGTTGGCCGCCTTGGGCGTCACAAGGGTTGTTCGAGGCGGCGGAAGCGCATTGAAAGGAAGGAAAGTCCCGCCGAAATATCGTAGTCCATTAGGCGAGACGTGGGCAGGCCGTGGCGCAAAGCCTCGTTGGCTTGTTGCTGCGATCCAAAGGGGAAAGAGGCTCGACGATTTTTTGATCGACAAGTCAGCACGAAAGGGGTGGAGAAAACGCAGATCGAAGCGGTAAGCTTTAAGTTAGAATTTATGGTCGGCGTCGTGATGTACTTCTGCTCGGCAGCGCGAAATTCGCCTGCCTGCAAAGGCAAAAGCCTGCAATGTTTGCGCAAATGCCGCTTTTCGTATATCGACACTTCACCGGCGCTGTCTGCACGACGTCATCTGACGGCCGCTTTGCGTCCTTCTTGCTTGCATCTAGCCCGTCAAACTCATCAGACATGGTGCGCTCCCGGACATCTCGGAGCGCCGTCGCCTGTTCAGCGCACCCAATTCAGAACTTTTTACCGGGAACTACGGTTGCAATCGTAGGCGCATGGCACGCCCCAGGCAGGCGCCTGGAACCGCATGCGAGGCTGTGCGTTGCAGTCGCGCAGGTTGTGAAGATGAAGGCAGGTTGCGTTGCGCATCGAAGTGAAGAGACAGAAGTAACTTCGAGCGTTTCAGTCCGTGTAAGGAAAGAGTTCACCGCTGACGGTAAACATGGGAGTAGAAGAATGATCAGGTTGATAGCGGTTGCTGGCTTCTTAGCCTTCGCAACGTCGGCGCAAGCAATGTCGCCCGCGCCAATTCCTCAGCCGGATGGCATGATCACGCAAGTTCGCTTGGGATGCGGCCCATTTAGAACCAGAGTTAATGGTGTCTGCGTGGCCAGAACCACCATCCGGCAGACCCGCCGAGCCGTCCGCAGGGGCTACCGCAGGGGCGAGTTCTGAGCGCAAACGCCCCACCGAACTGGCGTCCGATCCATCACAATCGGACGCCAGTGGCCGATGCGGTCAGCACGCCGTTGGCACACGATAAGGCCCGAAATTAGTACGGACGATAATATCCTCCATAGCCTCCGTAGCCTCCATAGCCTATTCCATAGCCTCGGTAGCCTCCGTAGCCTATTCCATAGCCTACTCCATACCCTCCATAGCCTACTCCATAGGAGTAAGGTCGATAGCCCCCATAATATCCTCCATAGGAATATGGATATCCTCCATAGTAAGCACGTCTGTAGGCTCGACGATAGACCCGGCGAACGTGCCGACGGTAGGGTCCATAATACTGTGCATTAGCATGTGACAACGTTAGCAGTGGCACCGCAGGGCCGACATTCCCTTGGGACCATTGAAGCGAGAAGGGCACCGCAGCCAATAACGCGGCACCACCGACAATCCCAAGCATACTAAGCTTTTTCATGATCGCTCCTCCATGATGATATCGCACCCATATTGATACACCCCGGCGTGCGGATGTCCATACGGTGAAAGCGATGCTGACCCAATTCCGAGGGTGCTGTCCTTAGCGGGTGTCTAAGGCCAAGGCCCGCAGGGCCGTTACTCTTCACCAGCCATCAACCGAGCGCAGCCCCTCCACTGGCTCTGCTACCGCCACAACAATCAAATTGCAGTCGTCATCGAGCCTGGAGCTTCGTTCATTCATGCCAGGATGTGGGCTGGCCTTGCCAACTTGGCGAAGGACTATTAGCCCGGTGGGGGAACAGCTATCATCCATCCGTATTTGCGGAATTCGAGGGAAACGACATGAAAATTGATGGACGTTGCCACTGCGGCTACGTGACGTTCGAGGCCGAAGCCGATCCCGAAACGACGACCATTTGCAACTGCACAGACTGCCAAACAATGAGCGGTGCACCGTTGCGAGCGATCGTTGCCACTCGTCCAGGCACGTTCGTGCTCCTGTCCGGCAAACCGACGGAATATCGAAAGACCGCCGATAGTGGAAACGTCCGTCTGCAAGCTTTCTGCCCTCACTGCGGGACGCCGATCTATGCGACATCGACTGGCGATGAGCCAAAAGCCTACAACGTGCGGCTTGGATCGCTGCGCCAACGAAATGAACTGGTGCCACGCCGGCAGATATTTGTTCGCTCGCAGCAGGCATGGGTCCACGACCTCAACTCGATCCCGAAATTCGACGGGCCGCCGCGTTGACCTGGCCGATGGGCTGCGAACTGGTGTGTTGCCTCAGAGTGTCCGTAACATGGCAATTAGCGGGTCGTGGTTGTCCGGTTCAACGCACGTCTATGTCGAGACGAACTTCCCGAGCGAAGCCGCCGGGGAAGAGAACGAGTAGCTCGAATGTATCGCTGCCGATGTATTTTTCGGCTGACTTGTAATTAACTTGCTGGCCTCGAACCTTATGTCGATTGCACCTGTAGCGGATGTTTTCCTTTCCGAAGTTGGGGAAGTCGGTTGCAGCCGCGGTCTCGACTGTGCCATGTTCCGGTCGCTTGGTAACACGGATATTGATATCGCTGGCGGAGCAATCGGGGCTGCGTAGAAAAAGTAAATCCGCTGGTTTGTTCCGGAAGCAACGACACGGGTGAGTTCCATCTTCTGAATACCTTCGACGCCGAGCATCTGGTTGCTTTCCTCTCGATGCTGCTCCGGTGATTTCTCCTCGGCGAATGCAAACGACAAAAGCAGTCCGAATGCGCATACTGTAAGCAGGAACTTGCTCATTTTGACCCTCCCGCTCATTGCTCCAATTCGAGACAGTAACATCACACTTTGGTCGAAAGAATAGTCTCGCAGGCCTTCCAATGGCGGAGCCGAGCGCAGCGACATAATCATCTGGCCCCGGTAAGTATATCATGCACCGAGGTGAGATGCCCTCGCCAACTTGGATGAAGGCGACTTCACCGAAGGCCACGAGCTTGATCGCAAATGGAAGGTAGCGAAAGAGATGGTAGGGCGACGGCTATCGCAGGAGGAAGCGAAAAGGTTGTTGGCGAAGTTGGAATGAGGGCAGTGCCCCGACTACGAAGAGTTCATTGGAGCAAAGAAGCATCTGGTCTTAGGTTTGTCTTCCCATACTGGTCCACCCCAGCGATCAAGGTCATTTGCCATTGGATAATAGAAACAATGGTGGAAGCGATCATCAGGTGATGGTGTTGCCATGTCGGCGGGAATAGTTTCATCACTTTCTGGTAGATAGTAGCTGCCATTCGACAGCACTATAGCCTCCACTGGCTTACAATCCTGTCCGCCACAGCATAGACTTCCATCCCGATTACGGAGAGGGCTGTATATGTCATGAGCTAGGACGGTACTCGACAGGCAAAGCAGGGCAATTGTTGCTACCAACTTTTTCAATGCCCCCTCCTAGCGCCAGATCGATATCATCGGACTTTAGGAGGCGAATTTGGGAGAGATGTGTGAGCTACGTCACACTTCGGCGCTTGTCCAAAAAATGCAAGGTGGCCAAAAAACCCTATGGCACTGGCGATTATTTGGGGCCGGGGCCCACCTAGCGGCAGCGGGAAGGCCCGCAGGGCTGGTAAGGCAAGAACGGACTTGAGTTCGTTTAACTGATCGAACTCAACTCAAGCTCAAATATAGCCATCATCAGCAGCCACAGCAGCACCGTCATTATGATTAACTCAATCCATTCCCTAGTGGTGTGAGGGAACCATCCCAGCATTTTGTCGAGGCTATCCATTGCCAGCCTCCTGCAATCAAACAGGTCATTCAGAGTGGAAGCCGCTACCATACTCCAATTCGATCAGCATTTACACAGATTTCGGCGGGCGCTAGGGAGCGAAATCCAGACTGCCTCCTGTTGTTGGGCGGTTTCGGTGAAATCCTGCACCGCCTTCTCGTAGACCGTACGTGGCTTCATTTGATCCCAGGTGGGGGCCATGGACGGAAAAAGGCCCCAGCCATTCACGACCGGGGCAAGTTAAGCAGAGTGGATCGACGTTAAAGTTCGGCCCTTCCTACTCTGCATCACGTAGGGCCGAACACTTCTTTGAAGCTCTTACAGAGGGCCCTCGTCCAGAGTGCATTTTTTGGACAAGGCCAGCAGAGACTTGTTCATCTGCGCCAAATATTTGTTCGTTGGAGCCACGGTCGTAACCTGGAGACATGCCCCTCTATTGGCTCTGTTACCGCCACGACGATCAGATTGCGGTTGTCATCGAACAGGCAGCGTCGCTTGTTCATGCTAGGATGAAGGCTGCGATCGCTGGATTGGATGAGGGTGAATTTACCGAAGGCCACGAGCTTCCAGGCAAATGGAAAGTGCCGAAGGCAATGATTGGGCTCCAGCCCGTCCGGCTCAGTGGATTTAGAAGCAGAAAGGAGAACTTCTGGATCGGTGGATGCCTGGGAGCTGGCGTACCCCGTGTCCACAGTTCGACT
>Ga0306921_10007941_pt1 | contig 11193 bp, 10 predicted proteins | sample sta12Cox44000080_FD_203760 | JGI IMG/M metagenome (GOLD analysis project Ga0306921, IMG submission 203760) | Lab enrichment of tropical soil microbial communities from Luquillo Experimental Forest, Puerto Rico - statoxic.12C.oxic.44.000.080 (v2)... | ecosystem: Environmental > Terrestrial >... | reverse complement strand
ATCACCTCGTCGGCGAGCGCCAGCAATTTCGCCGGTACTTCGAGACCGAGCGCCTTTGCGGTCTTGAGGTTGATCACCAGCTCGAACTTGGTCGGCGCCTGCACCGGAAGCTCGGCCGGATTGGCGCCCTTGAGGATGCGGTCAACGTATGCTGCCGCCCGCCGGTATACGTCGCCCACCTCGGTCCCATAGGACAAAAGACCGCCGCTCGCCGCATAGAAACGATAGGGATAGACCGCGGGCAGGCGATGGCGGGCCGCCAGCGCGATGATGAGGTCGCGACCATTCACGGTGCTCACATCTGGCAGCACGATCAGGCCGCCGTTCGCCATGCGCGCAAAGGCCTCGATGACCGCTTCGATGCCAGCGGCGTCCGGCGCTGTGGCCGGCATCGGCTTTACCGCGAATGAGGACGCGGCCGCCTCGATGGGCCGCAGGAACGCCGGTGCGTAAGGCGCCGTCTGCGGGTTGAAGATGACCGCGACCTGCGTGACCGCGGGCGCGATCTCCTTCAGCGTTTCGAGCCACTTGCCGCCGATTGAAAACTCGAAACTGGCGAAGCCGGTGACGTTGCCGCCGGGTCTCGCAAGGTTCGGCACGAAGCCGCTGCCGATCGGATCGGTCACCTGCACGAACACCATCGGTAGGGTCGTGCTCTCCCGAAGCAGCGCGGCCAAGACTGGCGTGGTGTTGGCAAGGATCAGGTCCGGCGTCGCGGCGACCAGCTCGGCGGCCTGGCGGTGCAAGAGGTCCGGATCTGGAGCCCAGCGATATTCGATACGCAGGTTGCGTCCCGCCACCCATCCGAGTTCGCGCAGCCCCGCTTCGAATGCGTTGACGCGAAACTGCGATTCCGGGTCGCGCTCGGTGACGGCCATTAGCACGCCGATCCGCCGCATCCGCTCACCCTGCATCGCACGTGCTGCAAGTGGCCACGTCGCAACCCCCGCGCCAAGAGTGATGAACTCGCGCCGCCTCATGTCGGACATGGGTTTCCTCCCGGAGGGTGGAAGATCATACCACCATTACGTCCGGGTATGATTTTTGGAAGGACACGTGTCACTGCCGTTGCATCGGGGTTCTTCTTTTGAGCCAGTCTGGGGAACGCCGCGAACGATGCCGGTAGAACCTTGGGTACCGGCTCTTAAGAGTGCCCGCCTTCGATTACTCGGAACCGTCGCCGCCGATCCGGAGCGGTAGTAGCGCGCTTGCGCCATCGCGCGAGAATGCGCCGCAGCGTTGCGACCAGCCGATCAAATTCGATCGGCTTCGTGTCGAACTCGTCGCATCCCGCGGCAAGCGCCTTGTCGCGTTCGCCGGCGAGCGCATGTGCGGAGAGGGCAATGATGGGGATGTCGCGGGTTTGCGGATTGCCCTTGAGCCTCCGCGTAGCTTCCCAACCGTCGACGACCGGCATTTCGAGGTCCATCAGGATGATATCGGGGCATTCGCTGACCGCCATTGCGCAGCCCTTCTCGCCGTCCTCCGCCGTCACCACCTCGAAATCGCCGAGCAGCTCGAGCCGCATCTTGAGCATATAAACGTTGTCGTCGTTGTCTTCGACGTAAAGCACTTTGGTCACGATGCTGCTTCCATCCCGCTGATGACCTCAGGCTTCTTCTGCACGAGCCGGCGGATGCGCTCCACCAGGTCGGCCGGCCGGAACCTTTCCTTGACCAGCACGAATTGAACGCCGGCATTCAACCGCTCGCGATCTTTGGCGTCGAGATCCCGCGCGGTGATCACGATGACCGGGATGTCCCGCCAATCCGCCTTCTTCTGCAAGGCGGCGACGACCGCAAAGCCATCCATCTCCGGCATCATCAGATCGAGCAGGATCACGTCCGGCTTGTCCTCTTTGAGACGATCCAGCGCCTCTCGTCCGCTCCCCGCCTCTCGCACAGCCCATTGCGGACCCTCGAGCCATCCGCGCATCCGCTCGCGCTGGATCGCATCGTCTTCCACTAACAGGACGCGGGTGGGTGGCGTCGATGCCCGAAAGCGGGTAACCAGCCGGTGCAGCCGCTCGCGGTCGATCGGCTTGGTGAGATAGCCGGCTGCGCCAAGCGCGATGCCCCGGCGGTGCTCATCCACGATCGTGATCATGATGACCGGGATCTCGGCCAGCTCAGGGTCCTGCCGCAGCGCGGCCAACACCGACCAGCCGTCGAGGTCGGGCATCATCACGTCGAGCGTAATTGCGGTCGGACGCAATTCCTTGGCGCGCTTGAGCCCCTCCCTTCCGCCCGCCGCAGTCACGACCGAAAATCCTTCGGCCTTGAGGTGATCCGCAATGAGCTCACGCGCGGTGGCATCATCGTCGATGACGAGAACGCGATCGGCAGTGGGCGAACGGCCGCCGTCTGAACTGGTCGAGCTCCTCGCCTGCACATCCGCGCTGCCGGGCAGGCGGACGGTAAAGACCGAGCCCTTGCCCGGCTCGCTCGCTACCGTCACGTCGCCGCCCATCATGCGCGCGAGCCTGCGCGTGATGGCCAAGCCGAGGCCGGTGCCCCCGTACTGTCGTGCGGTCGAGGAATCGGCCTGGGTGAACTCCTCGAACAGCTTGGCCTGCTGCTCGGGTGTCATCCCGATGCCGGTATCGGCCACCGCGATCTCGATCCAATTGCGGCCGTCGACCACCCTTTTGACGCGCAGCTTAACCTCGCCCTGCTTGGTGAACTTGCAGGCATTGCTCAACAGATTGAGCAGGATCTGACGTAGCCGCATGGGATCGACGGTCAGCTGTCCTAGGTTTTCTTGGGCGTCGAGGACGAGACGGTTCTTGTTCTGCTCCGCCAGCTGGCGCGCGGTGCCAATGACGTCCTCGAGCAGCGGAGCCAAATTCACCGTTTCCGGGCTGAGCTCGAGCTTGCCGGCTTCGATCTTTGAGAGGTCGAGCACCTGGTTGATCAGACCGAGAAGATGGGTACCCGCACGGTGGACCCGGCGCAGCGGCTCCGCCGCTTTTTCCGTGCCGAAGCGCGCCGCGTTGCTGACCATCATCTCGGTCAGCCCGATGATGGCATTGAGTGGCGTGCGCAGCTCATGGCTCATGCTGGCGACGAATTGCGACTTGTGCTGGCTCGCCATTTCGAGCTGACGGCTCTTTTCCTCCACTTCCGTGAACAGATTGGCGTTCTGGATGGCTAGCACCGATTGCGCCGCAAAGGTCTGCAGCAGATCGACGCTGTGCTGGGGAAACTCGCCGGGTGCTTTGCGCCGCACCACCAGCATACCGATGAGGCCTTCCGGACCGAGTAGCGGCACCACCAGTAGTGCCCGGTATCCTGCCCGCAGCAGGATGTTCAGCACCGGTGACGGCGCTGCGTCCTTGAGATCGGGGGTCTGCGCAGGGCCTTTTCGCGCCGCCGCGTCCGCAATCGTCTTCTCGCTGAGGTCGATGCCTTGCTGGTTGAGCTCAACGATCAACTCCTCGCTCATGCCATGCGACGCCCGCAGATGGAACTGGTGTGTCGTCGGGTCTGCAGCGTAGATCGACCCGGCTTCAGTGCCCGACAGTTCGACGGCCTTGGCGACGATGGTGGACAGCACGGTGGCGAGATCGAGCGTGGAGTTCACCGCCTGTGTCACCTCGCCGAGGGCACGCAGCTCCCCTACCGACTGGGCAAGCTCACGACTGCGCGTTTCCAGCTCGTGCGTACGCACCTCGACCTTCTTCTCCAACCCGGCATAGGATTCCTGCAGCTGCCCCGCCATGGCGTTGAACTGGTCGGCGAGCGCTTCGAGCTCGTCCCCGGTCTTGACGGCGATGCGCTGGCCAAGGTCGCCGCTGCCGAGCCGCGCGGCTCCCATCCGCAGCGCCTGGATCGGGCCGACCATGCGGCCGGCGAGAAACATCCCAGCGAGCACGGCAATGAAAAGCGCGGCCAGCAGCACGAAGGCGAGCCGCTTGAGAGCCGCGTAGAGCGGCGCATAGGCTTCCTCGGCCGGCAGCTCGACGAACATCAACCAGCCGAGCGGCGCCACCCGCGCATAGGCGGTGAGCACCTTGCGCCCTTCGATATTCTCCGCTTCCTGCACCGTCTCCGCCGGATTGTCGCCCGTGCCGGCGCCGCCGGACGTGCCGGCGCGCGCCGCCCGCACTTGTGCGAGTTTCGACATGTCGGTGTTGCGCAGCACGAGGCTGATGTCGGGATGCGCGATCAGCCGTCCTTGCGCGTCGACGACATAGGCGTGGCCGCGTTCGCCGACCTTGATCTGCGAGACCACGTCCCAGATCAGCTTGAGATTGACTTCGGCGACGCTCACGCCGGCGTCGCGCCGGGTGCCGGCAATCGCCAGCGTCATATACGGCTCGGACTCGCGGCGGAAATAGACCGGGCCGTAATAGACCTTGCGTGCCACCGCTTCCGTGAACTTGGGATCATTGGAGAGGTCGGCGCCGCTGGCAACCACGTCCATGGCCAGCCGCGACACGCGCAGCCGCTCTTTGCCGGTGGCGTCGAGCTGAGCGAGCTCGGTGATGGCGGGCACTTGGCGCAACAGCCGCAAGGCATCGAAGCGGCGCTGCTCGATCGAGCCGGCAGACCATGGCAGCTGCGTGGTCCAGCCGAGTTGGCTCTCGATCTCCTTGATGAACTGGCCGATCTTGGCGGCGGCGGCTTCCGCCTGTTCGCGCTGGATGCGGATGAGCGACGCTTTGTGCTCTTGATAATAGAAGAAGACGTCGAAAACGCCGTTGGACACCAGCGCGATACAGACCACCGCGACGAACAGCGCGACGTACTTGGTGAACAGTCGCCGGCGGGTCTTTGCGACGGGGGCTTTGGCCGCCGCTTGCTGCGGTGCGTCCGCACTTGCGTGCTGACCCCTGTATTCTCTATTCACGAGCGGCTCATTTGCGGCCATCCAGTACTCGCCGAACGGTTGCGACCAGACGATCAAATTCGATCGGTTTGGTGTCGAACTCCTCGCACCCCGTGGCAATCGCCTTCTCGCGCTCGCCCGCCAGCGCATGTGCGGACAAAGCGATGATGGGAATGTCCTGGGTTTGTGAGTTGTCTTTCAGACGCCGCGCGGCTTCCCAGCCGTCAACAACGGGCATTTCGAGGTCCATCAGGATAATATCAGGCTGCTCGGCCGCCGCCACCGCGCACCCTTTCTCGCCGTCCGCGGCCGTGAGAACCTCGAAATTCCCAAGAAGCTCAAGCCGCATTTTGAGCATATAGACGTCGTCGTCGTTGTCTTCGATATAGAGCACTTTGACCACGACGCTGCTTCTCTCCCGTTGCGGGCTGCTAGCTTGCTCGGTCATTAGCGCTGGCTTCACCGTAGCAGACCTTCATTCCGATTCGCGAAGTCGCAAGCTCGAATTGGGCTTCACTTCCAGCTCCAGCGATGAGCTGGAGCGATTGCTGTCAACAATGCTGTATGTATAGATCGCTGCCTCATGTGTCGGTGAAGGAGACGAGCGTCTGCATTTAGGCAAAGTCCGCTTCGCCCCTCCAAGCGCTTACCAATGTTGCGCCCGGTAAATCGCTTGCTTCGCCGGCATTGGCGCAGCCGAATTGCGCGCGGGATTTGGGAAGTAGTCCGCCCACGTCGTGATCGCCAAGATGATTCCCGCCATCGCAAGAACCACCCCGAAGCTAAATGCGAATCCTGGTTCCTGTGCAATTTCTGCCTCCTGGCCCCAGGTCGATGAGCCGTATTTTAGAGAAGTGAGCCAGGAGGGATGTGTGAGCCACTTCACACTCCGCGAACGTCCGGCTGCAAGCAATCAATGCCTGGCTGGTGTTCGCTGCACCGCGCCGGAGGGTGTCGCAAGGCGGCTTTCTATAGAGCTGGCGGCGGCGCCGGCCCTCCGCCCACTTGCTACTAAAGGCGGAGGGTTGAATGTGAAGTAGCTCACATAGGCTTAAGATTGTGTCGTGCGAAATGACTCCCATGGGGTGGACCCATGGAGACAGAACGCAAATGCCTCGAAAAAAAGAAACGACGATACGTCGCGAACCTGCGCCGGACCACGACACAGGAGAGCAATTGATGGTAGCGGCCTGGCCTTATTGCGGGGTTATCCAGGACATCATCGACAGGCTCAACGAGACCGGCTCGAACACAGAGCTGCGCCTGCTGGCGAACCGGCTGCAGCGCCTGGTTTTCAGGGCCACGCCAGTCTTGTCGGGGAAATAGAAGGGGTTCACCCACCGACCAGCGCCTGGTCGAGATCGTTACAGCCGATCCTGCTCTCGCCCATCGTTGCTGGCTGCTCACTTCCATGCCGGGGGTAGGCGCCGTGTTGGCTTGCACGCTGATCGCGCTCTTGCCCGAACTCGGCCAGATGAGCCGCAAACAGGTTGCCGCTCTCGTCGGGCTTGCGCCTTATGACTTCGATAGCGGCAAGCTCACAGGGCGCCGTTGCATCTGGGGTGGTCGCGCGCGTCCGCCACGTGCTCTACATGGCGGCGCTGAGCGCTAGTAATTGGAATCCTGCGCTCAAAGCATTCCACGATCGCCTCGCGGCCACCGGAAAGAAGCCGAAGGTCGTCATCGTGGCGGTGATGCGTAAGATGATCACCACGCTCAACGCCATGCTCCGCGACGGTACGACTTGGGTCGACCGTTACAGCGGTCGGCGCAGCGCGTCGACCGCACGGTGGCCGTTGCGCTGAGCGATTTGGCCGAGTCAAGGCCGTAGCCGCACAGAGTGCGGAAGCGCGAAGCGCCAGCCTTGACGCGGCCAAAGGGATCAGCGATCCCCCTGCGACAAGATGACAGTTGCTCATTCAATCACCTCGTCGGCGCGCAGCAGGAACGATTCTGGGATCGTCAGACCAAGCACCTTGGCGGTCTTCAAATTGATGACGAGATCGAATTTAGTCGGCTGCTCGACCGCCAGATCGGCCGGCTTCGCTCCGCGCAGAATCCTGTCAACATAACCAGCGGCGCGCCGGAACTGGTCAGTAAAGTTTACTCCATAGGACATCAAACCTCCCGCTTCAACATAGTCACGAGAGCCGTGCATCGTCGGCAGTCGAGCGTCGAGTGCCAACGTATTAATGCGAATGCGGTTGGTGTTTATAAGCGCATCGGCAGGGATATAAAGCGCGTCCTTGCGGCCTGTGATCGCATCAAACGTAGGCGCAATATCTTCAGTACGCCGGATTTCAAAGATGGCGGCATCGAGGCCGAGAATGCGCGCTGCCTCGTGAACTCTAGCCATGTCCAGCACGTTAGCGGGATTGCCGGCATTGCCCATAATTGCCAATCGGCGCAGACCGGGCACAGCCTCGCGCAGAATTTCGAGACGTTTGGCTCCAAGATCTGCGGCTTGGCTCGACAGGCCGGTGAGGTTGCCGCCCGGTCGCCCCAGACTCGCTACGAGGCCGGTGGCAACCGGGTCGCCCGTCAGCGCGAAGACGATTGGGATGATCGTGGTCGCCTGCTTTGCCGCGAGGATCGATTGGGTCCCATACGTCACAATCACATCGACCTTGAGCCGGACGAACTCGGCTGCGATCTCGGCGGCGCGTTCATTGCGACCCTCCGCCCAGCGATACTCGATCGCGACATCCCGCCCCTCGCTCCAGCCCAGCTCACGCAGCCGCTGCACAAAGGCGCCGGTCCATTGGCTCTGTGTTGCAGCCGTGCCAGAGCCCAGGAACCCAATGGTCGGTAGCTTGCCCTGCAGCGCCCGCGCCGCGAGCGGCCATGCAGCCGCGCCGCCGAGAAGCGTGATGAACTCGCGGCGCCTACCTAGAAACACCATCGAAAAAACCCTGTAGAATCACAGGGCGCCGTTTCATCCATCCGGGTGCGCAGCGCCCATGGCAACTCACTCGATCACCTCGTCGGCACGGGCGAGCAGTGTCGGCGGCACCTCCAGGCCGAGCGCCTTTGCGGTCTTGAGGTTGATTACAAGCTCGTACTTGGTCGGCGCCTGCACCGGAAGGTCGGCTTCTGGCCCTTAAGGATGCGATCGACGTAGTCGGCCGCGCGACGGAACGGGTCGGTTGTATCAGGTCCATAGGAGATCAAGCCGCCGCTAGTGGCGAAGTAGCGGTAGGAGTAGACCGCGGGCAATCCGTGGCGGGCCGCGAGTGCGACGATCAGTTTGCGATGGGCCGCCGACGGCGCCGTCGCCGTCACGATCAGACCGCCATTCGAAGAGCGCGCGAATGCAGTGACGGCGTGCTCGATCTCGAGCGCGTCGCGCACTCCGACCGGCCGCACCTCCACCCCAAATGACGGCGCCGCTGCCTGGATTACGGCGAACTGGGCGGTCCCGGAGGTCGCGGCCGCATTTCGAATGACCGCCGCTCGCGTCACGCGGGGCTCCGGCGCGAGCGCGACTAATTCCGCCGCGTATCTGCGACTGCGGTCGGTATCGACCGCGCCCCAACGGTAGTCCATCCGCACGTCGCGACCGACAGTCCAGCCCAATTGCTGCAGCCCCTGCGCGAGCGCGGTGACGCGGGCCGGCGCTTCCAGGTCGTCAGCGGTCAGGTTCATGAGCACGCCAATGCGCCGCATTTTCTCGCGCTGCTGCGCCCGCGCCGCGAGCGGTCACGCCGCCGCGCCACCGAGCAGCGTGATGAAATCGCGCCTTTTCATTCGATTACCTCGTCGGCGAGCGCGAGCAGCCTGTCAGGAATTTGGAGGCCGAGCGCCTTCGCGGTCTTGAGATTGATTGCCAGTTCGAACTTCGTCGGCTGCTGAACGGGAAGATCGGCCGGCTTGGTTCCCTTCAAGATGCGATCAACATAAGAAGCTGAGCGCCGGAATAAGTCGTAGGGATCGGGTCCATACGACATCAAGGCGCCTTGCGCGACGGATGTCCGCCAGGCGTAGACGGCCGGCACTCGGTGCTGCTGCGCCAGTCGAATTACCAGTGGGTAATGGACAAGGGTGAACGGATCCCCCGCGACGATCAGCCCGCCGCCCGGGTCGCGTCCAAGTTTGGCGACAGCCTCTTCCACTTCGGCCGTGTCGCGAACAGGGGCCGCCGTCACCTCAACTGCGATTGACCGCGGCTCAGCCTCGAATGAACGCAGATAGACGTAATAATGGGGGACCGTGTCAGGGTTGAACATGAGTACGGCGCGAGCAACGCCGGGGGCGGCCTCTTTGAGCATCTCCAGCCACTTCCCCACCATTTGGAAATCGATGAACGTGAAGCCAGTGATGTTCCCGCCCGGATGCGCCAAGCTCGAGACCAAGCCTTGCTCGACGGGATCGTTGACCGCCGCCATAACGATGGGAATGGAACTGGTCGCCTGGCGGAGCGCCCGGATCACTGGCGTTGTTTGGCCAACGAGTACGTCTGGCGCGAGCGCCACGAGTTCTGCTGCCTGAGCCCGTATGCGGCCGGCGTCCGCCCCACCAAAGCGCGTCTCGATTTGGATGTTGCGGCCCTCTGTCCATCCTAAATCTTGAAGTCCCTGCTTAACCGCTGTCACTCGGGACTGTCCTCCCGGATCATCGGCCGCTCCCATTAGCAGCCCGATCCGCCGCACGCGCTCGGCTTGCTGCGCGCGCGCCGCGAGCGGCCATGCGGCTGCGCCGCCGAGCAGCGTGGCTAAGAATTTTCGTCGTTCGATGTAGCTTGCCATGTGACCCTCCGGTTGGGGGTCATTCATGCAATGGAAAGAGGATACCACGTTTCCATCGGCCAGTCTGTGACTAAGGCCGATAGGCAAGGATCACTCAATCATTCGGCGATGTCGGCCCACTGTCCGGTTAGTGGACATGACCGGGCGATCTATGATGCGGGTTGCTCCTCCGGCGTGACCATTGGGACCCGAGCGTGCACCGCCACCATGACCTTGCCCCGCGTGTCGGCGTCAAGCCGGTTGGAGAGCTGGGCCAGCCGCTCGTGCAACCCGCGCCAGAACTCAATGCGGGCGGCCACCGATGGCGGCGTCTCGATCGAGCCCAAGCTCGCGACGTGCTCGTGGCAAATCCTGCCGTTCTCCCGGCGGTCCTCAACCAAGCTCATTGCCAGCCCATAGGGCGTCTCGCGAAAGTGCACGAACATTGTAGTGGCACGATGCGCGCCAGGTTCCTTCCCAGCGAGTCGGGGCCTCTCTTGGCCGCTCCCGCCAGCTCTTGGCGAACGACGTGTCATTCGATCACCTCGTCGGCGCGCAACAGGAACGACTCCGGGATCGTCAGGCCGAGCGCCTTGGCGATGGTCAAGTTGATGACGAGATCGAACTTGGTGGGTTGCTCGATCGGGATGTCACCCGGCTTCGCCCCGCGCAGAATCTTGTCAACATAATTAGCAGCGCGCCGGAACTGGTCAGAAAAGCTTGGCCCATAGGACATGAAACCTCCCGCTTCAACGTATTCACGAGCGCCGTACATCGTCGGCAGTCGAGCGCCTAGCGCCAGCGTATTAATGAGAATGCGCTGGGTGTTTATGAGCGCATCGGGAGGGATATAAAGCGCGTCCATGCGGCCCTTGAGCGCCTCAAATGTGGGCACAAGATCTTCGGCACCCCGAATTTCGAAGATGGCAGCATCGAGGCCGTGGGTGCGCGCTGCCGCGTGAACTTTGGCCATGTCCAGCACGCTAGCGGGATTGTCAACATTCCCCATGATCGCCAATCGGCGCAGGCCGGGTACAGTCTCGCGCAGGATTTGGAGACGTTTGGTGGCAAGATCTGTCCCTTGGCTGGATACCCCGGTGATGTTCGAGCCCGGTCGCGCCAGACTGGCAACAAGGCCAGTGGCAACCGGGTCGCCCGGCAGTGCGAAGACGATCGGAACACTGTTTGTCGCCTGCTTTGCCGCCAGAGCGCATTGGGTTCCATACGTCATAATCAAATCGACCTTCAGCTGGACGAACTCGGCTGCGAACCCATCAGCGCGCTCTTTCCTACCCTCGGCCCAGCGATACTTGATCGCGACGGTATGCCCCTCGATCCAGCCGAGTTCGCGTAGCCGCTGCACGAAGACGACGACCCATTGGTTCCCGATCGAAGCCGTGGTCGAGCCCAGAAAGCCAATGGTCGGCAGCTTTCCGGGCTGCTGCGCACGCGCCGCGAGCGGCCACGTCGCCGCGCCGCCGAGCAGAGTGATGAAGTGGCGACGCCTCACTCGATCACCTCGTCGGCGCGCAGCAGGAACGATTCTGGGATCGTCAGACCAAGCACCTTGGCGGTCTTCAAATTGATGACGAGATCGAATTTAGTCGGCTGCTCGACCGCCAGATCGGCCGGCTTCGCT
>Ga0306921_10007940_pt1 | contig 11194 bp, 10 predicted proteins | sample sta12Cox44000080_FD_203760 | JGI IMG/M metagenome (GOLD analysis project Ga0306921, IMG submission 203760) | Lab enrichment of tropical soil microbial communities from Luquillo Experimental Forest, Puerto Rico - statoxic.12C.oxic.44.000.080 (v2)... | ecosystem: Environmental > Terrestrial >... | reverse complement strand
CGTGCGCTGTCGAGTTGCTTCAGCGCGTTCGGTAAAGCATTGGGCGGGATCACGCCTCCCTCGCCTTTTTGCTGAAGCAGGCGGAAGGCTTCCCGCGCGCGCGGCAAGTCGGGATGATCCAGACGGCGGACGGCTCGGCGTAGCACCTTCTCCGATATCTGGCGCAGCGCATCATGACTTAAGCCACGTTTGGTTTGCAACAAGTGCACTTCGCCTACAGTTAACTTTCGCGCTTTGGCTATCTGGCGATCTGCGGCAGTTACAGGTCGCTCGCTTTCAGTGTTTTTTGCGGCATTGGTGATGCGGGTGGTCTTCGTTGTCCTCTTCTTAGTGGCCATTGGTAGATCCTCGGGTAAGTCAGCTATTGTCTAAGTGGCGGCCTTGGTGTTACCGGTTTCAGCGATAGGGCATGCTGCCACATCACAGACCCGGATGCAATTTCGACGCTTTTGATGGCCGCGGCGGCAATGTAGTAGACGAAAGAATCCAACACGCAGGCTTCCGCAGCACCTCGTTCATACTTCAGGCGTGCGATCTGTTGTCCCCTCTCGACAGAGAACAGCCACCATGGGATGTCATTGCTTACGGGTAGGAAGGCTTGAGACTCGGAGTGAATAAGTAAATAACGCCCGTCTGGCGTTACATAGGACACGAGCGCTTCACCATTAATTAGTCGTATCGGTGGGCGCAGCGCCGCGGTGGAAGGATTCCATTTTTCCAGCCGGAGGACCTGTTGGTCGCCGGCGATCTCGCCCACGATCACTGCAAGCTCATCACCGATGCACCAGGGCTCCGTCATCACAGTGGCCGTTTCCAAAGGTGGGGGTAACTGCATCTCGTCCGGATTTTCTGAAGAAGACGTAGCGACTGTGCCGGTAACCAGGTTGATCCGCACCACTCCATTGTGCCGGACACCTGTCTGGGACTGGACATAGGACGGCGGAGCGGCGCCGCCGAGGTAGCGCATATGCGCCGACCATTTGAGGACGACATCGTTTCCTTCAATGACTGCGGAGTATTGAAACGCAGCGCCGGACACAATCGATGGAACTATCTGTGGAGGAAACGTAACCGGCTCGGATTGTTGCAGCAGCCGTCCGGCATCATTCGTGTCGAGCAGAACGAGTTGAAGGCGGTCCGGCGGTTCCGAAACCAAGCGCAGCGCAGCAAGACGCCCATTGTTAACAATGACCGGACGAGCCGCGATCGGGCTCCGCCATACAGATTGCGAGTCGTTCAACTCAAACGCCTCAATTCCGGCTGCGCCGTCTTCAATATAAGCGACGCGCTTGTCCGGATCGGCAACGCCCGCAGGGAAAAACACAGGCTTGACTATATTGCTGCCGCGATTGTCCACGTCCTGGTCCATTCAGCGGAATTCGGTATGCACTACCTTACAAGTATGGCGCGTGCCATCTGCAAAGGTACGCTCAAACTTGGTGCCACAAAACTTGTCGTCCGCAATTAAACCGTTTGCTCCGTAAATTGGCGTGCGTCAATGGCTTAGTAGAATTGAGCGATGCACCGTTTCCGCACGTTATTGAGAAGATTTTCAGCGTTTTCCTGGATGCATTGATGTTTCTGCGGCTCTGGCTGAGGCCGACGGCTACCGTCGCCCCAGCAGGTGTGGCCTTTACCTCTGCAGGTCCGTTCGCAGAGTTAATCTGGAGAACATGCCGGAATCCTACACATCACTTTTCTAGTTGACATTTGCATTTCTCACGTACATTATCGCGAAGCTATATTACTTTGATATTAACAATATCAGACAGCGCGCCAGTCGATCGGAAGTTGGCACCGAGAGGGGTACGCCATGTTAGACCTTGCAGCGGGATCACTCGATTTGTCGAAACTCATTTTGGCCGTCGGTGGACTTGGTACGGCAGCTTATGGCGTCGTCGATGCAACGAAAGCGGTTGGCGGAGGCGTATCTAATGTTGGTTTCGGCGATATCAAAAAGGTGATTTCGAAACTGATTCCAGCGTCCTCGTTAGCGGACGGGAGCGTATCCGCACTGGCGCTTGATTCCGCGCTGGCTACGCTTCGAGCGAATTGGATGAACGGCATGGCCATCGCGGACCAGAAATCGATTGCGAAGGCACTCGTCAAACTGAATCTTAGACCCGAATCCGCGGACAAATTGGCAAAGGCAACCGGTGTCGATGGCGAAATACTGACGAGCGTGGCAAAGAAGCTGTCGACGAAGGACAAATTGACGGATGAAGAAACCGACGTCTACGGACGTTTTGATCTGTTGCTCAGTTCGCTGTTCGACCAGGCATATCAGAGAGGTGACCAGCGCTATAGAAACACCGCAAAACTGCTGGCCGTCGTTGTTTCCGTGCTCCTCGCATGGGCCGGCTCCTGGACTGTGTTTGGAGGAGGTCACTTTGGCCTTGCCACCTTGGCAGGGCTTCTAGCCACGCCTTTAGCGCCTGTTGCCAAAGACCTCTCGAGCGCGATTCAAGCGGGAGCAAAGGTCGCACAATCCTGGATGAGATAGACTCGTGACCTACTTTATTGACCTAAGAGCGGACTCGGCCGGCGGCAATCCGGTCGCCGATGTGCGCGACATTGTGATTCGGACAGACGCAGAGCCGAATCCAAACCCCACGATGTCGCTGGAGCCCGCGCTCATCGAGGTGCTTGCGGGAAGAGACGTGCTCTTTGGCACACACGGATTTCATGTGAATCGTGCGGATGGAATGGCCAATCTCGGCCACTGGACCGAGTGGCTGAACCTCGGCCCGAACGGCTTCTTCGTCGGGGTATTGTGGCCGGGCGATTCGCGTTGGGTGCCCTTCATCGACTATCCGGCAGAGGGAGATGAAGCGATCAAGAGCGGTCAGCTACTCGCCCAATATGTCTCGACAAAGCTCATGGGGGTTGCGAGTTGGTCGTTTGTTTCCCACAGCTTGGGTGCACGCCTCGTCCTCGAAGCGATCCGAGGACTGAAGGGATTAAGAAAGCTTAAGACGGTGACCTTGATGGCAGCAGCCATTGACGATACCTGCTTGAGCGATGAATACCAGGATGCGGCAAGCAAGATGCAGAAGATTTCCGCTCTTGGGTCCCGTTCGGACGACGTTCTGAAGTGGGCGTTTCCGGCGGGCAACCTTTTTTCCGGGATCGTTACGCGAGGAGATCCCTACTGGCACGGAGCGCTTGGCCGTTTCGGACCTAACCCGCCAAACGAGCCGCCACAGTTGTTCCCGACGCCCATTCTGCCGGATTCATGGGACTTTGGCCATTTCTCCTACATCGACTGCGAGGGCGCCGTTTCCGGTCCGCCCGGAGAATCGGGCCCGTTTCAGCCGCTGCCATTGATCGTTCCGTCGCAGAACTCGGCCGACCTTCCCGCAGGAGCGCTGACGCAGCCGCAAGACACGCAGGTCTCGAACTGGAGGCAGTCGTGGGCAGCCGGGTTCGTTTCGTCGCGTTTCTGACGGCTATGACTCGCGAAGCGCTCTACACTGAAACGACCGCCCCGGGGCTTTCCGAAGAGAGCTTCTCTGAGTGCTACACCCACTTGATAACAGAGCATGGGCAAACGCAAGTGCTACCGGTGCTCAGCAGGTTCCTCTGGGGACGGCGCGCGTGGGGGAGGCAGCCTGGGCAGAGCGCGTTTCCAGCCGAGAGCAGTGTCCCGGAGATGAACTTCCGCACCTGCTTGGAGCAGACCATCTTCAGAACGAAGCAATCAATACCAATCTTTCTCCACGGTTTTGCTAACACTGATAACAATTGGCTGGGAGGGCGGCCGGTAACGTCCTCATGCGCTGAGGCTAAGAAAGTAGGGATGCAAGTTCGATCCCCACCGCCCCACTCTTAAGCCTAGCCCTCGTTCTTTGCGGCCGAGAGCACAGTTCCCACCGACACTCCCAATTCCCGTGCTATTGCTCGCCAGGAGATCCCGGCATCTCGTAGAGAGCGTATCTGGGAAGCGTCAATGGCCTTCCTCGGACGTCCAAGTTGCTTCCCTTTCGAGCGCGCGTGCCGCAAGCCAGCGCGAACCCTCTCTACGATTAGATTACGTTCGAGTTCAGCGACCGCGCCGAGAACAGTAAAGATCATTTTGCCTGTGGGTGTGCTCGTGGTCGACTTGTTCAGAGAGCGAAACGAACTGAACGCCCAACGAATTGAAGGTCTCCAGCGCCCGCAGCAGATGCGAAACAGATCTAGCAAAACGGTCAAACCGCTACACAACGACGACATCGAATCGGCGTTCGTGAGCATCTTGCATCATCCAGTTCAACTGGGGTCGCGAGTCTTTCTTGCCGGAAGAGCCGTTGCCCACGTAAGTGTCATGAACCTCCCAGCCCCTGGCGCTCACAGTATTCCTGTAGCTCTCGGGTCTGCATGGTGGGATCTTGGCCGGCGTTCAGTGTGGAGACTCGAGCGTAGATTGCTGGCCTGATCGTGGTGGGGACGGAACAGTCTCGTCGTACTATTGCTGCGAACGGTTTAGCAAAGCGCGGAGCGTGACTCAGCGGGTTGCGGTTTCAACAGGTCTCCGAATGAAATGACCTCAAGCGGCTCCCGACATCAGCAGGTCACATGAAGCACAGCATTCGTTTCGGCGGAATCACCCTCCAAAACCCGGATGGCCCGAACCGTGGGCAGGATCAGCAATTCAATGTTGCGCCGCTTGGCTTCGCGCCTCAGTTCCTCCATCACGGTAACGCGCCGGTGCCCGTGCCCACCACGAGGCGTCGACATTTCCACGGTATCTTTTCCGCGAGAGACAGCGGCGTGTGCCCAAATTCAGCGCGGAATTTTTTGGAAGGTTTCTTCTTGCGCTTGCTTACCTGCCCGCGGTCGATCACCACATCGTGTTCGTAGGTGATGCCATCAATGCGAACGGAACCAAAGGTAAAGCCCTGGAAACGCACGGCCCGCCTCTAGAGATATTATACTCTCGCATGGTGGGAGCTTCGGCCGGTACAACGTTCTTTTAGACGGGTGCTTGCGCTCGCCTCGCTGGTAAATGCTTGAAAACTAAAGGGGCCGTTCGGCTCGATCTGGACGGTTTGAGCACGGTTGGGAGCGTATTCGGATAAAATTGGGATAAAGGCATCTCCTGAAAGCCCATTGGAATGTGGTGGACGAGGGGGATTCAAGCCTCCGTTGGTAAAGCGGAGGTGAAGGATTGGTGAGCGTTGGTATGTTTCTTGTTTTCAACACCGTTGTTTGATCTCAAAGAATCGCGAGTCTTTATGCGCATTCCAAAGCGCTCAAATCGACCTGAATTATTGGCACGGTAGTAGCATCACGGCCCTTACCCCGCCTCGCGTCGATTCTAAATAGAGGCTCATTTGGCGTCGAAAGGCTTCAAGCGCCAAGGGAGTGAGAGGAACCTCGGCGATGCCGATCCGGTCGCTATTGGTGGCCAGAGCCAGCCGGGGTAATCCAACGAAGGAGCTGTCCGACAGAATCAGGAAATTGCACACCAAGAAGGCCGAGAAGGGGAATGACGATAAAGATGGCAATTCGGCCTATAAATTCAGCGCTCCAGTGAATCTCGCCCGGCCTGGTCCCGTTAAGGCAGCTGAGGACCGCATCGCGATTCATCTGGAATGCCATACGCACGGCGACTACAACGAAGATAAGAATCACAAACCACACGAAGTAGGCGAAAGGGTTCTTTGGCTGTAACGGGTAGGAGCTGACGGCCAGAAGCAATAGGAACAGACACACCATGGAATACATAGCAAGATTCGTGAGCTGCGGAACGATATGGGCGAGAAAGTGAACCGTCCTACTAACCAGGAATTCTTCGGCTTCGTTTGTCAGAGCCTTTCGGTTTGCCTCAGTCTTTTCTTTTCGCTCGGAAACAAGCCGGCGCCACAGGGCTTCCGGAAAACCCTTGGGCGGTTCGCTTGCCTTCGAATCCACGGTCGCGACCTTCCAGGAATCTTCGAGAAAACCTTCCACACTGCGCGTGAAATTATTCAGCTTCTGTAGCGCTTCGATTTGATTCAAGGGCCAGCGTTCATATGAATAAGAGGAGTCCGCCTCTAGGGTGCGTTCATAGCAACCTTCGGCTGCTTGCAGTACCTTTTTACTCGATCTGATTTCCTGCCCTGGCAGTTCAGGAGATTTCTCGGCCGAATCGAGCCACTCGCGAGCCTCGTTGATCGAAAATCCCATAACGGTTAGCGGCGATGGTGCCGTGGCAAGGCTAATTCGTGGCATGCTGCGGTGCTCGCGATTGAAACGAGAGAAAGCATCGAGCATAGGGAGGCAGCCGAGGCGCTGAAGCAGGGCGCGCACAGCCCTCCATAGAAAGAAGAGACGAAAGACGTTCGAGAGAACGGCGGTGTATACCAAGAGGAAGCCAACTCCCAAGAGCGCGTAGAAGAACCTCGACTCGAAGGCGTAGACGAGGCGATAAAAAAAGAGATATCCGCCCCAGGTCAGCGCCAGGGCGATGCAGATGTACACCGTTACCTTTGAGTCTTGCGGGAATCGAAGTAGCGGACTGGTGAGATGGTCGTACACCCGGCGTTCGAGGGTCCGTACCCCGAGAAAGGATTGCTTATTGCCATAGAAGTATAGGGATTCTATCCGTTCCTGATCCTCTTTCTTCTGTGGGTCTTTCTCGGATGGTGCTGGGATCGCGGGTATTTCCTCGCTCATCCTCAGACGGCGAATCGAGCAGAATGCCCAAATGACAGCTGCCAAAGACAAGAAGAACAATGGTGTTAGCGGCGAAACTCCGTTGAAAAGGTTAACCGCGCGGAATCCGGTAACGACCCCATGTCCCTTATTGAAAATTCGGAGATAAATCCACCGGAGGTCGAGCAAGATCGCCAACAACCAACAAACGACAACGGTGGCAACAAGGGCACCTCCGAGCCACTTCTCGCTCGGCCGGAGAATATGCCGCTTGAGCCATTCCTTAGTCTTGGCCAAGAACTTTCGCCGGCTCTTTTCGCATGGAACCCGCGTCTCTTTATCGCCCTTTCCTGCATCTTCCAAAATCTTGGATCCGAGTGAATAACAGGAGGCTAGGCCCACCGACAGGATCGCCAGCATCACGAAAAGAAAGGCCAACCTCCACCAGTTTGGGGTGGTTATAGCGGAGATCGAGTAGGCCGTGATCGCAATGCTATACATCGAAAGCGTGGCCGTCCCGCCGATCAGGTAGATTACGTTGGCACCGGGAGAAACCAGTGTGATGAGGTTTCCGAGAGGTGATTCGTCACGAAACCACCGAAGAAGCCCCTCGGCAAATCTCGATTCTGCCTGTCCGCCCGTGAGGTGCTTACGGCGCGCCAGAACAACCAGAAAAAGGAGTGCCGGCAGTAGGCACAGCATGCTCCACAAAACCAAGACTACATAAGTGATTTGGGGGACGATGCCACGATTCGTGAGATTGTTGGGATCGGGGCCGACGGAGCGTTCTTTCATCGTATACCGGTCCTCGTCCAGCGCGACCTGCAGGACGGTGACGGGCCAGAAACCGTCCCGACCTACGGTGACGATCCACAGCGGCGGTGGCACCCCCTCTGGTGACCAAGAATTCCGAAGCTCACGAGACTCAAAAGGTGAACTGTACTCAAGGAGCTCGGATTCGAGAACGCGGGGATTCGGATTCTCCCATTCGAGAAGGTCGATCATCGCATTATAAATGCCTTCGGAACCCTGGTCGGGAAACTGGATGCGCGTACCGGCATCCTCCTTTGGATTCGGACTCGTCCAAAGCTGATTCAATGTAAATAGAGGGTAGGGTGTGATTGCGATCATCCCACGCGTGTTCGGATTGGCCTCGGGATGCGCGTAGATCAAGTCGGCGTTCAGAACAAAGATCACTGTCGAGGGGGAATGCTCGCGAATCTCGCGTGCAAGGAAAATTACATCCCGTACGTCGGTGGCAGCAATCCCCACATAGTGAAACCTCTCGCGAGAGATGGTGGCAAGCAGATTGGAAAGCATCAACTCGGAAGAAGAAATGTCCAATTCGGAGACTGGCGGGATGGAATCGATGGCTTCGTCGCTGTCGTCCTCGGTAGGCAGCGGCAAAAACCGAGAAGCGTCAGGCTGTGGCGCCTCTTGCGGCGACGATTGTTGACGCTCTCGCCGTGCTTTTTCCGACTCACTGCGAAGGCGGGAAATGTGTAAAGGAAATGGCAAACTGAGAATGTGGGAGAGCTGCGCGGAGACAGATGAATCTGCAGGCGACTTGTCAGCCGGCGGACATGCGGGTTGAACTTGAGTCCGTCTGGACTGTTGATTCGGTGGGTGTTGTTTCCGTCCTATCGTTTGTCTTAAGGAAGAACCATATGCTGTATTACCTTCTGTCAAAAGTGCGATGTGGAGAAGCTCGGCCCGCGGGCTGCTGGATTTGAAATACCGAAGCAGTTCTTCGAGGGCTCTTTTATCCCGCGCCGCAGCGGACGCGAAAACCAGTTCTTTTTGAGCGGGGAACTCAAAATACGAGCACCCCACAGGATTATCAGGATTATCCTGCTCGAAAGTAATGGCCGTAGCCGTTCCAGACCGGATGCGAAACCTCCAAGGCTTCCGGTCGGCGCTTGATTCGAGCCAGGAGTGCAGAGCGAAGTCGAGAGACTGGGCGGACCCAGAGAAAGATGGACCGAGGATCTTGATGGTAGTACACGCTGACTGGACAGGCAGCGGCGCATCCGGTGCACTTGGTCCAAACCAGAAAAAATCAGGTTGCTTTGTCGCGACTCGTGCCTGATCCGAATGGCACAACCAATCGATCTCGTTCAGCGCTTTCAACAAAGCCTGTTTATGGATGCCTGTCGTTGGGGTTTCACCAATCATGAACAGCACCATCGCTCTCGGTTGCGCCTGATCAGTTGGCTGCCCAAAGTCAGGATTACGGAAAAGCATGTAGCCCGGGTTTGTTCGGAAATCGTGAGGTGCATCGATCTCGGCACTTGCCGTTTCTGATTTCTTGGCAACGCTTTTCTTCCGGATCTCATCGATCCAGGCGAAGTCGAAACGATCGAGAACGAAATGATCTTGCTCTGCGGCGCGCTGAATCGAGCTGAGCTCACGGTCGAACAAATAAGGAAGCCGGGAGTCAATAGGATCGGGAATGGTCACGATCAGGAAATCGAGTTTATATTGATAGCGCCTGTCGCGGTGGATCTCACGGCGGGCATTCGCATCTTCCGGAGCTACGAGGAGCGGATCTCCAAAAAACTCGCATAGAATCCTTCTGACATCGTGCGGTGCTTTCGAAGGGTCCCCTCCAGGTGGAGTACAGTCTGAAGGGTGGGTTGGGCTCTGTGGCCCCTCCTGTCCTGCAACTTGCTGAGCCTGGTGCAGGATTTGCAATTGTTTTTCTGCCGAAGGAGTCGCTTGGCGGGGGCTAAACGCAAACGGATAGAATGCTGCCATGATTGCAATCAACGGCAACAAAAGGACTGGGCCGGTGCGCCGGTTCATCGTGGATCACCCTCATCCACTGGTCTGTTCGATCTTAAGACTGAACCAAAAAAGACGGGCCAATTTCGCCTGGTTGGGGGCAGTTGGCTTTAGGGCATCTTAATATCCCTTAGGTTACATAGCAACAGTTGGCGAGTTTTGAGAGTTTTGAGCCAGCAGGTATCAAAGTTTGAACGGCGCAGGCGATTCGCACACGATGATCTTGCGGGGACAGCGAGGATCGTCGCACTGCACGAACCCCGTGATGCGCAAGCGCTCGTTCCTTCCATACTCGCTCGGCCAATGTCCTGGGCAAGTCCGACTTCAAAAAAGCCTATTATATTGGGTTCGCGCCGTAGCCGATAGCTTGGCGAAATTGCCAAACAAGCTGCTGAACATTTGCTGAACTATAGGTTGCCAATGATGCTGTACCGCTGCAACTGGGACAGGTCCAATGCAAACAAAATACGTGAAATCGATCAGCGCGAAACGGGCGGGTTGTTTTTAGCAAACGGGTGATTGCGCTCTGGCTCGCTCGTCCATTCTTGAAAACCAAAGCCGCCGCCCGGCTCGATCTGGACGGTTTGGGCACGATTGGCAGGGCATTGGGATGGAAGGCATCTAGGACCACCGCCAGATAAACAAACTCGGTCTTGAGTCGAATGTAAGTGATATCCGCGATCCACAGCTGATCGGGACCGCCAACCTTCAAACGGCTTGCCAGGTTGAGGTAGACCTCCAGCTCGTTCCCGTGATCTGTTGGATACAGCAATTCACGGTGTTCGATCGTCAAGAGGTTGTCGTTCCGCATCATTCGTGCGACTCGTTTGTGATTCACGTTCATCCCACGCTGGCGAAGCTCCACTGTGATGCGGCGATAGCCGTAACGTTTCTAATATGGACATCATCCGCGCCCAAGGCTAGATTTGTTGGACAGGCTGTCCTTCGCCAAAACTTGAGGTTTACGCAATGAAACGAAACGGTAGGAGACCCCACTATCTTTGTAGCGGGCCTACCGGATACCGCCGCTAAAAGAAGTCCACCGACAAGCACATCTCCCAGAGAGGATGGCCGGAGTTTTGGCGAGCAAAACAGCGATGGAACCTCGCCGAGGTGACTAGATATGTCGAAGAAAATTGTGTTCTGCGCTGATGGCACTTGGTGCCATCCCAATAGCCCTTCTCTTGTGGAAGCCCGAGATACCAATGTATACAAGCTGTACAAAATGCTTGCATACACCGCTACTCAGGCCACGTTCTACGATGATGGTGTAGGCTCGGGTGGCAACTTATTTAGTCATTTGCTAGGCGGTGCGTTTGGAGAGGGGCTGTTTCAAAAAGTAAAGGATGGCTACACTGCGATTGCGCACGTTTACGAAGAAGGTGATTCCGTCTACATATTCGGCTTTAGCCGAGGAGCATATACAGCGCGGAGCCTAGCCGGAATGATCGCGATTTGCGGGCTGCCCACCAAGAATTTCGATACGAACTTGGTTGATACCGCTTTCAAAGCCTACCGCAACAAACGCCAACGTGCGTCGATTCTAACAAACCTGGCCCAATACGGGCTTTACGATGCCAAAATCACTTGCGTAGGTGTGTGGGATACCGTCGGGGCTCTGGGTATTCCGGTCGACCCTTTCGGTATCGATGATGCGAAGTACGGTTTTCTCGACACGAATCTTCACCCCGATGTAGTGAATGCTTTTCACGCTGTTTCCATTGACGAGCGGCGCAGAGAGTTTCCGGCCACGCTCTGGACACCACCGTTCGCGCCAGGACGCAATGTGGAG